>OJLS01000071.1_pt1 | contig 25134 bp, 17 predicted proteins | sample 1597081 | NCBI WGS metagenome assembly OJLS01 (sample SAMEA3904663, study PRJEB24821) | metagenome | biome: Builtin; feature: hospital; material: surface | place: USA | collected 2013-05-22
GGCCAATGTGGTGAGTACGTCCGCCCTGTTCCACGTTCTTCGGGAACTGGATGAGGCCCAGTGCGATGAACACACACAGGACAGTCCCGAAGACATAGAACAGTACGGACGGCAATCGCGCCGACCACTCAATCATTCCGACGGGAACGTGAGCTCCTCACGATGACTGGTGTTCCAAGTGCAGCGGTCACACCAAGAACGCCCAAGAGATCCCACCAATTGAGCTCGGAACCCGTGAAGGGCAGTTCACCCTTTGACGGCACCGGTGGCTCTGGCGGAGTCGGATCGTTCCGGAAGACACAGGTCGTGGTGGCGCGGCTCACCTTGGAGACCACGACCTGGCTCTGCTGTGACTTCTTGTCGCCACTGGTGGTGGGGGATGCCGGGGTCAATTTCTCCCCAGTGGGGTTGCCGTGCTCGTCAATCGCGCTGCATGTCACCGAGACCTGGTACTTGTCGAACGTGGAGGCTGCACCATCCACGAGCTGCTCGTGCAGTTGGTGTGTCGATCCCTTCTGGACGTACTCACGGTGGGCGACGGGCTGGAGCCCCTTGGCGGCTCCTGAGGTTGTGACCTCTGGCATCAGATGGCTGCCTCTGGTGGTGGACGACCACAGCGACACCTGATCGGTGGGGTCCTCACGATCGACGAAGTCCTTCTTCACCACCAAATAGCCCTCATCGGGTGTCGGCCCTCCCTCACCGGCCGAGGTCGCACCCCACGTCGCGATCTCGAACCGGGGCATGGTGGCTTTATCGAGGGGAAGGAGATCAATATCCTGAAGCCTGGTCGTGTCGGGGTACTCCCGCATGTCGGACAGGTCGAACACCCCAGTCTCGTTGGACTTGCCGTTGTCGAAGGTGGCATTGGTAAGGGCCATGAGCAGTTTGTCGCCGACACGGGCCAACCCATAACCAGCTTTCTCCGTTGCCCCGACGACGACGCCGGGCCCCACGAAATCGGTACCATCGGCATTCGGCATCCAGCGCACCAAGTAGGAGCGTCCACCGGCATCCATCACGTCCTTGCTGGCCAATCCGTACAGGGCACCGTCCGGGCCAATGACAAAGTCACCGGCCGATCTGAGCTGAGTTCCGTGATATTTGGGGAATTGGATCTCCAATTGCTCGACCGGAACGAAGTCGCCGACATTGTTCAGGTCGGCGCGGAAGATTTCACCGTGCGACGCCTTGTCGCTCGCAAGCAGCAATCTACCCTGGTTGTCGAAACTGAGGGCATTTGCCTGGGGAGCCGCCAAGTCCGCGGCGTCAAAAGCACTGTGGGGCAAGTTCTCACCGTCCGGAGTACGAAGAGGCTTGCGCCAGATCACCTCACCAGTGTCGGCGTCATGTTTCGTCAGGTTCGGGAAGCCGTCTTTCTTCGGGTTAGGTTTCCATCCACCAATGTACTGAATTCCGTACATGTACTTGTTGTCGGAGTCGACCGCGATGTCACCAAAGCCTCTGTCCTCACCGGCGTCGAACTGGCGAACGAAGTCGACGCTCGAATAGTCGGGGGCGACTTTCATCAGTGCAACCTTGTTGGCACCAACCTCACTGGTGTCCTTGACCCTACCAGTCGCCGTGTTCACCCAGTAGTAGTAGGCCGAGTCATCATCCTGTTCTGCGTGAGCAGCCGGCGGCACGACGGCGCACATGGTCGCCGCAAGCACGAGACTGCACGCGCCCGCGCAATACCGGAGGAATGAACTCTTCTCTGTCCTGGTCTGTCTTTTCATGACGTTTCCCCGCATCGAAGATCTTCCTGACAGCTCTCACTCACCGAACTGATTCTTGCGTCGAGCCCTGGCCGCAAGAGTGCCGCCAATCCCCAACAGGACCAGCACGCCACCGAGGACTCCGGTACCGGCAATCCCGAGAGTGTCGATGAGATCGGAGCCGGTGCGCGGAAGATTAGGTCGCGCAGGAGGGATGGATGGCGGGGCAACAGGACTTGTTGGTGGTGGGGTGGGTGCGACGCTGACGCTGGGAACCGTCTTGGCCCAGATGGTTGCATCGCACTTCCAGCCGTCGACATCGGCCATCGGGGCGGTGACCACGAAGTCGGCCACGCCCGGGTTCAGTTGACCTGCAATGTGCGGCGGGGTGACCGTCACCAGGTACACACCAACCGAGAGACCATCGAACCGGACGGTCTTGTCCTGGCCGGTGACGTGCTTCTCGGGAAGCGGCGACACACCGGCCTTGCGTGCGGACTCGGGGGTGAGCTTCTGGATTGTGTCCCACTGTGAGGGATCCTTCACGTCAAGACCCTTGACACGCGAGAGACTGAACGTGTAACCAGAGCCATCGCCATACGGGTACGTCCCCTTCGCAGCAGGATCGGGATTGTGCTCCGGTAGTACAATCCTCAAATTCGCCGTCTTGCAGGAAATGTCCTTGGGGTCCGTGTCGTCCACCCCACCAACTGGTGCAGCGATGGCCGACGTCGCTGCACCGGCGATGCAACCCAGCGACAGGCAACCTACGAGGAGGCGCCTGCTCAATCGGTACCCATTCATCCCGATCACTCTTCCCCATCTCATCAATTCAAACTTTTGGCGGAGCGTTTCCTGGACGCCCTCATCGCCAGAACCAGCAGCAGAAGTGCCACCATCGCTCCGAGGCCGAACAGCCACATCCACAGCTGGCCGGGTAAGCCCCGTCCACCACTGGCCTTCTCAGGTGCATCATAGGGCACTCGTTTGGCGTGGACGAGCAGTCGGTGCGAGTTCACCCCATATGGCGTGCACGTGATGAGTGTCACCGTGTCCTGACCAGATTGTGCCCTGAGACTGTCAATCTTGTCTGGCAGCACGACCTCGATGTTGTAGACCTTGTAACGCAGTTTTCTGTCATAGACGTCTATGTATATGGAATCGCCAACCTTGACGTCCTTGAGGTTGTCGAAAAGTGTCGCGGACTTGAGACCAGTATGGCCGGTCAGCACTGCGTGGGTTCCCTTACCCCCCACCGGAAGGTCCGAGCCGTACAGGTGCCCTATCCCCTTCGCCAGCACATCGTCACTCGTGCCGTGGTAGACCGGCAGATCGGCATCAATCGATGGGATCCGCAACCGAGCCATCACGTCGAAGAGGCTGAGCTGTGACAGATAGTCCCGGTAGGCAGTGTTGGCAGCCGTGTCGTCGTGGCTCCATGGATCGAGAATCGGTACGCCAGCACGGTGCCGATTGTATTCATCGGCCCGCTTGAGCTGTGCATGCATGGCAGACATGTCACCCTTGTCCACCAGACGCGAGTACTCTACGGCAGCACGCTTCTCCATCCAGTTGTTGAACGCCGTCGACACGACGGGGTACAGAAGTATCGCGATACCGACGAGAACGATCACCACCGATATCACACGACGCCGCACCTGACCCTTGGCCTTCCCGGTTGAACCCGATGCGGGCTCTGGCAGCGCATGCCTCGGCTTTTGATGACCCATCGGACACCGTCACTTCATCATCGGCAAATTGACCACGCTCGAGCTTCGACTCCCCTCGAAGCTGAGGCGGTGTGCCCCCACCCCGGCGAGATCCATGGGAGGACCTCGCCGGGGCGTGGCACCGGGGCATCACTCAGATACACAGACCTTCGGATGTCCCAGTATGCACCACGCGAGTGGGAACAGCACTCATATCAACCACAGGCTGTGATCAGGCCTCGTTCTTGGAGCGACGGGCGGTGATCGTCAGACCACCGGCAATCACTGCCAAGCCGATGAGACCGAAGGTGAGGACACCCTTGCCACCGGTGAGCGGCAGCTTCGGCTTCACCTTGATGTTGACAACGTCCTTGCCAAACACCAAGTTGGTGCCGAAGGTCTTGTCGGCGCCATCAGGCTTGGTCGAGATCTCCTCAACGGTGCGATCAACTTCCTTTCCATCCACAGTCTTGGTCTTGATCTTCTTGATGTTGTTGACCTTGACCTCGAAGGGGATCGGCTGATGGATGAGCTCGTAGCCCTTCGGGGCCTCGGTCTCGACCAGCTTGTACTTCACACTCTGGTCGGTACTGTCACGGTCATCGGCGTAGTCACCGACGTGGATACCGTCAATGACGATCTTGCCCTCATTGTCGGAGGTCCATGTGTCCCTGCCGTTGACCTTGATCCCGGTGCACTTGGTGGTGTCGTTGCCATCATCCTTGCACAGCTTGAAAGTAGCACCCGGGAGGGGCGTGCCATCCTCGTCGGTCTTGGTGATGTTCACCGTGCCCCATCCGGAGACGACGATGTTGGTATCCTCGGAACCCTTGGGAACATTCGGCTTGTCCGGGGTGGGGGGCTCGGTCTCGCCCTTGCCCTCACCTGTGTTCTTGAAGACCTGGGCCTGGTTGGCAATGAGGCCGGACTCCTTGACCGTCGGGGAGAAGCTCAGCTCAACCTGATCAACCTGATCCTCACCGACGGCAACCTTGGCAGCCGCAATCTTGTCACGTCCAGACTTGTCGATGTAGACGTACAGGAACTGACCCTTGCCATCGGCCTTGGGGTACACCTTCACCTGGTAATCGGTGTCGGCCACGAGCTTCTCTTTGCCGACCTTCACCGTGACGTCCTTGGCGTTAAGGCTCAGCTTCGGATCGAGCTGGTCGTAGAAGGCGAAGTCCTTGAGGTTGTAGTTGCCGTCCTTGTCCTTGGCCACGGTTGGGATCGAAGAGGTGACCTTGTAGGTGATCTTGTCACCGACCTGCTTGCCCTTGTCCTCGACGACCTTCTCATTGGAGTTCACCGAGTTCTTCGGGTACACCCACACGCCGTAGTGACCGGCACCATCCTCGATCCACTTGTCGTTATTGGTGGGATCGGTGGTGGGCAGGAACACGAGGGACGGTGCAGCGGCGTTGAAGGTCTGGGCCTTGCCGTCGACCTTACCGTGACTGTCGGTCTCCTGGAGCAGGTAGACACCAAGCTTCAGATCGTTCCAGTCGATCTTACCGTTTGCGTCGGTCTTCTCGGTCTTGACTTCCTCGACACCGTACTTGGCCGGGTCCGCCTTGATGTCCTTGGCCTGGAGCTTGGCAGCAGCCTTGAGCCCCTCGTTGGTGGTCAGGTCGATGGCCTTGCCGTCGGCATCCTTGGTGACCTTGCTCAGCTTGAAGGTGATTCCCTCAACCGGGTTGGCACCAACTTCCGTGGGAGTCCCGGTCGGGGCCGTGGATCCCTTGGAATCGTCATACTTGGTCAGGTGGATGTTGCCCTGGTAGCTGGTGTTGACAACCGATTTCTCCGAGTCGGGGTCGGCCGCCTGGGCACTGGACGCCCGTCCGCCGATGGCAAGCACCCCCGCCAGCATCAGAAGGGCAGCCAAGGTCAGCACCCCAGCTTGCCGAAGTTTTGCAACCATTGTGCACTCCTCCAATTCCCGGGCACATGCCCCCGTGAGATTCACGAGATTTTGCAAGCACATGTACCCTGCACCGTGCAGTTGGAACTTTACGGCAGCAGGGGAGGAATGCGCAAGACCACGACGACATTCGACAGCAATGTTCCCGAGAGGTGGTTGTGGTACCTCGAATGAGTTTGCCCGTGAAACGACCCATTTCCTTGGCATGGCAAATGAATTGTCGATTTGACCGCACGCGTGGAGATCACGAGAGATGGCACGCACACGGTTGAACGAAAACATCGCGGCCGTCGGCCCCATAGGGTGTCGGATTACGGACTGGCCACGAAGCAATGCACGTCGTCTGTCAACAGTAGCCAAACCCAGACCACACTACGAGGAATCCGCAAACCTCGGGGCAGGAATCACCCTACGTCGCGACAAAAGCCCTACCAAGGGTAAGAAGGGTATGCGCATTCCATGGCGGGAACCTGACCATGACCGGGCTCCTTGACTTGACCCACTGCAACATCACTGACAGGCGACGACAAACCACCCATGATGTCGCCAGCGACGATCACCTTCCTGACCCCACCAAGGCAAAGTCGATCGAGCCATCCCTCCCCCACTGCTCGCCTTGTGCTCGTGACGACGGCGGTACACTTGACTCCCTGATCGCGTCATGCTGCAAGTCCTTTGAGCTGTAACGTTCTCAAGCGCCCAGCCAGTCAGATCGGACGTCCGTGGCCTTCAGGTAGCCTTGGCGATGACCCAGGAAGACACACACGTATCGATCCTGACCGATGACGTCCACGTGATCCGTGGGCGGCGGGGAGCCGAAGGTCTTGGAACGGTAGTAGTCCGTCGGAGGCTCGGGATCGATGACGACATAGCGCTGATCGGGATCCAGCACGTACGGCAGGGTGGCGTCCGGCTGCACCCAACCGGGGTCCGGGTAGGCGGAGGCTTCCGGGAAGGCTCGTCCGTAGCCTGATGTGCGGGAGACCACCCTGACCGTCCGCGCCCCCGGTACGACACGTACCACGGGTTGTGCGACCGGATTGTGCAACCATGCCTTGGCACCGAGGTACCAGACTGCGATCCACTCGTCGTCCTGACCTCCGACCTCGGCGACAACATACTCGGCCCCCGTGTTGAGGCGGGCACCGACGTCGGAGGGTTCTGTCGTCGCCGGCCCCGGTCTGATGCCGATGTCGACAACGGCAGGAGCATCCTGCGATGGGGCCTGCCGGGCCGTCACGAAATTCAGTCCTGTGACGACCCGACCGTCGTAGACCTGGGTGTTGCTCGCGAAGTCCGGCAGGATCCTCACGACGTCACCGGGCTGGGGCTCGGCATCGGTCGTGCCGTCCGTGAGGGGACAGCCCAACAGCTCGAAATACCGGGCCCAGTTCCAGTAGGGACCCGGATCCCAGTGCATCGTCTTGATGTGTTCGGTGTCGATCCCGGGGACCTCGTCATGACCGATGATGTGACCACGCGTCATCGGTACCGCGTACTTACGGCACAGGTGCCGGACCAGTGCCGCGCTGGAGCGGTACATGGCGTCCGTGTACCAGCTCATCCCCTCAACGGCCCTGCCTTCGTGCTCCAAGCCAGTGGCGTGCATGTTGTAGTACCAGTTTCCCGAGTGCCAGCCGACGTCTTGGGGATCCAGGTGCTGCGCAACGTGACCGTCGGAAGATCTCAGCGTATAGTTCCAAGCCAAGTAGCTCGGCGTCTGGACGAGCTTGATGGTGGTGTCGTACGTCTCCTCGGTGTCGTGGATGACGACCCTTGTCAACAGGGGGCTGGAGGGCCGGTGGGCGATGTCATGGTTCCCGTACTTGGCCAGTCCCGGACCGTACTGCTCATACGGAGCGGGGATCCACTCGATCGGCAGATCGTCGGGACCGTCGATCGGCGGCGCAGACACCTGCGACCCTGCGGGAGTGATGTCGCGCCCAAGGCGTGCCACACGGCCAGTGAGGGAGGAAAGTATCGTCATGAGGGTGAAGGAACGGCGGCTGATGTCAGTCATCGGAGTACCCCCTACTATCGGTTAAGCCGCTCGTGAACCCAACCTGATGAAGCGTTCACAGTACTTGTTATTCATTCTATGTTGACGGTATCGATACGTCCACCATCCGACGAAACTCATGCAGCATCCCCGCGAAATGGCTTTGGTATCTCGGACCGCAGTCACTACAGCCTCCACTTGATTGAGCTCTGGCAGGGCACGTTGGCAGCACCCTCTGCACCGGACCTTGTGCGGATCGGAGACGAGCTGCACTGTGTTGCAGCAGCCTCACGCGCCGATGGCGACCCCCACCGCCAGACCCACCGCACACACCAGTTCGGCGATCCCGGTGTTGCGCAGTGCCGGCACCAGGGCCATCCCCGTTGCCCTGGTGAGCATGGCATTGACCGGGGCCACGAGCGGCACGGCCATGACGAGGGCGAGCAGGCACCACCACGTCGTGAGGGCACCGACCCACACCACCCCTGCCAGGGCGACAACGATGAGCGCCAAGTAGAGGACGCGGGTGCCGGTGTGTCCGAGCCGGGTCGCCAAGGTGCGTTTGCCCGATTCGCGGTCCCCGTCGATGTCGCGCAGATTGTTGGAGACGAGCACGGCACAGGCCAGTGCACCGATGAGTACGGCTGTGAGCCAGGTCGCCGTGTTCACCCGATCGGTCTGGGTGTACGTCGTTCCCGTGACGGCCACCAGGCCGAAGAACACGAAGACGAAGATCTCACCCAGCCCCAGGTATCCGTAGGGATGTTCACCACCGGTGTAATACCAAGCGGCTGCGACGCAGGCCACCCCGACGGTCAAGAGCCACCAGTGTCCACACAGCACGACGAGGATGAGGCCAGCGATTCCTGCTGCACCGAAACAGCCAAAGGCCGCCGCCTTGACGTGCTGCGGGTTGGCCACCCCCGAACCGACCAGACGCAGCGGCCCCACCCGATCCGCACCGTCGGCACCACGGATGCCGTCGGAGTAGTCGTTGGCGAAATTGACGCCGATCACCAGGGAAAGAGCCACGAGCAGGGCGAGGAATGCCCGCACCAGGGCCAGCCCACCCATGGCGGCAGCCATGGCCGATCCTGCCACCACTGGCGCTATTGCCGTCGGCAGCGTTCTGGGCCGGGCACCCTCGATCCACTGCGCCTTCGTCGCCATGACGTCTCCTCACCCATTCCGGTTCGGGAATGTGACACCCGGGGCCCAATGGTTCCCCGGAACAGCATGTCTTCAGGACGACAATCATCCTCCCTTGTGGGGAAGTCACCAAGCGCACTGGCCCATCGGAGGGCACCTGACATGTCGCCAGGTCTCAACCCCATTCCCGGAACGGAGGTGATGTTCACGGTCTGCATTCGACCGTCCCAGGCTGGAATTCTCCAGTGAGAGGAGTATCTCGGACAGCGCCCGGCAATGACGTAATGTTGCACCGTAAATGGTGATCACTCGCGCATTCATTGAAGGAACTGACTGATGAGCAAGACGTTTGCCAGCATGGCCGTCCCGAATTATCGACGATATTTTGCTGGAACGATCCTGGCGAACACCGGACAGTGGATGTCGCGTACTGCTCAGTCATGGCTTGTTCTGGTGGTTCTCACCGATCACAATGCCTCTGCCCTGGGCTGGCTGATGGCTGCGGCCTTCACTCCGCTGCTAGTCATCACCCCGTGGGCCGGAGCGTTGGCCGACAAGTATCCCAAGCGCAGGATCATGGTCCTCGCCCAGATCGTCATGTGCGTCGATGCCGCGATCCTCGCAACGCTCGTCCTCACCGGAACGGTACGGCTGTGGCACGTCTTCACCCTGGTGGCCATGGACGGTACGGCCACGTCCTTCTACAACCCGGCGATGCAGGCATTCGTCTCGGAGATCGTGCCGCTGTCGAAGCTTCCCAATGCCATCAGTCTCAACAGCGCCTCCTTCAATGGTGCCCGCATCCTGGGCCCCGGTGTTGCCGGTCTGCTCATCGCTGGGATTGGAACCGGATGGGTCATGGTCATCAACGTGGCCTGCTTCATCGGATTCATCACCACTCTGATCATGTTGCGTGCCGACCAGCTGCACCCCTCACCGCCTGTCCAGGGAAAATCGAGCGTGCGTGATGGTGTCAAGTACGTCAGAGTGCGGTTCGATCTCAAGGTGCTGCTGGCCATCGGTTTCGTCATGGGCACCTTCGGCTTCAACTTCAACCTCTCCGACTCGCTCATGGCAACGGTGGGATTCGGTCGTGGTTCCGGCGAATACGGCCTGTTGGGCTCGATCATGGGGCTTGGTGCCATCGCAGCCGCCCTGGGATCGGCCCGCCGCAAGCCACGGATGCGCTGGGTGGAGCTGGCCCTCGTCGTCTACACCGTGAGCATGGGGCTGTCGGCCATCGCACCGAACTACTTTCTCTTCGCGCTGCTCAAGGTCCCGGTGGGTTGGGGAGCGGTCTCCACACTCATCGTCGCCAATTCGATGGTGCAGACTTCGGTGTCACCGCAGATGCGTGGGCGTGTCATGAGCCTGTGGTCCACCCTCCTGCTGGGGGGTACACCATTCGTCTCCCCGGTGCTGGGGTGGATAGGTGACCAGTGGGGACCGCGATGGACGGTCGGGATACCGGCGATCATCATTGGGATGCTCTTCGTCGGTGTGACGGCCACCATCATGCACAACGACTCCCTCAAGGTGCGTTTCGACCCGCACAAGAAGGCCCCATGGCTACGCATTGAGCGTGGCCAGGTGACGGTCAACTACACCCAGGAGACTCGCTGAGGAATTGCCTGCGGCTCGCCTCAACCGCTGCGGGCCGTGGGCGCTGCCCCCAGTTCAGCACCAAACGGTCTCGGCACCAAGCAACATGGTGCGGTGTCACGTGGCACCGCACCAGCTCGCCAGCCCGCACCCTGCCACTGGCCTCAGCACTGACGTCGCGTCGCCCTGGGCGTGCCGAGAATCGCCGAATTGCCTGCTCCCCCAGCCGGGATGCGTCCACGACGCTGTGCATCACCACCCCCACGAGTGGCAGATGAATGCATTTCAACCCGCACCACGCCAGGAAATGATTTTTGTGGTGTTCCAATACTTGGCGCGTGGCGAAAAGGTGGTTGACTGGGGGTATGAAAAAGCTCATCAATGCCGCTGAGAGCGTTGTCTCCGATTCGCTGACGGGTCTGGCCAGTGCGCACCCGGGCAGCATCCGCGTCGATCTGGAGAACAAGGTCGTCTACCGTTCCGACGGACCAGTTCCCGGCAAGGTGGGGCTCGTCTCCGGTGGCGGTTCTGGCCACGAGCCACTGCACAGCGGCTACGTGGGGCGAGGCATGTTGGATGCCGCGTGTTGCGGCGAGGTCTTCACCTCACCGGTCCCCGACCAAGTGATGGCTGCCACCCATGCCGTCGACGGTGGGGCCGGCGTGTTGCACATCGTCAAGAACTACACCGGCGACGTCATGAACTTCGACATGGCGGCCGAGATGGCCAATGCCGAGTCCGGGGTACGTGTGGAGTCGGTCGTCGTGGCCGACGACGTCGCCGTGCAGGACTCGCTGTACACCGCTGGCCGCCGCGGCGTGGGGCTCACCGTCCTCATGGAGAAGATCCTGGGTGCCGCCGCCGAGCAGGGCCAGGACCTGGACGCCCTGGTGAGCCTGGCCGAGCACGTCAACGAGGCTGGACGTTCCTTCGGTGTGGCACTCACCTCGTGCACGGTCCCGGCAGCCGGAAAACCGACCTTCGACCTCGCCGAGGACGAGATGGAGCTGGGGATCGGCATCCACGGTGAGCCCGGACGTGAGAAGGTGCGGCTGGGATCGGCCGCCGAGGTTGCCGAACAGCTCATCGAGCCCATCCTCGCCGACCGTGACTTCACCAACCAACCAGTCATCGCCATGCTCAACGGCATGGGTGGCACCCCGCTGCTCGAGCAGTACATCGTCTTCGGTGAGGTCGCCAAGATCCTCGAGGCCAAGGGAGTGCGTGTTGCTCGCACCGTGGTCGGCAACCACATCACCTCCCTGGAGATGGCAGGATGTTCCTTGACCCTCCTGGGGGCCAGCGACGACCTCATCACACTGTGGGACGCACCTGTGAACACACTCGGACTTCGTTGGGGATGCTGATGTCTAACCTGCCTGTTGAAACAACCCTTGCCTGGCTCGCGGACTACGCGAAGGTGGTCACCGACAATTCCGCCATGCTGACGGATCTGGACCGCCAGATCGGTGACGCCGATCATGGCTCCAACATGACTCGCGGCATGAGCGCCGTGGCAGCCCTGGACCCGCAGTCCTTCGCAGACACCGGCGCCCTGCTCAAGAAGGCGGGGATGACGCTGGTAAGCACCGTGGGCGGAGCCTCCGGGCCGCTGTACGGCACGCTGTTCCTGAGACTGGGAGCGTTCCTGGGCCCGGACAAGGAGCTGTCGGTGCAGAACCTCGCCCAGGCCTTCAAGGCTGGTCTGGACGGCATCATGACCCGCGGCAAGGCCGAACCCGGTGACAAGACAATGGTTGACGCCCTCGCACCTGCGGTGGAGGCCCTGCAGACCGACGCCGAGGCCGGCAGGACGCTGCAGGAAGCCTTGGACCATGCTGCACAGGCCGCCGCCCAGGGGCGTGACGCCACGGTCGGCATGATTGCCCGTCGAGGACGCGCCTCCTACCTTGGCGAACGCAGCAAGGGGCACCAGGACCCCGGTGCCACCTCCTTGGCACTGTTCATCGAGTCCGCCGCCCGCTGCCTACCGGTACAGGTCTGAGCACGTCGTCAATGAAGGGAGCGCAGATGTCGCAGGTTGGCATCGTCATCGTCTCGCACAGTAACAAACTCGCCACAGCAGCCGTGGACTTGGTGGCACAGATGGTTTCGGATGAGACCCGTCCGCCGGTTCGGATTGCCGCTGGGCTGGACGAGACGACCTTGGGTACCGATGCCGCGGCCGTGTCGGCAGCCATCGAGGAGCTCTCGGAGTGCCCGGGTATCCTCGTGCTCGTCGATCTGGGATCAGCGATCCTCTCGGCCCAGATGGCTCTGGACTTCGTCGATCCCGAGCTCGCCGCCAAGGTGACGGTCTCGCCTGCTCCGCTGGTGGAGGGCCTGTTCGCCGCGCTCATCACGGCGTCCACCGGCGCTCCGCTGGAGACCGTGGCCTCCGAGGCGGCCAGCGCCTTGGCCCCCAAGCAGTCGCAGCTGGCCGACTGAGTGCAACTCACCTGCTCCAGTCGACGAGCTCGTCGACGTCGAACTGCCCGCCGGGCCACACGGCTCGCACGACCCCGGCGGCGGCCAAGGCCTTGCGGCATCCGGGGCAGGGCTGGTCGGTGACGTAGGCCGTGCAGCCTGCGGTGTCCCGCGTGGCGAAGAGCAGCGCATTGACCTCGGCATGGATGGCGATGCAGAATCCCGGCGTCCCCGGTACGTCGTAGTCGCTGAAGGCAGGCACCTCCGCGTAGCCCAGACGTCCGCGTGGGCAGGCACCTTCCAGGCAGTCCGGACGTCCGGGAGCGGCCCCGTTGTAGCCGGTGGCGATGATTCGATGCTCGTACACCAACACGGCTCCCACCCGGCGACGCGTGCACTTGGCGCGTGCCGAGACCGCCGCGGCGATACCCAGGAAGTACTCGTCCCAGCCCGGCACGGTGATGGGCGAGTCCGGGGCCTGCCCAGTGTGGGAATGGCCAGGTGCTGGCCGGTCACCCCCTCGATCCTCGTGGCCCGGATCCCCCTCATCTGGGTTCTCATCCATCGGCACCCTGTTCGAAGCACCTTGATCCGCTGACGAGGGGACCCGTCGCCCTTGTGAAGCGTCGAACCCGGCGGATCCGCACTCGTGTATGCCAGTCCGTGGAGTTTTGCCGATCCGTGGAGTCGTGGCATCCGTCTGGGCGTCGGCCTGCCAGCGTCGATTCTCCTCGTTGCCGTGTTCGTCGGTCATGTGCACCTCCTGATCCTCGCTGTGCTGGTGCGTTGCACGATCCGCCCCGATGTGGCGCGCCGAAAAACGTTCCCGCGTGGCGATGGTGTCTCGCTCACACGTCCAGATCCTCGTACGAGCGGGGATCGTCGGCGGGCTCCAGGTGCCCCATGACGCGCAGGTCTGGCCACTTGGCGAGCATGGCGTCGATGAGGTCCTCCATGACGTCGTGGCCGTGGCGCACGGTCCACTCCCCGGGCACGAGCATGTGGAAGTCGACGAATCGACGGTACCCGGCCTCACGGGTGCGGATGGCATGGAATTTCACCTCGGCTCCACAGTAGCCGCGCATGAAGCCCTCGATCTGCCTGCGATCCTCCTCCGGCAACGAGACGTCCATGAGGGCGGCGCCGGAGGACGCAATGAGTTTGTAGCCCGTGACGAGGATGTTGACGCCCACCGCGATGGCGACGAGGGCGTCGAACCGATCCCATTTCGACACCCACACCAGCCCGACGCCGACGATGACGCCCACCGAGGTCCACACGTCCGTGAGCAGATGTTTGCCATCGGCGGTCAGGGTGGCGGAGTGTTCCTTCCTGCCGCGGGTGAGCAGCACCCAGGCCACTGCCCCATTGAGCACCGATGCCACGGCAGAGACCAGCAGGCTCACCCCGACATTGTCGAGGGGCTGGGGATGGATGAACCGTTTGACGCCGGAGTACAGGATTGCCGCTGCAGCCAGAAAGATGAGCACCCCCTCGGTGATCGCCGAGAAGTACTCCGCTTTGGATCGCCCATAGTTGAATCGCTCGTTGGGCGGGGTGATCGACAGTTTGAGGGCGATGAGGGCGACGATGGCCGCCACCAGATTCACCAATGACTCGGCGGCGTCGGAGAGCAGTCCCACCGAGCCGGAGAGCCACCAGGCAACCACCTTGAGGACAATCGTTGCGACGGCTGCTCCCATTGACAGCCAGGCGTACTTCGACAGGTCCTTCGGTGGACGGTGCCTGGGGACGGCCGTCTCGAGCAGCGGGGCGGCCGAGCTGGGTTCCTGATCGCTGTCCGGGCAGGTTTCGGGGTTACTCACCCCTCCATTGTTCCTCACCTCTCCACAAACTGCCCCATCAGGCATGGTTACCTCGGCGACGAGCGAGGACACCCACGCCGGTCTGTCGACTGCTCCATCAGGCATGGCCACCTTGGCTCCCACCTCTTCTGCAGCCGCCCCGACAACCCCCATGGGTTGGTTGAGATTTCAGCTGCGGCGAGGCTTCTGACAAGGAGTGTGACCAACGCTGATCCATACCGTGCCAGACAGACGTCGGGCAGGCAGATGCCCTGTCGTGTCGGGACCAATACCATGACCACATGGATTTGTCCTCATGGTTCGGACTGCACTCCCTGCATCTGGGGCGCGGAAGTCGCACCCCCAGGCAGGGGCTGGTGCTGGCAGGCGGCGGGGCACGTGCGTCCTTCCAGATCGGCGCGTTGAGCTACCTGTACGACCGCTGCGCAATGAACCCGTCGGTGATCTCTGCCACCTCAGCCGGGTCGATCGTCGGTTCCGCCCTGGCCCAGTGGCCCGACGTCGCGCACCAACGGCAGGCACTGCACGATCTGGAAACGATGTGGCTGGCCATGCAGCAACCCGAGGACATGTTCACCCCACGCGCTTGGTACACCCGATTCGAGGCCATGGCACCACACTGGTCCAAGCTCTTCGAGAAGGAGCAGAAGCAGCAGTCGTCCCCCAATCGCCGTTCCCTGCTGCCGCGCTGGCTCGCTGGCAACGGATCCCACGGTGCGGGGAGCGATGAGCGAGGGCAGGACGTGACCGCCGACGCCACGGCGTCACGAGCAGGAACCAGTGGTGCAGCAGACATTGTGGAGGACGAGCAGGAGCTCACCGGGCAGGCCGCCACCCTGGCCCTGGCCACCTCCGACGAGACGATCAAGACGGCCAGCTGGACGCCGACCGCCACGGTGCAGGCCCTGTCGATCCTCTCACGCCTCACCCGCGACGGCTCCGACATTGCCGGGGTGCTGCGCGGAGCCGACCAGACCTCGTCGACCCACCGGGCCGGCCCCATTCTCGCCAAGCTGCTGGATCGGGAGTTCTTCCGCGCCGAGATGGTGTCATCGTCAGGGATCAAGCTACGTATTGCCACGGTTGCCCTGGAGTCCGGTCAGCTGCGGTACATGACGGAACAGGGCATTCTCGTCGATCGAAACGACGACCCGATCGGCTCCTCCACCTTCGACCTGTCCAAGGGGGTGCTGGCGTCCTGTTCGATCCCCGGTGTCTTTCGTCCGGTGGATCTGGACGGGGAGCATTACGTCGACGGCGGGGTGCGTGAGAACATTCCGGTGGAGATCACCATCGAGCGACTCGGGGTGACCCAGCCCTACGTCATCGCTGCGGCACCCTCCGACATGGAACGGGCAGCTGACTTCGCCGATCGCAACATGCTCGATCTGGCGTCCCGAACGGTCTCGATCCTCACCAATGAGACGTCCCGCGACGAGTTGTCTTACGCACGTAGCGCCGGTGCGACGATCATCGAGCCCAATGTCGACGTGCACGGCTCACGTGTCGTCGACCCGGGGCTGCTCGCGATCAACCGCGACTATGGCTGGATGCGAGCAGCAGCCGTGTGTCAGAACGCCTCGCAGGAGGTGTGCGAGGCCATCGACACGATTGTCACGGCGCGGATGCAGTGCTGGCAATTGGAGAAGAGCTGGCTGGCAGGTGAGACGACACGCGAGGTGCGCACGACGCTGGAGAACGCCCGGTCGGCCATTGCCCGCACCGTGGCGCAGATACCCGACGAATTCCTGGAATCCGACAGCCAGCTGGGCGACTCGGACGATGACTTCGTCACCTCGGACCCGCACAGCTGGTCAGAACGGATGGAACGGCACAGCCACCTGGAGCAGCCGGTGCCCGAGCTGGAGACCCCTCGTATGTGAGGCGGGTGGGAGCGCCGAGGAAGATCACCGCTGACGCTTCCACCTTGGCTGTCACGGGCTCCGGCATTGACCAAGGCGAAAAGTTGGTCTCTCAGATGAGGTCGATGAGATCGTCCACCGAGTCCAGCACGAGATTGGGCCGGTAGGGGTAGGCGTCGATGTTCTCGCGCTTGGTGATCCCGGAGAGTACGAGGACGGTGAACAGGCCAGCCTCCATGCCTGCAACCATGTCGGTGTCCATCCGGTCTCCAATCATGGCGGTGTTCTCCGAGTGGGCCTCGATACGGTTGAGGGCCGAGCGGAACATCATCGGGTTGGGTTTGCCGACGACGTAGGGCTTGCGACGTGACGCCGACTCGATCATCGCGGCGACGGCACCGGTGGCAGGCAGCGGGCCTTCTTTGGAGGGGCCGGTGGCATCGGGGTTGGTGCAGATGAATCGGGCTCCGTCGACGATGAATCGGACGGCCTTGGTGATGGCCTCGAAGGAGTAGGTGCGGGTCTCGCCGAGGACGACGTAGTCGGGTTCGGTGTCGGTGAGGATGAACCCCGCCTCGTGCAGAGCCGTCGTCAGACCCGCCTCGCCGATGACGAAGAGTCGGGCACCCGGCTGCTGGTCGGCAAGGAATCGTGCCGTGGCCAGAGCGGAGGTCCAGATGTTGTCCTCGGGGATTGTCAGACCGGACATCTGCAGCCGGGCTGACAGATCTCGCGGGGTGAAGATGGAATTGTTCGTCAACACCAGGAAGCGATGTGAGGTGTCCACCCATCGCTCGATGAGGTTGCTCGCCCCAGGGATTTCATGGTTCTCGCGCACGAGGACGCCGTCCATGTCGGTGAGCCAGCACTCGATGTCAGCCGGATTACGCATGGCTCAAGCTTAGCGGGCCGGGCCCAACCGCGTGGCTGGGCGGCCCACAGCTGAAGTCGCGTCATGTGTGGGCAGCGGTCTTGGCTTGGAACGCCACCTCCCACCCTGGCGAACCATTCCTGCACGGGGAGGCTCTGCGGGGGTTCTCAAGATCGAGTTTGTCGATGGAGAATCCTCACTGACGAAAAATCCCCGTGGGGACGCACTCTCGTCACCGTCGTGTCGTTCGGGAACGTCTACTGACACTTTTTGTCACGCCGGCCCCGCCTCCGTGGACTCGATGGGGGTGTGCGATGATCCACCTGTGCCTTCACGACCCGTACCCACAGACCAGGAGTGTTCGAGTGTGCGCCTTTCCAGGGCCGTTTCCTCCCCGGTTGGCCTCCTGACGTTGATCGTCTCCGGAAGGGGTTTGGCACGCGTGTGCTTCGCCGGCGAGCTGGTCGACCATGACGCTGGGTCGGGACGCAAGAACCCGGGACTGAGTGGTCCAGGCGGTGAGGAACGGATGGATCCGGCAGCCACTGCGGTTCTGGACGACACCGAACGTCAACTCAAGGAATATTTCGCCCAGCAGCGCCGTAGTTTTGACATCCCACTGGATTGGTCGGCGGACACAGGATCCGCACTGACGTGTCCACGCTCTGCCCAACAGAGGAACGGTCACACGCCCAATGATTTCACCATGCAGGTGCTTCACGGGTTGCTGCAGATCGGTTACGGGCAACGGTGGAGCTACGGGAAACTCGCCACCGAACTGGGGCACCCCGGGGCAGCACGGGCAGTGGGGTCGGCCTGTGGCCGCAACCCGATCCCGATCATCGTCCCGTGTCACCGAGTGGTGCATGCAGACGGTTCGATGGGTGGATACCGGGGCGGGGGCACCGTCAAGCGCTTTCTGCTGGAGCTTGAAGCGGTCCAGGAACAAGCCAATGGGAGGAGATGACTCCAAAGATCGCCAGCTCGCGACACAGCAATACGAGCATCACACATGGGTGACCGCCAAGCACCCACGGACGCGTCAGCAGTGTGTTGGTGCCCCCACTGGGGCTCGAACCCAGGACCCACGGATTAAAAGTCCGCTGCTCTACCAACTGAGCTACAGGGGCCAGCACTGCCTAAGCATAGCGGGCTGAGGCCAACATGTCTCCTCGCCGACGCAAGGCACCGCGAAAACTTGAAGTCCACGCCAGCCCGCTCATCGCCTGCCACGTAAGCCAGCCACACACCCAGCGTGAGCTGATACTTGTCGCTGGACGTTCACCCAGCAGATTGCATCAACGGTCAAGGGCACCTGATCGGCTCCACAACGGCCCCATATACGCCCAACTCCGACACGTGGAGTCCCCTCGTGTGCCCATCACGAATGTCTGGCCGCACAACCATGTGAGAGAACGACCACGGTGTGGTGGACACACAACGTGTCCACCACACCGCCCTCGTCACCGAACGACTCATCTGTGCCAGGATCAACTCAGCGAGTCACCAGCGTGTCTCATACCTTCCTGCGATGTCGCATGTGCGAACCAGCTCCCAGACCTCCGCCGATGAGGGCCATACTGACGAGCAGGTACCACATCACTCCATTGCCACCGGTGTGTGGCAACGTTCCGCCGGAGCGGACGTTGCTCACGATGAGCGTGGCGACATTGTCCTTCATGTCGAGTCGGACCATCGCAGCATCCTTGGGGTTGAGCAGGGAAGCTGTCAGGCTGTCGGACCCGCTCTTGGTCAACTTGAGACCAACCGGCTGGGGAAGGAGGCTGTGACCGCGCGGGGACTGCGTCTCCACGATGTAGTAGATACCCTCCTTGAGTTTGCCAGAGGTCCAAGTTTGACCGCTGTCACCGGTGGTGAACTCAAGCGGGTCCCCAGACCAGTCCGGCCCTGCAGTCGTGCCCTTCCGCAGGACGAACTGCGAACCAGAGAGCTTGGTGTGACCATCCTCATCGACCTTGACCACCTTGATGATGCCTTCAGGATTCGCGGTGACCCTGCTGTTCACGACGACACAGCTCACATGGGAACCCTGACCCAGGTTCGGTACGGTGAAACCAGTTGCGCCCACGGCCTTGATCGCCACTGGCTGAGGTCGACCGTCGGGGCCCTTGACGTTGTCATTGGTACACACCGCAACCTGCGGGTCCTTCTGCAACGTCCAGCCATCCTGGGTGCGTTCACTGATGGTGACGTCTCCCCTGTCGGTGGGGTTCTTCATGCCGATGTCGAAGGTAACCCTAGACTTGTCACCGGTGCGCCCCTGCGCACCGCCATCAGGAGCCAAGGACACCTTGCCGTCAATCTGCGCACCGGTGTACGACATGGCATCGTTGGTCGGTCTGGTGGCATCGAAGACCCATCCACCGGGTGTCACCTTGTTCACGTCTTGGCCTGTGACCAAGGTTCCGTTGTCGTTGAGCTGCTTCTCAACGGTCACACGAGCCGTGCACCCGTCCAGCGCAATCTGCCGAAGAGTCTTGCTCAGATCATCCAGATGACTGGCCATGATGTAATCCTGCTTGGCAGCCTGACCTTGGGGAATGTTGCTGTATGAGTTACCAGTCTCACCGGAGATCGCCTTCATGTTGAAAGCAGAATCCGCTCCACCACCGTTGACTATGGACTCCACACCAATGGCGAACACACGCGTGCCCTGCGCCTTGATGGCATTTGCAGTCATCATGGCATTCTCAACGACGGCGAAATCGGTCGAGTTCCCTTCACCTCGTTGGCCTTTCTCGGATGAACGCGTCGGATTGCCGTCCGTGATCATCAACACGGCGTCGTAGGGCGCATCGGGGTGGGACGAGTTGTAGTCAACCGTCTGACGCAACGCATCGTCCCAGTTCGTGTCACCAGAGGTCCCACGGCCCTGGATCTTCCCACTTATCTTCTTGGCATTGGCCTCATTGACCTCCACGGGATCTACTACGGCCTGTGGTCCCGTGTGCGCGCTACCTGTGAAGGGGATGAAGCTGAGCTGGGTTCCAGTACCCACCAACGAATTGACGAACGTCTCCAACTCGTCCTTGTATCTGGTTATCGCCTTGTTGGTGTCCAGACTCGTTGAGTAGTCCGCAAGAACTTGGATCTTCAACCCACACTTGGAACGCAGCTCGGGATTGTCCTTGACCACCACCATGTGGGTGGAGGACGATCGCGCATTGGTGATGCCTTCTGCACCGTCACCAAAAATGAGTGGATTCACGTACGACGCCGAGTCGTAATTCATGAACCCGTTCCTGTTCTCGAACGAATCCAGACCTTTCTTCTGATCGCCCGAAGTGGCCGTCATGCCTGCGAACATCTCCGGTGTGCGATAGGCATAGTCCAAGAGCTCACTTGGTCCATGGGAACCGAGCCAGCCGGGGACAGTACCGCCCGAGAAGCCCACCCGCAAGGTGTCGATAGTGTGCCAGCCGTCCGGAGCTGATTCTTGGCCCACCCAGTAGTAGGTGCCCTGTCCCCCCTCAGCCGGGGCGGGCACAGTGAAGGTGCAGTATCCGCTGGCATCCGACACACAACTCGCGTACGGACGCTCAAGACGTGCCCCGGGGACTCCCCAGTGGTAACTGCCCGGAGCCTGCTGGACTACCCCGGGATCTTGGATGACCTTCGGGTTGTCGTTGCGGTACAGATGCAACTTGACACCCGCCAGTGGTTGTGCATCCCCACCTGCACTACGCACCCCAGCGACGTGTACCCGCAACGTAGCCGTCTGGCCGGCGGGGACGTCATCGGGATCCATACCATCCACAGGTGAAGCGGGGTGATCAACGTAGGCCCAGTAGGCCCCGATCCCCTGTTCGGCGGACGCACCAGACGTGGCCTTGTCGACGATTGCCTTGCTTGCCGCGCTCTGCTGCGCACACGAACCGGACAACGGTGCCTTGACATCCAAGTACATCCGAAGTTTGCTCTCGGGGGTAAGTCGGGTACCGGAGAGCTGGAATGCCGGGTTGAACCTGAAGGTAATGACCTCAGCCTTCAGTTGATCATCGTGTTTACGTTCCACCGTCACGGTGGTGTGGGAATCGATATCGGCTCCCCTGCCCTCAACGCGCACGGAGGCACCATCGATCTGTGGGAAGGAGATGCCGGATGCGTCGTAGACGACCATGGAGAACGCCCGGACATCGGTATCTTCGGGAATCCTTGACGTGTTCTGCTCGACTGGTTGTATCTGCCATGATCCGGTATCACAGCTGTAGGCGTCGTTCCTGTCTTGGGAGCGGTAACCACCGAAATACGCATTTGCCGCAACCACGTGCTCCACTTCCTCGGTTGGGCTGGCTGCAGCGCGCATCCCGGCCACCGGGGAAGTGCTCGGGTGACTTGCCACCGATCTTTCCGCACCATTACGCGCAGACGCGGGGGGCGTAGAGGAAGCAGATGCCCCAGCACTGCTCGTGCTCACCAAGGGCTTGGAACTCGCCCTTCCCCTCGGAGTTGGCATCGCCCCGGTGGTCGACCAATCGGGATTGAGCATCCGGTCAGCCTGCGCTGGCGTCACGTCGAGCTCATGGGATGACACACCAGCACTCGCAGATGGCGCAGCGCTGGTCACGGCATTCGATGTTGCAGATCCCGATTCACCGGTGTCAGCCTGTTGCCCGTATGCGGCGCTCGTCGTGATTCCCGCCATGGCGACGACAAACGCCACCACTCCAGCACCAGCACCGCGTACTCGGTGTGAGATTTTCTGAATGTCCACGATGCACCTCCCGGAGCATAGTTTGCCTCAAAACCATCGAAGTACTCAAGTCTCCTAACAAAATATGACAAGTATTCGAGATCTTCCGCGCGGCGAAACGCGTGTGACACCTCTGCCTCCCTCCGCAGGTGGATACACACCGGCGGATCGTGCGAGCAACGAGACGACATCACGTCTTCGAACGAAAGCAGCAGGAGCATCCTCACCACGGCCCCCAGCCCCACCGCACACAGAGCCCAGCCCGGGGGATGGGTGACACGAGAACCTGCCCGATTACGCCCTCGACTCGACAAACCCTCAACCACAACCGCATTCCTCTAATAGCGAAATATCTTCGTGTCATTGCCTCTCCATGTTCCGCTGGAGCACACCCTGCGCGACATTCGGCTGACATCTGTCCTAGTCAGCGGCTTTCACATTCCCCGCCCAGTCAGCAGCATGATCTGGACAACCGTCACGTCAGACCACGGCGCGTCAAGTTGACAACCTGCCCACAACCCTCAACCTCGACTCCCCATGGCGCAACACACGATTTACATTTGGTCCCGCCGACGACACACACCTTGGGTGGGTCGTGTACCCGAGGAAGACCCAAGGAGCATCGCGACACAGGATCCACGCCCTTACATGAAGGAGGAGCACGCTCATGGGTTTGTCTCGCCCCGTCCGACTCAGCGCGACCGCACTTGCATCTGCAGGGCTCGTCACGACTGGGCTCGGCTTCCCAACATCCCAACTGGCACACGCCGAGGGCCGAACCGTCATGGCAACCACGGCCGTCAACGTGCGATCCGGCCCGGGAACCTCCTACAAGATCTTGGGAGTGTTGTACCCAGGACACACTGCCCGGCAGATTGGCAGTACCAAGTACGGCTGGACCCAGGTGACATGGAAAGGACACACTGCCTACGTCGCCACCCGGTACCTGCGTGACTCCTCTGCTGCCAGCCCAAGCAACACCCACGTCACCCTGCGCCCATCACCAGGAGTGCCCAAGGCTGCCCCGGTGTCGAACTCCGTGGTGCGTCCGGTGATCGGGCAGAAGCGCAGCACGGCAGTGCTCATGGTGCGCAGCTCCTACACCAACCACTTCGGATCCGAGGGTGACGCCCCGATCGGCACCATCTTCGACGTCACCGGCCGCACCGCCAACGGTCTTGCCGAGGTGATCTGGCAGGGACGCCCCCGCTGGGTCAACGCCAAATACCTGACGTCCGTCAATGCCCACCGTCCAGCCAGGCACAACTCTCCGGCCAAGCCCGGCAGAACGACCAAACCCAGTACACCTGGAAAGTCGACGAAGCCGAACAGGCAGGCCAAGCCACGCACACCAGCCAAACCTGCGAAGCCCAATACACCAGCGAAGCCCACCCCGACCAAGTCTGCGAAGCACAGCACACCAGCGAAGCCCGCACACCCCGCCACGCCGACCAAGCCGAGCACCCCGGCCAAACCCGTGGTACGTCCAGTGGTCGGGCAGGCCCGCGGCACGACGGCTCTCATGATCCGCACGTCGTTCACCAACCATTTCGGCACCGAGGGTGACGCTCCTTCCGGCACCATCTTCGACGTCACCGGCCGCAGGGCCAACGGGATGGCTGAGGTGATCTGGCGAGGACGCCCCCGCTGGGTCAACGCCAAGTACCTGACACCGGTCGGCAGCTCCAAGCCGAAACCAAGCAAGCCGCGCACCCCCGCGAAGCCCGCACGTCCCACCACACCGGCCAAACCGGCAAAACCGAGCACCCCTGCCACCCCCAAGGTCACTGGTGTGCGTTACGCCACCACTGCGTTGGACATCCGCACCGCTTCGGGATCCTCCTCCCGGACCGTGGGCGAGGTGGCAACCGGCACTGCCCTGAGCATCACGGGGGTCACCGCCAATGGTCGTTCCCAGATCGTCTACCGGGGGCAGACCCGCTGGGTCACCAGCAAGTGGCTGTCCGCCAACAAGCCCGGCACGGCCAGCAAACCCAGCGCCACCAAACCTGCTGCCCCCAAGAAGGCGAAGTCCGGCAAAGCCAGCACCCCGAGCAGCCCGGGCAACTGGAACAAGCTCATGGCCGGTGGATCCGAGGGATTGTCGGGACTGCGTCCGAGCGCCAAGGGAATCGTCAACAACGTGCTCCAGAACTTCTCGCAGATCACCACGATCTACGGTGTGCGGCCCCACGATCCCTACCCGGATCATCCCAGTGGTCACGCAATCGACCTCATGCTCCCCAACTACAAGAGCAATGAGGCGCTGGGCTGGAAGATGGCCAAGTACTACCAGGCTCACGCCAGTGAGCTGGGAGTGAGCTACATCATCTTCCACCAGCAGATCTGGAGTGTCGCCCGCGACTCCGAGGGATGGCGTCACATGGAGGATCGTGGTGGGGACACCGCGAACCACATGGATCACGTACACATCACGACGATCTGGGACTGATGCCTCGCAGGGGTGGAGGCACGACTCGTGCCCCCACCCCCGTACTGCCCCCGTACTGGCCGTGAGAATGCGCTTGGCCGAGCCGACCGTTCCCATGCTCGTCACTCGCGAAGGCTGCGAGCGCGCCACCAGCCCCGCACAGCCTTCGCACAGCCCAGAGCCCCATGGAAATGGTCGGCCGGACACATGGGTCTCAGCGACACCCCACAGAGCCAGGACCTCGACGGCCACGATGATGCTGCACGACGAGACCCACGAGGAGACCATCGTCTGGAATTTCGCACGGATGCTCGGCGACCGCTAATATGAGGTCCTGCGCCTTGTCCCGATCGTCCAGAGGCCTAGGACACCGCCCTTTCAAGGCGGCAACGCGGGTTCGAATCCCGTTCGGGATACCACTGCCGCAACCACGATCGCTGCGGTTTTTCTCACATTGACCAGGGTGGGGCTGCCCCGGCAGGCCATGCACCCAGAACTTGCTGCACCGTGCCACCCACCTCGCTGCACCGTGCCACCCACCTCAGGGCATGGGGTGATGACGGTGCGCCCCCATCCAGTGGCCATGCGGCTCACCCAGACATCTGACGATGTTTGCACCTTCCCTACTGTTCGGTCCCGAGATGCGCCGATACAGGAAGTTCGCTTCTGGCGAATTGCGCGGCCGCCACGAGACTCGCTCCAGGAGAGCAAAGTGCCTAGTCAGAGCAATTTTTTATCAACACGTTCCCTCGATTTCACTTTTACGCCTCCCTATTGCTAAGCTATTCGAGCTGCTGGAGAGCAGCGGTCGAAACTCCTCGAAGTCCTCGTGGACATCGGAGAGATGAGGCCCCGTAGCGCAGTTGGTTAGCGCGCCGCCCTGTCACGGCGGAGGTCGTGGG
>OJLS01000074.1_pt1 | contig 24668 bp, 25 predicted proteins | sample 1597081 | NCBI WGS metagenome assembly OJLS01 (sample SAMEA3904663, study PRJEB24821) | metagenome | biome: Builtin; feature: hospital; material: surface | place: USA | collected 2013-05-22
CCACATCTAACCCCGCGACACGCCGGAGCCAGACACACATTTTGTCGTTTAACCCTCGAAAAGCGAAAAACCGCACCCTGTTTCTGGATGCGGCCTTTAGAGAATAAGGGGCGGAACGCTAGATACCGTATGCCTGAATCAGATTCAGGCCGATGATGCAGACGATCCAGATGATGGCGACTGCGACGGTGTACCGGTCGAGGTTCTTCTCCACAATAGTGGAGCCGGACAGGTTAGCCTGCACGCCACCGCCGAATAGGGAGGAAAGACCGCCGCCCTTACCCTTGTGGAGCAGAACGAAGATGGTCATCAGCAGGGATGCGATTACCAGGATGATCTGCAGGGTGAGGGTCATGAGTTTGTGCCTCCAATGTGGGTGACAATGAGTGCGCTTTGGTTTCTGCGCGCCAGTGCGTTGATGCTGAATCGTGCGCCGGTACGTGGGTACTCGGGTGGTTCAGTTATCTGGCGCTCAACTGCTCACATATTACATGAACACCCGCTCCTCCCCAGCATCGACGTGCGAGAGCTTCGACGTGCGAGCTGGCGGGAAGCGGGCGTCAGTGTGATGGCGTGTCAGCTGTGGCGCGTGTTAGGCGCGGACGGCATCGCCGGCTGCGGCAACAAGTTTGGCGAAGTCGTTGCCGTCGAGGGATGCGCCGCCGACGAGGCCGCCGTCGACATCCGGCTGTCCGATGATGTCGGCGACGGTGTCTGCCTTCACGGATCCGCCGTAGAGGATGCGGATGGACTGGGCGACGTTGTCGTCGGCAAGCTCGCCGATGAGGCCGCGGATTGCTGTGCAGATCTCTTGGGCGTCTTCAGCGGAGGCGCTCTTTCCGGTGCCGATTGCCCAGACGGGTTCGTATGCGATCACGGTGCGGGACAGCTCTTCCGTGGATAGTCCGTCGAGAGATTCGCGCGTTTGCTTGACGACGTAATCCACGTGGTCCCCCGCCTCGCGCACCTCCAGGGATTCTCCGACGCAGACGATCGGGCTGATTCCATTGTCGAGTGCAGCCTTCGCCTTCGCGGCGACGAGCTCGTTGGACTCGGCGTGGTATTCGCGGCGCTCCGAGTGGCCTACGACAACCCACGTGCAATCGAGCTTTGCCAGCATTCCTGCGGAGATCTCGCCGGTGTAGGCGCCGGACTCGTGCGCGGAGACATCCTGGGCGCCGTAGGTGATCTTCAACTTGTCGCCCTGCACGAGGGTCTGCAAAGAGCGGAGGTCCGTGAACGGAACGGTGAGGGCGACATCGACGTCCTCGTAGTAGTCGGCAGGCAGCGCGAAGGCGAGGCGCTGCGCCTGGGAGATGGCCTCGAGGTGGTCGTGGTTCATCTTCCAGTTACCGGCGATAAGCGGTGTGCGTGCCATGGTGTGCTTCCTTTCTTGTCTTGTGAACTCGAATCGTGCGGAGCTTGAAACGCGCCGAGCTCGATACGGGTGGAGCGTGAGTGACGTGGCTATGGGGCGAAAGTCCCCACAGCAGTGTTAGTTCTGCTCGAGGACAGCGACGCCCGGTAGTTCCTTGCCTTCGACGAGCTCGAGGGAAGCGCCGCCGCCGGTGGAAATGTGGGAGAATCCCTCCTCGTCGAGGCCGAGGGTGCGCACGGATGCCGCGGAGTCGCCGCCGCCGACGACGGTGAAGGATCCGTTGTTCGCGGTGGCGTCGATCATGGCCTGGGCGACAGCGCGGGTGCCGTCGGCAAAGTTGGACTTTTCAAAGACGCCCATCGGGCCGTTCCAGAAGACGGTCTTGGAGTCGGCGATGATCTCGGCGTACTTCTTGGCCGTCTCCGGGCCGATGTCGAGGGACATCCAGCCTTCCGGGGTTCCGTCGAGGTCGACGACCTTGCGGTCTGCGTCGTTGTCGAATTCGGACGCGGCGACGAGGTCGACGGGCAGGACGATCTTGTCGCCGTACTTTTCCAGCAGCTCCTTGCAGGTGTCCACCATTTCTTCTTGCAGCAGGGAGTCCTGAGTGTTGTGGCCCTGCGCGGTGAGGAAGGTGTAGCACATGCCGCCGCCGATGATGACCTTGTCGGCCTTCTCGGCGAGGGCTTCGATGACACCGAGCTTGTCGGACACCTTGGAGCCGCCGAGAACGACGATGTACGGGGAGGTCGGGTTGTCCTTCACAGCGGCGAGCTTCTCCACCTCGTCCTGGACGAGGTAACCGGCGTAGGCCGGGAGGCGCTTCGCCACGTCGTACACGGATGCCTGCGCGCGGTGCACAACACCGAAACCGTCAGAGACGAATGCGCCGTTGTCAGCGGCGAGAGCTGCGAGCTCGTCGGCGAATGCGCTGCGCTCGGACTCGTCCTTGGAGGTCTCACGGGCGTCGAAACGCACGTTTTCGACGAGCAGGACGTCGCCCTCAGACAGGCCGTTGGCGCGCTCGTGGGCGTCTTCGCCTGTGACGTCGGAAGCGAGAGCGACGTACTGGCCGAGCTTGTCGGACAGGGCCTCTGCAACAGGCTTCAGGGAGTACTTGGGGTTGACCTCACCTTTGGGGCGGCCGAGGTGGGCGATGAGGATGACCTTGGCGCCGCCGTCGATAAGCGCCTTGATGGTGGGCAGCGATGCGTCGATGCGGCCTGCGTCGGTGATGTTGCCGTCGTCGTCGAGCGGGACGTTGAAGTCGGAGCGGACGAGGACGTGGCGGCCGTCGACGCCTTCTGCGAGCAGTTCGTCAATGGAACGTACAGCCATGATGAATGAACTCCTTTATGTTCGGGTGAAACGAACGACGCCCGGACAGGGTGCGTGCAGCACTCTCCCCGGGCGGCGCGCTCGTGGCGGAATGGTGGTTTACAGGTTGTCCGCGACGTGCTTGGTGGTGCGGATGTACTGGGACGTGTACGAGAACTCGTTGTCGTACCAGGAGATGATCTTCACCAGGTTGCCGTCGATGACGCGGGTCATGCCAGCGTCGAAGATGGCGCCGTGGGAGTTACCGATGATGTCGGAGGAGACAATCGGGTCCTCGGTGTATTCGAGGGCGCGGCCGAACTCGGTGTCCTGGACGGCGTTCTTGACGGCCTCGTTGACCTCATCAACGGTGACGTCCTTGCCCAGGGTGACGGTCAGGTCGGTGGCGGAACCGGTGATGGTCGGCACACGCATGGCGAAGCCGTCGAGCTTGCCCTCCAGCTCCGGCAGGACCAGGGCGACTGCCTTAGCGGCACCGGTCGTGGTCGGAACGATGTTCTGGGCTGCGGCGCGAGCGCGGCGCAGGTCCTTGTGCGGTGCGTCCTGGATGCGCTGGTCGCCGGTGTAGGCGTGGATGGTGGTCATCAGGCCGCGCTCGATGCCGAACGCGTCGTTGAGCACCTTGGCCACCGGTGCAAGCGAGTTGGTAGTGCAGGATGCCGCGGAGATGACGTTGGCGTCGTTGGTGTAGTCGGTGTGGTTGACGCCCCACACGAAAGTGCCGTCGACGTTCTTGCCGGGTGCGGAGATGATGACCTTCTTGGCGCCGGCGTCGAGGTGCGCCTTCGCCTTCTCGCCGTCGGTGAAGATGCCGGTGCACTCGAGGACGATGTCGACGCCCGCGTCGCCCCATGCGAGGTTTGCCGGGTCCTTCTCGGCGGTGACCTCGATGCGCTTGCCGTCAACGGTGATGGATTCGTCGTCGTAGGACACCTCGCGGCCGAGCTGGCCGTACGCGGTGTCGTACTTCATCAGGTGCGCCAGGGTCTTGTTGTCGGTCAGATCGTTGATCTTCACAACTTCAAGGTCGCCTGCGTACTCGTTGAGGATAATGCGGAACGCGGAGCGGCCGATGCGGCCGAAGCCGTTGATGCCAATGCGAGTGGTCATGTAAGTGCTCCTTAGAGAGTATGGGTTCCTTCGGTTAGACCGTGTGCCGAGTTGGAGTCAACTCGCGGCCTTCCTGTCCCAGTGTAGAGAAATGCGCTGGCCCCTGCAGTGAGGATTTCGCGGCTTATCGACGCCGCCATGCACCCGCCTACCGCGCCTTTCCAGCGCCGGAACCGCGCAGACGACGGGAGCGGCGGGAACGACGGAAGTGGTCGGGGCGGCAGCGGGGTCGGGGCTGCGACGGGATCAGGGCTGCAGCAGCGGACTCGCCTATTCGTCGCCGTCGACGGCTGCGTGGGTGTCGGGGATTCCCAGTTCTTCCGCGCGCTTGTCCGCCAGCGAGAGAAGACGGCGGATCCGGCCGGCAACCGCGTCTTTAGTCATCTGCGGGTCCGCGAGTCGGCCAAGTTCTTCGAGGGACGCGTGGCGGTGTTTGACGCGCAGGAATCCGGCGTCGGCGAGGTGTTCCGGCACGTCGTCGCCGAGGATCTGCATGGCGCGGTCGACTCGTGCGGCTGCTGCCGCTGCTGCTTGGGCGGAGCGACGTTGGTTGGCGTCATCGAAATTGGCGTGATGGTTAGCGCTGACACGCTCGTTGCGTGTCTTGCGTTTCTCATCCCACTCAAGACGAGTGCGGGGTGCGCCCATGCGTGACAAAAGGATTCCGATGGCTTCGCCGTCGCGGATAAATACGCGCTCACTACCGCGGGTTTCTTTGGTTTTGGCGGGAACAGAGAGGCGACGCGCCAGACCCACGAGTGCGAGTGCGGCTTCCTGGCACGGGCACACGACCTCGAGGTTGGCGGTGCGCCCGGGTTCGGTGAGTGCGCCGCGGGCGAGAAACGCTCCCCGCCACGCACCTTCGACCTCGGCTGTCGTCCCCGAGATGATTGTCCGTGGAAGCCCCACCACCGGGTGACCGGAAGCGGTGACGAGCTTGAAACGGCGGATCACGTCCCGTGCTCCGTCGGTCACGGTGACTTCGTAGTGGGTTTCACGGGCGTTGGTGCTGGAGGTGACCGCATCGACGGAAACAGGAATCTCGCAAACCTCCCGGATTGTCGCGGCCAGGTGCTCCGCAACCTGCAGCTCAGCGAAGTCCGCGCGGACTTCAAGGCCGTGGAGACCCTGGGTGAATTCACCCGCGATACGGAGCATTGCGGTCGCCTCGGCGATGCGGGCATCAGCCCCTGAGGGGTCTACTGCCAACAATTCGTCTTTGACTTTCGCCGTCAACGCCACGTGTGGTTTCTCCCTTTCTGTGCCACGCTCGGCCCGCTCGATCGTTTCGACTCTTCGCGCGACTCGTTGTGCGTCAGTCTAGTTTCCGTCCAGGAACGCGGTGATGGCAGCTGCCAGTTTCGCCGGATCGTGCCTGTTGGTGGCGGTGCCGGAGGCGTCTGTTTCGCGGATATCGGCGAACACCATCCGCCCGCCAACCTGTTCCGCGGTGCGGGTGAGGTACGTGCGCTCTCCTTCTGAGAATTCGGTGTTCTCGTCGACGAGGAACATGTCGACGTTCAAACCCGGGGCGTGCTGGTTGAAGACATGGATGTGCCGTTCGGTGGTGAAGCCGGGGGTCTCTCCTGCTTCCGGCGAGAGGTTCAGGATGACTACGACGGGCGCCGCGGTGTCGTTGAGCGCGGTGACGATCTCGGGTACGAGTAGGTGAGGCAGCACCGAAGAGAACCAGGATCCGGGGCCAATGGTGACCACGTCCGCGTTCATGATCGCATCTACCGCCGCGGGGTTGGCGGCTGGTTGACTCGGAAGCAGCCGGACACGTCGAACAGAACCTGGTGTGGTGGCTACCGCGACTTGGCCGCGGACGGAACGGAGGACACGTGGGTCGTCGTCAAGCCCGGCGACCTCCGCTTCGATGTCGAGAGGCTCGAGCGCGACCGGCAGAACACGACCCGTCGCATTCAGCAGGTTCCCCACGGAATCGAGCGCGTGTTGGATGTCGCCGGTCATCTCGGTGAGTCCAGCGATGATGAGGTTGCCCACGGCGTGTCCAGCCATGGCGCCGTTGCCGCCGAAGCGGTGCTGGAGGGTGTCACGGCATTCGCGTCCCTCTTCTGTGTCCGGTGCTAGGGCGGCCATTGCCATGCGTAAGTCTCCTGGCGGCACGACCCTGAGTTCTCGGCGGAGCCGGCCGGACGAACCACCGTCGTCTGCAACTGTGACGACGGCGTTGACGCGGCAACGCTCGGCGGAGCAACCGTCGCTCTCCTGGGCGCCGGACACGATCTTTGCCGCCAGCAGTGTCTGGTGAAGGCCGTGTCCGCCACCAAGACTGGTGATGCGCAACTGGGACATTTCAAAGCTCCTTTCTAGTGGCGCTGCAGGTCGCGGTGCATGACAGACACGTCGACGGTGCCGCGCTGGCCGAGCCTGCGGCCGACCTCTTCCGAAATTGCGACGGACCGGTGGTGGCCGCCAGTGCAGCCGATGCCGACGGTGACGAAGTCTTTTCCTTCATGCTTGTAGCCGTCCATCATGGAGCCGAGGAGCTCGACCACGCCGTCGATGAACTCGTCGGCGCCGGGCCGCGAAAGCACGTAGTCGCTCACGGGTTTGTCTACCCCCCGGAAGTTGCGTAACTCTTCGATCCAGTACGGGTTGGGCAGGAAGCGCACGTCGAAGACGAGATCCGCGTCGCGCGGCGATCCGTGCTTGAAACCGAAAGACTGGATGGTGACGTGCTGTTTCGCTGAGTCGAGGTCGCCGATGGATGCCTCGATGGCGCGACGCAGGTCGTGGATGGACAGGTTCGATGAGTCGATGATGACGTCTGCCGTGTCGCGCACGCGGGCGAGCTCGGCGCGCTCGCGTTCGATGCCGACGCTCAGCGGGTTATCGCCTTGAAGGGGGTGAGTGCGGCGCACGCTGTCGAACCGCTTGATCAACACATCGTCGCGGGCTTCGAGGAAGAGAACAAACGGGTTGAAGCCGCGGTCGCGGGCGAGGTCGATCGTCTCCATGAGCGAGCCCTTGAAAATACGGGCGCGGACATCGGTGACTACCGCCAGCTTGTCCACGGGCGACCCTTCTTGCGCGGCAAGGTCCATCAGTTCGAGGATGAGTTGCGGCGGGAGGTTCTGGGAGACGAAATAGCCTTTGTCCTCGAAGACTTTCGCGGCCGAGGACAAGCCGCCTCCGGACAGTCCCGTGATGATGACGGGGCGCAGCTCGGTGTGGGTTGCCATGCGCCCCATCGTAGCCAAAAGGACGCTTATCGACGTCAGCTTTTCCGCAGATGGTCGTACACCGTTTGCGCGAGCTTGGGGCCGATGCCGTTGACTTCTGTGATGTCTTCGACGCTGGCTTCCTTGAGCTTTTTCACGCTGCCGAAATGCTTGACCAGATCGCTGCGGCGGGCGGGGCCGAGCCCGGGAATCCCGTCAAGGGCAGACGCCCGCATCCTCTTCGACCGTTGCTGCCGGTGGTAGGTGATGGCGAAGCGGTGCGCTTCATCGCGGATCTGTTGGAGCAGGTACATTCCCTCGGAGTTGCGGGGCAGGATGAGAGGTTCATCGTCGTACGGCACCCAGATCTCTTCGAGGCGCTTAGCCAGGCCAATGAGGGTGACGTCCATGATGCCAAGTTCGTCGAAGACTTTCTGCGCGGCTGTCACCTGGGGCTTGCCGCCGTCGACGATGAAGAGCTGCGGCGGGTAGGCGAACCGCTTGTTGTCGGTCGATTCCACTTCCGCGGTGTCGGAGATGTCTTCATCGGTAAAGCTGGTCTCGTCGAGGTCGGGGTCTTCCGGGTTGGCTAGTTTGTCCTGGTTGTGGCGCTTGAAGCGGCGGCGTGTGACTTCGGCGATGGATCCGACATCGTCGCTGCGGCCGTCACCGGCTGCTTCCTTGATGCGGTAGCGGCGGTAATCGGACTTTTTTGGCAGACCGTCCTCGAAGACGACGAGGGACGCCACGACATCGGTGCCCTGGATGTGGGAGATGTCGGTGCACTCGATGCGCAGCGGAGCATCGTCCATTCCCAGAGCTTCTTGTATGTCTTGCAGCGCCTGGGAGCGGGCGGTCAGGTCGCCCACGCGCTTCAGTTTGTGCTGGCGCAGCGACTCTTTGGCGTTGCGCTGCACGGTCTCCATGAGGGCTTTCTTGTCGCCGCGCTGGGGCACCCGGAATTCGACGGGACCGCCGCGGAGCTTCTCCAGCAGCGCACGGGTCTCCTCAGGCTCCTCGGGCATGACGTGCACGAGGATTTCCCGGGGCACGGGCATGGGAGGGCGGATCTTCTCGTGGGATTCCTGGTCGACGCCACGGCGGTGGACCTTCTTGGCGGCGAGCCGCTCGTCCTCCGCTTTCTCCTGCTCCATCCGTTCGACGGCGTCGGAATAATGCTGGACTAGGAAGTTCTGCACGAGAGAGGGCAGGGCGGGGTCAGCTTGGCCGTCGTCGAGACGCTCCATAGAGCCTGGCTCGTCTCCTGTTTTCTCGACGACCCAGCCGCGCTGCGAGCGGATTCGGCCCTCGCGCACGGCGAAGATCTGCACCGCCGCTTCGAGCTCGTCCGTGTCGAAAGCGATGATGTCCGCGTCCGTGTCGATGCTCAGCACGACCGTTTGCCGCTCCATGACCTTGTTCACGGCGCCGAGGTCGTCGCGCAGCCGCGCCGCTTTCTCGAACTCCAGGTTCTCGCTGGCGTCCATCATCTGGCTGGTCAGACCTTTGACCACAGCATCGGTGCGGCCGGACATGAAACCCATGAACCCGGAGACGATCTCGTCGTACTCCGCTTCGTCGACACGCCCAACGCACGGCGCCGAACATTTGTCGATGTACCCGAGCAGGCACGGCCGCCCCAGTTGCTCGTGGCGGTTGAACACCCCGTTAGAGCAGGTACGCACGGGGAACACGCGGGTAAGAAGATCGAGAGTTTCGCGCACGGCCCACGCGTGGGAGAACGGCCCGAAATAGCGCACGCCCTTGCGGCGCGGACCGCGGTAGAAGAACGCTCGCGGGTACTTCTCCCCCACGCTGACGGCGAGCATCGGGTACGTCTTGTCGTCCCGGTACATGACGTTGAACCACGGGTCGTACCGCTTGATCCACGTGTACTCGAGCTGGAGCGCTTCGACCTCGCTGGCCACCACAGTCCACTCCACCTTGGAGGCGGTGAAGACCATTTGGCGCGTGCGCGGGTGCAGCTGCTCCGGCGGCTGGAAGTAGTTGTTCAAGCGAGCGCGGAGATTCTTCGCTTTGCCCACGTACACGACGCGTCCCGCCGCGTCGCGGAATTTGTACACACCAGGCTCGGTGGGAATCGTCCCGGGAGCCGGCCGGTAGGTTGCCGGGTTGACCACGGTGCGATCCGCCCTAGTCTTCCGGCATGTAGCGTGCTTCGAGGCGGCGGAACTCCTTGACGGAATCGATGGCGCGCTCCTTGTCGCCGGACTGAATCGCCCACAGCGGGACGTACTCAAATTCGGGGAGTTCGAGCCGCGCCATGCGGGAGCCTCGCGGGAAGGTCAGGCCGTAGACGACTACCCACGGATAAAAGCGCGTGCCAATGATGTTGCGCACCTCCACGCCGTCCTCGTTGGCGCGCACCCGCGGGCGAGAAAGTCCCCACCACACCAAGACAGACAAGATCAAGCCGATAGCAGGGAAAGCAAGCTTATCCACGGCCGTGATCGCCGCCCCCGTGAATTCCACATCCAGAACAGCACCGGCGAAAATGTGGGCCGCCATGATGATCAGGACGGCTACAGCGGCGACGCGGCGCAGGAAGTGCGAGACGATCTCCACCTCCCACGGTTTCGTCGATGTCGCGGCGTGCGGGTCGAGTGCGTTGAAGAGAGCGGTATCGCGGTCGCTGGCCTGCGCTGTCCGCTCTACGGGTGCGTCATCTGCGCTGCTGTTGACGTTGCTCACTTGCCTTCTCCGCCTCTTTCAGTCTTTCCCGGTCCCTTTCGGTCCCTGTTGTTTCCTGTTGTGTCCTGTCGGTCTCTACCTGAAGCTGATGTCCCCCCCTCGAATGCTGGCGGCTACCACGCGTCGTGCGCGTCGCCCCGGGTCAGCTTCATCAGCGGGAAGCGCTCGATCTCGCTCATGACGTTCGCGGCACCGATCGCGGCGGTGAGGGCCTCCGCTCCCTTGTCCTCGCGGGCATCGGGGCCACCGGTGCGGGCCACAGCCTGCTCGTAAGTGTCCACGGTTAGAACACCGTTGCCCACCGGCACAGACATGTCGAGAGCCACGCGGGTGAGCCCGTCGGTGACAGCGCGGCACACGTAGTCGAAGTGGGGGGTCTCACCGCGGATGACGCAGCCGAGGGCCACGACCGCATCGAAACGCTTGGCAGCAGCTTGCGCGACGAGGGGGAGTTCCATCGCGCCGGAGACTGTGAAGACTTGGACTTTCGCTCCCGCTGCCTCAGCTGTTTCAACAGCGCGGGCGATCAGCATGTCCACGACCTCAGCGTTCCACTCCGTACCAACGACGGCGACACGCATTCCCTTTGCGTCGATGTGCTCCGGGGAGGAGTCGGGTGCTCCGAAAATCATGGTTGCTCCTTAAGAATCAAGATTCCGACGTCTTCATCGAAGAGTCGTCCGGCCCCATCTTAGAGGCCGTGGGTTCTATCCCACTGTTCTACCGCCGGGAGGTCATGCCCCATACGGTCGCGTTTGGTCCGCAAGTAGGTGATGTTGTCGTGCGAGGGTGTGATTTCAATGCGGGTCCTGCCGGAGACAACCGGGCCGTATCCATTCAACGCCTCGACCTTCTCGGGGTTGTTGGTCAGCACATCGACCGAGGCGACACCGAGATCCGCGAGAATCTGCCCGGCCACCGAATACTCGCGCGCGTCTACGGGCAGCCCCTGTTCCACGTTGGCGTCGACGGTGTCTAAGCCTTCCTCTTGCAGGCGGTAGGCCTCCAGTTTGGCCGCGAGGCCGATGCCGCGCCCTTCGTGCCCGCGGATGTAGATGACCACACCGCTCCCGGCCTCCTGGATGAGCCGCATGGACTCGTGCAGCTGGGGCCCGCAGTCACACCGGAGCGAACCGAAGACATCGCCCGTCAAGCATTCCGAGTGGACACGCACAAGAACATCTGCCCCGCCGGTGATGTCGCCGGTGGTGAGGGCGATGTGCTCGGTGCCGTCGATAAGCGATCTGTAACCGTAGGCCGTGAACGCGCCGAACGAGGTCGGCAGCGACGTCTCGACGACGCGTTCGACAGTGCGCTCGGTGCGACGGCGGTATGCGATGAGCTGGGCAATCGAAATCATCTTCAGCCCGTGCTCGTCGGCGAAACGACGGAGTTCGTCGCCTCGCGCCATGTCGGTCGGGTCATCTTCGGAGACGATCTCGCACAGCGCCCCGGCGGGTTGACACCCGGCCAAGCGGGCGAGGTCCACCGAAGCTTCTGTGTGGCCGTCGCGGATGAGGACCCCGCCGCGACGGACTCGCAACGGCACAACGTGCCCCGGGCGGGTGAAGTCTGCGGCGATGCGCGTCGGGTCCGCGAGACGCTGGATGGTTTCGGCGCGGGAGCGGGCGGAGATCCCGGTGGTTCCCGTGGCTGCGTCGACGGTGACGGCATAGGCCGTGCTGCGGGCATCCTCGTTAACGGCCGTCATGGGCGGTAGATCAAGGCGCGTCGCCGCCTCGTCCTCCATGGCCACGCAGATGTATCCGGAGGTGTACCGCACCATGAACGCGACCAGCTCCGGCGTGGCATGCTCGGCCGCGAAGATCAGGTCGCCTTCGTTCTCGCGGTCCTCATCGTCCACCACCACGACCGCTTCTCCGCGGCCTACCGCGGCAACAGCTTCTTCAACTGAATCGAGTCGCAGGGTGTCCGTCATGGGAACTAATGGTAGCCCCCCACCATTTTCTCGACGTACTTGGCCACCACGTCCACCTCGAAGTTGACGGGCTCCCCGACTCCCAGCTCGCCGAACGTGGTGTCCGCCAGCGTTGTCGGAATGAGCGACGCTTCCACGAAGTCCTCGCCTACAGCGGACACCGTCAAAGAGGTGCCGTTAATGGCGATCGATCCTTTCTCCACCACATAGCGTGCAAGTGTCTGTGGTAGTGAGAAGCGCAGCACGTCCCAATGTGCGGAGGATTCCCGGGCAAGCAGTTCTCCGGTTCCGTCGACGTGACCCTGCACGATGTGGCCCCCGAGGCGCGCTCCAGCTGCCAACGCACGCTCGAGGTTGACCCGCGCACCGGGCTCGTAGCTGCCCAGGCGCGAACGGTCGAGAGTCTCCTGCATGGCGTCGGCGGTGAACGCGCCATCGACGGAGCCGACCACGGTCAGGCACACCCCGTCGACGGCGATGGAATCACCGGGAGCGGCGTCTGAGGTTACTTTGGGGCCGCGGACAGTCAGACGCACTGCGTCCTCAAGCCTCTCGAGGTTCTCCACGGTGCCGATCTCTTCCACCAGTCCTGTGAACATCAGTTCCCCTCTCTCCTCTGGGTCTGCAGGCGACGTAGCTCTATGACCGCATCGTCGCCGAGTGTGAATGCGTCGTACATGTCGTAGCGTGGCGCCGCCGCCAGGGTTTCTGCCAGCGGTCCGTCAATCAGGCCCCGTCCACCGCCGAGTAACATCGGTGCGACGTAAGCGGTGATGTGGTCGACGACATCGAGGCCGAAAACGCTTCGCATGAGCGTCGGCCCACCCTCCACCAGAACGTCGCGGGCACCCGTTTCATACAACGCATCAAAAGCTTCCTGCGGGGTCGCGTATTGCTCGAATCCGAGGCGCGTCAAGTTTCCCTCGGGCACTTTCCGCTTGCCGACGACCACCCGCCGCGGCTGGTTCCCCAACAGAGACCCGTCCCGATCACGGGCGGTCAGCGATGGGTTGTCCGCGATGGCGGTGCCGGTGCCGATGACGATCGCGTCGCGCATCGCACGGTCAAAGTGGGCGTATTGGCGGGCCTCAGGACCGGTGATCCACTGGCTCGTCCCGTCCGGTGCGGCGGTGAAGCCGTCGAGTGTGGCGGCGAATTTCGCGGTGACGGACACACGCCCATGTGCGACGGAGTCCAACCACGGGAGCAGCCCGTCGACGGGGAAGTCGACGTGGGTGACCTCAACACCGTGGGCGCGCAGGTAGTCGGCGCCTCCGCTCGCAATCGGGTTGGGGTCAGAATGGACGTAATAGACATGCCCGACTCCAGCCTCGACGATCGCTTGCGTGCAGGGTCCGGTGCGCCCGGTGTGGTTGCACGGCTCCAATGTCACAGCCAGCATCGCTCCGCGGATCCGATCCGGTGCAGTCGAGCGCGCGGCGTCGAGGGCAACCCGTTCGGCGTGCCTCCCGCCAGCGGGCTCGGTGGCGCCGGTGGAGATGATGCCGGTGGCGTCGAAAAGCGCGCAGCCGACCGGTGGATTCGGGCTCGTCGTGCCGCGGACCGACTGACCTGCGTTGGCTGCTGCGATCACCGCCGCCTGAATAGCGGGCGGTATCTCGTGGCTGAACTCGGCGGGCATGCTAGCGCTGCGCCGCGACGCGGGCGAGATCGCGCAGAGTCTCCACGGCCGCGGCCGGGTCCTCTGCCCCGAACACTGCCGACCCCGCGACGAAAGCATCGACGCCAGCCTCGGCCGCCAGGGCGATAGTGGATTGGGAGATGCCGCCGTCGATGCCGATGACCGTCGATAAGCCAGCTTCCTCGATACGTTCGCGCAGTGCGGCGACCTTGCTCAAGACCTCCGGCATGAATTTCTGGCCTCCGAAGCCTGGCTCGACGCTCATCACCATGACCTGCTCGAAGTGCTCGAGGTCGTCGAGGTACGGCTCGATCGGCGTGCCGGGCTTGATGGCGAAACCGGCTTCGACACCCAAGTCGTGGAGCTGCTTAGCGGCGGCGATGTGGTCATCGGTCGCCTCAATATGGAAGACCAGGCGGTCGCCTCCCGCCTTGATGTAGGTCTCGAACCAGCGCTCCGGCTCCTCGATCATCATGTGGATGTCCAGGAACTGGTCGGTGACCCCGTCAACGGCCTTGGTCACATCGGGCCCGAAGGAAAGGTTGGGCACGAAATGACCGTCCATGATGTCGACGTGGATCAGGTCGGCGGACGGCACTTTGCGCACGTCCTCACCCAGATTTGCATAGTCGGCTGCGAGGATCGACGGGGCGATGTAGATCATGGGCCCAAGACTAACGCTTGCGCAGCGCGGCGACGAACATCGCGTCCGTGCCGTGGCGGTGAGGCCACATCTGCGCGCTGAGGTGAAGGCCGAGCTCGCCCATATCCGGTAGAACGTCGCGCACGTCGAGCTCGTCGACGTTGCCGTTCGCGAGCTGCTTATCGACGATTCCCCTCGTCTCCCTCTCATCCGGTGAGCACGTGGAGTACACGACGACCCCGCCGGACTTGGTCAGGTTCACCGCGGAGGCGAGGAGCGCGGACTGCAGCTCGTTGAGCTCGGCGATGTCCGCTTCACTCTTGCGCCAGCGGGCTTCCGGCCGGCGGCGCAAGGCACCGAGACCGGAGCACGGCGCGTCCACCAGAACGCGGTCGAAGCCCTGCTCGAGTCCCGGTTCGCGTCCGTCGGCGACGTGCACCGTCACCGGCATGCCTTCGGTGGACTTCCGGATGAGATCCGCGCGGGTGGAACTGACCTCAACAGCGTCGACATGCGCGCCGTCGATCGCGGCGAGCGAGCCCATCAACGCTGCCTTGCCACCCGGGCCCGCGCACAGGTCGAGCCAGCGGCCGCCATCGTCATCCACCGGAATCTCCGCAACAGCTCGAGCGATGAGCTGGGACCCTTCGTCCTGCACGGCCGCCATCCGGTCGCGCACCGGCTCGAGCGAGCCCGGGTCGCCGCCCTCGGGTAGGTACACGGCGTATGGGCTGTATTTGCCTTCCTCTCCGCCGGTGACGAGTGCGAGCTCCTCCGCCGACATTTCCCCAGGGCGGGCGACAAGGTGCACGATCGGGCGCTGCGAATCAGCCTCGAGAGCCGCTTCGAGTTCGTCCTCCCCCAGCACATTGGCGAAGGAACGGGCGATCCACTCCGGGTGTGCGGTGCGGAACGCGACTGCCGCGATCTTGTCTGCCGGAGTGAGCTTCTCCATCCAGGTGTCCAGACTCGAGCGGGAAATTGTCCGGAGGATACCGTTGACAAAGCCCTTCGCTTTTCCGGCGCCGGCAGCTTCTGCGAGACGAACGGATGTGTCCACCGCCGCATGGGCGTCCACTCGCGTGAACAGCAGTTGGTAGGTGCCCAGACGTAGCGCGGTGAGCACTGCGGGGTCGAGGTCTTCGAGTCTGCGGGAGGAGCAGTCGGCGATAACGGCGTCGAGCACGCCCAGGCTGCGCAGCGTCCCGTAGGCGATCTCGGTGGCGAAGGCGGCATCGCGGCCCTTGATCTTCCGTTCGCGCAGGATCTGGGGCAGAACGAGGTTGCCGAACGCATCTTCCGTTTCAACGCGCAGCACGGCGTCGAAGGCAGCCTGGCGTGCTGAATCGCCGATATCACCGGCTCTTTGCGCATGGAGCGTCGCACCCCCACGCTTCACTGGGCCCTGCGCCTGCCCATGAACCGCTTCGTTTTCCACCTGCTCTTTCGCGCGCCTGGTGCGCGACCGGAATCCTCCGCTCACTCGAACCTCACTCCCTCAGTGGCCCCATTGCTCTCAGTGTCCTGGAGCCCGCGCGCCCAATCGGCGGCGGGCATCATCTTCTTTCCCGCTGGCTGAATCATCTTGAGCTCGACTGCCGTGGTGCCTGTGCCCACGCGCACGGCGTTCTTCGCCACCTCGATCTGCCCCGGTACAAGGATCGGCTCCTCAGCGTCTCCGCTTACCGTGGCGACGGGGCCGACCTTGATTCGGTCCCCGCCCAGCGTCGTCCATGCGCCCGGACCGGGGGTGTAGGCGCGGATCGCACGGTCGATCTCGGCGGCGTGTGTGGTCCAGTCGATGCGCGCGTCGTCCTTGCTGATCTTCGGCGCGTACGTGGCTTCCCCTTCCTGCGGGGTGAAGGTGGCGTGACCGCTGGCAAGGTCGTCCATTGTGCGCACGAGCAGATCGCCGCCCGAATACGCCAGGCGGGTGAGCAGGTCGTCCGCTGTGTCGTCCGGCCGGATGAGCTCCGGCTCCTGGAGCAGAATATCGCCGGTGTCCAGCCCGGCATCAATGCGGAACGTGGTGGCACCGCTGTATTCGTCGCCGTGGAGAATGCCGGCCTGCACCGGGGCCGCTCCACGCCAGCGCGGCAGCAAGGAGAAATGGAGGTTGATCCAGCCGTGCACGGGGATGTCCAAGAAATCCTCGGGGATGAGATTGCCGTAAGCGACTACCGGGATCGCATCCGGTGCGAGCTTCTTCAGCGTCTCTTTGATCTCATCGTTTCCCTTGAGCCTTTCCGGCGTGAGCACCTCAATCCCGTGCTCTTGGGCCAGCGCCTTGACCGGCGAGGGGTGGAGCGTGCGGCCTCGCCCCTTCTTGGCGTCGGGCCGGGTGAGCACCGCCACCACCTCATGCTCAGAGGCGATCAGCTTTTCCAGCGCCACCACCGCCGGCTCCGGGGTTCCCGCGAAAACCACACGCATCTATCTCGTCCTCTCCTTTTCCCTGCTGTAGGTATTTTCTTTGTCCTCGCCCTCGGGCTGCTCGTGGCTCGCTCAAGGACTGCTGCAACCGGTTGTTGCGCGTTTTTACTCTTCAGTCCCGCTGAACCAGTCCGTGCCGCGGATTATCTGCATCGCTTCCTTGCGCACCTCCGGATCCAGGCGGCGCAAGAACAGCACCCCGTCCAAGTGGTCGGTCTCGTGCTGGATGCAGCGTGCAAGCAGGCCGTTCGCACGCAAAGTCACCGGCCTGCCGAACTCGTCGCGGCCACGGGCCACCACTGTCTCGTGGCGTGCCACGTCCGCTTGGAGGTCAGGAATGGACAGGCACCCCTCCGGGCCGACTTGGACAACGTCGTCGATGGGTTCCCACTCAGGGTTGATCAGGGCCCCGCGCATGCCATCGCAGTCGTACACGAACACCCGCTGGGCCAGTCCGATCTGGTTGGCGGCCAAACCCACTCCACCGGCATCGTCCATCGTCTCGAGCATGTCGCGGACGAGGCGGATGAGTGCGTCGTCGAAAAGCTCGATGGGCGCGGCCTGCGTGTTCAAGATCGGATCGCCGAAGATCCTGATGGGACGGATGGTCATGGCAGCCAAGTCTACGTGGCACCCGGCACGGTGGGCGCCGGGGCGCATCGGGCTAGCCGATGTGCATCGGATTGACTTGGATGCGCAACGGCAGGTCCTGCTTGCGGGTGGCCCGGTTCACCGCCGCGGCACGCAAGGATTTGCCCAGCGCCGTGCGCGTGGACAGCGGGGTGCGGATGAGAACGCGCTGCGCTGTGCCCGCCGCGCGCTCGTCCCACTCGCCGGGCAAGTCGATGCCCGGCGGGAGGTCGACCGGACCCAGGATGTCCACATCCGCGGGCAAATCGATGTGCTCGAGGAAATCGGTGAGCGAATCACGGGGACTGTCCACCGCGGCCATGTGCACTGCGGGAGGGAAACGCACCTCGCGGCGCTGCGCGAGCTCGGCGGCGGCGTGCCCCGCGGCATCCCACCGGATCAGGTGCTGGACCACGGGCAGCGCCGCATCGGCAACTACAACAACCTCCCCGCCCTTTCCGTGCGGGGCGACGAGTGTGGCGGCAGCCATCCATTTCGCCATCGTTTCTTCCGCGGCCCGCAAGTCCGGGCGGCCGAGCAACGCCCACGTGTCGAGGAGGACGGCTGCGCCGTATTTTCCGCCGTCGGCGACGCGGGGCTCTGCCCCCGGTGTCGCCACAACGATCGCGGGGGCGTCCGGCACTGAATCGAGAATGCGCTCGCCCCAGGAGGAGATCACCTTCTGCGGCGCGAAAGCCCGACCGAGCTCCTCCGCAGTCCGCTGGGTTCCTACCACCACAGCGCGAAGGCGGTGGGAACCGCAGTTCGGGCACACGAACGCACTGTCCATCCGCCCGCACCACCGGCACATCGGAGCCGCCGCCTCATTGCCTGACGGCAACCCCAGCGGCCCGTTGCACGCGCGGCAGCGAGCCGGCGTGCGGCAGATCCCGCACGCCAGAGACTGGACGTAGCCGGCACGGGGCACTTGGAAGAGGACCGGCTTGTCTGCGGCCAACGCGCGCCGGGCAGCCTCGAACGCGGCGGACGGCAACCGAGCCGCTCCAGCGCGCGGGTCGCGCTCCAACTCGAAATCGCTGTCGCCAGCGGCGCGAATGTGCGGGGAGCGAGTGCGCAACGCCGTGCGCGGGGCGAGAAGATCGTGCGCCCAGCCGGATTCCACCAGCAGCTGAGTTTCAGCCGTGCGGGAGTGGCCGCCAATGACGAGGGAGCACTTCTCCACTGCCGACCGGGTTGTCAGCACCTCCCGCGCATGCGTGTACGGCGCCCGGGGATCCACCAACGAATCGTCCCCGTCGAACATCACCACAGCCAACTGGAGGTTGTTCACCGGCGCGAACGCCGCGGACCGAGTCCCCACCACCAGCCGCCCTTGGCCGTGGAGCACCGACAGGAACCGGCTGTAGCGCGCCTGCGGTCCGAGCGAGGCGGTAAGCGTTGTGATCTGACGCGGCCCCACGACCTTCCGCAGGGCGGCATCCACACGGTCCACGTCCCTCTGGTCCGGCACCACGACGAGGACGCCGCCCCCGCCGGAAGCGACCTTGGCGGCGAGCGCGGCTAACGCATCGGCCCAGTCGTCCCCAGGCGCGATCTGCCAGGCAGCGCGGGCCACAGTTCCGCTGACGACAGCGTCGACGAAGGACTCCCCGTGCGTGTAAGCGCTCCACCCGGACAGATCAGGCTCCTCGGCGGTCCCTAGTTCCTCCCAGGGCGTAGATGTATCGGTCGCCTCCGCCTTCACGTGCCGTGCAGGAATGGCGGACCGGATGATGTCGGACCGCGTGCCGGCGTAGCGGTCAGCTAAGGCGTCGACCAGCTCGCGCATTTGGGCCGGATAGACCACCTCGGAGGACACCACACGCTCAATGAAACGCAACTTGCCCTCGTGTTCCGAGTCAGCTACCCGGTCGAGCACCAGCGCATCCACCAACCTGCCGGCGAACCGGATGCGTACGCGAACACCCGCTTGGGCATCGGCCGACTGCGCTTCCGTAACCAGGTAGTCGAAAAACCGGTCCAAATGCGGCAAGCCCAGTAGCGGAAGCACACGGGCGACCGGGTCGACCGCGGCGGGCGCGCTGCTGGAGTTTTCCGACATGCACCAGAGTGTAACGGCCGCGTTGACCACACCCCCGCCCCCTGCGAATCTCCTGAGCCAACCGCACCAATTTCATGTGTTAATGCTTGCAGAAAGGGTGTTCAGGACGCATAATCAATTCGTTTTCAACCATTCGTCGTTTGAAAGTGCGCGCATCGCTGTGAAACGTTCTCTGATCGCCTCGTCCTTGGCAGTTCTGGCTTCCGCCTTCATTGTCAACCCGGCTTCCGCTGCCCCGTTGTCCGCTGCCCCGGGCCCGACGTTGACTCCGGCCCCGACGGCGTTGAGTTCCACAGCTGCCCAGCACCTGGATTCCGGGATTCAAAACGGGATGCACCAGGCGTACAATGCGCTTCCCACCGACGTGCGCAAGGCAATCCCCGACGAGCTCCGCCCGTTCCAGCACATGCCGCTGCCCCGCACGCAACCGCTGCCGCAGGCAGCATCGATGTGCTTCGACACCGACGGCCGCAAGAAGAAAGCACCCGAAGCGCCGCCGGCCTGCACAAATACGGTGGCCATCACGTACGATGACGGACCGTCGCCGGACACAACGACCCGGCTGCTCGACATTCTGAAGAGCAAAGACGCCAAGGCCACGTTCTTCGCCATCGGCGGGAACTCCGACGCATTCCCGGAGATCCTTCGCCGGGAGCGCGACGAAGGCCACCTGGTTGCCAACCACTCCTACAACCACCCGCAGCTGAACGCCATCTCGGACGAGAGGATTTCAGCGGAGCTCGGCGAAACTGACAAGGCTATTGAGTCTGCGCTGGGGACGAAGCCGCACTGGCTGCGCCCACCCTACGGCGCGACCGACGAGCGCGTAGCGTCCATCGCCGCCCAGCACGGCCTCAGCCTCGCTCTCTGGGACGTGGACACCGCTGATTGGCAGAACCGCAATGCCGACATCACGTGCCGTAACGCGGTGGACAACGCCTCCGCCGGTTCGATCATTCTCATGCACGACATCCACCCGAGCACGGTGGACGCTACACCGTGCATTATCGACGGTCTCCGCGAAAAGGGTTTGCGTCCAGTGACGCTCGATGAACTAGTCCAGCCGGTACCGGGGCGCACCTACACCAACGCCGAGTAACCGGCTCGCGCCCGTGCGCCGCCGCTTGAAATAGCAGTTTCACTCCCATAGGTTCGAGGCATGGGTGAATCGGTTGCGGTAGACGTCGATAAGCACGAAGAGCACAAAGGCGCGCGGACGGGCGCACAGCGCGCCACGCCGTACGTCATGTTCGCGGTCTACTTACTCGGCCCGCTGATTCTCATCCCAGCTGCTGGCGAAGATCACGCTGTCGCGGCGTCCATCGCGCTGATTTTCGGCGCGGCCGCGGTGTTCGGCTTCGTAGACGGCTGGACGTACCGCCCGACCTGGTCCCTTCCTGTCTTGGCGGGCGTGGCGTTCCTGGCTGCGAAGCTGTTGTATTTCAACGACGGAACCGTCATCTATTTCTTAGGAGTCGTGCTTATTGCCGCGGCGTTCACCTTCCTCGCTGGTCAGCTGGCGGGTGCCGGCTCGAAGGAAGGTTAAACGATGGAGACGTGGGTTCTTAACCACCCCGAATACGGCCCCATCGAGGTGCGGTCCGGCTTCGACAAAGACTTCCGCGCGCTCGATCCAGATTGGCCCGGTGAGCTGCCAGAGAAATTCGCCGACCAGCCCGGTGCCGGTACCCGCGCACCCGCCAGCGCGAAGCCGTGGCAGCGGTTGTCCGAATTCCGTCAAAACCCGCCGTTGCGGTTGCAGGTGCTTGTCGACGGCGCGGTGCAGCACCAGTACTCCAGCCTCGAGCAGGGCTCCACGCGGATTCCGCTGTTCGGGCACCCTAAGCCGGATGCGCTAGAGACTTTCGTCGGTTTGGGCGTCGACCGCTCAAAACCCCATCTGCGCCTGCAGGTGAACTACTTCAAAGACATCCTGCAGATCGAATTCCGTGAAGGCGACTCCATTGTCGAGTTCGATCCGCCCGCCGGCTCCAAGGGCGAGCGGCGCCGGGACATGATGCAGTCCAGCCCCGTGAAACGCGCGGTGATTCCGATGGCGGAAGGACTGGGTAAAGCAGGCTGGGCCATTGCCGTGATTGTGCTCGGGCCGCTGGTGGGCAAATTCTTCAACTGGCTGGCGCAATTTCTCCCTGATTGGGAGGTCCCGGAGTTTACGCTCCCCCACGTAGACCTGCCTGTTCCGGAACTGCCTCAGGTGACACTGCCGACGCCGAATATCGATCTACCCTCACTGCCGGAGCTGCCGGAATGGGTGCAGGTCGCAATGGAGTACTCCAAGATTTGGGTGCCCATTGTCATCGGAATCGCGGTGGGCCTGATCGCCTTGCGTAATTACCGGAAGTCCGAGGCAGAGAAAGAGCAGTGGCGCAGCAATAGCACCGCCGACAGGCGCACAGTGGCATCGAACGGTGCCGGCGCCTTGCCCGGCACGGAACGCTCGACAAACAGCGACGCCCCAGCTCACATGGAACCGGGGCTGTCAGAGCGCTAGAGACCTGCGGCGGCCTTCAAGTCGTCGACCTTGTTCGTGGCCTCCCACGGGAAATCCACATCGGTGCGTCCGAAGTGCCCGTACGCAGCAGTATCGGCGTAAATCGGTCGCAGCAAATCCAGCTCGCGGATGATCGCGGTCGGGCGCAGATCGAAGACCTTCTCCACCGCCTGCTGGATGGTCTCGTCCGTCTGCCCCTCTGCGGCAGTGCCAAACGTCTCCACGTACAAACCCACCGGCGCCGCGCGGCCGATGGCGTAGGCGACCTGGACCTCGACACGCTTGGCCAGCCCCGCCGCGACGATATTCTTGGCCACCCAGCGCATCGCGTACGCGGCGGAACGGTCCACCTTTGACGGATCCTTGCCGGAGAAAGCGCCGCCGCCGTGGCGTGCCATTCCGCCGTAAGTGTCCACAATGACTTTGCGGCCCGTCAGGCCGGCATCGCCCATCGGTCCGCCGAGGACGAAGGAGCCGGAAGGGTTGACCAACAGCGTGGTCTCAGGGGTGTAGTACTGCGTCAAGCCCGCATCCTCAATCACCCATTCCAGAACGTGCTCGCGCAGCGCGGACTCGAGAGCATCGCCGTTGAAGTCGGGGTCGTGCTGAGTCGAAATGACCACGGTGTCCAAGTAGACGGGTGTCTCGCCGTCGTACGCGAAGGTGACCTGGGTCTTCCCGTCCGGACGCAGCCCCTCGACGATGCCCTCCTTGCGCACCTGTGTCAGACGGCGCGAAAGACGGTGAGCGGTGGAAATCGGAATGGGCATGAGTTCCTCAGTCTCATCGGTGGCGTAGCCGAACATGAGGCCCTGGTCGCCTGCGCCGGCTTGATCCTCTGCACCCGTTGACGCGTTGGAGCGGACTTCGAGGGAATCCGTGACACCGTCGGAGATTTCCGCCGACTGGTCGCCGATAGCGATGTTCACGCCGCACGTCCGGCCGTCAAAACCGACCTCGGAGGAGATGAACCCGATCTCGACGAGCTTGTCCCGCACCAGTTTGGCGATGTTGGAGTATGCCTTGGTGGTCACCTCGCCAACGACGTGAACCTGGCCGGTTGTCACCAACGTTTCCACAGCGACGCGGGAAAACGGGTCCTGAGCGAGCATGTCGTCGAGGATCGTGTCCGAAATGGCATCGCAAATCTTATCGGGGTGCCCTTCGGTGACGGATTCGCTGGTGAACAGGCGGTAGTACGGGTCAGTCATCGTGTACCTGGTCCTTTGTGTGAGACGGTCTGGTTCTCTGACAATCATTGTCACGCGAGGTTCGTTTCGCGCCCACCAGAATAGACCAAGCTGTCTAAGGATTCCACCCTCACGGTCTGCTTTGAGTCAACTTTTCGATGGCATCCCAGATCCGCGCTGCCACCACATGCTTCGGACCGACGGCAATCTCTTCGATGGCCCCGTCGCGTCCGATGAGCCAGCCGCTGTTGCGCGCTTCACCGAACACGGCACCGCCCGCCACCGAGTTGACCATGAGCATGTCCGCTCCCTTACGCTCCAGCTTCGCCTGGCCGTACTCGAGCGGGTTATCGGTCTCAGCCGCGAACCCGACAATGACGGCATCGGTCTCCCCCGCTTTCCGCTTGTCGACGAGCCCCTTCAGGATGTCCGGGTTTTCCACCAGATGAAGGGTGGACAGAGCATCGTCGGACTGGCCCTTCTTCAGTTTCGAGCTGGCCTCATTCTCCGGGCGGTAATCGGAGACAGCCGCTGCCATGATGACGATGTCCGCGTCCGTCGATGCCGCATCAACGGCCTCTTTCATCTCGCGGGTGGAGCGGACTGTGACGATGTCGGCTCCCGGCGGGGTGTCCAATGCGTCAGTGTCCCCGGCGACGATGGTGACCTCTGCACCGCGGTGGGCTGCAATATCTGCCAACGCGTAGCCCTGGCGGCCTGAGGATCGGTTGCCGATGAAGCGCACCGGGTCGATATTCTCTTGGGTACCGCCCGCGCTGATGACGACCTTCTTGCCCTCCAGTGAGCGGGTGAACGAGCCGGCTTCGAGCACTGTTCGAGCCATCTCGGCGATCTGGGCTGCTTCGAGCATCCGCCCTGCCCCGGAGTCGGTGCCGGTGAGACGCCCGCGTGCCGGTTCAAGAACCGTGATCCCGCGGCGGCGGAGAGTCGCCACATTGTCCTGGGTCGCGGGGTTTTCCCACATCTCCGTGTGCATTGCCGGGGCGAGCACGACCGGGCACATGGCGACGAGGACCGTAGCCGTCAATAAATCATCCGCGCGCCCCGCAGCGATCCGCGCGATGGTGTCCGCTGTGGCCGGGGCAATGACTATGAGATCCGCCTCCTTGCCGACGCGGACATGCTGTACCTCATCCACCCGGGAAAACACCCCGGTGTCCACCGGATGCCCGGACAGGGCCTCGAAGGTGGCCGCACCGACAAAGTTCAAAGCGGCGGGCGTTGGAACGACGCGGACGGTGTCACCTGCCTCGGTGAACTCTCGAACGAGATGACAGGCTTTGTACGCGGCAATGCCGCCCGCCACTCCGACGACGACGTTCCGGGGGGTGTGCGTGCTCTTTTCGGGCTCTGGGCTCATGGACCCCGAGCTTACCCACCGGTTCTAGGTCCGGGGTTGGCGCACCCACGCCCCGATCACGCCGGGCACGACCTCGGGCGCCTCGCCCAGCAGGGCTTTGAGGTTGCCTTCCCGTTCCACTGCAGACGTCACGGCTTGCACCTTGCCGCGCTTATTCTTTCCGGTACCTCGCTGTCCCGCGCCGTACATTCCCGGACCTCCCGCGACTCCACCGCGCGCACCTGCTTGCGAATTTCCGGCTTGAGCACCACCGATAACAGTGTTCCCACCTGGGCCGGCACCGCCCGGCCCCATGCCGGTGCCTGAACCTGCTCCCATTCCGCCGACGGGGCCTGCAACACTGCCGCCCGCGCCGAACGCTCCCGAGGAACCGAGAGCACCTCCGGTTCCTGCGAATCCGCCGAGACCGCCTGCCCGGCCCCCTCCGACAGCGCCGGAGGCGCCGCGGGGACTGGCCAAGGAGCTGTCTCTTATACACATCTCCGAGCCCACGAGACGGACTCCTATCTC
>OJLS01000075.1_pt1 | contig 23973 bp, 23 predicted proteins | sample 1597081 | NCBI WGS metagenome assembly OJLS01 (sample SAMEA3904663, study PRJEB24821) | metagenome | biome: Builtin; feature: hospital; material: surface | place: USA | collected 2013-05-22
TCGCCGCGCACCTCATCGAGCCATTCGCCGAATTCCTCCGAGTTCGACACTGTCGCGGAGAGCCCGATGATTCGTGCGGATTCGTCGAGGTTGAGGATGATTTCCTCCCACACCGCGCCACGGTCGCGGTCCGCGAGGTAGTGGATCTCGTCCATGACCACGTGCGAGAGCCGGTCCAGCGCCGGCGAATCGGCGTAGATCATGTTGCGCAAAACCTCGGTGGTCATCACGACGACCTCAGCATTGCCGTTGATGCTGGTGTCGCCGGTGAGCAGCCCCACCGCATCTTCGCCGTGCTCGGCGACGAGGTCGTGGTACTTCTGGTTGCTCAGCGCTTTGATCGGAGTGGTGTAAAAGCACTTCGTGCCACGAGAGAGCGCCAGTGACACGGCGAACTCCCCCACGACAGTCTTGCCGGACCCGGTCGGCGCGCACACCAGCACGCCGCGGTCGGCCTCGACGGCTTCGCAGGCCTCGATCTGAAACTCGTCGAGGGGGAAAGGCTTGCTCGCGCGGAACTCATCGAGGTGCATGCTCCCCACCCTAACCTAGGGTTAGAGCACGTCGTCGAAGAAGTTCGGGGTGTTCGCGCGCCCCCGTATCGACATTGCTTCTGCCCCGTACTCCCCTCCACCTGATGCGGTCACAGGCGCGGGTGCTGCCAGGTTGTCGGGACCGGCGATCGGGGCAGCACCACCGATACCGCCTGCGGAACCGACTGGCGTGGGGGCGGCGATGGGGCCGGACGCTTCATCGTCGTCAAGCGAAGCCCATTCGCTGAGGTCCTTCGCTCTTCTCTTGTCGTGGACGCGGCAGAACTGGAACGCCATCTCCACGAGCAGCGTCAGCGAGAGAGCCAAGACGAGCATGGAGAACGGGTCCTGGCCCGGGGTAATGAACGCCGCGAAGATGAACAGAATCACGATGATGATCCGGCGCTTGTCCTTGACCTGCTCGTACTGCAGCAGTCCGGCGAGGTTCAGCATGATGATCACCAGCGGAACCTCGAAGCTCACACCGAAGATCACGATCAGCGCCAAGACGAAGTTATAGTACTGCTGACCGGACAACGCCGCGATCTGGTACTCCTGCCCGATCGACATGAGGACGTAAAGGCCCTGATCGACGATGAAGTAGGCGATCAAGGCACCCGCCACGAAAAGCGTGACAGCAAATGTGACAAAGCTGAGCGTCCACCGACGCTCATTCTTGTGCAGGCCGGGTGTGATGAACGCCCAGAGCTGCTGTAACCACACCGGCGAGGAGACAACGAGACCGGCGAGGAAACCGACTTTGAGACGCAGCATGAACATCTCGAACGGTGTAGTGGCAATCAAACGGCATGTTCCGTCTGCCGTCAGGTCAGCGCGCAGCTCTTCGGGCAACGAGCAGTACGGCCTGCGGATGATCTCGCCAAGCGGCATGACGGGGCCGGGCGCCCACTGGTACCAGATGAACCCGAAGATGGTCCCGGCGAGAATCGCCAGCAAAGAAATGATCACGCGGCGGCGCAGCTCTTGGAGATGCTCCGTGAGGGACATGTTGCCCTCGGGGTCTCTCCTCTTTTTGCGCGGTGCGCGCACCTTGGACGCCCGCTTCGGGCGCTTCGTTGATACCGGTTGTCCCACGGGCGCGGTTAGGCGTTCGGGTTCGTGCCCGGCTGATTCGGCTGCTGGTTCTGCGGCTGGTTCCAGAATCCCTGGTCAACGCTCTGCTGGCCCTGGGTGGTGGGGCCCGAAGTGATCTCGCGTTGCGGCTGGGTTTGGGTCTGCGGCGCATCCTGCTCGACGTTGGCGGCGGTGGCCCCCTGCTGCTTGCCGTCGTTTTGCATCTCGTTGACCTCGGACTTGAAGATGCGGGCGGAGCGGCCCACGGAGCGTGCCAGCTCCGGCAGTTTCGCGGAGCCGAAGAGCAGAAGGACGACGAAGACGATGAGGAGGATTTCCATTGGGCCAAGGCTCGGCATTGGATGTCCTTTCAAAAACTAGTCACATTAAGCGTGGATCACGTCATTTAAGCATAACGCTCGAGCGCCGTCGCGCCGCGCGCGGCGAGCTCGCGGGTGATCGCTGGGGGTGACACTACTCTCACCCGGTCGGCTTGGCTGAGGCAGAACCGGATTAACCAGTCGTCATTGCCGTACGGCATCGTCGCCGCCACCCAGCCAGAACTGGGATCGTGGTTCGCAGTGTCCACGAATTCGATCTGCCAGTAGTCCGCCAACCACGTTGCCTCGGTTCTGATGAGCAATTCCGCCACGTTGGCTTGCCGGAACCCGAAGGGATCGTCGGCATCGTAGTCCATGTGGGGGGCGGGAGTCGATGGGGCGTCGAGAAGCTGCGCGTCCTGGATGCGGTCGAGCCGGAATGTCTTCGCTGCGCCGCCCTCGAATGCGGACAGGTAGGTGTTTCCGTCCCTATGGAACAGACCCAGTGGTGAGACCGCGCGGGGGCGGACGGTGTCTGACGTGGCCGAATGATAGGTCACTTCCAGCATCCGGCGCTGCGCCAGGGCCTGCGAAACGATTGCTTCGGGCCCCGTGGTCTGCGGGTGTTCCGCATCGGGCACGCCGGCGGAGCGGACCACGTCGCGGAGTTTCTGTGCTGCGGAGTTCACCGCGTGCTGGTCAATCAGACCCGGCATCGTTTCCAGGGACTCCAGGGTGAGCAGCAGAGCGTTCGCTTCTGTGGGCGTCAGCCGGAGCGGGGTGTTCAATCCCTGGTCGTCGATGACGGTGACGCCGGTCCATTCCGCAGCGAGGTCGATGAGTTCGCCAGGGCCGCTGCCCACGCCGGACATCTGTAGCCGGCGAAGATCCTCCATCACCTCCGCGGGAGTGTGTCCGAGGTCGCGCGCGATTTCCATCGGAGTCGCCTGCGGGTGCTGGTGCAGGTACGGGATGAGATTCAACGCGCGAACAAGTGCGGCGAGCTTCTCCGGGCTGTCTTTCCTCTCAGCCATCGCTACCTTCCCCTTCTACCTGTGCATCGGCGGCGGCGCGCAGGAGCGCGATCACGTCTGCTCGGACGTCCTCGGGCTCCTCCACCACCGCGTGCGGTGCGAAACTCGCTGCGGTGCGAACGAGCCAGTCGCGCTCGATGCCCTTTAGCGCAACGCGCTTACCGTCAAGCGGTGTGCCCGCGGCAGCGAGTTCGTGCGCAGTTCCAGGGTCTACCGCGACAACAGCATCCACGACAGGCCCGCGTAGCGAGTCCTCGACGACCTGCTGCAGCGGGCGGTTTGGGTGGTGGAAATCGCGGGACTGCACCTTCCGGATATCAGTCACGCGCACTGCGCGGAAACTGCGTTCGGCTCCGCGGTCCACGTCATAGCCCACCACGTAGGCGCGGTTGTTCAGCGCGACAATGCCCCACGGGTCCATCGTGCGTGTTTGCGGCTCGGCGGTGGGCGACGGGCGGTAGGTGAACCTCATGCGGGTATTCGACCGCACGCAGGCGGTCACAGCTGTGACGGTGTCCGCGTCCAGCCGCGAGATGTCGTTGTCCAGCGCCGCGATGGGCGGCGCGTCGAATGTGCGGGTGGCGCCGCCGGCGGCGATCTTGGTCCAGCCGGAGCGGGCGAACGCCCCCAAACTGCCGGTGGTTCCAAGATCCCCGGCAAGACCCAGGACAAACGCTTCTTCGTCGGTGAAGGAAATCGGCGGGAGCTCGTAGACGTCCTTATCCACCCAGATCAGGCCGTTCTCCATCCGGGCGGGTACACCGGCTCGCCGCAGCGAACGCACGTCGCGGCCAAGCATCCGGCTAAGTGCCACGTCGGTGCGGTCCCTGTACCCCTCGACGTGGCCGCGCACCCACTCGTAATCGCGGGGACCCGCAGAGCCCAGCAAGGCGAAGGTGAGGTTGGTCAACCTCTCCACTACGCCTGTCTGCTCAGCCACGGATCCCTCCCTGCGCGTCGTTCAAGTGCTCGCGGTTCGTTTCCATATAGCTAATCAGATCGGCAACGCGCGCGTCGGACGTGGCAAAGGGGTCCTGCAGGTCCACGGTCTGCGGCTCCGGTCGATCGACCTTCAGGTGCACCCAGTCGACGGTGTAGCGGGCACCGAGCTCACGGGCACGCTCGAGGAAGTCCGCGCGCAACGCCGCGCGGGTCGTCCGCGGAGCTGTCTTCGCGGCCTGAGCAATCGCCTCGTCGGTCGTCCACCGCTCGACCAGTCCTTTGCGCTGAAGTAGGTAAAACAGTCCGCGGCCAGGGTCAATGTCATGGTAGGCGAGGTCAATCTGCGCGAGTTTCGGATGCGACCAGTCGCCGCCGAGACGCGTGCGGTAGCGCTCCAGAAGATCCCGCTTGATCACCCAGTCAATCTCCCCGGCAACCGGGGCGAAATCCTGCTTTTCGACGCATCCCAGCACCCGACCCCACAGCTCCACCACACGGGAAAGCTCGGCATTGGGAGTGCCTTCATCCGGGCGTTGCGCCAGCCAGGAGCACGCGGCCGCGTGCACAGCCTGCTGCACTTCAAGCGCTGTGACTGTGGAGCCGTCTTTGAGCTCAAGCGGCGTGCGGCCGGTTGGGTCGAGGGCGATCTCCTTGATGTGCGCGATCGGGTCGGCGACATCGAATGCGGGTATGTCCCACTCGGCCTCGAGCATCTCGATGACCAGTTGCGTCGAACCTATCTTCAGCGCGAATGTCGGCTCGGCCATGTTCGAGTCTCCGACGATGACGTGCATGCGGCGGAAGCGGCTGGAGTCGCCGTGGGGCTCGTCGCGGGTGTTGATGATGGGCCGTGTCCGCGTCGTCGCCGAGGAAACACCCTCCCAGACCTGGTCGGCGCGCTGCGACAGGACGAAGCGCCCGTGTTTGCTGATCATGCCGGCGCCGCACAGCAGCTGGCGGGTGATCAGGAACGGCAGGAGGCGTTTGCCGAAGTGCTTCAGCGAAAGCTCGCGGCTGATCAGGTAGTTCTCGTGGGTGCCGTAGGAGTTGCCGGCAGAGTCGACGTTGTTCTTGAACAGGTAGACATCTCCGCCAATCCCCTCTGCCGCGAGCGCGCCCTGCGCCTGGGCTGCCAGATCGTTGAAGATCAGCTCGCCGGCCTTGTCGTGGTTGAGCAACTGTGTCAGCGAGTCGCATTCAGCAGTCGCGTATTCCGGGTGCGCCCCGACATCCAGGTAGAGCCTGGCCGCGTTCGCCGTGAAGATATTCGTGCTCTTGTACTGCGCCACTACGGGGCGGAACAGGTAGCGCGCGATCTCGTCGGGGCGCAGGACTGCCGCGCCGTCGCGGGTCGCTGTGAGGCCGAATTCGGTCTCCACACCCATGATGCGGCGCGGGTACACCGTGGGTGCCGCAGCGGGCGGGGATGCGGCGGCTGGATCGCCGGTCACTACTGCCCGCCCTTTTGCACGTAGGAACGGACAAATTCTTCCGCGTTGGTGTCCAACAGCGCGTCAATCTCGTCGAGCAGGTCGTCAGTACCCGCCGTATTCACATTCACTTGGCCGGCATCCTGCGCAGCACCGGAATCAGAATCGTCGCCGCCGCCGGAGATGTTGATCTGTTTGTGAGCCATGCCCTCTACTCTACTTTCCGTCCACCAGCGCGGCGACGAGGTCGTCGACCCCGTCCGCGGTATCGAGCAGCTCGCTGACATCCGCCTTTGTGAACTCGTCGACGGCATTGAGCGGCACCGTTCGCGACCCCTCGGCCGTGTCGAATTGGATCGACTGCCAGCTCGAGGCAATGACGTCCTCACCGAATTCAGCGGCCACACGGCCCCGGAAATACGCCCGCGAATTCTCCGGCGGGTGGGCCGCCGCATGCTCAATTTCTTCCGGCGTCGCCAACGTGCGCATTCGGCCGGCCCGCACCAGAGCGTGGTAGAGGGACTTCGCCGGATCAATATCCGCGTATTGCAGGTCAACCGCCTTTAATTTGGCGTCGCTCCAGGCCAGACCGCGGTCGACGTACCCTTTGACCAGCGCGTATTTCGCGGTCCAATCCAATCGGTCCGCCGTTGACAGCGGGTTGCGTTCAAGGTCGTCGAGCACCTCGGCCCACAGTACGAGCACGCGCTTGTCGACGTCCCCGTGCGCCCCTTCCCCACCACTTACCCTGCGGAGATACTCGCGCTGGAGGGAGATGGGGGTGTGCACGGTGCCGTCGATAAGCGAAAGCTCGTGGGTGAGCGTGAGGTCGCGTGAGACTGCCTTGAGTTCGGCCACCGGGTCTTGCAAACGCAAGTCGCTGAAATCCACGCCGGCTTCGATCGCGTCGAGGACGAGTTTGGTTGTGCCGAGCTTGAGGAAGTTCGCGTAGTGCGACATGTTCGCGTCGCCGACAATGACGTGCAGGCGGCCGAATTGCGTGGCGTCCGCGTGCGGCTCGTCGCGGGTGTTGATGATGCCGCGGTTGAGCGTCGTCTCCAGCGAGACCTCCTGGAAGAAATAGTCGGCGCGCTGCGAGATCTGGAACCCGTCGGTCTCCCCCTCCTCGCCGAGCCCCACGCGGCCGGCGCCCACGAAGATCTGGCGGGTGACAAAGAACGGGATCAACCCCGCCGCGATCTCCTCGAACGGCGTCTGGCGCGAGTACTGGTAGTTCTCGTGCGCGCCGTAAGAAGCGCCCTTGCCGTCGACGTTGTTCTTGTAGATCTTCAGCGGCGGGCACGGCTCGTGCCCCTGCAGCACGCTCACGCCCTCGCTGTAGAGCTGCGCCACGCGGTCGGCTGCCTGGCGCAGAACCAGATCTCCCGCCGCGTCGTAGACCATTGCGCTGTATGCGTCCGGAACCTCCGGCGAGGAGTACTCCGGGTGCGCGTGGTCCACGTAGAACCGCGCGCCGTTGGAGGTGACCACATTGGCCACCCCGATCGCGTTCGGCGCCACCACCGGCACCGTCTGATAGCGCTTGAGGTCGAAACCGCGGCTGTCCTTCAGCGGGTGCTCGTCCTGGTAGTCCCAGCGGGCGCGGGCCGCCGTGTTCAGTGCCGCATACGCAACCACCGCGTGCGTCGAGCTCACGATCGGGCTCAGGCTGGGGTCGTCGGGGGTGAGGATGCCGTACTCGGTCTCGGTGCCCATGAAACGCGTCATGGGTGTCGAGCCTAGCGCCTCGCCCTTCCCGCTAGCGGGTCAGCGCCTCCAACGCCTCCGGGCTCCCCCCGGCAATCACGATGTCGGACGGCGCCAAGACCATTCCTTCCTCCACGGGGCAGAAATCGCCGTTCAACCTCCGCACAGCGATGACCTGTACGCCCTTGTCCCGCCAGATCGCGCCGCTCAGCGGTCGATCGCAGAGTCCCTTCGGCGCGCTCATGCTCGTGACCGAATACCCAGGAGCGATCTCGGCGAATTCCCGGAACTGCCCACCAAGCAGGTGCGCGACGCGCCGCCCAGTGTCGCGCTCAGGGTGAACCACGTGGTGGACACCGAGCTGTTTCAAGATACGTCCGTGAGCCTCCGAATTCGCTTTGGCCCACACATCCGGCACCCCCGCCTCGATGAGGTTAGATGCGGTGAGAATCGACGCCTCCAAGTGCGTGCCCACTGCCAGCACCGCATGTTCGATGTCCTCCAGCCCCAGTTGTGTGAGTGCTTCAGGGTCCGTCGCGTCGGCGATGACCGCCTCGGTCAGGCGGGGTGCCTGATCGCGGACCACCTTCGCATCGGAATCGACACCGAGCACCTCGACACCGTTCGCCGTCAATTCCGAGGCCAGCGAGACCCCGAACCGTCCGAGTCCGATCACCATGACCGGCGCAGTATCGAGGCGGTGCGAGCTCTTGCCGCTTTGAGCGTTCCTGCGCGAGCGAAATGAATTAACCAATGAAGGGCCTTTCTTCCGGGTAGCTGAACCGCCGGTGGACAGCAGTGGTGGCCAATGCAGCCACCAGGGTGACCGGTCCGATCCTGCCGAGGTACATGATCAAACAAAGGATGAGTTGAGACGGAGCAGATAGTACTGCGGTGATTCCCGTGGACAGCCCGGCAGTACCGAAGGCCGACAAGACCTCGAAAGCCACCTGGTCGCCGGAGAACTCGGGATCGAACGTGCGCAGTGCAGCCATGCCGCACAAGGAGACGACCGCTCCCGCGAACGCTAGCGCTAAGGCCTGCCTGACCACAGCCTCTGGCACGGTCCGCTTCCCCACTGCTGTTTCCGCGCGTCCTCTGAACTCCGAGGCCATCGCGGCAATGAGAACCGCGGCGGTGGTCACTTTGATGCCGCCGGCGGTGCCTGCCGAGCCACCACCAATGAACATCAGCGCGCCGGTGACAATCAGCGTGATCGGATGGGCGTCACCGTAGTCGACGGTGTTGAATCCGGCAGTGCGCGGGGACGCCCCAGAGAAGAACGCGTTGAGCACCTTCTCCCACACCGGCATATCCCCGAGCAGCCCGCGCCACTCTGCGACCGCGAAAAGAGCTGAGCCAGCGATGAGCAAAACAATAGTCGACGTGAACGTCAATCGAGCTGTCAACGACATGCGGCGCGCACCCGGAGTATGGTTCCGCACCCGGGACACCACTTCCGCCCACACCGGGAAGCCGAGACCCCCGCCAATTAACGCAGCGGCGATAGGGAGCAAGATCCATGCGTCCGCGGCAAACGGCACCAGATTCTGGCTCTCAGTGCTGAAACCGGCGTTATTGAAAGCTGAGACGGCGTGGAAGACCCCCTCCCACGCGGCCCGGCCGATCGAATGGCCGTAGCCCACCACCATCCTCGCGGTGAGCACCGCGGCGACAACCGCCTCGGCAATCAAGGTGAAGAGCAGTGTGAACAGTAGCGTGCGCCGGATTCCCCCGCCAGTCATCGGACGGCCTTCCGCAGCACCTGTCAGGCGTGCCCGGAGACTGATCTTGCCGGTAATGACCATCCCGGACAGAGACGCCAGGGACATGATTCCCAGGCCCCCGCATTGAATCAGCAGAATAATGACGACTTGGCCGACCGGGGTCCAGTATGTGCCTGTGTCCTCGACGATCAGGCCCGTCAAGGACACCGCCGACGTCGCCGTGAACAAGGCCGGAAGGAACGGCGTCCAATCATGCCCCACGGCGGAGGCCGACAGCATAAGCAACCCGGTTCCTACCAGGATGAGCAGGAGAAAGCCGGCGGCAGTCAAGCGCGCCGGACTAGAGAGCCCTCGAGCGGGCGTGAGCTTCACAGGCGGAAAGCCTACTCCCGCACAGGTACCGCGGGGAAGACTTTTCCATGGAAATTGGTAGACGTCACCAGCCGCGCTCGGCGAGACGGTGCGGTGCCGGCAGGTCCGCGACGTTGATGCCCACCATCGCCTCGCCGAGGCCGCGGGATGCCTCTGCCACCGCAGCGATATCGTCGTAGTTCCTTGTCGCCTTCACCACCGCGGCGGCGCGAGCTTCCGGGTTACCCGACTTGAAGATCCCGGAACCGACGAACACGCCGTCCGCGCCCAACTGCATCATCAGAGCGGCATCCGCAGGTGTCGCCACCCCGCCCGCCACGAACAGCGGAACCGGCAGGCGGCCGTGCTCGGCCACGGACACCACGAGCTCGTACGGCGCCTGCAATTCCTTCGCGGCCACGTAGAGCTCGTCCCGGTTGCCATTCCACAGCGCTTGCAGCCCCGCGATCTCGGCGGTGATCGTGCGCAGGTGCTTCGTCGCTTCCGACACGTCGCCGGTGCCGGCTTCGCCCTTGGAACGGATCATCGCGGCGCCCTCGTTAATACGCCGCAACGCCTCGCCGAGATTTGTCGCGCCGCACACGAACGGCACCTCGAAGTCGCGTTTGTCAATGTGGTTCACGTAGTCCGCGGGGCTGAGCACCTCGGATTCATCGACGTAGTGCACGCCGAGATGCTGTAGCACCTGCGCCTCGACGGTGTGCCCGATGCGCGCCTTGGCCATCACCGGAATGTCCACCGCCGAGAGAATCCCCTCGATCAGGTCCGGGTCGGACATGCGTGCCACGCCTCCCTGCGCGCGAATGTCGGCGGGAACGCGTTCCAGCGCCATCACCGCGACGGCGCCAGCTTCCGCCGCGATCGTCGCCTGCTCCGGGGTGACCACGTCCATGATCACCCCGCCTTTGAAGGTGTCCGTCAATTCAGCCTTGTTCAACTGTGTCGAGAAAGTCATGCGCTCAAGCTTCCCGCGCATACTGGTAGATTCCAAGAGCCAGTAGTTCGCTTTTTCTTTAGACCAGTTGCCATGCTTATCGACGTCTCCCGCGCCCTCCCCATCCCCCTCACCGCCCAAGTCGCATCCTCTCTCCGGTCGGCGATCTCCTCCGGCGTTCTGCGCCCGGGCGACGAAGTCCCGTCAACCCGGGTTCTCGCCGGACAGGCCGGCGTCTCCCGCGGCACGATCGTTGCCGCCTACGACCAGCTGGTCAGTGAGGGGTACCTGACCGCCACCCAGGGTGCGCCGACCCGAGTCAATCCTTCGCTTCCAACGGTGGAATCCCGGCACGCCTCGCCCTCGGCTCGCTGCGTCGAGCATTCGTCCGTGGTTGCGGCCGGGAATGTCGTCGGTGACCTGACAGAGACAGAGTCCGGCCACCGAGCTTCACGGCCGACTGGGCGGGCAGCGTCCCCGATCTCGTTGAAACCGTCATCCGGTCACGCGGGGGCGATCCGGCCTGCGGCATGGAGACAGGCCTGGCGTGAGGCTGCTGCGGACCCGGCGACCGTTACTGAATCCACGGGGCAAGTTGAGCTCCGGAACGCGATCGCCGAACACTTGCGTACAGGGCGAGGAATGCGCGTGGACAGGGAGAATATCGTGGTCAGCGGCGGCACACGCGAGGGGCTGATGCTGGTGCTCATGGCCATCGGCGGCGGAAAGCCGTTGCGCATCGGGGTCGAAGATCCCGGTCACCCGAGTCTGCGCAAAATCATCCCGTTGGCGGGTCATACGGTCGTGCCGTGCAGAATCGACGATGCTGGGATCGCCGTACTGGATTTGCCGCATGTGCTGCCGGAAGCGCTGCAGGACACCCGACTGGACGCTTTGCCTGACAACCTCGACGCCGTGATCGTCACTCCCTCGTTCCAGTACCCGCTGGGCGCATCGATGCCAGCTGCTCGCCGCCGCGAACTGCTGGATTGGGCCGCGACGACCGGAACCGTGGTCATCGAGGACGACTTCAACGCCGAGCTCCGCTACCGCACGGCCCCTCTACCTCCTCTCGCCGCGCTCGAGACGACGGCGCACGTTGTCACCCTCGGCACCTTTTCGACTCTGCTGAACAGATCGGTTGCCGCCGGGTACGTGGCCACGACGTCTCCGCTGGCGCACGATCTCCGCCGCACCCGCGCCATGCTGGGCATGCCCGTTTCGGCGGTCACCCAGCTCGCTATCGCGCACCTGCTCCGCAACGGGCATGTCCGCCGGAACACCAAAGCCGTGCACAACCGGCTCGCCCGGCGCCGGGACGTCATTGCTGAGCGCATCATCCCGCAGCTCGCGGCACATGGTGCCTCAGTGACGGAGATGGCGGAATCCAACGGTGTCGACCTCGCGGTCACGTTCCCCGACTCCCCCGCGCGCGATGACTTTGCCCGAGACCTTCGGCAACGCGGAATCGAAGCCGGCCGCCTCGATACTCTGTGGTCCGGGCGCGACGACGGCCTTATTCTCAGTTTCGCGCACCTCTCGGAGCCCGACTTCGAGAGGGTCTGCCGCGAATTGGAGGCCATGTCCGCCCCGGCTCATCCGTAGAAATTCGCACACGCTCCGCGGCAGCTACAGCACCTCGGCGGCGACGACGCGCTTGCCGCTGCGCCCCGTGATCCGCGCCCATTCATCCGGGTTGGACACGTTGGGCATGTCCTCGCTCTCGTCCTGCTCAGCCCGCACGGCCAGTCGCAGATGCTCAGCCGAGACACCGCGTCCGCGCCCGTCGATCTCGTCCTTGATGGCCAGCTTCTTCGCCCGGTCGACGATATTCGCGATCATCGCCCCCGACACGAAGTCCGCATAGTGCAAGGTCTCCTCGGAGCCGTCCACCAGCGTGAGTTTCACGAAGGGGCGGGGGGCGAAAAGCTTATCGACGGCTGCGTCGATAAGCTCCCCCGTGCTCCGCTCGCGGGGGACGCTGTCGGTGAGGTACCGCGCGAAGATCTCGCGTGCCTCGCTACGGTCAGGGCGGTCGATGCGGATCTTGATGTCCAAGCGCCCGGGCCGGAGAATCGCCGGGTCGATGAGCTCTTCACGGTTGGTGGCGCCGATGACGATGACGTTGGCGATGTCCTCCACGCCGTCGATCTCGGTGAGCAGCTGCGGCACGACCGTGGTCTCCATGTCCGACGAGACGCCCGAGCCGCGTGTCCGGAAGATCGACTCCATCTCGTCGAAGAAGATGATTACCGGACGGCCCTCACCGGCGAGCTCGCGTGCGCGCTCGAAGATGAGGCGGATGCGCCGCTCCGTCTCCCCCACGTACTTGTTCAGCAGTTCCGGGCCTTTGACGTTGAGGAAGTGCGCCTTCCCGCCGTCGCCGATCCGCGTCGACAGAGAATTCGCCACCGCCTTGGCAATCAGCGTCTTGCCGCACCCCGGTGGACCGTACAGGAGCACTCCTTTCGGCGGCTTAAGGTCGTAGGTCCGGTACAGCTCCGGGTGCGTGAACGGCAGCTCGACGGAATCGCGGATCGTCTCGATCTGTGAACGCAGACCGCCGATGTCGTCGTACGTGACGTCGGGGACCTCCTCCAACGACAGCTGGTTGACCTCTGTTTTCGGGATGCGCTCGAAGGCGTAGCCCGCTTTCGAATCGATGAGGACTGTGTCGCCGGCGCGGGCCTTCTCCTGCAGAACCTTGGTCAAGTGCACCACCTGCTCTGCGCCCTGCATGTCCGCCACAATCGCCCGGTCGTGGCCGATGCGTTCCGACAAAGTGGCCAACTGGCCGGTCCTCGCGTAACCGCAGGCCTCTACGACAACGGTTCCTTCTCCGAGCCGCACGACGCCACCCGGTGTGAGCGTGCCCGGCTCCACCGCCGGCGACACATGCAGCCGCATCCGGCGCCCCGAGGTGAAGACTTCCGCCTCCTGCCCGCGTCGCGCGGGCCCGAGGTAGATCCCGTACGTCGACGCCGGGTCGCCGAGCGCCTCCACCTGAGCGTTCAAGTCCTGCAGCTTGTCGCGTGAGGACTTCAGCAGCTCCGCGAGCCGTTTATTCCGCGCGGAGAGGGCGCGGTTCTGGGCTTTCAGCTCAGCGTGCTCGGCATGCGCGGCATGCTTAGCGTTGGTGATCGGGGTGCCGCTCGCACTGGGGTCTGACGGGGTTTCGGGATCGGGATCGTGTGGACGGGTCATGGTTGTAAAGCCTAACGGCGGGCGCGGCGTTGGGGACGAGGAGGCGTGACGCCGTCGGCAAGCCGGCGCGTCCAGACAAGGAATGCGGTGTGGGCGTTCATGCGGTGCTCGGGGCGGGTGGCCAACCCCTCGACCTTCCACTCGCGCAGCAATGTCTCCCACGAGCGGGGTTCGGTGAAGCACTTCGCTTCGCGGATCGTCTCCACGATGTTCATGAGCTGCGGGACGGTGGCCACATACGTCATGAACACGCCGCCCGGGATCAGGATGTCCTTGACGGTGTCGATGAAGTTCCACGGCTCCACCATGTCCAAGATCACGCGATCGACCGGGCCGCCGAGCTCGTCGACGGTGATTTCGCCGAAATCGCCGAGTTTCGGTGTCCACCACTCCGGCTCGCCGCCGAAGTAGTCCGCGACGTTATCGCGGGCGTATGCGAGGTGGTCGTCGCGGATCTCGTAGGAGAACACGTGCCCCTCCGGGCCGACGGCGCGCAGCAGTGACATCGTCAGCGCGCCCGATCCGGCGCCTGCCTCGAGAACGCGGGCACCCATGAAAATGTCGCCCTCCACGAGGATCTGGCCCGCGTCTTTCGGGTAGATCACGGCAGCGCCGCGGGGCATCGACAGAACATGGTCGACGAGCAGGTGCCGGAAGCAGAGGAAGTCAGCTCCCAGCGTCGACTTGGCCACAGTGCCCTCATCGGCGCCGATGATGTCGTCGTGGTACACGATGCCTTTGTGCGAGTGGAACTGGCCGCCCGGTGTGAGCTCGATGGTGAAGTGGCGGCGCTTCGCGTCCGTCAGTTGGACTTTATCGCCGGGTTGGAACGGTCCGGAATACATCGGTCTCCTTCGTGAGCTCGAGTGGAAGCGGCGCGTCTACGCGCCAGAAAAGTATGCCGTAAGAGCGTCGGTGAACCATAGTTGGTCCTGGATGCCTGCGAGCTCGCGCGCCGAGTGCATCGACAACAGCGGCACCCCGACATCGACGGTAGGAATTCCCAGACGCGTCGCGGAGATCGGTCCGATCGTCGACCCGCACGGCACGGCGTTGTGGCCGACGAAAGTCTGCACTGGTACCTCAGCGGCTCGACACGCGCGGACCCAGGCAGCCTCCGTGGCCGCGTCGGAGGCGTAGCGCTGGTTCGCGTTGATCTTCAGCACCGGCCCGCGATTCATCAGCGGGCGATGCGTCGGGTCGTGTTTGCCCGGGTAATTCGGGTGCACCGCGTGAGCGGCGTCAGCCGAGACAAGCAGGGAATTCGCGTGCACCTCGAGCGGGTCGCCGAGCGACGCCGAAATCTTCTCCAACACGCGCTCCAGCAGCGGCCCGCCAGCACCGCTTGTCGACGCCGACCCCACCTCCTCATGGTTGAACGCGGCGAGCACCAGAACGTCTCGGGGCTCGGCGGCGTGTGTGGCCGCGCCTCCCTGCGTCGCGCCCGTCGCGGCGAGCATCGCCTTCAGCGACGCGTGGACGCTGGACAGGTTGTCCATCCGTCCTGCCGCCAGCGTGTCGCCGAGCACCTCCGGCCGTGCAGAATCTGCCGAGATGAGCTCGTGGGACACGATGTGCTCGGGTTGCAGGACCCCGCCGTCGGGGCCGCGCACCCCGTCGGCGCGGAGCTGCTCCGCCACAATGTCCAGCACCGGCCGGTCCACTCCCATCACCGGCTGCATGTGCACCTGCCGGTCGAGTTCTGGGGCGTCACCGCGGTACAGGTGGATGGCCAGGTTCGGGACGCGGGCGATGGGAGGGGTGGAGACGGTGTGGGTGGTGCCGTCGATAAGCGCGACGCGTCCTGCGAAGCGCAACTCGCGGTCGAACCACGAGCTGAGGATCGGCCCGCCGTACACCTCGACGGCGAGCTGGCGGAATCCTTCGCGCACGACGTCGGGGTCGGGCTTGAGCATGAGCCCCGGCGAGTCCGTGTGCGAGCCGATGATGCGCATCGCCGGGCGGGGGTTCTCCGGGATCCACCACGCCACAACTGCGCCGCCCTGCACGAGAACATGCCCGCCGGGCTCCGTGCCCGTGTCTTCGGTGAACCCTGCGGCCACGAGCTCGTCGCGCACATTCGCCGCGGCATGGAACGCGCTCGGGCTCGCCGCCAGGAATTCTGCGAAATCGCTGATCTGCATGAGCCCTACTCTATGATGTAGCGCGATATGACTCCACGACCGCTCGCCCTGTCACCGTCCCGCGCCAACGACTACCAGCAGTGCCCGCTGAAGTACCGCCTGCGCGCGATCGACCGTATCCCCGAACCCAAGACGGAGGCGCAGGTCAAAGGTACCCTCGTCCACGCCGTGCTCGAAGCGATGCACGGGTGGCCGCGCGAGCAGCGCACCTTCCCCGCCGCCGTGAAACAGATTAAGCCAGCATGGGCATCGCTTGTCGACGAAGACCCGACCGTCACCGAACCCATCGACGACGAGTACCAATTGCTTGTCGACGCCCGCGATCTCCTCCGCGGCTACTTCCACATGGAAAACCCCCACGGCTTCGACTCCCACGAGCAGGAGATGTACGTCGATGCGGTCCTCCCCAACGGGGTGCCCGTGCGGGGATTCATCGACCGCGTCGACATCGCCCCGACCGGTGAAGTCCGCGTCGTCGACTACAAGACCGGCAAGAAGCCGCTGCCCCGTTACTCCGCCGAAGCCCAGTTCCAGATGCGGTTCTACGCACTTGTGTACTGGCGCCTCTTCGGGACAATCCCCCACCAGCTCCGTCTCATGTACCTCAAGGTGATGGACTCGATGTTCCTCACCCCCTCCCGCGAGGAACTCGAATACTTCGAGCGCGATCTGGGCGACCTGTGGGCCAAGATCGAGGCCGACGGGCGCTCCGGGAACTTTCGCCCCACGACGTCCAAGCTGTGCAACTGGTGCTCGTTCCGGAGCCTCTGCCCCGCGTTCGGAGGCACTCCGCCGCCCTACCCCGGTTGGCCCGGCTCCACCGCTGACGCTGCCGCCGCCGGGTCCCCTGCAGAGTCCGCTGGCGAGCACCCCACCGACTAGCTCCGAGAACCTGCGGCTTGGAGAAAAGTCTTAAGGAAGTTTTCGGCTTAGAAGTTAGAACAGGCCGCTGATGACGCCGTCGGCGTCGACGTCGATGTTGTTGGCGGCGGGCACCTTCGGCAGCCCCGGCATGGTCATCACGTCGCCGGTGAGCACAACAACGAAGCCGGCGCCGGTGCGCGGAAGCAGACGCTGAACGTGCAGGGTGTGCCCCTCGGGCGCACCGAGCGCGGCTGGGTCGTCGGAGAACGAGTACTGCGTCTTCGAGATGCACACTGGGAGCGTGTCCCAGCCGTTGTCCTTGAGCAGTTGGAGGTCACGGCGGGCAGCGGCGGAGTACTGGACGTTGTCGGCGCGGTAGATCTCCCGGGCGATGGTCTCGATGGATGACTCTGTGCCGGCAGCTGGAGCGTACAGCGTCGCCGAGGATCCGCTCGACAGTGTGGTGAGCAGCGTTTCAGCCAAAGCGGTCGCACCCTCGCCGCCCTTGGCCCACACCTCAGCTTCCTCCAGTGCGACGCCGAATTCATCGGCCCAGGCGCGCATGAATTCGCGCTCGGCATCCGTGTCGGAGGTGAAGAGGTTGAGCGCGACGACAGGTTCGACACCGAATTTGCGCACGTTCTCCACGTGACGCTCGAGGTTGGCTACGCCGGAGCGGAGGGCGTCGAGGTTTTCGCCGGTAAGCTCCTGCTTGGGCACGCCGCCGTTGTATTTCAGGGAACGGATCGTCGCCACGATCACGGCGCCCGCCACGTCGAGGTCGCCGTATCGTGCCTTGATGTCGAAGAATTTCTCGGCGCCCAGGTCCGAGCCGAATCCGGCCTCAGTAAGCACAATGTCCGCGCAACGACGCGCAGTTTGCGTTGCGACGAGCGTGTTGCACCCGTGCGCGATATTCGCGAAGGGACCGCCGTGGATGAACGCGGGGGTGCCGCCGAGTGTCTGCACGAGGTTCGGGTTGATGGCGTCCTTGAGCAGCGCCGCCATTGCGCCCTCAGCGTGGAGGTCGCCGGCGGTCACCGGTTCCTTGTCGTAGGTCAGGCCGACGGTGATGCGTGCGAGGCGCTCCTTCAGGTCGGCGAGGTCGGTGGCCAGACCCAGAATCGCCATGATCTCGCTGGCGGCGGTGATGGTGAAGCCGGTTTCGGCAGGGTTACCGCTGCCCGGGCCGCCCAGGCCGGTGACCACGTTGCGCAGGGAACGGTCGTTCACGTCGAGGCAGCGCTGCCAGGTGACGCGGCGGGCGTCGATACGCAATTCGTTGCCGTGCTGGATGTGGTTGTCGATCATGGCGGCGAGCGTGTTGTTCGCGCTGGTGATCGCGTGGAAGTCGCCGGTGAAGTGGAGGTTGATGTTTTCCATGGGGACGACCTGGGCGTAACCGCCGCCGGCGGCACCGCCCTTAATGCCCATGACCGGACCCAGCGACGGTTCGCGCAGAGCGACGGCGGCGTTGTGGCCAAGCTGCGCGAGCGCGTCGGTGAGCCCGATGAGCACAGTGGACTTGCCCTCGCCCGCCGGTGTCGGCGAAACACCGGTCACGAGCACGAGCTTGCCATTCGGCTCAGTGTCGAGGGCAGCCACATCCACTTTGGCCATTGAGCGGCCGTACGGAACGAGGGCGTCATCCGGCACCCCGGCCTTGGCCGCGATGTCCGCGATGGGTTCGAGGGTGTGCGCCTGTGCGATTTCTACGTCAGTCTTCGGGTGCGTCATGCACTCCAGCCTAGGCGAGGCGCACCCAGGACCCCCTAAATCAGGACCGCGCCGAAGGCATAGCCGAGGAGAACTGAAAGGGCGATGCAGATCACCCCGGGGACGATGAACGGGTGGTCGAAAACGTACTTGCCGATGCGCGTGGAACCGGTGTCATCCATCTCCACCGCGGCGAGCAGCGTCGGGTACGTCGGCAGAACGAACAGCGCAGACACTGCCGGGAACGCTGCGACAGCTGTCAGCGGGCTCACACCGATGGCGAGAGCTGCGGGCATGAGCGCCTTCGCCGTCGCGGCCTGCGAGTACAGCAGCGAGGCCGCGAAGAACAGCACGACGGCGAGGAGCCACGGCTGCGACTGCAGGACGTTACCTGAGATGTTCTGGATGTCCTCGATGTAGTGGTTGATGAACGTCGTGCCCAGCCATGCGACACCAAGCACGCACACCGTGGCCGACATTCCGGAACGGAACACCTGCGTGCCCAGGATCTCTGCGGCGGGGATCTTGGTCACGATCACGATGATGGCAGCTGCGGCGAGCATGATGGCCATGATCGCCTCGTTGCGCGGAATCGTCGGATCCGCAATCAGCCCGACCTGGTCGGAGATCAGCGTCGCGTACAGCATGACCACGAGAATCGCGACCAGGAAAATAACTACCGACGTCTTTGCGGCCCGCGTCGGCGTGTATCCGCTTTCCGACGCCGGCGGTTTCACCAAACCGTCCGCCACCCTCTGTTGGTAGATCGGGTCGTCGTCGAGATCCTTGCCCATGCGGTTGGCGATCCAGGCTGTCGGGAAGATTGCCAGGAACGTCGCCGGAATCATGACGCCGAGCAGTTGCAGGTAGCCGACACCGAGCGGCTCCAGGATGCTCGCCATGAACACCACAGCCGCGGAGATCGGAGAAGCCACGATAGCCATCTGCGATGCGATGACCGCCACCGACAGCGGGCGGGAGGGCCGGACCTTCCCTTCCTTGGCCACCTCGACGATGACCGGCAACGTGGAGAATGCCGTGTGGCCGGTGCCGGCGAGAACCGTCATCAACCAGGTCACGATCGGAGCGTAGAGAGTGATCCGTTTCGGGTCGCGGCGGAGGAATTTCTCGGCCAGGTAGACGAGGTAGTCCATACCGCCAGCAAGCTGCATGGCGGAGATTGCCGCGATGACGCACATGATGATGCCGATGACATCGAACGGAATGTCGTCGGCTGTCACCGTCATGCCGGTCATGCCGAGCAGGAGCACCCCGAGACCGCCAGCGAAGCCGATGGCGATCGAGCCGTAGCGCGCACCGAGAACGATCGCGCCGAAGAGAATGATGAGCTGTACAACAAGCAGCATTGCGGGAACCTTTCACGCATTGTCCCGGCCGCCTTGAGCCGGCGGCCGCACCTGTTTCCCAGTATGAAACGCAATGATCCGCCCCACCAAGACGGCGGGGCGGATCAATGTGTTTTTGTGTCCGGATTAACAGTCTCGGGCTATCTCATGGCCAGGCTGATCGTCTGAACGAGCGCTGTCATCCAAGCGCTGTCTTTCAAGCGCTGTAGCGCTGTGGCCGAGCGCTTTAATCGAGATAGAGCTTGCCGCGGAACTCTGGGTGCATCAGATTCTCTTTGGAGAGGATCTGGTCGAGGGTGGCTTCGTCGAGAAGCTCTTTCTCCAAGACCAGCTCGCGCACACCGCGACCTGTGGCTGCGGCCTCCTTGCCGATCATGTCGCCGTTGTGGTGGCCGATGAACGGGTTGAGGTAGGTGATGATGCCGATGGAGTTCTCCACGTACGCCTGGCAGACCTCCTTGTTGGCGGTGATGCCCACGACGCACTTCTCACGCAGCGTCCTTGCGGCGTTGCGGAGCAGCTCAATCGAGCCGAACAAGCTGCGTGCGATGACCGGCTCCATGACGTTGAGCTGGAGCTGGCCCGCTTCAGCGGCCATGGAGACGGTGACGTCGTTACCGAATACCTTGAAGCAGACCTGGTTGACCACTTCGGGGATGACCGGGTTGACCTTGGCCGGCATGATCGACGAGCCTGCCTGGCGCTCCGGCAGGTTGATCTCGTTGAGGCCGGCACGCGGACCGGAGGACAGCAGGCGCAGGTCGTTACAGGTCTTGGATAGCTTCATGGCCACGCGCTTGAGCGCGGAGTGGGCCATGACGTAGCTGCCGGTGTCGGAGGTGGCCTCGATCAGGTCCGGCGAGGTGGAAATCGGTAGGCCCGTGACTTCGCGCAGCGCCGCGGTCACCTGGTCGCGGTACCCGCCCGGGGTGTTCACGCCGGTGCCGATGGCGGTGGCGCCCAGGTTGACCTCCAGCAGCTGCTCGGCCGCCTGCTGCAGCTTGTCCTGCTCTTCTGCCAGGTTCGCACCGAAGGCGGTGAACTCCTGGCCGAGCGTCATCGGGACAGCGTCCTGCAGCTGGGTGCGGCCCATCTTCAGGATGTCGGCGAACTCATCGCCCTTGGACCGGAACGCGCGCTGCAGCTCGTCGAGCTCGGCGATGAGACCCAGCATCGAGTGGTACAGGCCGAGACGGAACCCGGTCGGGTATGCGTCGTTGGTGGACTGGGACATGTTCACGTCATCGTTCGGGTTGATGACGTCGTAGCGACCCTTCTCAAGGCCGAGGTGCTCCAGCGCGAGGTTGGCGATAACCTCGTTGGTGTTCATGTTCACGGATGTTCCGGCACCGCCCTGGTAGGCGTCTGTGGGGAACTGGTCCATGCAGCGGCCGTCGAAAAGAATCTGGTCGCAGGCGACGATGATCGCGTCGGCCTTTTCTTTCGGCAGCGTGTGCAGGCGGCGGTTCGCCATGGCCGCAGCCTTTTTCACCATGACCATTCCGCGGACGAAGTCCGGGTAGTCCTGGATCTTCGCGGAAGAAATCTGGAAGTTGTCGATGGCGCGCATGGTGTGCACGCCGTAGTACTTGTCGTCGGGAACGTCGACGGTTCCGAGCAGGTCTTCTTCTGTTCTGTAACCCATAGGGCCCAGTGTAGAGAAGAATTAGATTCGGGCGATCTGCAGCTCGGTGGCCAGGATCGCTTCGGCACCGGCGGCGGCGAGGCGGTCCATGAGCTGGTTTGCCTCCTTGCGCGGGACCATCGCGCGTACCGCCACCCAGTTGTCACGCTGCAGCGGGGACACCGTCGGACCCGTCAAACCGGGGGTGATGGACACGGTTTCGTCGAGGTTGTCGCGCGAGACGTTGTAGTCGAGCATGACGAAGTTGTGGGCTGTCAGGATTCCGCGGATGCGGGAAAGCAGCACCTCGTCGTCGGCGGTCAGCTCGCGGTCTTTCCGCTTAACGACGACCGCCTCACTCTCCACAATCGCCTCCCCAAACGGCTCCAGACCTTGTTGGCGGAGAGTCGCCCCGGTGGATACGACATCGGCGATGGCATCTGCGACACCGAGCTTGATGGAGATTTCCACTGCACCGTCGAGGCGGATTACCTCGGTGCTGATCCCGCGTGCGGCGAGGAAGTCGGCGGCGAGGTGGGGGTAGCTCGTCGCCAAACGTTTGCCCTCGAGGTCCTCGATCGTCCAGTTCTCCCCTGCTGGCGCGGCGAAACGGAACGTCGAACCGCCGAAGCCGAGGTCGAGCACCTCTTCGACGTCAGCGCGAGAGTCGAGCGCGAGGTCGCGCCCCGTGATGCCGAGGTCGAGGTGCCCCGCGGCGACGTAAATTGCGATGTCCTTCGGGCGGAGGAAGAAGAACTCGACGTTATTGGCCTCGTCGACGATATTGAGCGCTTTGCTCACACCGCGACCCTTGTAGCCGGCCTCCTTGAGAATCCCAGTGGCCGCTTCCGACAGAGAGCCCTTATTGGGCACAGCGATCTTGATCATGGTGGGGGTTAGGACTCCTCTAGAGGTACTTGTAAATGTCGTCGAGGTTCAGACCGCGGTGCACCATCATGACCTGCGTCCAGTACATGAGCTGGCTCATTTCTTCGGCGAGTTCTTCGTCGGACTGGTACTCCGCGGCGATCCACACCTCGCCGGCTTCCTCGATGATCTTCTTGCCAATGAAATGCGCGCCTTTGTCCAGCGCCTCCACCGTGCCTGAGCCCTGCGGCCGCTGCGCGGCTTTGGTGGACAGTTCCGCAAAAAGATCGTCGAAGTTCTTCACGCAGATCACTCTAACCTATGCGTCGCCTGTGTTTGCCGCGCCTGCTACAAATTTGGGGTCGCGTTGGCTGGGCCCGCACCCGTACTCCGTTCGTGTTTCGGCTGGGCGTGCTTTTCAGGTTCGATCCCGCGTTTGACGCGCTTGCGCGAACCACGCGGCGACATCTGCGGCATCCGCTCCGACCAACCGGGCTGGGTCGAAAGACAGCACGCCGTCGGGAACTCTGTCCGCGAGGCCGAGCACGGTACATCCTGCAGCCGCGGCTGCGCTCATTCCGGTCCACGAATCCTCGAAGACAAGGCACTCTGCCGGGTTCTGGTTCACCATCTCAGCTGCCGCGAGGTACATGTCGGGCGCAGGCTTCGGGTGCTCGACCTCGTCGCCGGTGACAGACCCCGTGAAGAACGAGCGTCCGACAACGTCAATGCAGCGGTCGGCAAGAATACGTTCGGTGTTGGTAGTCACAAGCATGGGCACGCCAGCCTGCTTGAGCGACGCCAGCACTTCGCGCACACCCGGGTTCGTCTCCAAATTTCCAGAGAACAACTCCGCCATGCGCCCGAACATCCATGAGCGGTGGTGGTTGTAATCGAGTTGCGCCACCGACAATCCAGCCCACTCCGCGCACACGCGCAAAGTATTGGAGAAGCTCCCTCCCACCGTCTCCTCGCGCTTTTCGGCGCTGAGCCGCCGTCCAAGACGCTCAGACAACTCATAGGTGGCCACGCCCCACAGGGGCTCCGTGTCCACCATCGTGCCGTCCATGTCCCAGAAAACCGCCCGCGGCCCCGTGCCCGCCTCGCACCAGATCGAGTTTTCAGTCTGATCCTCAGCGGCATCGTTGGCGGAGGCCCGCATCCCGTCTCCGGCGGACCCGCCGGTCCCGTTACTAGTCAAGTTCGGGAAGGGAGTTCAGCGCCTCGTCGTCCGCGCCGGTGGCGGCAGCCGCGCGGTACGACAGGTCTTGTAGGTCAGCTTTCTCCTCCGGCTCCAGCACCGCATCGGCGTGCTTGGCGTTGAAGTCGTGCAGGCTATTGAAGAACGGCGCCACCACAGACACGAGCGTGTCGCTCTCCGGGTCGTCGCCAATGAGCTCCAGCGCGTCGAGATATCCCTCGATGAGCTTCTTCAGGTCGGGTAGGACAGCTGGGTCGAAAGGTTCCTCCCACAGCTCCTTGTCGTCGTCCTGAAGATACGAGCCGGTGGCGAAGGTGGTCAGATCATCGATGAATTCGTCGACATCGGGCTGGAACTGATCGCGAATGGTCATGTCCGCCATCATTCCGCAAGTTCAGCGGAGCTGCACGCCAAGTAGGCCGTCAATTGCGCTAGCGAGAATCCCGTCGTGGTCGCCGCTCGCTTCGTCGACGATGTTCAGGGCGCGGGCTGTGTCCAGATCGTTGGCAAGCGCGGCACGCAGCTTATCGACGACCCCCACCGCCTCCTCCTCACTCACGTCCTGCGCGAGGAGCTCCCGCCACCGGGTAAGACGCTTTTCAGCATCGTCCAGTGCGTCGTAGGAGAAATCGCGGTCGTCGCGGTAGTGGCCTGAGAAGACGGCGAGACGAATCGCCGACGGATCGTGGCCCTGCTCAGTGAGCTTGTGCACGAAGACGAGGTTGCCCAGGGACTTCGACATCTTCACCCCGTCGAGAGCGATCATGCCGGCGTGCACGTAGTGGCCTGCCATGCGGTCAACCCCGTAGGTCGCCTCTGCGTGCGCTGCGGAGAATTCGTGGTGCGGGAAGGCGAGATCGCTCCTGTCTCTTATACACATCTGACGCTGCCGACGATATGCAGTGTGTAGATC
>OJLS01000078.1_pt1 | contig 23868 bp, 20 predicted proteins | sample 1597081 | NCBI WGS metagenome assembly OJLS01 (sample SAMEA3904663, study PRJEB24821) | metagenome | biome: Builtin; feature: hospital; material: surface | place: USA | collected 2013-05-22
TTCATCGTCGAACCACGCATTGTAGATCTGCAGGAAGATCCACTGGGTCCAGCGGTAGAACTCCGGGTCGGTCGTGGCCACGGAACGGCGCCGGTCATGGCCGAGACCCAGTGCGTCCAGCTGACGGGTCATGTTCTCAATATTCGCCATCGTCGTCGTGCGCGGGTGGGTGCCCGTCTGGATGGCGTACTGCTCAGCAGGCAGGCCGAACGCGTCATAGCCGAGCGTGTGCAGAACATTCTTGCCCAGCATGCGGTTGTAGCGCGCGAAAACGTCGGTGGCGATGTAGCCCAACGGGTGGCCCACGTGCAGGCCCGCGCCTGAGGGGTAGGGGAACATGTCCTGGACGTTGAGCTTGTCAGCCGGCAACTCCCGTGCGCCCTCTACGCCGGACTCCGGCGCTAGCGGACCGACAGGGTTCGGGGCGTTGAACGTCCCGTTGTCGATCCAGTACGTCTGCCATTTCTGTTCGATCTCGTTGGCAAGGCCCGCGGAGTAGCGGAACGCCGGTCCAGTAGCGCTAGTCATGGTTAGCCAGTGTAGTAGCCCGCTTGGACCATCACACCGCATGCACGGCCTAACGATGTTTCACGTGAAACATGCGTCAGCTACGGGCCCACTCCACGATCGGATCGAGCCGGTCCAAGTCCACGCGATCCACGTCTTTGCCGAAAGTGTCGATCATCATGTGGTCGTTTTCGGACTTACTCCGCTTCATTTTCAGCATCCCGACCAGGCCCCTCATGATGTTCCGGTGCGTGCCACTCAGCTCCGAGTAATTCATCCGGCCGGGAAGATAGAACCTCTGCACATTCGTCGCGAGCTTTCCGAGCAGCTCACCAGCCGGATCCTGCGCGACAACGACATCATCGAGCGTCATGCCGACAGTCGCCACAGCGATTTTTCGCTTTTCGACGACACCCGGCCCGAGCTCCTTCACCAGTTTCACGCCGGGGTGCGATGGACCGTGAATCGGGGAAAGGATGATGACGGGACCAGTGGAAGCGTCGATAAGCGATGGGCTCTCGTCGTTGATCTCTCGCGCCTCGACCCCGAGACGCGCCGCGAGAGCCTCCGCGTACTGTTTCGTCGAGCCGTAGAACGTGGCGTAGTAAACGTCGGTCACGCTCTCTAGTTTAGAACGAAGAGGAGCTTCCCGCGGCGGAGAAGCCCGAGGACGCGACACCCGCGGATGTTCCGCCGCCCGAGGTCTGTTGCTCGTGCGTCTGGACGTTCTCGGAGTGCCAGTCGCTCATGACAACGAAGGGCACGTACCCGTAGTAGTTGTAGCCGCTGTCGTAAATCGCGGGCTGACGCAGCGGGGTGTACTCCTTCACGTCGGAGAACTCGCGGCGCTTCACTTCGCCGAGAAGCACACGGTAATCGCCGAGGACACGGACGAAGTCGTCGAGGAAGGTGGGGGAGCTGGGGTTCGCGTCCAGCTGGTTGATGCGCTGCTCGAGCAGTTCGAGGTCGCTCACGAGCCCCTTGTTCTTGACTTTGTGCTTGGCCTCCATGACGTCCGAGCGGATGTCAGTCAGTGCGGCGCGGCGGGATCCCGCATCGCCCTGCTCGATCTCAAAGAGGCGGTTGATGTTGTCTTCCGCGTTGGAGACGTGCTCGACGGACTCGGCCGCAGTGCGGAGCTTTTTATGGTTGCGCAGAGCTTCCTTGTCATCGTCGATGCGGATCTCACCGATACCGCCGGCCCCGCTCACCGTGTCGTGGTAGCTGAAGAACCTGTCACGGACTTCCTGCCACTGCTTCCGCAGCTCCGCATCGGCGAAGGAGGAGGAAACCGAGTTGGCCCGGATGTCGATCTGGTCGAGGCGGCTGGCCAGCGCCGAGTACTCCGTGGTGATGGACGCGTAGTCCTCGCGCGCCTGCGCGATCTTCTTGCGGCGGCTGTTGGCCACGCCGAATGTAGCAGTGCTACCCACGGCACCGAGGCCGAGTCCCGCCGCACCGAGACCGAGAGCCATGCCCGTTCGATCGGATTCGGCGTTGTTGACCACATAGTCGGCCGCTGCCTGGGCATCCATGGCGGTGCGCGCGGAAGCGAACAGACCGGCCGGGATATTGCCGTCACGGACTCCGGGCTTCATCGCATCGAGAACTTGCGCGTCACGCTCACCGTGATCGACGTGGAGCTCCGCCGCGACGTCGTCCCCGTAATAAGCGAAAGCCTGGCGGGGATCGAGTCCCACGCCGATGATCATCGTGCCGTCGGCAAAGCGGTCGTCTTCATTGTCCGCGTTGCCGATCATTTCCGGGTAAGTGTCGCGCACGTATTCTTCGACGGAGTCGAACACATTCTCGTGGTTGTGGGCAAAGACCATGTAGTGCAGATCTTTCACCACCGCCGGGTGATCGAGACGCTCGGCATCCTTGGCCATCCGGGTCTCATCCTCGGGCGAAAGGACGTCGTCCGGGTCGTCGATGGTCACCTGAGGAGCGACGCCTTGCTCGACGGTCACGCCACTCGAGTCCGGAACGTCGACGGATGCGTACCCGGCAGTTGCCCCGGCAGCAGCCAACGCCGCGGCGATACCAATGCCAGCTGCGATCTGCTTTGCGTTCATGCACACAGTGTAACGCCGGCGCAAGGTTCGCCCTAGGGCACTCGCGGAACGAAAGTACACAAACTGGAACGAGAAAAACCCATGTTTCACGTGAAACATGGGCTTCGGTTGGAGGCAAAAGGGGACTACGCCAGTGCGGCGTCGTCAAGCTCCTTCCGCACGTTGGACTGCGCACCGTCCTGAACGCCCTCGATCTTGCCCGCGGCGAAGCGGTTGAGAACGAGAGCGATCGCGCCATCACCCGTGACGTTGGCCGCGGTGCCGAAGGAGTCGATGACGATGTACGCGGCGATCATCAGCGCCACCATGTCGTCGTTGAACCCCAGCATGGACGCCAGCAGCCCAGTCGCAGCCATGATGGCGCCGCCGGGCACGCCCGGAGCGGCGATCATCATGATGCCCAGCAACAGAATGAAGCCGAGGGACAGGCCCCAGGAGACGTCGAGACCGCCCATGTAGATAACGGCGAAAGCGTACAGCCCGATCTTCATCATGGAACCGGACAGGTGAATCGTCGCGCACAGCGGGACAGCGAAGCCGGCGACATTTTCGTCGACTTTGTTGTTCAGCGTGGAACGCAGAGTGACCGGGATGGTGGCCGCCGACGAGGAGGTTCCCAGCGCCGTGAAGTACGCCGGGAGCATGTTGCGCAGAGCGGTGAACGGATTGACTCCCGCGATGAGGCCCGCGAGGAGGTACTGGCACACCAGCAGGACAATGGTCATGATCACCGCAAGCACGAGGACCTTGCCGAAGGCGGCCATCGTCGAGCCAAGGTTCTCATTCATGCCCAGGTTGAGGAAGATGCCGAAGATGTACAGCGGCAACAGCGGAATCACAAACGAGGTGACCACCTTCATGATCGCGCCTTCGAGCTCCGTAGCCACCTTGTACAGTGTGTCGGACTTCACGGCGGTCATGGCCAGGCCGATGCAGAAGGCCAGCACCAGTGCCGTCATCACCTCGAACGGTGCGGGGATTTCCACCTCGAAGAACGGGGACAGGCTGCCGGCATCGACATCGTCCACGTTCGTGACAAGGGTCTGGTCGCCGAGCAGCCACGGGTAGAGGGCGGTGGACAGCCCCCAGGCGATGAGGCCGGAGATGACGGTCGACCCGTAGGCCAGGCCGGCGGTGATGCCCAGCCACTTGCCCGCGCCGCGTCCGAGACCGGCAATAGCGGGGGTGATCAGGGCGAAAATGAGGACGGGGACGAAGAAGCCCAGGAAATTGGAGAAGAGCCCGTTGAACGTGATGAATATGCGGGCGAGCCACTCAGGGAAGAAGAAGCTGCAGCTGATGCCGAGCACGATGGCCACGACGATCCAGAACAGCAGCGACCTCGTGATCGACTTGGTGTTCATGTTTTACCCTTTGCGCGGTAGGCCTGAATCAGGGGGGTACGGGAAATGAATAAGGCGGCATTGCACCTTATTAATTGCCATTCTTCCCGACGTGCCCCTGTAGAGGAAAACCGGCATTTCTGCTGGACCCCCCGAAACCGTGCGCTCAATCACACGGAAAGTAGACTGCTGGTTTATGATTGGCGTCGTTATCGGTGTTGTTTTCATTGTTTTCGCTCTCGCGTTGTTGATTCCGGGAGTGCTCGCCGCACTGGGCCGCCTGCCCGGCAATAACGTGGTCGGGCTGCACGTGCCCGAGGTGCGTAAGGACGAGGAGATCTGGGTCCAAGCCCACAAGGTGACTGGGCCGTATTTGATTCTCGGCGGTCTGGCCCTCGCCTTCGGCGCGGCATTTTCCTTCATCGCCGAGGGCTGGCTCTGGGCTGGTCCGGTGATCCTCGCTCTCATCGCTGTTGCGGCTGTCGCGGCGGCAGGCAACCAAGGTGCACGCGCGGCGAAGCTCTTCGCGCAGGCGAAGCAGAATGACGCCGAGAACGCCGCCGAAGCAACGCAGCCGGCCCCGCAGGTCGATTTCGGAGCGCTGCGGAACGCCGCCCGCCGCGCAGACGGCAGGTAATCTCATTGCAGAAAGGAGGCCAGCCGTGAGCGAGTTCCACCCGCAGGTCACGCACCTAGATGTGCGCTACCATGCAGACGCGTCGAATCTGTTCGCCAGTATCGGAGGAACAGATATGACGGATGCGGTGCTGCTGGAGAGTGCCGACATCACCACCAAGTCCGGTTTGCAGTCGGTCGCGGTGCTCGGCGCCTCACTGCGCGTCACGTGTAACGGCCCGGATGTCGCGGTGGAGGCACTCAGCGCGGACGGCGAGGCGATCGCAGACCGCCTGCACGGACAGCTCGCGGACTTCGCGACGGGGGAGCGCAACTTCCGCTTCCCGGCCTCCGCCGCCGCAGACGAGCGTGAGCGGCTCACCGCACCGAGCTCCGCGGATGTCCTCCGTGCGCTCACAACTGGCGCCGGCTACACCGACACCGAGCACAGCACGCTTCCCATGCTCGTCGGCGGCTTCGCTTTCGACTACTTGGCGACCTTCGAGGACCTGCCCAGCGTCGCCGATAGCACGAACACGTACCCCGACTACCAATTCATCCTCGCGGACATCGTGCTCACGATCGACCACCGCGCGAACACCGCTCGGCTCACAGGGGTGGACGGGGGACAGGGGGACGTCGATAAGCGGATGCGCGAATTCGCCGAGCTTATCGACGCCGCCGAGCCCCCCACCCCCCGCTCATCCAGCGCCGAGGAGCCGCTGCGCGTGGAAGCGAGCATTGACGACGCTGACTTCCGCCGCGATGTGGAGAAGCTCAAAGACAATATTTACAACGGCGATATATACCAGGTTGTGCCGGCGCGGGCGTTCACTGCCGAGTGCCCGGACGCGTTCGCCGCGTACCAGTGCCTCCGCGAGACGAATCCGTCGCCGTACATGTTCTATGTACGCGGACTCGACCGGAACGGCGACGCATATGAGCTCTTCGGCGCCTCACCCGAATCGAACCTGAAGTTCTCGGCTGCCTCCCGCGAGGTGCAGCTGTATCCGATCGCCGGGACACGGCCGCGCGGCAGCACGCATGAATTGGACACGCGTATGGAACTCGAGCTGCGTACCGACGCCAAGGAGATCGCCGAGCACACGATGCTCGTCGATCTCGCACGCAACGACCTCGCACGCGTCGCTGAGCCCGGTACCCGCCAAGTCCGTGAGCTCCTCCAGGTCGACCGCTACTCCCGCGTCATGCACCTGGTCTCCCGCGTGACAGCGACCCTCTCAGCCGACCTCGACGCCCTGGACGCTTACCGCGCGTCCATGAATATGGGAACGTTAACCGGCGCCCCCAAGCTTCGGGCAACGCAGCTTCTCCGTGAACTCGAAGGTGTCCGCCGCGGCTCCTATGGCGGGGCAGTGGGGTACCTGCGAGGCAACGGTGACTTCGACACATGCATCGTCATCCGCTCCGCGTTCGTGCGCGGCGGCGTGGCCACCGTCCAGGCGGGTGCTGGTGTCGTGCGCGATTCCGTCCCACAGGCCGAAGCGGATGAGACTCTGCACAAGGCCTACGCCGTGTTGAACGCCATCGCCATGGCCAGCGGCCGCAAGGTGGAGGTGATCCGATGACCGCCCGAGTGGTCCTCCTGGATAACCAGGACTCTTTTGTGTACAACCTCGTCGACGCGCTCGCGACCATGCCGAATGTGGAGTTCACGGTCTTCCGCAACACGGTCACTGTCGACCGGGTGCTCGACGTAGAACCGGATGTCGTCATTCTCTCTCCCGGCCCCGGATATCCCGCCGACGCCGGCTGCATGATGGAGCTCATCGAACGCATCCAGGGCACCATCCCGATCTTGGGCATCTGCCTCGGATACCAGGCACTCATCGAGCACTTTGGCGGCCGCGTCACCCCGTGCGGTCCCGTCCACGGCGTAAGTGAATCCATGTACCTGACTGAGGAGGGCATCGGGCATCCGCTCTTCCGCGGCCTCACAACCGACAACGGACCGGAGCACGGCGATACCCCAGGACGCTTGGTTCCTGTTGCTCGGTACCACTCCCTCGGAACCGTTGAGGTTCCCAATGGTCTGATTCCCCTAGCTCGAATAACGGGCGAAAATGGAGACGTAGTGATGGCCGCTGAATCCGAAGACGGTATGTCCATCGGCTTCCAGTTCCACCCCGAATCCATTCTCACACCCCAAGGACCAGTGATTTTGGAGCGTTCAATTACTCAATTGTTGGACCACTCAACGAAAGGCTCGACCAATGGCTAGCCAAACCTCACTTGAAACACTGCGTCGCTTCCTCGACAAAAAGGAACCGACTTTGCAAGAGGCCACTGAAGCCTTCGTGCCGCTAACTGTGGGTGACTACGACGATGTTCACATCGCCGCCCTCCTGGCAACCGTGCGCACCCGCGGCGAGACCTTCGCCGACATCGCCGGTGCCGCCAAAGCATTCCTCGCAGCGGGCCGTCCTTTCCCCATCACGGGTGCTGGCCTCATGGACACAGCCGGCACGGGCGGCGACGGCAAGAACACCATCAACATCACCACCGCCGCCTCCCTGGTTGCAGCCGCCGGGGGAGTGAAGATGATCAAATGCGGCAACCGGTCCGTCTCCTCCAAGTCCGGCTCCGCCGACGTACTCGAGGCACTGAATATCCCCCTGGACCTCGATCCGGACCGCGCCGTGCGCCAGTTCGAAGCATCTAATTTCACTTTCCTTTTCGCGCCGGCCTACAACCCCGCGATCGCCCATGTTCAGCCTGTTCGTAAATCCTTGGGCATCCCCACTTTGTTCAACACCCTGGGTCCGCTGCTGTCGCCGGGGCGACCGGAGTACCAGATCATGGGCATTGCCAATCCGGGTCTTGGCCAGACCATCGCCGAGACAATGCGTGAGCTCGGCCGCGGCCGCGCGATGATCGTGCACGGAGCCGGCACCGACGAGCTCGCAGTTCACGGAGAGACCCTCGTGTGGGAGCTCGACCGCGACGGCAACATTCAGCACTACACGCTCAACCCCGACGACATGGGGCTGCCGACGTACACTCTCGAGGAGCTCGAAGGCGGCGACGGGCAAGAGAACGCCGCCGCGATCCGCGCGATCTTCAATGGCGAGGCCCCCGATGCTCACCGCGATGCTGTCGCCGCCACCGCCGGAGCGATCTTCTACCTCTACGGCTTCGACGCCGACATCGCATCAGGTGTCGAGCGCGCGCAGCAGTTGATTAGCGACGGCGCTGTTGCCCACTGGCTCTCCACCCACGAAGGAGCTGACTACAGTGCCTAACGAGCAAGCCTCTGACCAGCGCGTATCCAGCACAGGACCGTCTGCTGCATTGCCGACCGTCCTCGAGGACATTATCACGTCCCGAAACCGTCACATTGACGAAATTAAAGCCCGCATTGCTCATGTTGATCCCGCAGAGCTCCCACGGTCTGACCGGTCCCTCTACGATTCGCTCGCCCGCCCCGGAACGCGATTCATCATGGAGTGCAAGTCCTCCTCGCCGTCGCTCGGCTTGATCCGCGAACACTACCAACCGGGGGACATCGCCGCGATCTATTCGCGCTACGCCGCCGGAATCTCGGTGTTGTGCGAGCCCGAGCGTTTCGGGGGAGACTACGACCACCTCGCCACCGTCGCCGCCACAACGCACCTTCCGGTGTTGTGCAAAGATTTCATCATTGACCCTGCGCAGATCCACGCCGCGCGTTATTTCGGTGCCGATGCCATTCTCCTCATGCTCAGCGTTCTCGACGACGATGAGTATGCGGCTCTTTCCGCCGAGGCCGAGCGCCTCGGCATGGACGTGCTCACCGAGGTGATCGATGAGGAAGAAGCGGCTCGCGCAACGAAGTTGGGCGCAAAGATCTTTGGCATCAACCACCGCAATCTTCACGACCTGTCCATCGATCTCGAGCGTTCGGCTCGCCTTGCGCCCCTTGCTCCCGAAGACGCGCTCGTTGTTTCCGAGTCCGGCATCCGCGATGTCGAGACCATTCGACGCCTCGGCGACCATTCCGACGGCTTTCTCGTCGGGTCCCACCTAACCGGCACCCCGGATGTCGACTGGGCTGCCCGCATGCTGGTCTACGGCCCCAACAAGGTGTGCGGTCTCACCTCCCGGTCATCCGCACAAGTCGCTCGCGCAGTCGGCGCCGTCTACGGAGGCCTTATCTTCGAAGAGGCCAGCCCCCGCAATGTTTCACGTGAAACATCGGAAGATATCATCGCTCACGAACCGGGATTGCACTATGTGGCAGTCAGCCGAAGGACCGACGGTTGGCAGGATCTGGTCTTCCGGGGAATTCACGCGGTTCAGATCCATGCGCCGTACCGTGGCTCGTTGGATGCCGAGAGGGACCTTGTCCGCACGGTCCGCGAAACCGTCCGATCCATCGACCCCGACGTGGAAGTGTGGCGAGCCGTCTCCATGTCAGAGCCCGATGGGCCAGCGGTGGCAGCGGGACTGGCGGGCGACGTCGATAAGCTCGTGCTCGACGCGAAGGACGGCGGATCCGGCACTGGCTTCGATTGGTCGACGATCCCCGACGAGGTCCGCGCGCACAGCCTCCTCGCCGGAGGGTTGAGCCCCGACAATATCGAGGACGCCCTCGCCGTGGGATGCCTCGGGGTGGACCTGAACTCCGGCGTCGAATACCCGGCGTCCGCAGGCTCGTGGGCCGGGGCGAAAGATGCAGGAGCCCTGCGAACCACCTTTGACCGGATCCGCAATTTCCATTACTGAAAACCACTCAACAAGGACTACCCATGACTGACACCACACAGGCACGCGACGGCGGAAGCACTATCCTGCCAGCGTATTTCGGTGAATTCGGCGGACAGTTTGTCGCCGAGTCTCTGCTTCCTGCACTCGACCAGCTCGAGCAGGCATTCGTCGACGCGTGGAACGACGACCAGTTCATGGATGAATACCGCGGGCTGCTGCGGGATTACCTCGGGCGGCCAACGCCACTGACTGAGGCACGAAACCTGACCAAGGACAACGAGTACGCCCGCATCTTCCTCAAACGCGAAGACTTGGTTCACGGTGGCGCACACAAAACGAATCAGGTGATCGGCCAGGCCTTGCTGGCCAAGAAGATGGGCAAGACGCGCATCATCGCCGAGACCGGTGCCGGCCAGCACGGCACCGCGACCGCACTGGCATGCGCGCTCATGGGTCTCGATTGCGTCATTTACATGGGCGCCAAGGACATGGAGCGCCAAGCACCGAATGTCTACCGCATGCGACTGATGGGCGCGGAGGTCATCGGTGTGGACTCCGGTTCCGGCACCCTCAAGGACGCCGTGAACGAGGCGCTTCGCGATTGGACCGCGACCTTCCACGAGTCCCACTACCTGCTCGGCACCGCAGCCGGCCCGCACCCGTTCCCGACGATCGTGCGCGAATTCCACAAAGTCATCTCGGAAGAGGCCAAGGCCCAGATGCTGGAGCGGACGGACGCGCTACCGGATGTCGTGGTCGCCTGCGTCGGTGGCGGTTCCAATGCCATCGGCATGTTCGCGGACTTCATCGACGAGGAATCAGTGCAGCTCGTCGGTACGGAACCGGGAGGGGAGGGCATGGACTCCGGCAAGCACGGCGCCGCAATCGCCGCGGGGACCGTGGGCATCCTCCACGGGACGAAGTCGTACTTGATGCGCAACCCTGACGGCCAGATCGAGGAGTCCTACTCCATTTCGGCGGGACTGGACTACCCGGCTGTCGGGCCGCAGCACGCGCACCTGGCCAAGACCGGCCGCGCACAGTACGTCCCTGTCACCGACGGCGACGCCCTGCGCGCGTTCCAGCTTCTGTCCCGTAAGGAGGGCATCATCCCTGCGCTCGAGTCCTCCCACGCACTCGCGTACGCGCTGCAGCGCGCCGACGAGGCGAAGGACGCCCAGCAGCCTGTCACCATCCTCGTCTCGCTATCCGGCCGCGGCGACAAAGACGTCGCTCACGTGCAACAGGCGCTCGAAGAGCACCCGGAATACGTCCTGAACACAACGGAGGAGAAATAATGTCCCGTTTCACCGCGCTGTTTGATTCCCTGCGCGCCAAGAACGAAGGCGCATTCGTTCCCTTCGTCATGCTCGGCGACCCGACGGCGAAAGAAGCCGTCGACATCATCGACACGCTTATCGACGCCGGCGCCGACGCCCTCGAACTCGGCATCCCCTTCTCCGACCCTGCGGCCGACGGCCCAACCATCCAAAAATCGCATCTGCGAGCGTTGGACGGGGGCGCTACCGTCGATACGTGCTTCGAACAGATCCGTGAGATCCGCCGCCGCCACCCGGACGTGCCAATCGGGATGCTCGTGTACGCGAACGTCCCGTACGTACGCGGGCTGAATTCGTTCTACAACGAACTCCATGAAGCGGGCGCCGACGCAGTTCTCATCCCCGATGTCCCCGTCCGCGAAGGAGCGCCCTTCATCGAGGCGGCGACCGCCGCCGGAATCGACCCTGTATTCATCGCCCCAGCTCAAGCACGCCCCGAGGTACTCGAGGGCGTTGCCGCTCACTCCCGCGGCTACATTTACGCCGTGTCCCGCGACGGAGTGACTGGTGCCGAGCGCGAATCCCAAACGCAGGGGCTTGCCGACGTCGTCTCCAACATCTCCTCCTACAACGGCGCCCCCGTTCTGCTCGGATTCGGCATTTCAACTCCGCAGCACGTGGCAGATGCAATCGCCGCCGGTGCAGCTGGCGCCATCACGGGCTCAGCGATCGCTAAAATCATCGATGCCCACGTGGACTACAACCACCCGAACCCCGGATCCGTCCGCGACATGGGAGCCCTGACGAAGGAGCTCCGGGAGTACGTCGGCACCATGAAGCAAGCTACGATGAAGCCATGATTGGCACCCCCTCCTCGTCCTCCGCATCATCAGCGTCTTCCGCATCATCAGCGTCTTCCGCTGCCGGTACTTCTAACGTCGGCATGGGCCCCGTACGGTCTCAATCCTGCTCGCGCCGCGCGTTCCTTCTCGGAACCGCCACCACATTCGCTGGTGCATTCATCGCCGCCTGTGGCAAGGCGCCATCGGCCGAGGTTGCCGCCACTCAGGTACCCGTCGGCAGCGCAGTCATCGTGGACAAGATCATCATTGCGCAGCCGACGGAGGGCCAGTTCATCGCATACTCGACCACCTGTCCTCACCAGGGAAACCCGATCACACAGGTGGACGGGAACACGGTGCGATGCCCGTCCCACGGCTCCGTTTTCGACATCGCCACCGGCCAACCCGTTTCCGGCCCCGCTACTTCAGCTATGACGACCGTGCCCGTGAGTGAGAACGGTGGCACGGTCACCGCGGGTGAAGCATAAAAGGAGGGATTTTTGATGACCCTCTTTGTGAAGACGATCTTCGTCGCCCCCGACGGATCCGGTCTGGTCAACGTGGCCGAGCTCGAGGAGATCGATGACACCCGAACTGCCTGCCGCATGGTCCGCATGATCGAACTCACCCCAGACAATTCCATTGTCGGCGCTGTCGTCGACGGGCGGGTGCACGGCAGTGCCAATATGCCCCTCGATGTCGTCCCGCATCCAGACAGGCTCGCGGAATTCCAAGACATCGAACATCAGGTACTTGAGCAGCAGGAATTCGCCGGACTTTGGGCTGAGGCGCAAACCCTCTTCCCGGATCTGCGAGATTAACCGGATTAGGCGTGTCTGACAGATCTGCGGGATCTCTTGCACTCCTCCAACCGAAACGCCGTTGTTTCTGAGGCTGCGGGAGACACTTAGAACGGAGGCGTGTCGTCTCCCTCTAGTTGGGTGTTCAGCTTCGGTGTCTGGGATTCCTCATCCACCTCCTCCGGCGGCTCGGGGCGGAAGGGGAATTCCATCCCGAATTCCCTCTCCAACTCGGTGATCGCCTCCAAGCATTCCTCGTGCGACATGGGCGCCGGATCAGGCGATCCGCCGGTGAGTTCTCCACTATTCGCGGCTTTCTCGTTGGTGGGGCGGGGGAGGTGGGCCTCGTATGCGTCGATAAGCGTGTGCCCTTTCGCGAAAAAGTGGGCTTTTTTGCGCTTGAGCCGCTCGATGTCTTCCGTGGAACTGCGCCAACGCGGTGCCGTGGGGGTCACTTGGGTGCCAATGAAACCTTCGGGTTCGGTGCGGGCATAGGTGCCGTCGTCGAAAAGCCAGATGATTTCACCGGTGACGGGATCGGGGACGTAGAATCCGCGACGATCTGTCTTGAAATTGTGGTGGTGCGCACAGAGGCAGTAGAGATTATCGGCTGTGGTTTGGCCGCCGTCGTCGTACGGGATGCGGTGATCGAGTTGACAGCTCCATGCGGAACGGGCACAGCCAGGGAAGATGCACGTCCCATCACGGCCCCGAACATAAGCTTTCACCTTGTCCGGAGCGACGTAACCGGCAACGGTGTGGTCTTTCGCTTCGTCGAGGTCAATGACGCAGTCGGCGAGATCGTGGAAGGTCTGCGTGCCAGCGGCGGTGGTCCACCCAAAACCAGGCATGAAGACTGACTTCGACTCGTCGGGAACGCCGTTGTTCATGGGTGCGTAACCGTAGATAGTGGCGCTGGTGGGCGCGACGCGGCCAAAAATGAGCATGTCCAGCGCTTCCCACTGACTGACGCCCTGCTCGCGCGCAGTAGCGTTGATCTCGGCGCGCATGGCAGCGACTTTGACTTTATCGCCGGTGACGTTCATATACGCGTTTCCCGGCTCCCCGGAACCGGACGGGGGAATGCTGAAGGAAATATCTCCGTCGCCCGGAGGGAAAGGTGCGGGTTTCTCTTCGCGTTCCTTCCGCTTCTTCAAGTCGTAACCGGCAGTGGAGTCGAAATCCCCGATCATTGCGTTGATGCGGCGTGTGATCGCTGTGATAGTCGGGAGCTGCTGGCCCATTTTGGTCGGAGTGAAAAGGCCCGTGAGCATGTCATCGAATGCGGAATAGACCTCGTCGGTGACATTGTTGCCCAGATCCGCAAGCCCATCGCTCACAGCGGCGACGCGTTCGATGTCTAGGCGGTGGTGTTCACTTTGAAGTGCCCGCAGTTTGGGTAGGTTCCGCAAACCCATGTATGCGGTAATTGCATTGTCGACGCGCGCTTTGCTCATCCCGGTCTGTGCGCTCACCTCAGCCACTTCACGGTCGTGGTCCTTGGACGAGCGGAAATAGCTGGGTTCCGCGTAGCGTCCGAAAATCAGCGTCTGCGATTCGCGGATGACCATGCCCGCCCGACAGGTGGGGTCGTCGATATTCTCGGTCGCGAAAAACGCTGGTTTTTTCGACTGGTCGGTCGTGTCCCTTTTGGAACGGGTGCTGGATGAACTAGGGGAGGCGGGTGGGTCGGTTTCAGTCTCTCTGGATTCGGGTGGTCTCGCTGCAGTCATGGCAGTGGCTTTCAGTGAGTGCTTCGGCTGGTTTCATAGAACACTCTTTCACACCGATGTAACCATCCCACTGGATACGCCCGCCATTTCGCTTGCGTGTTCGAATATGTAGGCAAAAAGCCAGCTCATCCCTGTGGATAACTCAGTGTTTTCGAACGGCGCCTACCAGAAACGTCAGCGTCCCAGGCCGATGAGTAGCGGAGGACCAGGTGCTCAACCCCCGGCAGCGAAGCGCACCCCGCTAACTGCACGCCAGAAACCCAGCGCAGTTAGTGGGGAGCAGTTCAGAATCGACCCCCAAAGGCCCCCAATTAAGGGGCGCCTCGAAACTAGTGCGGCAGAAGCGCTTCGAGCTGACGACGAGCGTCCGCGTGCATCCGGTCCAGATCAGCGGTGGTCGGAATCTGGATCAGACCGGCCTGGTTCGCTGCAACCACGCCGCCCAGCAGACCCGCCAGAACGCCGGCGGTGATCCAGAGGTTCAGAGCTGTACCCATCTGGTACCCCTGACCTGCATCCCACTTCAGAGAGCTGCCGACCACCTTGTTCAGGGCGTCCTTGGACTGGTACTTCTCCCAGTTGGGAACCACTTGATCTTCCCTGTCCTCCAAGTAACGCGGGATCTCGAGGTCGTAGATGCCCTCGATCAGCGGGGAGAAGAAGCCCATGCGGGTGGCTTTGCCCCACGCGTCCTCGAGCCCCTGGTCGTCAGCGAAGCTCGAGTGCTCTTTCAACTGGTGGGAGGGGGAGCTCAGCTCCAGCATGGGCTTAATGGAACTGCCTTCATCTTCGATCGGGCGCTCGACACCAGCGTGTGCAGGGGCTGCACCCGCGATGAGAGAAACGGACAGGACTGCGGCAACGATACGGCGCTTCATCATGACTCCTTGAGCAAAGGGTTTCCGGCACAGCAAGCATAAAACTTCACCCCAGATGAAGCAGCGCGTTCATAGAAAGTTCACCCACATAACAAGCAGCTTTCGCTTATCGACGTCCCAGCCGCGCCACCCGAGCACAAACGCGGCGGCGTGTGGATCGGTGGCGGGGCTGGGGGCGCGGGTCGGTGGCGTGGCTAAGTAGCGTGGGTCAACAACGGGGCTAGAAAACGAGATTGACGAGGGCCATGTAGATGACGGTGCCCCCGAGAATGGATAGTCCGGCACGGCGCTGCCAGGCGTGGAGCAGAAGCGTCATTCCGGCGGCCAGGAGTGCGGCCCAGATCCCGCCGGGGTTGTCGCGGGTGCCGGAGAGGGTGTAAATGACAAGGACTGTCATCACGCCGACAGGCATGGTGGCGCCGAGGAATTGAATGACGGGGCTGCCCTTGAGCAGGCGCAGAAAACTGAACGGCAGGGCACGCAGAAGGATGGTGACGATGGCCACGGGGATGAGCACGGCGGCGACCATGCCGAGAGAGACACCGGTTGGAAGGCCCATCGTTATCCTTCACGGCTCCCGCCGGGCTGGGCGTGGGGGTCTGGGTGAGGGCGGAGCTCCAGGGCGCGGTCGACACCCGGGAGTGCGTAGCGCAGGAGAAGGACGAGGAAATAGGCGGTCAGAGCGACCATAAGGACCCAGCTGGGGGCGAGGACGGCGACGACTACGGCGATGGCGGTTGCGGTGAGGGGCAGGGAGAAATCCTTGTGCGAGGTGAAGGACTCGTAGGCGAGCACCACGAAGAGGGCGGTGAGGGCGAAGTCCATGCCTTTGATCTCGGGCGGGATGACCACCCCCAGAAGAGCGCCGGCGATTCCGGGAAGGACCCACAGAAGCTGGCAGACGATCTGCACGGTAAGGATGCGTGTGCCGGACAGGCTGGCGCGGGTGGACGGGGGGAGGGAGGAGATGACGGCGTAGGTTTCGTCGGTAAGCGCGTATGTGGAATACGCGCGGCCGAGCGGTGAAGAAATGCGGTGGCGGGGGAATGTGAGCCCGTAGAAGATGTGGCGGAAATTCACCATGAACCCGGTGACAGCGGCGGACATGGGGCCGACACCCGCGGTGACGAGCTGAACCGCGAGGAATTCCATCGAGCCGGCGTAAATGACCACCGAGAAGATGGGCGTCCACCACCACGCGAAACCAGCCTGGGTCATGACCAGGCCGAACGCCAAGCCAAGGGGAATGAGACCCAAGCCGACAACCCAGAGGTCCTTCACCGCGGCGCGGATCTCCTCACCCATGCGCTAGTTGTCCTCGAGGTCCGCGGGGAACGTGGAGAACAACGGCAGCGGCATCGGCTGGCGGCGCAGCACGTCGCTGTACAGATCGGATGCGGCAGGGGCGATCACGTCGGTGGGGAGGGCAGGGGCGACGTACCAGTCGCCGCGTTCGATCTCCTCATCGAGCTGGCCCGGGGCCCATTCGGCGTAGCCGGAGAAGACACGCATGCCTTCAAGCAGGCCGGCGACGCTCGCAGGTTCCGCCTGCAGATTCACATGAACCAGGCGGTTGGCCAGCCGGGTGAACTCCGGGTGGTCCTCGATGACGGTGCCGGTGGCGGTCATCCCGACGGCTATCGCGGCCTGGGGGCGCAGCGGGCCACCAATGTAGAGGGCCTGCGGCTTTGCCACCTCAGGCAGCCACTCGGGCAGGACGGAGTGGACGGCCACTTCGCTGCGGCGGTTGAGGATGACGCCGAAGGTGGCGTCGGGGGAGACGTCGATAAGCAAAATAACGGTGCGGGCGAAGTCTTCGGCGAGCATGCCCGGCGCGGCGACCAGCAGCATGCCGGGCGCCGGTGTTTCGCGTTCGAGCGCGGTGAACAAGCGGTCCGCGTAAAAGAACTCAGCCATTTTCCCTCTCCCACCAAGCCTTGAGCTCCGCAACCGCCTCATCGTGGTCGAGCTCGCCGCGCTCGAGGCGCAGGTCCTTCATATACTTCCAGGCTTTGCCCACCTCGGGGCCCGGTTTGAGGCCGAGGATCTCCATGATCTCGTTGCCGTCAAGGTCGGGGCGAACGCGGGCGAGGTCCTCCTTGGCGGAGAGATCAGCGATGCGCTCCTCAAGCTGGTCGTACGTGCGCTGCAGGCGGGCGGCCTTCTTCGGATTGCGCGTGGTGCAGTCGGCGCGGACGAGCTTGTGCAGGCGGGGGAGCAGGTCGCCCGCATCCGTGACGTAGCGGCGCACAGCCGAATCGGTCCACTGGCCCTCACCGAAACCGTGGAACCGCATGTGCAGGTAAACGAGTTGCCCCACATCCTCGATGACGTGCTTCGGGTACTTCAGCTTGCGCATGCGCTTGCGTGTCAGCTTCGCCCCGACAACCTCGTGGTGGTGGAAGGACACCCCGCCGCCGGGCTTGAGCTCGCGCGTGTCCGGCTTGCCGATGTCGTGCAGCAGCGCCGCCCACCGCAACTTCAGGTCGGGGCCCTCTTCCTCGAGCTCGGTGGCCTGACGCAGCACGGTGAGTGAGTGGGCGTAAACGTCCTTGTGTTGCATGTGCTCGTCGCGCTCGAGCTTGAGCGCCGGAATCTCGGGGAGGATGTGATCGGCCAGACCGGTCTCCACCAGCAGATCGATGCCCTCCCACGGCTGGACGCCCAGCATCAGCTTGTCCAACTCCGCCTGGACGCGCTCGACCGTGATGCGGGTGATCTCCTCGGCCATGTCGGTCATCGCCTGCTTGACACGGGGGCTGACCGTGAAGCCCAGCTGCGACACGAAACGGGCCGCGCGCAGCATGCGAAGAGGATCGTCCCGGAAACTCACCTCGGGCGCCTGGGGGGTGTCCAGCACACGGTCGAGAAGATCCTTCAAACCGTCGACGGGGTCGTGGAAGTCGAGCTTGAGCGTTGCGGATCCGTCGGCCGCGGTGGAGGGGAGAAGTTCGATCGCCATGGCGTTCGCCCGGAAATCGCGGCGGACCAGGTCGCCCTCGATGGTGTCGCCGAAGGTGACTTCGGGGTTCCGGGTCACGCCGTCATACAGATCGGCACGGAAGGTAGTCACCTCCACCTGCTGGCCCTGCTTCACGGTGGACACCGTTCCGAATTCAATGCCGGTGTCCCACACCGCCTCACCCCAGTCCGTCAAAATCGCCTTGATGGTCTCGGGCCGGGCTGAGGTGGTGAAGTCCAAGTCGTGGCCCAGCCGGCCCAGCATCGCGTCGCGCACAGGCCCGCCGACCAGATAAAGGGACTCGCCTTCCGCCGCGAACGCCGCGGCGAGCGGCCCGAGCAGATCAGCGAGCTCACTTACTGCGCCTTCCGCACGGGCCAGCAAAGCGATGAACGCTGTCGGATCCCCTTTCTCCGGCAGGTTGAACAGCTCCGCTGGGTCGGTGGAATTCGTCGCACTGTTCATCGGGCTGTTCATCGGCGTGGTCACCCGCACAACCTTACAGCCCCGCACAAACCCGGGATGCCGGGTCTCAAGTACCACACAGGCACCAGGGCCGGATACGATTCAAGGGATGGCTCCGCACACCTCCGGCGACTCCGATTCGCCGCAGAACTCTACGCGCAAGCGCAAACGCCGCCGGCGCGCGTCGAGCCATACCCAAAACAAGGGCAACAGCAGCGCCGCCAGCAGCTCCAACGCGGGCAACCCTCACGCCAGCGACTCCAGCGGCAACGGCAGGAACAGCGGCAGCACCAAGAACAGCAACAAAAACCACAAGAACAACAACAAGAACCGCAACCGCCGCAAGCACCGCGGGGGCAGCAACAACCAGCGTCGCCAGGGCGGTAACCAGAGGAATAACCAGCGCGGCGGCCAGAGGAACCGAAGCGGCGGCACCAATAAATACCGTAAGCCGCAGCAGAATGCGGCGCACACCTCGCAAAACATGGAGACCCGCGACGAGACCAGTGCAGGCGGCCTCGTCGTATCCGGCATGGCCGAAGCCGTCGCCCCCGACGGTTCCGTGGACCTGTCGCAGATTTACGTTGCACTCATCGGGCGGCTCGACCGCCGCGGCCGCCTGCTGTGGTCCATGCCCAAAGGCCACGTCGAGCAGGGCGAACATCAGTGGGACACCGCACGCCGCGAGGTCTGGGAGGAAACCGGCATCATCGGCGAACCCTTCGCGGAGCTGGGCACCATCGACTACTGGTTTGTGTCCGACGGGGTGCGCATCCACAAAACGGTCCACCACAATTTGCTGCGTTACGTCGACGGCGTTCTGAACGACGAGGACCCGGAGGTCACCGAGGTTGCTTGGGTGCCGGTCAGCGAACTAATCGAGCATTTGGCGTACGCGGACGAGCGGAAATTGGCCCGCATCGCCTTCGACAAAATGCCGGATTACGCGCGGGCGGAAAAGGAAGCGGGAAGGACCACTCCCCGGTGACGGCCCGGCGCACACATCGGGCAGCCGCGGTGCTCGCTGCGGCGGCGCTCGCATGCGAGCCACTGGGCACGGGAGTACCAGCAACAACCGCGGTGGAGCCCGTTCCGCTCAACCCGCACGACCCTGCAGTCGCGCACGAGTGGATCAACCCGACCATTCGCCCGGACGACGCAAAGCAGGGACTCACGCTTTCGCTTATCGACGCACCACCGTCAACCCCCTCCGGCACCCCCGTCTCCGTCACCGTGCGCATCCGGAACGAGTCTGAAACAGAGGCGTCCGGTCTGACCATTGCTCCGTTGCAGGGGCCGGCATCCGGATCGGTGGCCGATGCACGGGCTGCCACAGTCGCGGCGGTTTCCGAGTACAGGCCCGCCGGCGACGCGGTCGACGTACCCGCCTTGGAGCAGGGTGAAGAGACCGACGTGACAATCACAATCGCCACTGACAGGCATCCGGCGACCACCACGCTGCCCATGATGCTCGTGCTGGCGCAGGACGGCATGCGGCTGGATACCGAGCGGTGGCATATGACGACAACGGGGACCGAGCCCGCACCGTCGTTGACACCGGCCGGAATGAGCGTGCTGTTTCCCATCTCCGCACGGGTGGACATCGTGCCAGGGGAGACCGGGGAGGCACCGAACCGGCCGCCGCTGATCCTTTCGTCGGAGAACCTGGCCGATCAGCTCGCTCCCGGGGGGCGGCTCGACGCGCTGGTGGACACGTACACCGAAGCTATGCAGGACAACGGTGCGCGCGCTGCAACCTGCTTGGCCGTCGACCCGGCGCTGTTGGACACCGTCGAGCGCATGGGTGAGGGATACACGGTAGATGAGGACAGGCCAGCGCCCGGGCTGAACCGGAAACGCCTACGCGACTCCTGGGGCAGCGACGACACCAGCGCCGGCTCCGAACCGGGCACCGGATCCGATCACGCCAAAGCATGGCTGACCAAGCTGCGCGCCGCCGCCAACGACAATTGCACCGTGGCCTTGCCGTGGGCGAACGCGGACTTGAACGCGGTGGCGCGCACCGGCGACACCTGGCTCATGCGCGAATCCCTGGAGCGCGGCCCCTTCACCCTGGAACGCGTGTTGCAGACCCCCGTACTGCGCAACGTGGTCGTGCCCGGCGCGGGGTACCTCATCCCCGAAGCCGCGCCGGGCATGGGCTGGGCCGACCTCAGCCGATCCACGCTGCCGGCAACGGGCATGCAAGCGGAGTGGGAGCGCGACCAAGCGGCGCGGGCACGCACGGCGGACGCCCCCGGCGGCCGTATCGAGGGGGAGCAGCGCAGCAACTTGGACAACCCGGCGCTGCCGGCTGCGGGGGAGATCACCGCACCGGCCCCGGGGGAGACGGTGCGGGTGCTAGTGGCCGGCAATACCGTTGGAACTTATTCCCGAAGGGTCTCGCTCAGCCCGGGAGTGGAAGCGGTGACGTTCAACGAGGCGCTGGCGGCCACCCTCGCCGCCACCGGGCCGCTGCCGGAGACCCCGGGATACTCGGACGAGAACCTGCGCTTTGATTTCACCCTAGACTCTCAGGCGGCGCGGGACCTGACTGCAGCGACTGCTGTGCGCACCGCGGCTCAATCGGCGGCGTTCTACGGGGAAGGGGACCAACCTGAGCTGGACCCCACATTGGTGAACCCGCCCGCGTCGTGGGAACCATCCACCGCCCGGGCAGTCATGGAAGCGGTCACCGCTTCGTTGACCGACCGCACTGCCGCGCCGATGGCGCTGGCGGATTACGTGCGGGCACCGGTGCAGGGGGAGCAGGGGGGCGTCGATAAGCTGGGTGCCCCTGAATCCGACCCTGCGGAATTCACGGACACCGAGGTGCTCAATTCCGCGCAGCAAGCACGCTTCATCAACGACCTCACTGCGCTGCTAGCTAACGACGACGCGATCGCACTGACACGCTACGGGTACACGCTGCCGTTGCGCAGCGACCTGCTGACAGCGCTGACGGTGACGCAGCGGCGCGCGTACAAAGGTTATGCGGAAGCAGAGAAACTCACGCGCGAGCGGTTGAACGGTGACCGGGACACCTTGTCGCAATTACGCTCCTCAATCGCACTGATCCCCCCGGGCAATGTGTACACCCGCACGTCTGCGTCGTCGCCGCTGCTCATCGTCGCGCAAAACGGCCTGCCTCTGCCCGTGGATGCGACGATTCTCTACCGCGGGCCGGACGGCGCCCTGCTGAACACCCCACCGAATTTCCGGATCCCAGCGCGGGGATCGCTGACTCTGCAGATGACGGCGGACCTGCCTTCGGACAACGAGCGGACCGACCTGCAGCTATACCTGGCTACACCCCAGAACCAGCCGATCTCTCCGCCGGTGAGGATCGGGGTGCAAACGGCGGGGGCGTCGATAAGCAACTGGTTTCTGGTGTCGCTGCTGGCTGGACTGTTCGTGCTCGCGGTCGCCGCGCAATTGGGGAAACGCCGGCGGGATAGAGATTCCAGCCAAGCCGACTAACATACCCTTGACCCAGAATTCCAAGGACGGTCTCAGGGCAGTTTCACCCAGATTCAACCTGAGCCACGCAGTCCGGGATTCGTTCGAGGTGCAATTGCAGACTATTTCCGGGACCAAGGTGAGCGTGTCATGGTGGACCAGCCCGTAGCGGCGTCGGAGGACGAGAAACAAACGAGCGACAGAGCCGTCGTCCGGTCCACCGGTTCCATGGCCGTGGCCACATTGATGTCGCGCATCACCGGGTTCATCCGCACGGTGATGATCACCTCGGCGCTCGGCGGCGCAGTCGCTTCCGCGTTCAACACCGCCAACACCCTGCCGAACATGATCACGGAGATCGTGCTCGGCTCCGTGCTCACGGCATTGGTTGTGCCCGTGCTCGTGCGCGCGGAGAAGGAGGACCCCGACCGCGGCGAAGCCTTCATCCGGCGGTTGTTCACCCTGACAATCACTCTGCTGACGGCCGTCACCGTGATCACCGTTGTCGGGGCGCCGCTTCTCACCGAGGTGATGTTGAAGGAAGGCGGGCACGTCAACCTGGTGCAGGCGACGTCCTTCGCCTACCTCCTGCTTCCGCAGATCATGTTCTACGGCCTGTTCTCCCTGTTCATGGCCATCCTGAACACCAAGGAAGTGTTCCGCCCCGGGGCGTGGGCGCCGGTGGCGAACAACCTGGTCTCCATCGGTGTCATGCTGCTGTACATGGTCCTGCCGGGGCAACTCGACCCGGCGGAGCACACAGGGGTGACCGACCCGCACATTCTGCTGCTGGGATTGGGAACCACGCTCGGTGTGGCGGTGCAGTGCCTGATCATGCTGCCGGCACTACGGCGGTTGAATATCGACCTGCGCCCTCTGTGGGGCATCGATGAACGCCTGAAGCAGTTCGGCGGAATGGCCCTGGCAATTGTCACCTACGTGGCCATCTCCCAGGCCGGCTACATCATCAACAACAGAATCGCCTCGGGCGTGGACAGCTCCGCCCCCGTCATCTACATGCAGCACTGGCAGCTGCTGCAGGTGCCCTACGGCATTGTGGGCGTGACGCTGCTGACCGCGATCATGCCGCGGCTGTCCCGAAACGCCGCTGACGGGGATGATGAAGCGGTGGTGCGCGACCTGACGCTCGGCACGAAGCTGACGTTCCTCGCGCTCATCCCGATCATCATTTTCATGACGGCGTTGGGGCCCGACATCGGTAACGCGCTGTTCGGTTACGGCAACTTCACCAACCAAGAAGCCCGCACCCTGGGCATGACGCTTAGCTTCGCCGCTTTCACCCTCATCCCGTACGCCTTGGTCATGCTCCACCTGCGCGTCTTCTATGCGCGCGAGGAAGCCTGGACGCCGACCTTCATCATCGCCGGCATCACGCTGACCAAGGTCGTGCTGGCGCTGCTGGCGCCCACGGTTGCGTCGCGCCCCGACCAGGTGGTCGTCCTGCTCGGTGCTGCGAACGGCTTCGGTTTCGTGGCCGGTGCCCTCATCGGCGCTTTTCTGCTGCGCCGCAAGCTCGGCTCACTGAATTCTGGGTCGGTTCTGCACACCTCCGTGTGGGCCGCTGCCGCCGGTCTCGCGGGAATCGCCGCCACCTTGCTCGTGCGCTTCCTGCTCCACCTCATCCCAGGCGGCATGCCGGGCCTGGCCGTCGCACTCGGCCGACGTGACTCCTTCGGCCTGCTGCTGGAGATCCTCATCCTCGGCGTGGTGTTCGTCACTGCCACAGGCATCGCCCTGTCCTTCTCCAACCTGCCGGAGGTGCGAACCCTCGGCGCCGCCCTCGCCCGCATCCCGGGCCTGGGCCGCATCGTGCGCACCAAGGAATCCGACCAAGTCACTGTCGGGGAAGTGGACCCCCAAGAGGTCTCCTCCCAGTTCTTGGTCTCCGACACGTTCAACACCTCACCTGTCCCGCCGCCGATGTCCGCTGGCGTGGTCCGCGGCCCGCGTCTCGTGCCCGGCGCGGCCGTGTCCGACGGCCGCTTCCGCCTCCTGCGCGACTACGGGGCAAGCTCATCCGCCCAGTTCTGGCAGGCCCAGGAGCAAAGCACCGGACGGATGGTCGCGCTGACTTTCGTGGACACCTGCGGCGCAGCCCCGCTCGCGCCTGTGAGCCCGCGTCAGGCGGCACTGGACGCAGCCGGTGTCTGCCACCGCACCAGCCAACTGCATCAGCTGAAC
>OJLS01000079.1_pt1 | contig 23856 bp, 17 predicted proteins | sample 1597081 | NCBI WGS metagenome assembly OJLS01 (sample SAMEA3904663, study PRJEB24821) | metagenome | biome: Builtin; feature: hospital; material: surface | place: USA | collected 2013-05-22
CTCGCGCATGAGCTTGAAGACAAGTTTGTGGTTGACCACCCAGCCCTGGTTGCGCAGGTCCAGCAGCACCCGCCGGTAACCGTAGCGATGCTTATTACGCTCGAAACTTTCCCGGATTGCTTGCTTCAGCGCAGCGTGCTTATCCGGCTCGCGCAGGCGTTTCTGGTGGTAGAAGAACGTCGACCGTGGCATACCCGCCGCATCCAAGAGGTACTCCAAGCGGTGGTGCGACTTGAGGATGACAATCGCCTGAACTTTCAGGCGCGTCCCTGGTTCCTCAAGTCCCGCAATTTTTTTAGATATGCGTTTTCCGCTTCCAACCGTGCGATCTGGCGACGCAGCTTCTCTTCCTCCGAGAGCGGCTTCGGTGCGACCGAGCCTTTGGGCCTACCCTTCGGCTTTGGTTTTAGCGCCTCATCGCCACCTTTACGCCATTTCCACGACCACCCTTTAACTAGCTGGTCTGATGACAGGCCAAACTCACGCGCAAGATCCATCGCCGTCTCACCGGCAAGGTGGCGTTGGACAACTTCCTTCTTGATTTCGAACGAATACTGCTGCTTAGTCGGTTTCTCCACAAGACATAGCCTGCCATGCAGCGTAAACCGACGATAGAGCATACGGGCGGCGTATCTGGAGACACCAAGAGCAATGGCAGCGGCTCTATAGCCCATGCCTTGCTCAAATAGTTCAACCAACTGCTCGCGCTGATGCTCACTCAGCGAACTTCGTGCTCTCAACGAAAACTACTCCCCACTAGTCGATAACTGATTTCTCAGTCCAACTAATGGGGAGCAGTTCACGTTTCCACTGGTAGGGGCCGAAAGTTGGTAGCGGGGGCAGGATTCGAACCTACGACCTCTGGGTTATGAGCCCAGCGAGCTACCGAGCTGCTCCACCCCGCGTCGGGCGATTACTCGCCTGCTGCCGTGATCGGCAACGGCGTTAACTATACGCACGAGACCATGAAAGGCCAAATCCCCTGGTCTGCGGACTGCAGACCAGGGGACTGTTCACCCGGTGTTCACCGTGTGACTACTGGATGTTCTGGTAGTTCTCCACGGCGCGGTCGAGCTTGTCCAGGGCACGGCCGTACTCCTCGAAGGAGCCGTCGCGGGCGCTTTCAAGGCCGCGTAGTGCTTCCTGGATGCTGTTCAGGGCGGCGTCCTCGTCACCGGCGGGAGCGCCTTCGCCGGCGTTGTCGGCGGGCTGTTCACCGTCCCTGGGGTCGCCCTCGGGCTTAGCTTCGCCTTCACCGGCGATGCTGATGTCTTGGGCTTCCTTGGAGTCGATGCCCACCTGGTTCAGTGCCTGGGAGACGGTCGGGGCGTAGCCGACGCGGTCCTTGTAGAAGACCAGGACGCGCAGCAGCTTCGGGAAGGCGGAGGCCTGGTCCTTGCGCTGCGAGTAAATCGGCTCGACGTAGAGGATCTCGCCGTCGGCAACCGGCAATGTGAGCAAGTTGCCGTTCTTCAAGTCGTTCGAGCCCTGCCACAGGGTGCGGTCGCGGGCGACCTGGTCAGAGGACATCAGGGCATCCTGGGCCTGCTTCGGACCGCGGGTCTGCGTGTTCGTTGGCAGGACGCGCACGGTGATGTGGCCGAAGTTGTCCGGGTCGGAGGACACAGCCATGTGCGCGGCGAGGAACTCGCGGTCCAGTCCGCGGTACGGGGTGATCAGCTGGAAAGACGGCTCATTCGTCTTCGGGTCAGCGGCGACCACGTAGTAGGGCGGCTGGTTCAGCTCGTTGCGGCCCTCCGGCGCGGTCGGGTCGTTCGGCACGGACCAGAAGGCGTCGTTGTTGAAGAACACGCCCGGATCGGACACGTGGTACCGGGCCAGCAGCTCGCGCTGAACCTTGAACAGGTCCTCCGGGTAGCGCAGGTGCTCGCGGAGGTCGTCAGTGATGTCAGAGGACGGGTGGACCGTTCCGGGGAACGCGCCCATCCATGCCTTGAGCACCGGGTCTTCCTCGTCGAAGGCGTAGAGGTCCACGCTGCCGTCGTACGCATCGACGGTGGCTTTGACGGAGTTGCGGATGTAACCGACCTCGTTGTTCACCAGTCGCTGGTCAGTTCCCTCCGGGTTGAGTGCATCCACGGTGGTGGACTGAAGGGAGGTGCGGGTGGAGTACGGAAGCGCCGACAGGGTGGTGTAGCCGTCGACGACCCACTTGATGCGGCCGTCGACAACCGCGGGGTAGGTCTGCTGGTCGGTGGTGAGCCACGGGGCGACCTTTTCCACACGCTGGCGCGGGTCGCGGTCGTAGAGGATGCGGGAATCGTCGCCGACGCGGTCGGACAGGATGAGGTTGAGCTCCTGGTATTTGATCGCGTACGCGATGCGGTCGATCCAGTTGCCGATGCCCACGCCACCCTTGCCGTCGTAGGTGAACTGGGTGCCGTCGGTGTCGTACTCGAGCGGGCCCTGGCCCACGTCGCCGACAACGGCGTAGTCCAAGCCGTCTTCGGCCGATGCGATGACCGGGCCGTAGTAAACGCGCGGCTGGTCGACGCGGATGCCCAGGTCTTCGGCATCCTTCTTCTCCGCGGCGTTCTCATTCGCCTGCAGGTCGGAGACTGTGAAGACCGGGAGGCCGCCGCGGGTGGAGCCTGCGTCCTGCGCGGCTTCGTCGACAATGCTTGCCTGCGCCGCGACAAAACCGTTGCCGTGGGTGTACACGGTGTGGCGGTTGAGCCAGTCCTTCTGGTTCTCCTGCAGGGCGTTCGGGTTCAGCTCGCGGGCGGCGACGACGTAGTCGCGCAGCTCCCCGTCAACCGTGTAGCGGTCCATCGCCAGGCTGTCCGGGAAGCCGTAGAAGTTCTTCAGCTGCTGGTTCTGCGTGAAGGTGGGACCGAGGATCTCCGGGTCCAGGATGCGGATGTTGGAGATCGTGGCTGAATCGTCAGCCACTTCACCGTCGGCGGTCGGCTCCGCGCCCCAGTTGTTCTCGTAGGTGACCTTGTCGTCGGTAAGCCCGTAGGCCTCGCGGGTGGCCTCAATATTGCGGGCGATGTACTCGGACTCGCGTGCCTGGCGGTTCGGGTTAACGGAGAACTGCTGCAGCAGTGCCGGCCATGCCTGGCCGATCACCAAAGCGGACAGAACCATCAGCACAGTGGCCATGACGGGCACACGGAGATCCTTGTACAGCACCGACGCGAAGAACGCCGCGGCGACGAGCACTGCGATCACCATGAGGATGATGCGCGCCGGCAGCTGCGCATTGATGTCGGTGTAGGAGGCACCAGTGAAGATGTCGTTGCGGTCGAACAGCAGGCTGTAGCGCTGCAACCAGTAGTCGAGGGCCTTGACCAGCATCCACAGACCAGCAGTCACCGCGAGCTGGACCAGCGCAGGGCGCGAGATGTGGCCTTTCGTGCCGGCGGCCTGGCTGGCAATGCGGATGCCGCCGAGTAGGTAGTGGCCGACCAGGCCGACGAGGAAGGCGATGACCAGCAGCATGGACAGCACGCTGACGATCGTGCTCAGAGCCGGCAGAGCAAAGGCATAGAAGCCGAGGTCGCGGCCGAACTGGGCATCAGTGCTGCCGAAGGATTGGCCGTTCAACCACAGCAGGAATGTGCGCCACGAGCCCTGCCCCAGCAAACCGCTGACAAGTCCGACGGCCACCGGCACCCACAGCACCAGCGGACGGATACCGGACTGGATGGCGGCGCGATTGATCGTCATCGGCGAGTTCGGGTCACTGAAGATCGCGAAGTCCGAGTCCCGTTCGCGGCCGCGCCACGCAACAAACGCGGCGGCCCACGTGATGGCGGCACCGAGAGCACCGAAGATGAGGAACAGTACGATCCGGGCCAGGATGGTCCTAGTGAACACCCCGCGGTAATCCAGTTCCCCGAACCAGCGGAAGTCGGTGTAGAGGCCGACGATCATTGGAACGAGGAAGAGCACCAGGACGATGATGCCCATCAAGATCGCAAATTTATTCGAGGATTTCCCCGGCTTCGGTCGGGGGCGGTTGAGGCGCGTGGCCAAGATCGACGCTCCTTAAAAGGTCTATGGCGTTTGCTGTGGCAGTGAACTATTAAGCTCAACACTAAATTGCTTAACGCCGAAAAGACCAGAAGGGTTCCCTCTTGCCGCAGTTACAACGCCCCCAACAGGCTCTGAACAAGGCCATGGTGGAAGCCGTCGAGTTCGTGCACGCCGAAGGATGGGACGCCTCCCCCACCCTGTTTGCGCTGGTACCCACCGAATTGGTGGCGGACCAGCTGGCGTCGCTTGAGGAGGAGGCGGATTCACCGTTGACGCTGATTGTGCAGGAAGACATGCCGGAGCACATTCAGCCGGGTTCAGACGAGTTGGGGGATTACCTGACGCGGCTCGTCTGGCCGGAAGCGATCGCAGGGCTTGTTCTGGCCCAAGAAATCATGTTCAAGGACACCGCCGAGGCTTCGGACGACGCCGCGCGCCCGGCTCGGTTGTTTTCGGGGGTGCTACGCGAAGAGGGTGTCGAGCAGACGCTGCTACAGCTGCGCCCGACCGACGAGGAGCTCGAAGAAGCAGGCCCGTTCGCGCAAGACGACATTCAGCTTCGCGGCGGCCCGGGGGTGGCGCCGGCTGTTCTGGGTGCGCTGCGCTACAGCCTGGATAACGAAGAGCTCGGCGAGGACCTAGACTAAAACGCGTCGATCATAAGGAGTCGTTCCCACCGTGCTTTCTGCCACTTTCACCCGCCGCGTCTGCGTGCCCGCCGTGCTCGTGCTCGCTCTCGGTCTATCTGCGTGCTCATCCAAGAACGAGGAGCCAGCCGAGCCGACCACTCAAGCGATGGAGACCACAGAATCAACGGAGGCCTCCACTACAAGCACCGAACCGACGACGGCCACAGAAACGACAAGTAGCAGCCGCTGGCTCGGCGGCAGCGGGGACAAGCTCGAGGAGGTCCGCGAGGAGTTCGCGTCGCTTGCGCCAGCATCGCTTTTCGACGCCTTGGATACCTGCACCGAGACCAGCCTCCGCAGCTCATACGACTGCTCCGGCAAAGAGATCGGCCAATTCCAATTCTTCGAGTCCGATTCCATGGCGAAGGACACCGCGAATGTCCTGGAGGGTTTGAAGAGCTCCACCATCGTGGAGGAGACCGATGACAAGCTGGTCGGCTGGAGCATGATCGGCCGCACCGCCGTAATCACGGTCGTCGATGTGGCCGAAGGCAAGGTCCTCCAGCAGATGATGTCATCCGAGGTGGAGGATCCCCGGGACCGGATCTACGAGCTCGGTCTCGCCGAGAAAGGCACTGAGACCAGCACAGCCACAAGCACCGCCGAAACTGCCGCGACGAGCACCACTAACTAGCCTGGCACGTCTCCACCGGCTGGCCGGAGGAGAAGGCGTGCATGGCAGAGATGGCGTCGTCAAGCGTGCCCACTTTCGCAACAACCATGTCGCCGCTGTCTGCCTTGCGTGCTTCGGCGCAATTCTTCTCGGGCGCGAGGAAGAGCTCGGCGCCGCCGTCGCGCGCGCCTTCGATTTTGTGGGTGATGCCCCCGATGGGGCCCACGGTGCCGTCCTCGCTGATGGTGCCGGTGCCCGCGACATTGCGGCCGCCGTTGAGCTCGCCGGGCGAGAGTTTATCGATGACTGCGAGCGAGAAAATCATGCCGGCGCTGGGGCCGCCAACATCGTTCAAGTTGTAGGTGACGTTGATGTCTCCGGCGGGCTCTGAGGTCATTGTGATGCCGAGCAGCGGCAGGCCCTCGTCCTCTGGGTTCTTGCCTAGGGCGACCGTCGCCTCGCGGTTCCCCTCCTCCCCGCGCGTGTAGGTGATGGTGACCTCGTCGCCCGGATTCTTCGTGCGGACGGTGTCCTGCACCTGCTGCGGCTCAGCGACCTCTTTGCCGTCGACTGCGGTAATCGTGTCGCCCGCCTCCAACTCTCCCGCGGCCGCGGTGCCGTCGAGAACGTCGTGGACGATCACTTTGGTGGGCTCGCCTAGGTGCTTCATCGCGGCCACTGTTGCCGCCGCCTCCGACGCAACAAAAGAAGCCTCATTGTGCTGTTTGAGCTCCTCGTCCGTCATGTTCTGCGGAAGGATCTGCCCGATGGGGACGAGCGTGTCATGGGAGAACAACCAACGGCCTAGTGCCTGCCCCATGGTCATGTTCGTGCGCACGGACACGGTGGTCATGTCCAGAGAGCCCGAGGTCTCGTCGATCTCGCCGCCCTCGATCTGGATGACAGGAGTTCCATCGACATCGGCGAGGGTATTGAAGGTGGGGCCGGCGCTTTCCGCCGCGAACGGCACCGTCAGCTTGATCGGCGTGCCCGGAATTCCGCCCAAGACCAGCAGGACCGCCATGATGAGGAGCGGGATCCCGCCCCACATGACTGCGCTGCTGCGCGCGCTTCGGGGCTCGATGTTGTCTGCTGCGGACTTTTCCACGGGTGTACAGCCTACATGGCGTGTGTTCGCTGACAGCGTTGCTCCTTGACACGTGAATCGTGGACCCGCCCCGATACCCGCCGGTAGGCTGGCCGACATGGTTAACGGATTCGGGTTCTCTTTCCCCAACGACGACGGCGACGACCAGGATCGCAACCGCGACGACCGTGATCGTGAGGATCGCGGGGGCCGCGACGATCAGTCGAACCCGTTCGGCCAGTTCAGCTTCGCCTTCGGCAATAGCGACGGCAGCGCGAACTTCGGCGGCAACTTGGGTGACATCCTCGGCCAATTCGGTGAGATGCTCTCCGGCATGGGCGCACCGGGCCAACAGGGCCAACAGGGCCAGCAGAGCGACAAGCCCAAGCGTGATCCGGTGAATTACGACGTGGCGTTGCGCACTGCCCGCCGCGAGATCAAGGATCCGAAAGGAGCGACGGCGAACGACCGCACCGCGGTGACCGAGTCGACCCGCCTGGCCAACCTGTGGCTCGACGACGCGTCCGCGCTGCCCGACTCCGGCGCGCGCCCGGAGGCATGGAGCGCCGACGACTGGCTGACCAACACCCTGCCTACCTGGAAGCGCCTGGTCAGCCCCGTGGCGGAGCACATGGACCGCGCCCAGCTCGAGGCAATGCCGGAGCAGGCCCGCGAAATCTTCGGACCGATCTCGCAGATGCTCGGCCACTTCAATTCCATGAACTTCGGTGCCCGCCTCGGCCAGGCGCTCGGCGACCTGGCCAACCAGGCTCTCACCGGCAACGACTTCGGTTTGCCGGTGGCTCCGAGCGGGATCATCGGCGTTGTGCCGAAGAATATCGAGCCGATCTCCGATCAGCTCTCTGTTCCGGGGCAGGAAGTGCTCGTGTATATCTCCGCGCGCGAGGCCGCCCGCCAGCGACTGTTCACCCATGTTCCGTGGCTGGTGGAGCGCATCGTCTCTTCTGTCGAGGAGTACTCGGTGGGCTTGGAGCTGGACACCTCCCACATCGAGGAGCAGATCCGGAATCTGGACTTGGAGTCCGGGGATCCGGCGAAGCTGCAGGAGGCGATCCAGGGCATGCAGGACGTGGACATGGCGCCGCGCGTGACGTCCCGCAACGCCGCAGCCGCATCACGCCTGGAGACGCTGCTCGCCCTCGTCGAAGGATGGGTGGAAGTCGTTGTGGAAGATGCCCTCGGACAGCGCATCCCGTCGACAGCCGCTCTGACGGAATCGTGGGCGCGCCGCCGCGCAACGGGTGGATCCGCCGAGCACGCGTTCAACAACATCGTCGGCATCGAGCTGGGCACCCCGAAGACGAACGAGGCAGCACAGCTGTGGCGCCGCGCCACTGAAGCAGTGGGTGTGGACCGCCGCGACAAGGTGTGGGACCACCCCGACTTCCTCCCCACTGCGGAGCACCTAGACAACCCGGCGGCGTTCATCGACACGCTGCTGGACGACGCGTCGGATGCGCAGTTCGATGAAGAGATCGCCAAACTCGAGGAGATGCTCTCCAACGAGCCGGGACCGAGCGAGGACGACCGCCCGACGGACCAGGGCGACGAGGACGGCGACGAGGACTAGGCCGGCCCGAAACGCTGGTAGGCCTCGAGGTAGCCTTTTGCCCGCTCGGCGCGGGGCACTTTATCGGCCCATTCCCAGAATTCCGGGCCGTGCCCTGGAATGAAGGTGTGCACCAACTCGTGGACGACCACCGCGTCCACCACCCAATCCGGCACGTCCCGCAACCTGTCGCTGATGCGGATATCACCGGTGGAGATCGTGCACGACCCCCATTGAGTGTTGTGGTTGCTCGCCCACCGCACGGATCCGATGCGGGCTTTTCCTCCCAGGACCTGCTTATTCAGCTGCTTGGCCCGCGATAGAAGCTCCGCATCCGACACCGCATTCGAGGTCGAACGGCGCTTCAGCTTCGCCAGAATCTCAGCGACCGCCTCGCGTTCCTCTTTTTCTGAAAAACGCGCGGGAATGCGGACCTCGATCCTCTCCCCCACATGCCGCGCTTGCACAGTCCGGGTGCGGCGCGCGGAGCGAATCACGTCCACGCCCTCCGGCGGCCACGCGTCACCGGCACCATCCGCTGTCGACTGGAGTGGACGTTTCATTGCTGCGGGGGCTCCCTGCTGCTGAGATAGTGGCGGTGAGGGGGTAGGGGAAATGAGATTGAACGATTCAACACTAGTCACGCTCGGTCACGGGGTGCACATCATCGCGCGCGGGGATAACGCAGTGCAGTTCGGGGTGGACCCAACACGCAGCGGAGTCGTGGAAACACCATCGGCGCACGCGTTGAAGGAAGTGCTCGGCGACGCGGGCTGGCCTCTGGAGATCGGCGAGCTGCGCGATACGCTCGTTGCCAGCTGCGGTGTCGATTCGACAGCGGCACGTTCGCTTATCGACGACTTATGTTCCTACCGCGTCCTCATCCCCCCAGAAGCGACTCCAGTGGCTGTGCTGGGCACGACCCCACTGGCCCGCGAGATCAGGCGTCTACTCAGCGCATCGGGTGCCACGGTGCGGATCCCGCTCATCAACGAAGACACTTTCGCGTTCCTCGAACGGCAGGCGGCGTCACCCCTGGTGGTGGTGGACCGCGCCCACGAATACTGGAGGCTCGGACTCGAATTGAAGCGGCATCCCACGTGGGTCGTGCCGGTCATGTCCTTCGATTCGCGGGTGCTCGTCGGGCCCGTGGGAGGAGACGGGGAGCGAGCGTGCCCGATGTGCGCCCTCATGCGCCTGCACGATCGGGATGAGCGTGTGTCCCAGGCATTGCAGGATGTCTCGCAGCGCCCGCGGAGCATGGATCCCATCGTCGCTGCTGCTGGTGCCGCATCGGCAGCGTTAGCGGTCAGACGCCTGGCGGGAATGCCTGATCCCCCGGGCGTGGTGGCAGACGCACCGGGGCCGGGCTGGGCAGCGGTGATCGACCCGTTGGGGCCGCAGCTGGCCACAGACCTGGATGTCAGTGAGCACCCGATGTGTCCGGTATGTGCCGTGCAGAGCTAACTAGCGGAAGTCCTCAAGGACATCCAGCACGTCATCACCGTATTGCTCCAGCTTCGACGGCCCGATGCCCGAAATGTCGAGCAGCTCATTCTCAGAGGCGGGCATGGCCTCGACTACGGAGAGCAGAGTCGCGTCCGTGAACACCATGAACGGGGGCTGGCCGGCCTCGCGTGCAACGCTGAGACGCCACTGCTTCAACGCCAAGAAGGCAGCCTCGTTGTACGTCGGCTCGCAATCCTCGTGGCGCCCGAGACTCTTCTCCGCCGGAGTGCCAAGCTGATTTCCGCACACCCGGCAGCGCTTCGCCCGTTTGAGGCGCTCAGGGGCCGCTTCGACATCGAGCTGCGGGGCGATCCCGTCGAGGAAGCGGGAGCGTTCGCGGGACGCCCGGCCGCCCTCCTGGCGGGCAAGCGACCACGATAAATGCAAGTGCTCGCGGGCACGGGTGATGCCCACGTAGAACAGCCGGCGTTCCTCCTCGATCTGGGCGTCACCAGCCTTGATGGCGTGGGAAATCGGCAGCGTCTTCTCCACCAAGCCGGCGAGGAAGACAGCGTCCCACTCCAAGCCCTTCGCGGCATGGAGGCTGGCGAGGGTCACCCCGTCCACAGCCGGGGGTTGCTTCGCTTCCGCACGCTGTCGAAGCGAAGCCAGTACTCCCGGCAGCGAATCCGCCTCACCGGTGCGGACAATGTCGGTGATGAGCTCCACTAGGGCGTTGAGGGTCTGCCACCGTTCGCGTTGGCGGGCACCCTCCGGCTCCGACGCGGACAGACCCAGCGGGGCGAACGCGGCCTTGGCCACTGCCACCGGGTCGTCGGGCAGATCGGTGCGGCGGGTCGCCGAGACCAAGACGTTGATCGCCTCGCGGATCTCGGGGCGGGTGAAAAACCCTTCTCCGCCGCGGACCTGGTAGACAATCCCGGCGTCGGAAAGCGCTTGCTCGAAGACTGCCGACTGGGCGTTGATGCGGTAGAGCACGGCGATTTCTCTGGCGGGCGTGCCTGAAGCGATGAGTTTCTTGATCTGGGCCGCGATGTCCCGCGCCTCCGACGGCTCGTCCGGATAGGACGCGAACGTCGGCTCCGGCCCAGGCGCGCGCATGCCCTCGAGCTCGAGGCGCGTGCCTGCCTCCCGCCCTGTCGCCTTGGAAATGACCGTGTTGGCCAAGTCCGTCACTTCAGGCGTGGAACGGTAGTCCCGCTGCAATTTGACCACAGTGCCGTGTGGATAAGTGCGGGAGAAATTCAACAGGTAGTCCGGGGTCGCGCCGGTGAAGGAATAAATGGTCTGGTTCGCGTCTCCGACAACCGTGAGGTCGTCGCGCTGACCCAGCCACCCTTCCAGCACCCGCTGCTGCAACGGGGTGACGTCCTGGTACTCATCCACCACGAAGGTCTGGTACTGGTTGCGGAATTCCTCGGCAACAGCCGGGGCATTTTCCAGCGCGCCGGCAACATGGAGAAGCAAGTCATCGAAGTCCAGAGCCATGCCGTCTGGGCTGGTCTTGGACTCCTCATAGCGCTTGTACACAGCGGCAACTTTCTCGGCCGCTGCGGGCGGTTCGCGGTGAGTTCCCTCGATCGCTCCCGCATAGCCCTCCGGGGTGACCAGGGAGGCCTTGGCCCACTCGATTTCCCCGAGTAAGTCGCGCACTAGTTCCTTGTCCGGCTCGAGCCCGACAGTGCGGGTCGCGCGGGCGACAAGCGGGAACTTGTTGTCGATGAGCGTCCACGGCAGATCGCCCGCCACCTGCGGCCAGAAATAGCGCAGCTGGCGCAACGCCGCCGCGTGGAAGGTGCGTGCCTGGACTCCCCCAATGCCCATCGCGCGGAGGCGGTCGCGCATCTCCCCCGCGGCGCGGGACGTGAAGGTCACGGCGAGCACCTTCTGCGGAACGACGAAGCCCTGGTCGATCAGATGCGCGATGCGGTACGTGATGGTGCGCGTCTTGCCGGTTCCCGCGCCCGCCAGAATGCACACCGGGCCGCGCGGTGCCGTGGCGGCGACGCGTTGATCCTCATCGAGCTGGTCGAGATCGATCACTTAATCATCCTCTTGGTCGCGGGCCGCCTCTGACAAGTCGTCCGGAGTGTCCTCGGCGTACCGGATGTACAGGAGCTTGTCCCCGGGCTCGACGGTCTCCGCCTCAGGGGAGTCGAGACGGTACAGTTCGCCGGAGCGGACCACACCGAGCACGATGTCGGCAAGGTGGCGCGGGTTCGCCCCCACTTCGTCGTCCAGGATCGGGCGCTCGGCAACGGTGAAGCCGGCGTTGGGGCTGAGCAGATCCTCCATCATCTCCACCACTGTCGGTGTGGAGGTGGCGATGCCGAGGAGGCGGCCCGCGGTCTCCGAGGAGATGACTACTGAATCGGCGCCGGACTGCTCAAGCAGGTGCTGGTTCTCAGCCTCGCGTACGGACGCCACGATATTCACGCCCGGGTTGATCTCGCGCACGGACAGCGTGACCAACACGGCGGTGTCGTCGGAGGACGGTGCGACCACGACGGAACGGGCACGGCTCACACCGGCGATTTTCAGCACGTCGGACTTGGTGGCGTTGCCGTGGACGCACACCAAACCGCGGTTCTCGGCATGCACAAGGGACTCGTTGTTGGAGTCGATGACGACGATGTTGGAGGGCGCCATGCCGTCGGCAAGCAACGCCTCCACGGCTGACCTGCCCTTGGTGCCGTAACCGATGATGATGGTGTGGTTGCGCACGTTCTTCCTCCACCGTTGAAGTTGCAGCGTTTTGCGGGAATCCTCCGTGAGAACCGACAGAGTCGTGCCGACGAGCAGCATCAGGAAGGCTACACGCATAGGTGTGACAATGAAGATGTTCACCAGCCGGGCTGTCTGCGTCACCGGGGTGATGTCGCCGTAACCGGTCGTGGACAATGACACCGCCGAGTAATACACCGCATCGATGAACGTCAGCGGCTCCGAGTACGCGTTCCTGTCCATCCACACTATGACGGCGACCACGATCACCAGAAGAATCGCGTACAGAAAACGCCGGGTGATCAACGCCCACGGAGTAGCCCGCGCCTCCTGGGGCAAGCGGATGACGTTGATCAGCGCATGGTCGGGAAGCGCAGTGAGTTCTTCACTGCGCAGCCTGTTGCGGAACGAGATCCGCGGACCGAATGAAAGCGCCATATCACGACTCTAGACCGGCCGGGGCCGCACTTCGTAGCAGGTCCTCCAGCTCTCCGCGTTCAGGCAGGTCACTCGGGGAGAAGTCCTCGCCGGTACGGACGTAGAAGAACACGGCGCGAATCGGGCGGTCATCCGCGGCGATCCTGCGCCACGCCTCCCGGTACACCGCCAACTGGAGCTTCGCAGCACGCATTTCCGCTGCCTGAGGCTTGTTACCTGTCTTCCAATCGACAATGGTCCAGCCGTCCTCGTCCTCGAACACTGCGTCGATGCGGCCGCGCACCGTCGAGGTGCCCAGATCGATCTCGAAGGGGTGCTCGATGTGCGCCGGGGTACGCGTCGCCCACTGGCTCGCGGAGAAATTCTCCTTCAGACGAACCAAGGTGTCTGCGTCGACGTCGGGTTCGAGGTTGCCGGGCAGTTCATCGTCGTCGAGCAATGGGCGCGCCCCAAAGAATCCCTCGATCCATTCGTGGAATGCTGTGCCGCGCTTGGCGTAGGCGTTCGGCTTGAACGGAACCGGGCGGCGCGCGCGACGAGCGAACTGCTCCGGATCAGCGCGCAGGGCGACGATGTCGGAGGCCGTGAGCGTGGCCGGCATGACCACGGGGACAGCGGGACGCTGCGCCGCCTCGTGCTCTTCGATGAGCGCCTGGGTGTCGCGGTCCCACAAGGAGTACAGCTCGCCCTCGGCGAGGTCCGGAAGACGGTCGCGTGCGGCGTTGACCTGCTCCGCCGCGGCCAGGCTCGCGGGGTCGGCGGAGAAATGCGGCCAGGTCCCCTCACGCGCGGCGCTGGGAGGTTCTTCCTCGGCGTCGCCGCCCTCCCACCAGTGCACAACGGTGGCGGCCGGCACGGAATCGGGCTGCATGAGCACATCCCGCAGCGCCAGGAAATGCGGGTACGGCTCAGCGTGTTTCTCGCGGTCGGGCACGATCGCGGAGCCGGTGACCAGCAGGCGTTCGACGGCACGGGTCACAGCGACGTAGAACAGCCGCGCCGTCTCCTCCTCGAGCTCGCCCTTCTTCCCGGCGATGTATTCCTCCGACAGTTTCTGGAACTCGCTGCGGTCCTCGGCGCTGTCGAAGACATCGTAAGCATCGTCGGGCACGTATTTGACGTAGGTCAGGAATGTCTCGGTGGTCACCTTGTACGTCTGGGTGTCGGCGTGGATCACGGCGACGGTGTCCCACTCCAGACCTTTGGCCTTGTGCGCGGTGAGGATCTGGACACGGTCGTCGCTGGTGGTCACGGAACCGGGCTCGAGACCGTCCTCATGCTCGGCGGCTAGGTCGAGGTACGCCAGGAATCCCTCGATGTCGGCGCCCGGATAGGAGGCGACGGTCTCGGCGAATTTATCCAGGTGAACCGTGCCGGTCTGTGAGGGCCGAGACAGCACCTCGGTGCGAATGCCGAAGGTGGAAACAATGTCGTCGAACAGATCCGGCAACCGCTTGCCCAAGCTGCGCGTGCGCAGGGCACGCAATTTCGCTGCCAGAGCTTGGAGGCGCACAAGTCCCTCCAGCGAATAGCGCTCTGGCTCGCCCAAGTCCGCGACCGCATCTCCGAGACCGACGCTGCGCTCGTTTACCCCCACGGCGTTCTCCGCGTTCTCGATGAGCTCAGCGAGCTGAACCTGCAGCCGTTCACGCGGATCTGCATCGGCGGGCAACTCGTCGACGGCGGCGGTCCGGCGCTCACCGGCGAGGTTCACGGCGCGGCTGGCCAAGGCAGAGATATCCTTCAACCCCAAGCCGCAGGCCGGGCCGGCGAGAATCCGCAGCGCCGCGGCGGAATCCTGCGGGTGGACGAGCATCCGCGCAACGGCAACGGTGTCTGCCACTTCGGGGACGGTGAGCAAACCTGCGATGCCGACGATCTCGTAGGGCACTCCGCGCTCCTCCAACGCCTCCGCGACGGCGGCGGAGTGCTTGTTCTTGCGCACGAGCACGGCCGATGACACAGGCTGCCCGGCATCGCGCCTCTGCCTGAAATCCGCTGCCAATGCATCGGCCACGGCCGCGATCTCTTCGTCCTCCGTGGCGTAAAAGCCCAGTTCCACGGTGCCGGGGTGAGCGTCCGGTTTGGAGGTCAGCGGCTCAACCGCCCGCTGGCCTCCCTCGGGAGTGCCCAGAACAGCGGCGGAAACAGAATTGGCTGCGGCGAGCACCTCCGGCGGATTCCGCCACGATGTGGTCAACTGCGCTTTCGGGGCGGGCGAACCATCCTGCAGCGGGAAGTCCTCGACGAAAGCGGCGAGGTTGGCCGCGGTCGCGCCACGCCACCCGTAAATAGCCTGCATCGGGTCACCCACCGCAGTGACGGTGAGCGGGTGGGGGTGACGGCCGGGATCGTCGCGGTTTTCCCCGAACAAGCTGCGCAGCAGGACGCGTTGGGCGTGCGAGGTGTCCTGGTACTCGTCGAGCATGACCACTCGGAAACGGTCGCGCTGGGACGCGCCGACTGCGGGGTGCTCCACCGCCATCTGCGCGGCAACGGACATCTGCTCGTTGAAGGTGACCACGCCACGCTCGCGGAGCTCACGGCCGAGCTCGAATGCCAAGTCCGCGTACGCGCGGCGCAGCTGCTGGCGATTGACCCATTTCTGCACGGTCTGGTTGTACGCCTCACCCTGACGCTTGCCGCGTGGAAGACCCGCAACATTGGCCACGAACGCGTCCGCCTCCTCCCCGATGCGGGAATACGGGAACAGCTCGTTGCCCACGTTGGTGATCAGTCCCAGGAGAGTGTCCACGACCGTCTCCATCGCCGGGTTCTCCCCCACACCGTCAAGCAGCGCGCCGCCGTGGTTGCTCACCACGTCCCAGGCGATGGCGTGCAATTCCGCGTCGGTGATCAGGCGTGCATCCGGTTCAACGGGCACGAGCAGGCCGTATTCGCGAATCAGGTTGCCGGCGTATGCGTCGTACGTGGACACGGTGGGGGCGATCGCAGTCAGATTCTTTGCCAGCGCACCCGTCGGGTCGAGGCGGCGCACCAACTGTTCATCGGCGGCTAGCTTCTCCAACCGCATGCGGATGCGCTTGCCCAGTTCCTGCGCTGCCTTTCGGGTGAAGGTCAGGCCCAGCACTTCTTCGGGGCGGGCGAAACCGTTGGCCACCAACCACACCACGCGGGAGGCCATAGTCTCCGTCTTACCTGCACCGGCACCTGCGACCACAAGAAGTGGGCCAGGTTCGGCGCCGATGACGGCTGCTTGTTGCTCGGTGGGCATGAATTTCTCGCCCATGTACCGCCATAGTGTGGTGGGTGGGATAGGTGCGTTAGCCATGTGTGGTCACCTCTCCTTCCGGTTGGGCGGGGCAGATGGATCTAACTTGGCAGAATGCGCAGTGGTCGCCTGTCACGGCCCGCAGGGTGGGGCCCGTCATTTCGTCGATGAGCGGGCTGATTTGCTCCGCGAATTCCGCCAGCTGCCCGGCATCCTTCGGCGCCTGCGACCGCACCGTCGGTTTCTTCGCATTTTTGGCCGGGAAGAGCAGCATTCCGCCACCGACATCAAGCGGCGTCTCCCCCTCTTCGGCCGTACGAACACCGCCGTCGCGCCACACTCCCCGACTGAGGGCGAGCTGGTAGCTGAGCAGCTGCGGGTGTGCTTCGACATCCTTTTGGGACGGCACCGTCTTGCCCGTCTTCAGGTCCACGATCTGCACGGAACCGTCACCGTCGGCGTCGCCTTCGCGCTCCAAACGGTCGATGCGACCGCCGATGGCCAACCCGGGCATGACCTCCACATGGACCGGAACTTCCACGCCGAGCTGGCTGAAAGTTCCGCGCGACGAGTCGATCCACTCCTCGCAGCGGTCGAGCACCGCCGTGAATTCCGCGAGATCATTCTCTTCCTTCCACGGCGGAACGCTGAAGAGCACACGATATGCGGCGATCGTGTCTGCACGGGCGAGATCCGGGTCGACGCCTTTTCCGAGCGCCTCGAAGAAATAGTGGATGAGCGTGCCCCGGGTCATCGCGTCATTCGCGGCCGGCGCGATCTCCCGTTCGAGCACACCGCGCATCGGGCATTCCAGCAGCCCCTCGATGCGCGAGGGCGACAAACGGGAGGGGCGCGGCAAGGGCTCGCTTGTCGACGTCCCCGTGGTCCCCCACCACTGCCCCGGGTCCGCCGCGGTGAGACCGGCCTCCGCCAGCCGCGCCAACTGGCGCGCTGCCTGCGACCGCGTCTGTTCGCTGGAGTTTCCGTCGGTAAGCGCCCGGCGCAGTTCAGCGACAATGTCTTCAACCGCCAGCACGCGGACAGTGCCCGCATCGGAGCGGAGCTCATCGTCGTCCTCGACCGAGTCGAACAGTGCCGGAGCCGCCTGCGGGTCCACGTCGATGCGTTCCTGCGCCGTCACAGGGGCTGCCGCGATCTCCTGCGGGACAATCCCGTGCTCGGCAGCGAATTCGGGGACGAAGCGGGAAGGCTCGACCACCTCATCGCCCTCCTCCGAATGCACCGCGGTGACCACGACGCGGTCCGTGGCGCGACTCACGGCGAGGTGGAACAGGTGGCGCTCTTCTTTCAGGCGGTCCGCGATATGGGAAACAGGAGTGGCGGGATCAATTCCCTCATCGATGAGGTCCACCAGATCTTCTTGGCGCAGCAGCGTGCCTGTCTCACTCAACGTGGGCCAGGAGAGTTCCTGCACGCCGGACACGATCACGCGCGCGAATTCCCGCCCGGCAGCGCCGTGAGCGGTGAGCAGCGGCACTGCGTCGGGGACGGCCGTGCGCCGGTCGCGCACACCGGTGGGAAGCTCTTGCTCCTGGATATGCGCAATGAAGGATTCCACGGTGGCGCTCGGCCGCCGCTCCGTGAAGTCGCCGGCGGCGTCGAACAGCGCCATCATGGCGTCGAGGTCGCGGTCCGCCTGGGATCCGGCTGCCCCGCCGCGCAGCGCGACGGCCATAAGGCTGTCCGCCAACTTCGTCGTCGACCAGACCGCCCACAGCACGTCCTCCACGCTGCCACCGTCTGCCAGAGACTTACGGCCGGCATCGAGCACATCGCGGATCCTGTTCAAAATGTCCAGCTCACGCTGCGTGAGCGTTGAACCGAAGTCCGGTAATTCCCCCTCTTGGGCCAGCAGCTCAGACAGCGTGACTTCCGCCCGCGTGTCCGGCCGCCACCGGCGCAAACCCCGCAGCAGGCGGCGCAACGTGACGGGATCGGTGCCTCCGACGGGCCCGAGCAACAACTCGCGCCACTGCGCCATGCTCAGCGGTTCCGTCAGAGCGGTCAGACCCAGCAGCATCGCGGCAACGATGCGCTGTTCGGCGAGCACCACGTCCGTCGGGTTCACAGCCACCGGCACACCCGCCTGCAGCAATGCGCGGCGCAGGGACTCGATCATGCCGACGGAACGCACCACCACACCCATGTCGCGCCACGCAATCCCATCCTCAAGGTGCCAGCGGCGGAGGCTATCCACCACCACGGCGTGGTTCACCGCAGCGTTCGGAGCAATCACCGCCTCCGTAGCCGGCCTGCGCCTCGACGCCCCCAAGTCGATGAGCTCGGCTGCACTATCTCCCCGGTCGAGCTCGCGGAAGAAGAGTGGGGAGGCACCGCGGAAGCGGAAAACCGACTGCTCCTCGTCGCCGCCGATGACGGTGAGCTCCGCCGAATCGGCCAGCTGCTCGACCAACTGCCCGGAGGCGGGATCGAGGTGCTGGGCATCGTCGACGATGACGGTGTGCCACGTCCGCGGCAGTGGTGCGCGAACAGCCTGAGCAACCAACTCGGAGGCGGAGTAGCTCCGGGCCCCGTAGAGAGCCATGACATCCTGGTATTCCGCGAGGAAATCACCCGCGGCAGCCCACACTGGAATGCCGTGACGCTGCCCCAGCTCGCGCAGATCCTGCGGGGTGAGTGTGCGCTCGACGGCGCGGAGCAGGAAGTCGCGGAGCTGACGAGCGAACCCCACCATCGGCAGGGCAGGACGCAGCTCGTCCGGCCACGTGCCCCCACCGTCGGCGGCATGTCCCTGGAGCAGTTCGCGGATGGCAAAGTCCTGCTCCGCGCCCGAGATCAAGCGGATCGGCTCCTCGCCCGCCGCGTGCTCGGCCGCCGGATCGCCCAGGCGGACGAGCGCGAAGGCCAGGGAGTGAATGGAACGAACAATCGGCTCGTCAGCCACATAGCCAGTCACTGCGAGGCGGTCAGACAGTTCGGCGCGCACCCGCGCACCCGATTCCTTGGAGGCGGTGACGAACACCACGCCGGCGGGATCGGCCCCGGAGCGGATCTTCTCCACCGCGGTATCGATGAGGAAGCTCGTCACGCCAGAACCAGCTGCGCCGGTGACTTTGAACATGCCGCTGGTGGGCAAGGCCACCGGCCACGCGCGTTCCTCCACCGCGCGCTCGCGCCCAACAAGATAGGCCTGCGGGTGCGGCGGAAGAGTCACCCCGGATTCACGTGTGTGGGTCATGCCCTACAGTGTGGCATCCGCCCCGGACACAAGCAGGTTGCGGACGCGATCAATTTTCGCACTCATGTTCGAATCTCCGCCGAATTTCGCGTTCAATTTCTCCCGGTAATCAAGGGCGCGCTCGCACAGGAACAGTAGGTCCGGAACGTGCGACCACCTGCTCAGCACGGCGTTGTCGACGGCGTCGGCCAAGAGGCCGTCGATAAGCGTCAGCGCCGCGCTGTAACCGTGAGGGCGCGCGGCTGCGGCGGGCACGAAGTCCGTGAGCGCGGGCGGCAACGAACCGGCGAACAGGCAGCACGCGAGGAAATCCGTGTGGACGATCTGAAGCTTCTTGCTCCCGTCCGTGCGGCCCCTCCACGTATCGCGGTCAGCCTGCGCCCACACGTCGTCGCGGTCCAGGGAGGGGACGGGAAAATTCGACATCGCATCGTCGAAACGCAGTGCCGCCGCGACCGCTTCGTCCACGCGGTGCCCGGGCTCCCCCTCGACGAAATCTGTGGCGTGGTAACCGGCGACAATGAAACGGCCGTCAGTGGCGCGGACCGGGCGGGCGACGCGCACCCCCGGAACCGTGATTTTCTCGCGCACCTTCGACGACCACGCCGCGTGCGCCGGCGCCCCCGCGATGACAATCCGGCCGAAGCGCACCCCGTTGCCCCACTCGGGGCCGAGCGGCTGAGCCTGGGACTCGTCTGCCTGGAAGGACGTCAGCACATGCCCCGGAATAGCCATCGCACACCTCTTCTTTCAGCTGTTAGACCGTCGGACGGGGGTACGGCCACGGGTTTGCGCTGCAGGTGTCGTTGTTGTCCGGGTAGACCTCCTCCGGCGCCAACTGGAACAACTCCTTGTTATTCAAGCTGAGCGTCTGCTGCATCATGATCGGAGCCAGCTTGCCGTCACCATCGCAGGGCTCGTGCGCGGCGTACCCCAGCGCATGCCCGACCTCGTGGTTGATCAAGTACTGGCGGTACATGCCCAAATCGCCGTTGTACGGAGCGGCACCGCGAACCCAACGGGACTCGTTGATGAGCACCCGATCGCCATCCTTCTCCGTGAACAGGCGGCAGGATGTCTCCAACCCCAGATCATTGCCGCACGCCTCGCGGGTGGTCCCCACCGAGGTCAGCTGGATGCGGAGGTCCGGGTCGTCGGAAGCGGAAACATGCTCGAAGCGGAATTTCGGGTCGTTGGTCCAGCCGCGCGGATCGGCCAGCGTGGCATCCACGAGAGCAGCGAACGAGTCGTCGCCGCCAAAGCTGGATGTGTCCACCCCGTCTTCCACCTCCGTGGAGAAACGGACGACCTTCTCCTGCCCTTCACCCACGGACATCCCCAGCTCACCTACGGGCCGGAACGTGCCTTTGCCCTCCTCTGTGAACGGCCCGCCAGGCGGAAGCTCCGTGAGGGCCACGCTGCCTTCGGGCATGTCGGGAACAGTAGCGCCCTGCCCCCCGTTGTTGCCCATCGCCCCTTGGGGTGCCCGCGAGGTCGCCCCGACAGTCTCCCCCGCCGGGGTGGTCACGATGCTCCAGATCAGCAAAGCTGTCACCACCGCAAGGACGGGAATGGCGTAAGCGCGCCACCCGTACGTGTCCACGAAACGCGCCAGTGAGGAACTAGTCGAGCCCTTCGAGGCATTCGCCCCCCGGTGGCTGGCGGGTCTATGTTCGCCGTCCATGCGGCCGTCGGGGTGATAGGTCATGGGTTCAAATGTATCCCGGGTCTAGCCGGAGAACCCGACAGCACGCGGGGTGGAGTTACCCAATTCGACATAAAGAATGCGCTCGGCGCGCACGACGTACTTCATGCCGCGCTCGTCGTCGAGAGTGACGGTGGAAGCACCGGACTCGATCGCCTGCGTAATCTCGCCGAGGAGCTCGTCCTGCCCCTTCGTGGAAGTGATGGACAGTTCGCGGTGGGAGTCTGCCAGACCGATCTTGATTTCCATGCGTGTTCGTCCTTTACTCATTCAGCTTTATTGTTCTTGCCGTCGCCGGCGATGGTCATATTGTAACGAGGGCCGGTTAAGATGTTCACGTGCCCGATCGTTCTGTACAGCAGCCCACGCAGCCGCCGACATTTGCCGAGCTCGGCGTCGCCGCGGAAATCGTCGGGGCGCTCGCGGACAACGGGATCGAGCGCGTCTTCTCCATCCAGGAGCTCACCCTCCCCATCGCCCTGACCGGCCGTGATTTGATTGGCCAGGCCCGCACCGGCATGGGCAAGACATTGGCCTTCGGCGTCGCATTATTGGACCGCGTCTTCGACGACGCCGCCATCACAGAACTCGACGGCACTCCCCGCGCACTCGTCATCACACCCACGCGCGAGCTCGCCGTCCAGGTCGGAGAAGACCTCACGCTCGCAGCGTCCCACACGCCCATCCGCTTATCGACGTTATATGGCGGCCGCCCCTACGACGAACAAATCTCCGTCTTGAGCGACGGTGTCGATGTCGTGGTGGGTACCCCCGGCCGCCTCCTCGACCTCCACCAGCGCGGGGACTTGGACTTGAGCCAGGTAGCTATTCTCGTCCTCGACGAGGCCGACGAGATGCTCGACCTGGGGTTCCTGCCCGACATCCAGAAGCTCTGGGGCGCATTGAACCAGCCGCTGCAAACAATGCTGTTCTCCGCCACCATGCCGGGGCAGATTCTCACCCTCGCCCGGTCCATGATGAACAAACCGCTGCACATCTGCGCGGAGGCCACCGAATCCTCCCAGGTGCACGACACCACCAAGCAGGTGGTGTTCTGCTCCCACAGGATGGACAAACCAGAGGTCACCGCACGCATTTTGCAGGCGGACGGACGCGGGAAGACCATCATCTTCACCCGCACGAAGCGCACGGCCGCAGAGGTCGCCGAGGACCTCGCCGGCCGGGGTTTCTCCGTGGGCTCCGTCCACGGCGACCTGGGCCAGGAGGCCCGCGAGAAATCGCTGAACGCTTTCCGCAGCGGCACGGTGGACATCCTCGTTGCCACTGATGTCGCCGCCCGCGGCATCGACGTCGACGATGTGACCCACGTGATCAACTACCAGACCCCGGACGACCCCATGACGTACGTGCACCGCATTGGGCGCACCGGGCGCGCAGGCCGCACCGGCACCGCCGTCACGCTCGTGGGTTTCGACGAAGGCGCAAAGTGGAAGCTCATCAGCGACGAGCTCTCCCTGGATATGCCCGAACCCCCGACCTGGTTCTCCACCTCCCCCGAGCTACACGAGGCCCTCAACATTCCCGACGATGCCCGATCCACCGTCGCCCCCGCCCGGCGCGTTCACGGGGTCTCCGGTGCCCGGCAAAAACACGGTGCCGACACGGACCGGCCACGCGGCCGGTCCGGCGGCCGCACCCGGAGCCAGCGCCGCGACAGCGGCCGTAACCGAACCGAAACAAAGAGGAGGCGTCGATGAGCAAAGCTCCGCTGCGCCGCACCCGCGGCGACCTCATTGCCACCGGCGTGATCGCCGCCGTGTCCGTCATCGCCCTGCTCATCGCATTCATCACCGCGCCGATCCGCCAGGACACACTTACCCCCGCCGCGGAGGAGATCCCCAACGGCGGCATGCTCGCCATTGCGCCGCAGTCCCTCACAGAAGGCGCACAGCTTCACGACGACGCCCCTTCCCCCCACCCCCTCACAGTCGCCGGCCTGATTGTCACCTACGACAAGAGCAGCGGCACCATCTCCGCCTTCACCCCGGACGGTGAAGAGAAGTGGTCGTACACCCGCAAGCCGGAGTTGTGCGGCATGGCCTCGGCATGGGACGAAGTCGTAGCCGTCTACCGCACCAATATCGGCTGCGGCGACGTGGTGTCCATCAAGGCCTCCACCGGCCAGTACTCCCACACCCGCTCCGCAATCGCGCCGGACGAGGTGGAGATCATCTCCTCCAACGACCGCGTCGGCTACGTCGCACCCGCGCGCACAGAGATCTGGCGCTCCGACCTCGTCCGTACCGTCGAATACGGCGAAGTCGAAGCACCGCAAGAACCGGATTTCCAGCCGAACGAGGCCTGCACCCGCACCTCCGCACTGACCCGCAAGGAGTTCTACGCCGTCACTGAGAAGTGCGACGACGGCTCCTGGCTGCGCATGCAGAAAGCCACCCCGGAGGATTCCCGTAAACCGGAAATCACCCAGTCCGTCCACATCTCAGACGGCTCCTACCTCGTCGCCATCAGCGAAGACGCCGCAGCGGTCTACGACCCGACCTCGTCGAAAGTCGCCTCCTTCAACCAGGACGGCAACGAGCTAGCCAACGCTCAGGTCCCCCAATCTGACCTCCTCTCCGCCTCCCCGACCGGCGTGGCCAAACCAGAAGTCGCCGACCTTCCCCACCACATGAGCTACTTCGACGGCGAGAATCTCATGCTCCTCGACCCAGCTAACCTCGCGGTGACCACAATTTTCCCTGATGCCGTGGGCACCGGCTTCGGCGCCGGGGACCGCCTCATCTACCCCACCCCGCAGGGGATCGCCGTTGCCAACTGGGACACCAACACCATCGACCGCGTCATCCCAGTTGACCGCCACGGCTACTCAGGCCCGGTCTCCATCAGCTCCGCCGGCGCGACCGTAGTAGAGAAACGCGGCACCGACATTGCGGTGCTCGACCTCGTGCAGTAGCTCCCGCTCGCTCCACCCCGCTCGCTTCCGCAACACGGCACTGCCCCGCTCATTTCCGCGACACGGCACTGTCCCGCTCGCTTCCGCAACACGGCACCGCCGAGGCCCCCGCCACCGCCCCGGTGAATTATTTGACATCCCACCCTGTCTCTTATACACATCTCCGAGCCC
>OJLS01000080.1_pt1 | contig 23845 bp, 15 predicted proteins | sample 1597081 | NCBI WGS metagenome assembly OJLS01 (sample SAMEA3904663, study PRJEB24821) | metagenome | biome: Builtin; feature: hospital; material: surface | place: USA | collected 2013-05-22
TAGAGCTTGCCGTTCTCGACGGTGAACTCCATGTCCTGCATGTCGCGGTAGTGCGCCTCCATCTTCTTCATGGTGGCGGTGAGCTGTTCGTAGGCGTCCGGAAGGATCTCCTGCATCTGCGCCAGCGGCTTGGGGGTACGGATGCCGGCGACGACGTCCTCACCCTGGGCGTTCTGCAGGAACTCACCGTAGAGCTCGTTGGCTCCGGTGGCGGGATTGCGGGTGAAGCACACGCCGGTGGCGGAGTCGTCACCACGGTTGCCGAAGACCATCTGCATGACGTTGACGGCGGTGCCGAGATCGTCGGAGATCTTGTTGGCCTTGCGGTAGACGAAGGCGCGCGGGTTGAGCCAGGAACGGAAGACGGCGTCGACGGCGCGCATGAGCTGCTCACGCGGATCGGTGGTCCAATTGCCGCCGAGTTGTTCGTTGGAGAGCTTCTTGAAGGTGTCGACCAGGCCCTTGAGATCATCGGCGGACAGGTCGGTGTCAGACTCCACACCCTTGCTCTCCTTGAGGGCGGTGAGGGCGTCCTCGTAGACGTGGGCGTCGATTCCCTCGACGACCTCGCCGTACATCTGGATGAATCGGCGGTAGCAGTCCCAGGCGAACCGTTCGTTGCCCGACTCACGGGCAATCGCAGGGACCGTCTCGTCGGAGATGCCGAGGTTGAGGATGGTGTCCATCATGCCCGGCATGGAGATGATGGCGCCGGAACGCACCGAGACCAGCAGCGGCTTGCCGGGATCACCCAGTTTACGACCGGTACGCTCCTCCAGACGCTGCAGGCCGGCCCAGGCCTGCTCGTCAAGACCGTCGGGCCACTCACCCTTGCGATTCATGGTCTCCACGCAAGCCTGGGTGGTGATGGTGAAACCGTCTGGTACGGGAACCCCCACCCGCATCATCTCGGCAACGCCAGCTCCCTTGCCACCCAGCAGGGGCTTCATCTCGGCACTGCCCTCGGACAGGTCGTACACGTAACGGTCAGTCATGACGGATCTCCTTCGACCTTTGCCAGTCTGCTCATCGATTGACGGCGCTCGGTCCCGTGCGTTTGCGCATCGGCACCGCGAGTGCGACCCACCATTGGGCCGCTGTGAGTCATTGTGGCACGGGTACGCCGTATTTTCACGGGTTCCATATTCACGGGTCCTGTGTGTCGGAACACGGGGAGACGGTCCTGCCACATGGATCAGCCAGCATGCTGTGGGAGCACCGCGACAGATGACCTTGCCCGTCATCTTGTTCATGGAACGCGGTCAGGATCAGGCTGGCTTCACCCACACAAGGAGCAGGTTCATTGATTGTTCACTATTACCAAGAGTTGTCACCACGGTAGTGGGACATGGACAGCTGGGTGAGCATCTTCTTGACAGAGATCCCTACGCCCACAGCGGAAGTGCGGTAGGGAATGAGCACCAGCTACTTGGCCTTTCTGGATCACCAACACAGTATGGTGTCATCATCTTCCAGCCGAAAGATGACTTGCATGCACAACCTTATGACGTAGTAGGTCCGTAAATGGGATACCCCAAGTTCAGGTTCGTCAATGCCGCCTCACTTCCAGCACACCACCACATTGTGCCACCTCCCCCCAAGGTGGCTCGCCACCGGGGGCATCCTTGTTGCTTCCATCGCTCAGTATCCTCTCCCCATGCCATCCGGCGGACCTGTCCGATGCACCTGTGACGCAGGAACCCGAACGACACACGAGGGCTGAACCAGCGTCGGTAGGCTCTGGACATCTCAGTACAAGATGAGGGAATGACAGGTATTTTACCTAGTCAGATTGACATTTCACTCAGCTGAAAATCACCAGATCATGTGCTGATCTATATTTCTTCATAAGCAATACCATATCGGATTGACACCACATGAAAACCGATGCAGGATTATCCGCGAGTTCCCGAGATGGAACTTGTGCGAAGATCTGACCCATACTTGACGGTGTCTCTTCGCATCCTGGTTACACGAGGAGATAAATCCACATGGCCACTACCACCCGGCGCTTCACCAGCGCCCTGACCGCCCTAGCCGTCATGGGGGCGGAGCCCAGTTCTTCGGCCCAGCCGCCAATGCCGTGTCGTCCACCGAGCAGGACAGCAACATCACCTGCGCAGACGCCCGCAAGGCCGTGGACAAGGCCGATGCTGCGCTCAAGATTGCCCAGCGGGCTCTGGCATCGGCACAGGCCAACCGCCAGAACGACCGCGGTGCGGTCGACGCCGCCAAGAAGAATGTCGTCGAGAAGCAGGCTGCTCTCGACGAGGCGAAAGCCACCCTTGCCGCAGCTGAGAAGCGCGCTGCCGAGCTGGAGTCGTCGATCGCCGATCACGGGAAGACCATCACGCATCTGCAGGAAAGCCTGCAGAGCACCAAGAGCAAGGTTGAGTCCGAGCAGACCACCATCACGAAGGCCAACGAGACCATCGATCGTCTCACGGTCGATGTGCAGAAGATCGACGAGGAGATCACCTCGTCCACCACCAAACGTGCCGAGCTCCAGAAGGAGTTGGACACCACCATCACCGACGGTGAGCAGCTGCAGAAGAAGATCGACGACCTCAACACCGAGATCACCAAGCAGCAGAAGCAGCGCGACGAGTACGTCACCGCCATCCAGAGTGCCCAGCACGAAATCAAGGATGCCAAGACCACCATCGAGAAGCTGCGCGTCCAACGCGACAAGATCTCCGAGAAGATCACCACCACCCAGACCTCCCTGGACGAGCTGCACAGCAAGGTCGTGGAGCAGACCGGAAACGTTGACGGCATCGCCAAGTCGAGCAGCCACACCGAGAGGGAGATCAAGGCGCTCACGGCTGTCAAGGTGACCAACGAAGCCATCATTGCCAAGAGCGCCAAGGACATCGTCGAGTCGCAGCACAAGATCTCGGTGAGCAAGAAGGAGATCGTCGCCCTCGACCTCAAGATCGACCAGCTGGAACACAGCTTGGTAGCTCAGAAGGTCAAGCTTCGCAAACTCAGGGCACTTGCCGCTGGCGCCGGAGTAATCACCGTTGCTGGTGGCGCCGTAGCCGTTGCTGGAGCTGATGAGGCAGCGGCCGGCGCCGCCTGTGGCCCGTGCGGCATACCCGTGGATTCCGGACTCGTCGCAGACGGCGACGCCAAGATCGCAGCCGGCGGCGTCACAGCTGCAGCCGGCGGTGCCGAAGTCGCCATCAGCACCGCCAAGCTGGTGCATCTGAAGCGTTCGATCTCGGGAACCGAACGTGAGCTCAGGGCCCTCAAAGCCGCGAGGATTGCCAAGAAAGTCATCATCGCCAAGAGCGTCAAGAACATCGCCGACGCCAACAAGGTCATTGCCGTGAAGACGGTCGAGACCACCGTGATCACCAAGAAGATCGGGGAGCTCAAGAACTCCCTGCCGGGCAAGCAGACCGAGCTCGACGAGGCCACGAAGAAGCTTGATGAGCTCAAGAAGAGCGAGGCCGAAATCTCATCCCGCCTGGACGAGCTGACCCAGCAGCGCGACAAGATCGATGCCAGCATCGCTGAGCAGAACGACCGGATCAACGCCGCTGAGAAGAAGATCGAGGAGCTCAAGACCCAGATCACCACGATCGATGAGAAAATCGCCGACCTGACCAAGGATCGTGACGCCGCCCAGGACGAGCTGACCAGGAATCAGCAGCGCGTCAGCGAGCTCAAGAAGGCCATCAGCGATCTCGATGAGCAGATCACGGCCAAGAAGACGGAGCGTCAGCACATTCTCGACAGCATCGCCGAGCAGCGCACCACGATCACCGAAGCCACCAAGCGTATTGCGGAGCTCAAGAAGGAGATCACCAAGATCTCCACACAGATCGAGGACGAGGAGCGTCAGCTCAACGACGCCAAGGCCGAGCTCGTCTCCGTCACCACGCAGATCGACAAGGCAAAGGCAAAGGTCGCTGAGGCCGAGAAGCAGCTCAAGGAGGCCCAGGACGCCCTCAAGGCTGCCGAGGACAAACTTGCCGCCGATGAGGAGGCTGTCGCCGAGGCAGAGCGAATTGTCAAGGAGAAGCAGGACTCCCTCGCCCGTGCCAGGGCAGCCGGGCTGTGCGACGCAGACGATGAGGGCAACTCTGTGTCCCTGACCGTCAGCAATGCTCGTCAAGGCACACTCGCCCATGGCAAGCGCATTGCGCTGCCCGGTACCGGCGTCTGAGCACTGATCTGACTCCTCCATCACCACGGTCTCGGCCATCTGCGGATGGTCGAGACCATTTTTCACGCCCGGAAGGTTGACCCTTCCGAGCCCACGGACGCCTCATGTCCGAAACAGCCCACAACGCCCAATGACCCATAGGCCCGCAGGTGGGCCAGCTCCGCCTTCCCGATGAAACTCTCAACCTGTACTTGACGCCGTATTGTCCACCACTCGTTGCAGATTTTCACACGACACGCCGACGATTTGCCTCATCAGACGTAGATCTGCCACAGATTTCCCACCTGATCCACGGCTTGCGGTCCTGCATGAATGACAGGTGAACTTTTCATCCCTGCCGTCACGCGCCGATGAGCCCCGCTCGGAAGGTCCCCGAGATGGAAATCACAGCAATGAGGCGAATCATGAGACCGATCATGCGAGTGATCCTCTTATCACGCGCACACCGGCATACACGTCAGCTAGGACGACCTCCAAGACAGCAGCAGTCGAATGCATCAAATGACACACACAATGCGTGACAACCTCTCTCAGCAGACTCCAGAGGACCAAAAGTAGCCAAACCCATGAATCCAGAATATACAGATCTCATATATTCATGCAGAGTCTTTCCTGTTTCCATATTACTTCAAACCGAAAAAATCCGTCCCATCACTGGGTTTATCCCCACAGAGAAAGACTCAAAACGAGCAAGATTTATGGTTCGACATACACTCGACACACAAAGATCTCCGTCATTTGTTCGCTCGCACAGCCGCAGGAATCCAACCACACGGGAAAGTCGAACAATGCGAGCAAACCCCCAAAAAAGACCGCACAACCCCTAGCCAAAGTGGATTTCGAATGTTCTTTGCGAACTTCACGAACACCCGGCATGACTGCTTTGTTTTCCAGTTGACAGGCCACGGGGGCAAGTTCACAATCAATTGCAGCCTCTAGGTGGGACTCGAGCGAGAATCGGCACAAAAGCGATACAAAAGCGATGGCGATTCTTCGCAAGCCAGCTAGCACAAGGAGACAAGGTCCATGACCAATGTGAACCGGCGCTTCGCCAGCGCTTTGACCGCCCTCGCCGTCATGGGGAGTGGCGCCCAGATTCTCGCCGCCCCAGCTCAGGCAGGGGACAACATCGACCAGAAGAACGACGCCAAGATCAGCTGCACCGAGGCTCAGGCAGCTGTCGACAAGGCCCAGGCCGATCTCAAGGCTGCTCAGGACAACCTCGCCGAGCTCCGGGCAAACCACAAGGCTGACAAGGACAAGGTCAAGGCCGCCAAGAAGGTCGTCGACGAGAAGCAGTCTGCCCTCTCCGACGCCAAGAATGCTCTTGACGATGCCACCACTGACAAGCACGTCGCCGAGCTCAAGGACGCCCTGGCTGACCTCGATGCCCAGATCGCCGCCGACAAGGACGCACGTGACAAGATCCTCGACGACATCGCCGCCCAGGAGTCTCGCGCCGCTGAGGCCAACGAGCGGGTTGCCAAGCTGCAGGCCCACATCGCTGACATCGCAGCTGACATCAAGGCCCAGAACAGCTGCGCGACGAGGTCCAGAGGCAGCTTGAGGCCGCTGATGAGCCCAGCTCAAAGGTCGCGAAGGCCGAGACTGAGCTCCATGACGCTTCCGCTGCCCTCAAGGCTGCCGAGAACAAGGTAACCACTGACGAGGAGGCAATCCTCGAGGCGGAGGCCATCGTCAAGGGCCGTGAGGCTGCCCTCAACGCAGCCCAGGGCAAGACCGGCAACTGCACCGCCGACGAGCAGAAGCCCTCCGAGGACAAGAAGGATGACCTGGCCAAGAAGGTCGTCATCAGTACCGACAAGGGTAGCGCCGTGACCGCGACGACCGTCAGCAACGACACCCCCACCCACGTCGCTGCCCCGGTCCTGCCGAGCACTGGTGTCTGATCCCGGCGGACAACTGAACACATCTGACAACTGAAAAATGTGTGGACCTGGCCATCTGATGGCCGGGCCCACCACCGTTTCTGCGGCTCTCTCCCACTCACTGCAGACGAATCATCGGGTCGGCATGGTTCGTCCGGGTGTGTCCCGCTGTCCGCCTGTGCAGGGCAAGGATCTGACGTGGTTTCTCGGAGGGCACTCACCGCACACCTCTGCATCTGGATCAGTATCCAGCGGTACTGCCTCAATGCTGATGAGACATCTCCCCCAAGCAGAGCTTCACAACTCCGTGATCTGATGATCACTCACATGATAAAATCTTCGCGCTGCTCAACGATGAGCGGTAGATGCTCCCCCGTCAGGGACACCTCGACGACGAATGGCGTTGTGGAGGAGGCGCCGTGATTCACCCATCACAGCATCCACTGTAGATTCCCACAAGGCTGCCTACGATGCGCCCTCATGAGCACATCCCAACCAATTGCTCCCATCCCAATGGAGAGCCCAATCAGAAATACATGTCGTTCATCTGTTCGGTGACAAAGGAGACACCAACAATGTTGACCACCACACGATCCATGAAAATAGCTGCCGCCGTCGTGTCGCTCATCACCGCCGCAGCCATGTCGATTCCAACCGCTTCAGCGGCATCAGCAGCCGATCACACAGCTCTTTCCCCGCAGGACGAGACCGTCCTCACCGACCAGCAGATGCCGGGGAGCCCGCTGGGCATACCTTCTGGAGCCACTGGCCCGGCACAGCCCAATTACTGGCGAGCCGTCGAATATTCTGCGCAACACATGGCCCCATCCCCAGTTGGTGCCAACAACTTCCGTTGTCGACCAAGAGCAGGCCAGAATCCGGTAGTTCTCATCCCGGGAACCGCAACGAATGCCTACTCCTCGTGGTCAATGATGTCGGAGGAGCTGATCCGACGCGGATACTGCACCTACACCTTCAATCTCAACGGAGTGCCGCACAGCAGCTTCATCTCCCTCACCGGAGACATGAGAGAGTCGGCCAAGGGACTTGGAGCTTTCATCACCATGGTGTTGACCCGCACCCACAGCGACAAGGTGGACCTGGTCGGATGGTCCCAAGGTGCTGGGCCTCTCCCCAACCAGTACCTCAAGTTTGAAAATGGGGCGAGCAAGGTGAACCACTTCATCGGCCTGGTCCCCTCCAACCACGGCACGACCGCATACGGTCTCAACCTTTTCCTCAACTCGACGACGAGCAAACTCGGGGCTCGCTTCGACGACAGCATGACACTGCTCAACGGAATGTCAGCTCCACAGCAATTGCAGGGGTCAGATTTCAACAAGGCCCTCTACGACACACCTGTCACCCAGCCAGGCGTGAAGTACACCATCATCACCAGCACCCATGACCATGTCGTCGTGCCCTACACGAACGCCTACCTCCACGAGCCGGGGGTGAAGAACGTGTTGCTGCAGAACATCTGCCCGACCGACAAGACTGGCCACGGCAACATCACCTACGACCCCAACGTCATCCAAATGGTCGACAACGAACTCGATTCGGCTCATGCGCACGCTGTCCAGTGCACACCCATGAAATTCCTCGGATGACTGCACCAAAACGATCTGAACCACTCACGAGGAGATGATCCCCATGAAATCACCGAAAATCTTCACCACGGCAGTGGCAGCGGTCATCGCCACCACCGGGTTCGGTGCCACCCCACTGGTACAACCTGCTCAGGCAGCACCGACACATCAATCCTCCGTCCCTGCCTCTGCACACCGGGGCTCCTCATCCACCGGCCCCAAAAACTGCGTACCCTTTGTCGGACGTCCTGGTAGCTCAGGGCAGCTCCCCCTGGGAGTCATCCCACCGAACTGGGGAACCGAGGGATGGCAACAGATGGCCTCCACCAACCGCACCGACCTTCCCGCAAAAGTCGTCATGCGAGACAACCACGAGAGCTTCAACCAGCGCATGGACTTTGCCCTGCGCGACGGCAAGGTGTACGGACGTCTCCAATCCGAGAAGCAGTGGCGTCACATTGCCACCCCGTCCTGCCTCGACGGGCAGATCACGGCAATCTCCGCCAATGACGCCATGCTCGCCGCGGTGGACGCCAACGGCTGGGTCTACACCCTCAACAACCTGCTCTCCTCGCCCAAGGACTGGGGCTGGTTTCGCGCGTGGGGCACCCCATTCTGGTTCGGTCACGGCCTGCAGTTGGAGAATCAGACCAACGGTGAATGGGCGCTCTCCCTCATTGACAACCAGACTGACCGCACTTACCGCGGAGTGGATGGGCATGATCACCCGATCTCGTTGGCCATGTGCACCGAGATCATGATGGCCTCCCCCGACGGCACCCATCTGTACCAGCACGATCCGTGGCTGGCCAACGACTACTCCTTCGAAGCGTCCACCCCGTACAACTCGCAGTTCCGGATTCACACCATGTCAGCCTCCGGCTCGGTGGCGTTCATCACCAACAGCCACGGCGACATGTTCACTCGGCTGTGGGACTACGACATTGCCGGAACCGATCCCGCGCAGTTCCGCTACACATGGAAGGATCAGGGCAATCTGCCCGATGCCGGGACGTGGGCACAGGGCAAGATCAATCCGAACTATGCCGCGATCAAGCTTCCACCGGCACCATGGCAGCATCAGCCCAAGGTTCCCGGTGAGATCACCGATCGTCTCACCATCCTTTCCACCGCTCCGGGATCACAGAACCGCGAGCTGCGTGTTGAGGGTCGTAAGGGCGGACACACCGGCTACTGGACCAAGATGCTCAATGACGAGAGCTGGAAGTTCATCGTCACGGACCAAGCCCTCAAGGGCAAGCCACTCGACAATCCGCAGCAGGACACCTCTGCGGTCGATCTGGCACCAGCCTCCGGTGTGAACTACTCGGGATACCTGCCTGGTGGCGTGCGATTCGATGTTCGCGATTTCGCCTACCAGACCACGTCTCGCACAGTCGACCTCACCATTCAGGGCAAGAAGTACCCCGTCACGTTGCACAGTATTGACGGCCGTCTCGATTCGACCATCTCGATGCTCGCACATCGTGAGCGTGGCCTCAGCTCGACTCCGCGATACTACGATGCCGCCATCGAGGTGCCTCAGAAGTACCTGAGTGATCCCACCTTCGCCTCTTTTGCACGCACCTATCTGCACGGCGAAAGGGTGCATGAGCTGTACCTGACAGCAACGGATTCCCAGCTGAAGATCATCAACAATTCCCACCCCGGAATATCGTTGCGAACTGGCAGAGACGTCAGCACCATGAAGCGGGTCCCGAACTCATGATTCCCAACCTGTCACATCGGCAGTCATCGCACTGCCGGCACTGACAGGCACTGGGGATCGCAGGCGTCGGATCGTCCCACAGTGGACGATCCGACGTTTCACGGAATCGTCCGGTACGATCCCGCCGGCTTGCGCAGCCGAGTGCCAGCCGTCTTCGCCCGCTGATCGACAATGTCGATGACCTTGGTCGCAGACTCCTCGAGGGCCAGGCCAGTCGTGTCGATGATCGGGCAGCCCAGTCGACGCTGGATCTTGCCCACCTCGTCCAGCTCGTCGTAGATGGCGGCGAGATCTGCGTATCCGTCCTCGTTGCCGTACCCACCGAGCCCGCGAACACGTCGGCCTCGAATCTCCAACAACTTCTGGGCGTCGATCGTCAGGCCAACGATGCGCCAACGATCCACGGCGGCCAGCTCGGCGGGCGGAGCGATATCGGGCACCAACGGTACGTTGACGGTCTTGTAGCCGAGATAGCCCAGATAGATCGACAGCGGCGTCTTGCCCGAGCGGCTCACCCCCACCAGGCAGATGTCGGCTTCGGTGAGACGGTCGGGAATGGCACCGTCGTCGTTGCGCACCGCGAACTCCATCGCCGAGATACGGGTGAAGTAGTCGGCCTCCACCCCTACCGGACGACGCGGAACGGCATCGGCGTCCAGGCCGGAGGCTTCCTCCATCGCCGCGAGCATCGGACCCATGAGGTTCACCTCACGTATCCCCATTTCCTCGCAGACGTCGGCGACCATCCGGCGCATGTCCGGCAGCACCAGGGTGTGGACCACGCACACCCACTGACCTGCCTCGTGGGCCGCCATGACGGCCTCCAGAGCGGCCATCATCTCCGCAACGGTGCCGATCATCGGGTGACGCACGATGTGCCAGTGGACTCCTTCGAACTGGCTGCGGGCTGCCCGTGCCAGACGGACGGCGGTCTCACCCGTCGAATCGGCGATGACGTGAATTTCCAAGGGCGACTCTGCCATGACGGCATTGTACCGAGCGAGAGATCTGCAGCGGGGCTCAAGGCAAACCCTGGTCGAGGACACCAAAGACACTGAAGACACAATCGTGTGCACAAAAATGTCACCCGGCACGGATCCATCGCACTCACGTGACGGCACCATCGGTCTCATGACAAAAATGTCATCACCGCGAACGAGCGACACTCCCCTGCCCTGAATCACGCCTGGTCTCGACCACACCTACTCCACCCGGACCCGGCCACGCCAGCTCCACCCGAGCCCCCGCCATGTCTGCTCCGCCCGGACTCCCACCTGCCCAGTCCACGCCCGACGTGACAAAAATTGTCATCTCCCGAAGAGTCCCGGCACTCGTGTGACCCGAAGGAAGCTGGCCTGACAAAAATGTCACGCGAGACAGCCAGGGTGGGGAGGGGCCGCCCGGGATAGGGAAGGCTCGCACGAGGTCAGGAAGGTTCGCCCCGAGATTGAGAAAGTCCGCACCGGGCCGGGAAGGCCCACACAGAATCGAGAAGTTTCGTACGGGGCAGGGAAGGTTCTGACACAGGACGGGGAATGCCTCGACAGAACGGGAACATCAGGGCAAAGGGTCCTGGCCCATTCCTCTACCGTCGTCTTGAGGATCGAGGCGGGGCGAGAGCATTCCTGCCAGAAGGCTGCAGAGCCTGAGGCGAGCTTTCCTGCCGGAACTTTCATCGGACTGCCCTGACGGCACGAGAAGCCGACATCACGAACCCGAGACGACACCAGCACTCCGTTCTGGGAGACTGCCATCATGGATGCTGCCGAGCTCGACCTCGTTGACGCCCTCATCGTCGCTGAATCACCACAGATTGATCCACCACAGCAGGATTCAGCGCATGCCACGCCCGACGCCGGCTCGACGCGAACACAATCGCCACTGGCCAACGCCGTCTGGGTGCTGAACCGACCGCGGCTGATCCCATTCGCCGGGCACCGGGTCACGGCGTGGGCCGACGACTGCCGTGACCTCGCTGGAATCCCCAGCACGATCCGGCTCAACCCTCTGACGGCTTCACCCCAGGACCCTGATTCCCCGACCACCACATCGGCACCTACTGCGTCCCAACCAGCCGACTCCCTGACCGACACACCACCGTCCGAGAAGTCCGGGGAACGCCGTCCCGGTCCTTCGTCCGGGCAGCACCGAGCCGCCGACCATCCAACCACCGATCGCCAGTTGGTCTGGCTCGATCTTCCCCAGTCACTCGACGCCCTGGACGAGCTGCTCGGCTGCCTGTGGCACGTGCTGGGTCCCGACGCCCACATCATCGCCGGCGGACGGATCAAACACATGACCCGGTCGATGAACGACGTTGCCGCGCGGTGGTTCGATGAGGTCCATGCGAGCCTCGGGGTGCGCAAGGCCCGCGTACTGCACATCTCACGGCCGCGGGAACGTCCGGCGATCACCGGCACGTGGCCACGCAGCAGCACCGTGGACGGGTTGACGATTCACGCCCACGGTGGCGTGTTCCACACCACTGGCTTGGACGCCGGAACCGCGTTGCTGCTCTCTCACCTGGACGACATTGCTGCGGACGTGCGCACCGACGTCGTCGACCTGGGATGTGGCAACGGCATCATCGCTGCCCAGCTGGCACGTCGACTGCCCACGGCACGGGTGCACGCCACAGATGTGTCGTGGCAGGCCGTCGACTCCACCCGGCGCACCGCCGCGGCGAATGGTCTGGACGTCATCACCCACTGGTGTGACGGACTGGCCGATCTGCCCGACGCCAGCATGGACGTCGTCGTCACCAATCCGCCCTTCCATCGGGGCACTGCCCAGGATCACGCTCCCACCTTCGCGATGCTCACCGACGCCGTACGGGTACTGCGCCCGGGCGGGGCGCTGTGGTGCGTGTACAACAACCACCTGCCGTGGGCCGCACATCTGCGACGCTTCGTCGGTCAGACGCGCCAGGTCACGCGCAATCGTCACTACACGGTCACGCGAACCGTGCGGAGGTGAGCGCCCCCACGCCGTGTCGTCGCGGCCCCACCTCCACGGTCTGGGTTCCGGCCGTCACGGCCACATCACGATGCCCACGAGACCAATCCTGCGGTGACTGGTTTCCCAACTCTGTCCGTACGGCGGTACCACTCAGGCGCGAGGAGAGCCAGATCGGGGAGCCGTCACGTGAGGAAATTCAGATGGCAAGCGGGCCCAGGCCGGATGGGGGCGGAACGGGGTACCGATGTCGTCCCGCCGCGTCTACCGTTGGTGTCATGAGTTCTCGCGTCATCCTCGTCAGCGACGACCGCTCCAGTCTGCGCTCCCCCGGCACCGCACTGTGGCCGCAGGCCGCCCACATGCGCGGCACCCACACCGACGGCTGGACGGCACAGATCTTCGACTACACCACCACCGTCGAGGCAGACATGCGTGAGGTGCGCGAGTTGGCTTCGGCCAGTGGCGCGGACGTCATCCATCCACACGGGGCGCTCGCCACCCAACCACCCGGACTGTTGGTGAGCGACGTCGACTCCACCCTCACCCGCACCGAGGCGATCGACCTGTTGGCACAATGTGCTGGACGGGCGGATGAGGTGGCCGACGTCACCGCTCGGGCGATGGCCGGTGAGATGGACTTCGCCGAGTCGTTGCAGGCCCGAGTCGAATGCCTGGCAGGGTTGCCGGTCGGCGCCGTGGAGGAGGCTCGCAGCGCCATCGTCGTCACCCCCGGCGCCAAGGAGCTGATTGCGGCTGCCCACGAAGCCGGCGCCACCGTGGGCCTGGTGTCGGGTGGATTCACGTCGATGGTGGAACCATTGGCCGCCGAACTTGGAGCAGATCATGCCGTGGCCAACGAGTTGGAGGTGGCCGATGGACACCTCACGGGGCGCCTCACTGGGGAGATCGTCGACCGGGCCGCCAAGGCGTCCTGGCTGCGCAGGTGGGCTGCGCAGGCCAACGTCGGGGCCGAGCGAGTGATCGCCATCGGTGATGGTGACAACGACCTCGACATGTTCGACGCAGCCGGACTGGCCATCGCGTTCTGCGCCAAGCCGGTGGCCGTGGCGGCCGCCCGCAACACCGTGAGCTTTGAGCGTCTTGACGCGGTGTCGGCAGTGTGGTGCCGGTGATCCCCGTTCCGTTCCATCGGCGCCGACACGCTGCCATCGGCCGAGGGGTCGTGGCCCGTCCGAGCACCTGGTCATGGCTGCAGATCGAACCGGTCGCGAGAATTCACCCTGCCCAACGTGAAAAGGCGTGCACACATTCCCATGCTGGGTGAGCACCATGCCGATTCCGACCGCCGAAGAACAGGGGTTCCGCACGCCGTCCGAAGCTGTGGATATAAAGTGATACCAAGGTTTCGAGCCCATCTGTAATGGGCCCCGGAACAGTGTGTTTCTCGGCGACTCGCGGAGCGTTCCGCGTGCCGTCATCGACGACCAGCCGCACGACGGCAGGAGGACAGATGTCAGAGCGGATTGCCAATGCAGCCCTGCGTCAGAAAGTGATGAGCGCAGACGACGCTGCCAGCCTCATCAAGGATGGCGACCAGATCGGATTCGGTGGATTCACCGGGTCGGGCTACCCCAAGGTGTTCCCGGGCGCACTCGCCAAGCGCATCGAGGCTGCCCATCAGCGCGGCGAAAAGTTCACTGTCAACACCCTCACCGGAGCCTCGACGGCTCCCGAGCTGGATGGTGCCCTGGCCGGTGTGGACGGCATCGGTTGGCGCATGCCCTACCAGTCCGACCCGACGATGCGTTCCAAGATCAACGACGGCACCAGCTACTACACCGACATCCACCTGTCGGAGTCCGGCATGATGGTGCGTCAGGGATTCTTCGGCAAGATTGACTTCGCCGTCATCGAGGCCACCCGCATCACCGAGGACGGCAAGATCGTCCCCACCTCGTCGGTCGGCAACAACTCCGCCTACTGCGAGGTCGCCGACAAGATCATCATCGAGGTCAACTCGTGGCAGTCCGAGGACCTCGAGGGCATGCACGACGTCTACCAGGGATTCGCGCTGCCCCCCAACCGCAAGCCCATCCCGATCACCCACCCCGGTGACCGCATCGGCACCCCGTTCCTGGAGATCGACGCCAGCAAGGTCGTTGCGATCGTCGAGACCGAGGGCCCCGACCGCAACTCGCCGTTCAAGCCGATCGACGACAACTCCCGCAAGATTGCCGGCTTCCTGCTCGACTTCTACGGCAACGAGGTGAAGCAGGGACGTATGCCCAAGAATCTGCTGCCACTGCAGTCGGGTGTGGGCAACATCCCCAACGCCGTGCTCGACGGCCTGCTGCACTCCGACCTGGAGCACCTCACCTCCTACACCGAGGTGATCCAGGACGGCATGATCGACCTCATCGACGCCGGCAAGCTCGACGTGGCCTCCGCGACGGCCTTCTCGTTGTCGCCGGACTACGCCCACAAGATGAACGAGAACGCGGCCTTCTACCGCGACCACATCATCCTGCGTCCCCAGGAGATCTCGAACCACCCCGAGGTGATCCGTCGTCTGGGTGTCATCGGCGCCAACGGCATGATCGAGGCCGACATCTACGGCAACGTCAACTCGACCCACGTCATGGGCTCGCGCATGATGAACGGCATCGGCGGATCCGGCGACTTCACCCGCAATGCCTACATCTCGGCCTTCGTCTCCCCGTCGACGGCCAAGAACGGCGCCATTTCGGCGATCGTGCCGATGGTCTCCCACGTGGACCACACCGAGCACGACGCCATGGTCATCATCACCGAGCAGGGCATCGCCGACCTGCGTGGTCTGGCCCCGCGTCAGCGTGCCCCGAAGATCATCGAGAACTGCGCCCACCCGGACTTCCGTCCGATGCTGCACGACTATTACGAGCGTGCGCTGCGTGACTGCAAGTTCAAGCACACCCCGCACCTGCTCGGCGAGGCCTACAACTGGCACACCCGGTTCCTCGAGACCGGCACCATGCAGCAGGGCTGAACCCGCCAGGGTTGATTCCCAGCCACATTGAACAAGTGCTCCCGGACCGATGGTCCGGGAGCACTTGGGCGTTGAGACTCCCTACGCGGCGAACTCGGTGGTAAGTGCCGATTCCCATTGCCCCGGTTGGGGTCTGTCCACAACGGCAGGCCTCACCGAAAACAGACCTTGCCCCACCTCAGCCACGAGGCACAGGGGTGGGGCGGGTGTCTCGTCAGCAACCCGTACGGGGCAGAGACAGAAGCTGGCCCCAATCGGGGAAGGACAAAGCCGAGGAGCCGTCATCCGGCTGGGTGGGCGCAGTCGAGGGTACCGGTCTCGAGGACGACACGCCCAGCACCCTGCGCGACGAACCGATGCTGTGAGACAACCGATGGGCACCCTCAGAGCAGTGGCCTCGTTCCTCGTCCTTCGCCCCTCTCCGTCCCACGCCGTAAGCTGGGTTGAGTCCCGTCGCGTCGACACCAGGAGAGCCGTGTTCCCATCATCCCAACCCCGGCGCGCCATCGACGAGGCACCCGAAGACGTCGGGGCCACGTCCTCGACGAGTGGGCACACCGAGACGACGCGTCCCGGGATCACAGCCCCCTCCAGCGCCGAGGAAGGCGTCTCCCAGCCTCGCAACAAGCTGGCGCACCCCGAACTGGACCCATCCGGCTCCCGAGCCGAGGTGAACCATGATGGTCCACCGGCGGAGCCCCCACAGGGGCCAGACGCACAGCGAGCATTGTGGGGCCCCGACGATCCCCGGAACATCCGCACCCTGCCTCCCCTGCCCAGGCCCGCCGAGGCCACACCGGGGGCGCGTCCGGGCGCCGTCGTTGCCGCCACCGTGTGTTTCGCGTTGGCGGCGGTGTCGGCTGCGGTGGCCCTGGCCTGGGCGTGGTGGGGCTCGATCAACATGACCACTTTCCGCACCGCGACCCGCCTCATGAGATGGACCGATCCTCGACCGGGCTCGCTGGCCTCGGTGCTGTGGGCCACGGCGATGGTGCTCATCGGGGTGGTCATGACGGCGATGCCGGCCCTGCTGGCTGTCAACGGCTGGTTGGGGCACCGGTGGGTGCGCTGGGGTGCCATCGGCGGGCTGGCCGCAGCCTCGCTGGCCGTCACACTCAACACCGTGGCCTGGGCGAGCGCACCGTTCGCCGTCGCAGGGCTGGTGCTCGTGTGGCTGCCGGTGAGCAGGCGTTGGCTCGACCTCTCCACAGCACGGCAGCGCTCCACACCCCGCTGACGTGTCGTCACCGTCCCAGTAGCGCACACCCCAGGGCGAGCAGCCGCTCCTCGCTGTACAGTGGCCCACCGATCATGACGCCGATCGGCAGTTCCATGCCGTCGATGATGCTGGTGTGCAGCGGCAGGCTCATGGCTGGCCGGCCCGTGATGTTCCACAGACTGGTCCACGGCGTGAATCGGCACTGGGCCGCGAAGTCGGCTGCCGGGTCGTCGTCATCGTGCAGCTGACCGTGTGGCAGCGGCGGCTGAGCCAGAGTGGGGCTGACGATGAGGTCATAGTCTGCCCAGTGCTGACCGACCGTGCGCGAAATCATCTGAATACCTGCAAGGCCTTCGGCAAGTTCCACGCCGGTGCGGCGTCGGCCCTCCCTGCGCAGCCACCGCGTCATCGGCATGGCGTTCCTCTCACACCCCTCGGGCAACGGAATGCTTGCTGCGCCGACCTCCCACACGCACTGGAAGGAGGCCCATTCCTGGGCACCGAACGGCGCCGTCGTGGGTTCGACGACGTGGCCCATGCCCTCCAGGGCCGTGGCCGCCTGGGTGACGGCGTCCAGGCAGGCCGGGTGCACGTCGGCCTCGGCAATCACTGGCTCGGTCAACACGCCGATGCGTAGCCGCGGCACCTCGTGGTCGCATGCTGTCAGGAAGCTGGTTCGTGCTGGCGGCGCACTGAACGGGTCGCCGGGCATGGGCGTGCTGATGACGTCCAGGGCTGCTGCGGTGTCGCGCACGGTACGGGTGATCACTCCCCCACTCACCAGGCCGGGGCCGTCCACCCCGAAAGGGCCGGCCGAGACCCGTCCCCGGCTGGGTTTGAGGCCGACGACCCCGCAGCACGAGGCAGGAATGCGAATCGAGCCGCCCCCGTCGGAGCCCTGGGCGATCGGGACCTGGCCGTCACCGACGGCGGCAGCTGCTCCGCCGGAGGATCCGCCGGACATGCGCGCGAGGTCCCACGGGGTGGCGGTGGGTGCGCGTCCAGCAGGTTCGGTGTAGCAGGGCAGGCCGAACTCCGGGGCGGTGGTGGTGCCGATCGGCACGGTTCCAGCAGCCTTGAGCAGGGCGACGATGCCATCGTCGGTCTCGCTGGGGTGTCCGCCGATGGCGCGGCTGCCAAGGTGGCGCGGCGCTCCGGCCAGGGCGTTGAGATCCTTGATCGGGCAGGGCACCCCGAACAGCGGTCCGGGCTCCACCTCGCCCGCGTCGAGCTTGCGTTGCAGTTCGTGGGCGGTGCGGCGGGCCCCCTCGTCGTCGATCCAGCTCCAGGCGTGGCATTCGTCGGCGTGGGCCCGGTCCAGGGCGTCCTCGACGACCTCGATCACGCTCGTCTGGCCGGTGCGGATGGCCGATGCGGTTTCCAGGGCACTCATCTGGGTCATGGCTTGGTTGTACCATGAGCCGCGACCGTCCCATGACGGCGGGGAGCAGGAACAAGACGATCACCGCTGTGCCGTGGGCTCCCAGCGGCCGTGCCGGGGCACGAAACCGCCGGCGCCCGAAGCATCACCTCTGGGGCCGACGGTTTTCCGAACCTCGACAGTCGCGTCTGTCATCGCACGCGTGTCTGCCGTCGCACGGGTCTTCCGGTCTCGTGCGGTGGTCTGATCTCAGTCGACCAGACGTGCTCCCTGTGCCAGGGAATTCAACTTGGCCCATGCCAGGGACGGGTGAATCCGACCGCCGAGACCGCAGTCGGTGGAGGCAATGACCCGGTCGGCGCCGACGATCTGCACGAACCGACCGATTCGCTGGGCGACGAGCTCGGGGTGCTCGACGACATTGGTCGAATGCCCCACGACCCCGGGTATCAGCACACGGTCCTTGGGCAGGTCCACCTCGTCCCACACCGTCCACTCGTGCTCGTGACGGGCATTGGCCGCCTCGAACGACAGGTATTTCGCATTGACGGTGAGCACATTGTCGACAATCTCCCGCAGCGGGATGTCCGTGGTGTGGGGACCGTGCCACGAACCCCAACACAGGTGGAGACGCACCTGTGCCGGGTCGATACCCTCGAGCGCGGCGTTGATCGCATCACAGCGCACCTGGATGTACCGCCGATAGTCCTCGACACTCGGGGCAGGGTTGATCTGGTCCCAGGACTCCGCCAGGGAGGGGTCGTCGATCTGGACGCTCAGCCCGGCCTGGGTGATCGCCAGGTACTCCTCGCGAAGCACCTGGGCACAGGCCTGCACGACCTCCTCGTCATTGGCGTAGTAGGCATTGTGCAGACGGGCTGCCGAGCCGGGCGAGACCGCGGCGATGAATCCGTCCCGACGATCGATTCCGTTGGCGTCCAGGGCAGTGACCAGGCCGTCGATGTCCTGACGTACCGCCTCAGCGCCCGTGTAGGTGAGCGGCCCGGTGATGACGGGGAGGACTGGTGTGATGGAGCCTCCGTCATCAGCGTTCCTCTTCCAGGAATGTGGCAGAACTGCAGATGATGGATCCGCATAGACGTCGGAGAAGTCCTGCCAGTCACGACGATCCTCGAAATCGACGAGTGTGATCTTGGATCCCGGTGCTGGCGGCGCCAACTCAGACGGCTCATCGGTGAGCTCGATACCGCCGAAGCGGCTGAACGAATAGCTCCACCATGACCCGAAATCCAGCGATTCCGTCATGGCGTGGCCGTATTCACCGTCATTGACCCAGTCAATTCCGATCTCGTACTGCCGGGAGACGACGTCATTCACCGATTTCTGGAGGACCTGGGCGAACATCTGCTCCCCCATGTCCTTTTTCCTCGAGTTTGCATCGAGCAGTTCAGCAGTGCGCGGCAGTGAGCCTACATGGGTGGTGCGAATCGCCATTTTGCCCTCCTTCAATGGGTGTACGAATTGGGTGAAACAGATTCTATGGACAACAGCATTTTGCGAGAATCTTTTTCTCACCATGTGACATTTCCGGGCAGGCATGTGCCGCCAGCAGCATGGGAGTCGATGACGCTGAGGGATCCTGCACCAAGAGCCACCTGGTTCCGGGAACATCTGCCCAGCCATTCGCGTTCAGATGGGTGAAGGCATCAAGACGGAAAGGATTCCAGATGACTGAGAACATCATGATCATTGGAGGCCACGGCAAGGTTGCCCTCCGTGCAGAGCCGCTGCTGGCCGACGCCGGCCACCACGTCACGGCAATGATTCGCAACCCGCAGCAGCAGGAGGACGTCAAGGCTGCCGGGGCCACTCCCCTCGTCCTGGACATCGAGCACGCCACCCGCGAGCAGCTCGTGGATGCCTTCACCGGGATGGGCGCCATCGTCTGGTCCGCCGGTGCTGGTGGCGGCACCACCGCTGAGCGCACCTACGCCGTCGACCGGGACGCGGCGATCCTGTCGATGCAGGCGGCTGCCGAGGCTGGGGTGAAGCGCTACGTCATGGTGTCCTACGACCGCGCCAAGCTGGACCACGGTGTGCCGGAGGATGACTCGTTCTTCGCATATGCCGAGGCCAAGGCCCATGCCGATGAGCACCTTCGCACGTCGGACCTGGACTGGACCATCCTGGGGCCGGGCACGCTCACCCTGGACGACCCCAGCGGCAGGATCACCCTGCGCAAGGAGGGCGAAGAGGTGACCGGTGACCGCAGGACCGCGCGGGGAAATGTGGCCCGTGCCATCGTGGCTGCTCTGGAGCTGGATTCGACCATCGGCCGCAAGCTCGACTTCGCCGATGGTGAGACGCCGATTCGTGAGGCCTTCAGCGCCTGAGTCCGCTGGTGGCAGTCCTCACGCTGCCACCCAGCTTGTGACGTGGCCCTCGACCAGCTTCACCGCTGCGGGGGCCACAATCATGCGCTCGGAATCCGAGGTGACCCACGCGTCACGATGCGCTATGATGTGACGAGTCTCCTCACGGGGACATGCGGGCGTAGCTCAATGGTAGAGCGCCAGCTTCCCAAGCTGGATACGCGGGTTCGATTCCCGTCGCCCGCTCTGGGCTGGGAGGCAGAGGCTTTGTTGGCAAGGGGTAGTGCGAGGCCTTCACCGTTTGACGAAGTCACTAGCAATACTATTTTGTACCTAGCTCCCTCGCGGAGCTGTCTTGGTGCATATGGTCCATGCTGCAATCACCCAGTGAAGGTTTTGCTGTGGCGACGGTTTCTGCTTAAGGAGCCGCAGCATTATAAAACCCACGCAGCGGCAGGAGCCACCGCTCCTTTGCACGAACTTCCTCCAGCATCAGGACGATGTAAAACCGCGGAAGTCCCCAGCTCAACGCACGTATCCACATACGTAGGCCAAGCCCCGCTTGTCGATCCACTGGGCGGAGTATTCGACAAGAAACACGACAGCAATGATGGGGAGCCCCCTTGCCCCACGATGAGATCAAACCTGTTCGCTTCCTTGCGAGTGGCGAAGATGTTCATGGTGTAGCGCACCTAGTCAGCCGTATCAGAATAGACTGGCCAACTGCATCGCCAAGGTCGACAATGCTCACATTAGCCGAAACACCCCACCAAGCAGACAACCCTAGTTGCAGTCGGCTGCTCCCCTAATCGAGACGCTCGATCGCTGAGAAATCCTTGGGATTCACAACCTCACTTCGACTCACGATCACAGGTGTGACAGGTAAACCCACGCGACACTCAACCTTCAAAACTTGCGATACGAAGACCCCTCACGGCCACAAGAGAAAGGATACCCGCGATGACGAGAAGCGACCACACCGCCAGACAATCTACCCAACACATCTCCCCATTGAAAACCCCACGGACCCACTGAACTTGGTAGCTTAATGGATTCATTCTACCAATAACACGCACAAATAATGGAGCTCCATCGAGGCGATAGAAAACAGGAGCAGAAAGACTCAAGGGCAACATTACCAGATTGATGATGAAATCTCTTGTTTGATAGTCTGATACCAAGCCAGTAATTATGATTCCGATTAGACTCCAGAAAACCGAACAAACCCCGCCAGCCAAAACACCAGAGAAGAGAGGAATTGCAGAATACCTAACCCCGGATAACAACATGCACACAACGACAACATCAGCTTGAATAAAAAACACAATCAAACGTGGCGCCAAAAGACTTGCAAGATAGGCGGTCGGCGGAACACCAGCCTGAAGTTTCATCGCTGCGAGACCCCAGCGTCGCTCAATAACCACCCTGTAAATTATCTGTGACAAAGCAGCCAACGCTTGCATGACAACAATTCCAGGCCCAACAAACCGCAAATAATCGCCGCCGCCGAGAACACCAGAAAGACCCAAGCCCAACAGGCAGAAGTAGGCAGCAGGCGAGACACAAAAAGACAGACATCGCTGCCAATTATTTAAACCAGCTCCAGCCACTTCAAGTCGAAACAATGAACTGAAAGAACTTCTCCAACTCACAGCCATCACCGCATCCTTAAATGAAACATGTACACCCGTACTTCACTCTTGCGCAGCCCATTTTACTGCTTGGCGAAGACTCACTGGCTGACGAGAGTACTCCAAAATATCCACCCCCGGTGGGAAGCACCTCAGCACTAACTTGAAATCAGTATCCCGTGGAACATCAATGATGACGTTTCTCCCATGTGCCTCCATTGAGAATCCTTCAATCTGGCACAATTCATCTAGAGAGACAGACCGACTTAGGACAATTCGAATCGTTTCTTCGGTACCAAATCGTTCCACAAAGTCTAACTTGCTACCAAAGAACTTAACGACGCCATCGGAAAGAAAAATGACTTCGTCAATAAGGTCCTCTATAGCCTCAAATTCATGGGACGAAATCACCACAGTAGCACCGGATCGACTGACGGCGCGAACATGGTTCGTGAAACGTTCGAGATTCTGTACATCCAGCCCAACAGTAGGCTCATCGAGTAAATAGATATCTGGCTGCATGGCAAACGTTCGCGCGATCATCAATCGCTGTTGCTGTCCACCTGACAAAATTTCAGGGGTAGCCTTAAGGTTAGCCTCACCCAGGCCAACCTCCGCTATGGCTTGATCAGTTACAAGTTTAGCTTGATTTCCTTTGAAACCGGCAAGGCAAGCACCAAGCCAAACGTTCATCCAGCCACTAACAAACCAGTCAATCACCAACCTCTGTGAACACCATCCAACGCGTGCACCTGCCGTGTCAATCCGACCACGCGTAGGGGCAGAAACGCCACTAATCAAATCAATCAGTGTGGACTTTCCAGCGCCGTTCTCCCCTAATAATCCCACGATTTTTCCATTGCTGATTTGGAGATGTGGAATATCTAATGCAAGATTTTTACCATATCTTTTTTGGATTTCTACAATGTTAATAGCAGTATTCATAGATGGAAGACCTCACCCATTTCTAAACCTTCTTCTTGACAGATCCTTCGGCACATTCTATGGATGGCATCACCCGAGGAATATGCTGGCTTCCAAAAGGCTCCAGTTCCATCCCCCAGAATGCTCGCATGCCACCGAGGACTACTCGACAACAAGGCAACCCGTATTAGGGCAAATATATCCCGTTCTCGCGAGGGTGAGACCCATGCAGGACTAGTATATCCGGGAGTGGCAAGAGGTCGATAGTTCACATCGACTGATAGCGGGAGCGAACAGGATTTCAATGATCCAGACACCGTGAGGCAGCTGGGCTCCGTATGTGAGAATTTTCATGCTGGTCGCCGTGACCTCATGAGTACAGCAGCGCACATGTATCCAGCTGTGACCCAGCTTCCCAAGCTGGATACGCGGGTTCGATTCCCGTCGCCCGCTCCATCTTTCACCTGATTCGTGCATTCACGGGGTTCGCCTCGCAGCACGAACAGACAGCGATCCGCGACTCCGTTCATCGCGCAACCAAGCCATTGTTTCGGCGGTGCGGGGCGACTGCGAGTCACCCGCAGCCGCCCCACTTCATCATTCGGCAGATGTTCCCCGCCGATCAGAGAACACCGTGCAGGGCACGATCATCGTGCCGGTGAATCACGCGCCCGTTGCCGGCAGACGCGGGGTTCCGGTGCTTTCCGACACCTCGGTTTCGCGAGGATTCTCTGCGCCCTGCGGCACCGTGCCGTCATCCGAGGAGGCGCTCTCGGTGGCAGCAGCGGGTGAGGACGGCTGCTGGCCAGGAGTGGCGTCGGTGGAAGCCTGGTTCGAGGCCGACGGGGAGGCCGTGTCCTGGCCGGGCGTCACATCTGCCGACGAGGTTCCTGCACTGGGAGTCGACGGGAGTGCCGACGGCGTGTCTTCACCCGGGGTGACGTCTGCTGAGGGTGTCACGGACGACTCACCCGGGGTCGGGGTCTGATCTGTCTCTTATACACATCTCGAGCCCACGAGACGGACTCCTAT
>OJLS01000082.1_pt1 | contig 23505 bp, 21 predicted proteins | sample 1597081 | NCBI WGS metagenome assembly OJLS01 (sample SAMEA3904663, study PRJEB24821) | metagenome | biome: Builtin; feature: hospital; material: surface | place: USA | collected 2013-05-22
TCGGTTCTGACCGCCTGCGGGCAGAACAACGGACCGAGCGTTTACTACCTGAATTTCAAGCCCGAGCAATCTCAGCAGTTCGAGCAGATCGCGGAGGAGTACACCGCCGAGACCGGTGTTCCGGTCAAGGTTGTCACGGCCGCCTCCGGCTCCTACATGCAGACGCTGAAAGCCGAGATGGCCAAAACCAATGCACCGACACTGTTCCAGATCAACGGCCAGGAAGGCTACAGCATCTGGAAAGACTACTTGGCGGACATGTCCGACTACGAGATCGCCCAGGCCCTGAAGGATGACGCTCAGCCGATCACGAACGCCGACGGCGGAGTCGTGGGCGTTCCGTTCGCGATGGAGGGCTTCGGCATTCTTTACAACGAAGAGATCCTGAACAGCTATTTTGCGCTGCCGGGCGCGAAGGTCGGTTCCATGGAGGAGCTCAACTCTTTCGAGGACCTCAAGGCCGTCGCGGAGGACATGCAGGCGCGCAAGGACGAGCTGGGCATCGAAGGTGCGTTCGCGGCGACGTCGCTCGCTGCCGGTGAGGAGTGGCGCTGGACGAACCACTTGATGAACGGGCCGATCCACTACGAAATTGAGGATCGCGGTGTCCAGGATTTCTCCGACCTGGCGGACTTCGAGTTCACCTACGGCGATAACTACCGCAACCTGTTCGACCTGTACCTGCAGAACTCCACGGTCACGCCGAGTTTGGCTTCCGCCCGCGCGGTGTCGGACTCCATGGCTGAATTCGCCACCGGCAAGGCCGCAATGGTCCAGAACGGCAACTGGGCGTGGGGCCAGATCTCCGAGGAGGGCGGCAACGTGGTCAAGGAGGACAAAATCAAGTTCATGCCCATGTACATGGGGCTCCCGAACGAAGAGAATGTCGGAATCAACGTGGGCACCGAGAACTTCCTCTCCGTGAATAAGAAGGCGAGCGAGGAAGATCAGAAAGCCACGCGCGACTTTCTGAATTGGTTGTTCCTTTCCGACCGCGGCAAGGAACTCGTGGTCAACGACCTCGGCTTCATTGCGCCATTCCAGAACTACGGTGTCGACGACGTTCCGGCCGACCCTCTAGCACGCCAGGTGCAGGAAGCGTTGAGCGACGACACCACCGAAGCCCTCCCGTGGGACTTCCAGTACACCCCGAACCAGCAGTTCCGTGACTTGTACGGGCAGAACCTCGCTCAGTACGCCAACGGCAACATGACGTGGGAAGACCTCGTGAGCAAACTCAAAGAGGACTGGAGCTACGAGATGGCCAACCAGATCGCCTTGATGGACTAGGCGGACCGGGAGCGACAAAGGGATCACACCATGCAAGAGACACTGAAGAAATATTTCCCGATCTTCGTGCTGCCGACACTCATCGCGTTCGGCATCGCGTTCTTCGTGCCGTTCATCGTCGGCACAGCGCTATCATTCACTGACTTCACCACCATCACCGACGCCACGTGGGTCGGCCTGGACAACTACGCGCGCGTATTCTCCGAGCGCGAAGGATTCGTTTCAGCGCTGTTATTCACCATCCTCGTCGCAGTGGTGTCAATCATCACCGTCAACGTCATCGCGTTCGCCATCGCCTGGACGCTCACGCGCAAACTGCGCGGCACCAACTTCTTCCGCACCGTTTTCTTCATGCCGAACCTCATCGGCGGCATCGTGCTCGGCTACACCTGGCAGTCCATGATCAATGCGGTGCTGGCTAACTACGAGACGACGATTTCCGCCGACTGGCGGTTCGGCTACGCGGGCCTGATCATGCTGATGAACTGGCAGCTCATCGGATACATGATGATCATCTACATCGCGGGTCTGCAGAATGTCCCGCCGGAGCTCATCGAAGCGGCTGAGATCGACGGCGTGTCCAAGTGGGAGGAATTGCGCCACGTGACCATTCCGCTGATGATGCCGTCCATCACCATCTGCCTGTTCCTGACGCTGTCCAACACGTTCAAGGTCTACGACCAGAACCTGGCGCTCACGGACGGCGCACCCGGCGGCCAGACTGAAATGGTCGCCCTCAACATCGTCAAAACTATGTTCAACCGAGTGGGCGCCGAAGGCGTGGGCCAAGCGAAGGCAGTCATCTTTGTCGTCGTTGTTGTTGCCATCGCAATGTTCCAGTTGCGCGCCACCCGCAGCAGGGAAGTGGAGGCATAACCAATGACTACGAGTATCAACGCGACCGATGCGGCTCCGGCAAAGATGAGGGGGAATAAAGGGGTGAGTGCGCCGTCGAAAAGCGAAAAGCACGCTGGCGGAGACGAGTCCACGGTGTCCGGCGGTGCTAAAGCGCTGATCTACGCGGTGCTGGTTTTCCTGACCGTTGTGTTCCTGGGGCCGATTTTCTTCATCCTTTTGAACTCGTTCAAGGACCGCTTCGCTATTTCCACGAACCCGTTCGCGCTGCCAACCGGGGAACTGTGGGCTGGACTGACCAACTACGTCACCGGTGTGCAGGGCGAAGGATTCGGCTGGGCGATTGTGTGGTCGTTCGTGATCACGATCAGCTCCGTTGTGGTGATTGTGTTCTTCTCCGCGATGACCGCCTACTACATCACCCGAGTGAAGACCTGGTGGACGAACGCCCTCTACTACGCGTTCGTGTTCTCCATGGTCATCCCGTTCCAGATGGTCATGTTCCCCACCGTTGTCATCGCGGACCGGCTCGGCCTAGCTAACCCGCTGGGCATGGTGGTGCTGTACCTCGGTTTCGGTGCGGGGCTGTCGGTGTTCATGTTCTCCGGATTCATCAAGTCGATCCCCCTGGAGATCGAGGAAGCGGCATACATCGACGGGTGCTCGCCGTTGACGACCTTCTTCCGCGTGGTTCTTCCGATGCTCAAGCCCACCGCCATCACCGTGGCCATCCTGAACGCCATGTGGATCTGGAACGACTATCTCCTGCCGTACCTGGTTATCGGCCTGTCCACCCCGTACCGCACGATTCCGGTCGTGATCCAACAGTTCATCGGATCACAGGGAGACCGCGACCTGGGCGCCATGATGGCCATGCTGGTGCTGGCAATCACCCCGATCATCATCTTCTACGTCGCCGCTCAGAAACACATCATCGAAGGTGTGGCTGCGGGCGCTGTCAAGGGCTAGCCGCGGCGTCAAATGCAGTTTTTCCACCCCGACTCGAAGTTCATGGCTGCGTTCACGCTGCTAGCGGACATCGTCATCCTCAACATGCTGCTTGTGGTCACCTCACTTCCGGTGGTCACCGGCGGCGCCGCGTGGCGCGCCGCCAACGTCGTGGTCGGGGACATGGTGCAGGGGCGCGGCTCCCGGTACGCACTGCAATTCATCCGGCAGTTGACCGTACGGTGGAAGATGTCGACCCTCTACTGGGCACTCCTGCTGCTGGCGGGGGGATTGCTCGTGTACCAGCAGTTCGTCGTGTTTCAAGCCGGAGTCACCGGTTTCGCGCTCACCGCGATTCAAGCATTGGCGCTCGCGGGGGCGTTCATCATCGCGGGGATCAGTGTCTGGTTCTTCGCCCTCGCTTCTCTGCCCCCTCATCGCGGCGGCTCGAGCGTAGGCAACCGTGACGAGTTGGCCTTCCGCTCGGTTGCAGCGCATGCCATTCAGCTGGAGTTCCGCTATCTTGGCCGGACTTCGATCGCCGTGGGCATTTTCGCGGGCGCAGTGTGGCTGGTAGCCACACTGCCCGTTGCTCTTTCAGTGCCGATTGTCTTCTTCTTTGTGCCTGCGGTGGCCTTATATCTGGTGCGTCTTGTTCTGGCGGGGCCGCTAGGGCAGGAGCTCGGCGAGTAGCTCGGGCTGCCTCGTGCGCGAGGGGGCCTGCCCCGGCGTCGCTCATCCGTCCCGCCCGGTGGGCAGGCTGGTCGGGTGTCATCGCGGTCGCGGGCGCGCAAGCCCGGGTGTCATCGCGGTCGCGGGCGCGCAAGCCCGGGTGAATTTGTTTGCATCCCGCTGCTTTGGCTGGTGTCCGACAAACTTCGTGACCAGTGCTTATAAGGCTCGGGCAATACAAACGGTGTAAACAAATTCACCTGAAGGGAACGGCCAGCAATGCCTGGGGTGGCGGGGCATTGGGTGAGCGCGCAGCTCGTCCACCGCGTGTCGGACCTGACGCGCGCACGCTAAGAGGCGTCGTACAGCGCCGCCAGATTCGACGGAGTGATCACGCACAGCGGCCGCTGGTTGTCGTTCCCGTGCTCGGTGATGATGACAAGGCGGGGGAGCGTCTGCGTCTCGCTGGGGGAGGTGAGAGCTGCGATCGCTTCCACAGCCGTAGCGGTGCGCGGGAGGAACACGGCGTTGTCCTTGCGTTCGTTGAACGCGAGCACGTCCCGGATCGCCGTGTTCGTGACCGTGTCGCCGGATTTCAGCTCATCAGCGAGCCAACGGGCGATGGTATTCGTGGTCAGCACACCCACGCACTGCTTGCCCTGGTAGATGGGGAACTGGGAGAGCCCGGTGTCGCGGATGGCCTTGAGAGCCTCGTGGACATCTTCCTCAGGGGCGAAGGTGACTACGTCCTGGTGCCCGATAACCTCGGAAGCCAAGGCGGGGTGGAGGAGCTGGTCGCGGATCGCCTCGATCTCAGCGACTGTTTCCGGTAGCGGTTCCGCGATCGGGCGGAAGTTCTGGTATTCACCGTGGCTGATGGCGTTACGCAGGCCGGCGAACTCCTTCAGGTCGTTGGCCTGGGCAGTAGTGACAATATGGCGCTTCTCCGCTTTAGAGACCATCCAGTTGAAGCTGTCGGTCTTTTTCGCGTCCAGCGCGGTACGCAGGAAACTCTCGATCTCGTTGAAGGCAGCGAGAAACGGTACGGCTCGATTGCGGGGCGCACCGCTTATCGACGCCTCCGCTGCTCCCTCATCCTTCACCATCCCGGTAATCAGCTCCTGTATTAGGTCGTTCGTGTTAGTGCTGTCGTGCCCGAACAGTTTAGCCCTGGTACACGCCGCGGTTGAGCGTGTCGCACTTGGCCATGGAACCGCTGTTGTAACCGGCGAGGAACAGCTTCTGGCGCTGCTCGGAGGAGCCGTGGGTCCAGGCATCCGGATTGACCTCGCCGCCGGAACGCTTCTGGATGTTGTCGTCGCCGATGGCGCGAGCGGCCTCAATCGCGTCAGAAAGTTGCTCCTCAGTAATCGGCTCGAGGAGCGCATCCTCGCCCTTGTCGGCGCGGGATGCCCACACGCCGGCGTAGCAGTCAGCCTGCAGCTCGATGGCGACGGCTGCGGAATCCTCACCCGGGTTGTTGTAGTCGCTCAAACCCAGGGTTCCCTCGAGGTTCTGGATGTGGTGGCCCCACTCGTGCGCCACCGCGTACATCTGTGCCAGCGGGCCGGAGCTGCCGCCCAGCTGCTCGAGTTGTTTGAAGAAGCTCACGTCGAGGTAAATCCGCTGATCGCGTGGGCAGTAGAACGGACCGGTGTTAGAGGAGGCGTTGCCGCAGGCGGATTGAACGCTGTTCTCGAACAGGCGCATCGACGGCTCCTGATACTCGATGCCGGCCTGTTCCGGCAGCACTGTCGGCCACACGGCGTTCAACGAGTCCGCCATGGCTGCTGCGCGGCAGTCTGCGTATTCGTTGACTGCTCCCTCGGTGCTGCAGTGCTCCAGGGTGTATTCCCCGCCGCCCTGGTTCTGGGCTTGCTGGCCCGAATCGGTGGTGCCCCCACCGAAACCGCCGCCGAGCAGCAGGTAGAGGCCGATCAAGATCAAGGTACCCAGGCCGCCGCCGCCAATCATGATGGGCATTCCGCCACCGCCGCCGCGGGATCCCCGGCTAGTACTGACTCCACGCCCGGAGGGCGTCACACCGCTCTTGAAGGTCATGGGGCAAATCATGCCATATAAGCCGGACCATGAGGGGGCCGCGGCTCATGGAGATGGGGCAAAGGAGTGAGACTTCTGCGGAGACGTGTGGAGCCCATTGGGTAGACTCGCGTGAGTTGAGCAATAGATACACGACACGTGGAAGGACGTGGAGGACACCGTGCTGCGCACTCATCTTGCAGGGGATCTCCGGAAAGAAATGGACGGCCAAACCGTCACACTGACTGGCTGGGTCGGCCGACGCCGCGATCACGGCGGTGTGATTTTCATCGACTTGCGTGACCGCTCCGGTTACGCCCAGGTGGTCTTCCGCGAGTCCGACGTGGCCGAGGCCGCTCACGACCTGCGCAGCGAGTACTGCGTGAAGGTCACGGGTGTGGTGGAGCCGCGTCCGGAAGGGTCCGCCAACCCGAACCTTGCATCCGGTGAGATCGAGGTCAACGCAACGGAGCTCGAGGTGCTGTCCACTTCCGCGCCGTTGCCGTTCCAGGTGGAGGACTTCTCCTCCAGCGAGGTCGGCGAGGAGACCCGGCTGCGCTACCGTTACCTCGACCTGCGCCGCGAGCGCCAGGCAGAAGCGCTGCGCCTGCGCTCCAAGGCGAACAAGGCAGCCCGTGATGTGCTGAACAAGCACGAGTTCGTCGAGATCGAGACTCCGACACTGACGCGCTCCACCCCGGAGGGCGCACGTGACTTCCTCGTTCCGGCGCGCCTGCGCCCGGGCACCTGGTACGCCCTGCCGCAGTCCCCGCAGCTGTTCAAGCAGCTGCTCATGGTCTCTGGCATGGAGCGCTACTACCAGATCGCTCGTTGCTACCGCGACGAGGATTTCCGCGCCGACCGCCAGCCCGAGTTCACGCAGCTGGACATCGAGGCGAGCTTCGTCGACCAGGACGACATCATCGAGCTCGCCGAGGAGATCCTCGTGGAGCTGTGGAAGCTGATCGGCTACGAGATCACCACTCCGATCCCGCGCATGACCTACAAGGAAGCGATGGAAAAGTACGGCTCGGACAAGCCGGACCTGCGCTTCGACATTCAGCTGGTGGACTGCACCGAGTACTTCAAGGACACTCCGTTCCGCGTGTTCCAGAACGAGTACGTCGGTGCCGTGGTCATGGAGGGCGGAGCTTCTCAGCCGCGCCGCCAACTCGACGCATGGCAGGATTGGGCGAAGCAGCGCGGCGCCAAGGGCCTTGCCTACATCCTCGTTCAGGAAGACGGCGAACTCACTGGCCCTGTGGCGAAGAACATCACTGACGAAGAGAAGGCTGGAATCGCTGAGCACGTCGGGGCGAAGCCGGGCGACTGCATCTTCTTCGCCGCCGGCGACACCAAGTCCTCCCGCGCGCTGCTGGGTGCCGCTCGCGGCGAGATCGCCAACAAGCTCGGTTTGATCAAGGACGGCGACTGGGCGTTCACCTGGGTTGTGGATGCGCCGATGTTCGAGCCGGCCGCTGACGCAACCGCTTCCGGCGATGTCGCCCTTGGCCACTCCCAGTGGACTGCGGTCCACCACGCGTTCACGTCCCCGAAGCCGGAGTTCCTGGACACCTTCGACAAGGAGCCAGGCGAGGCACTGGCATACGCCTACGACATCGTCTGCAACGGCAACGAGATCGGCGGCGGCTCCATCCGTATCCACAACCAGGACGTGCAAAAGCGCGTCTTCGATGTCATGGGCATCACCAACGAGGAAGCCCAGGAGAAGTTCGGCTTCCTCCTCGACGCGTTCTCTTTCGGTGCCCCGCCGCACGGCGGCATCGCTTTCGGTTGGGACCGCATCGTGTCCCTGCTCGGCGGATTCGACTCCATCCGCGACGTCATCGCATTCCCGAAGTCGGGCGGCGGCGTCGACCCGCTGACCGATGCGCCTGGCACAATTCCTGCAGCGCAGCGCAAGGAGACTGGCGTGGACTTCAAACCGGAGAAGCCGGAGAAGAAGGGCGCCGCGGCGCAGGAGACTGACACCGCCGCCGAGCCGGAGAACTAAGAAGGATAAGGCCGGCGCCACGGCGGCGTGTGCCCGCCGCGCCGGCTGCCCAAGCATGCTGGACACTGAAGAGATCATCGCCACCGCTCAAGCGATTCTGAATCACCGCTACGGCGGTAAACAGCAGCTCACTGACGCGGAGGAGCTGAGCGGAACCGGCGGCACGACGGTGTTGCGGTTGCGGGTGGCCAATAACCCGGTCTTCCCGCACCGGTCTGTGGTGGTGAAATACTCCCCGCACACTGACGATGTGGTGGACGACGCGGCTTTCTTGAGGGAAGTGGTTGCGTACCAGTTCACAACGTCGTTAAGCGAAGATGTGCGCCCTGGCCCTGTCCTACTCGGTTACGACATCGATCGTCGGACGTTGATTCTGTCGGACGTGGGCAACGGCGAAACGTTTGCGGATTTGCTCGAGCGATCCGACGATGACGCGCGCGTGCGCCTGCTGCGGAATCTGGGGACATCGCTGGGCAAGATGCACGCTGGCACTGCGGGAGCGGAGACCAGCTTCAATATCTTGCTCGCGCGGATGGTGCGCTCCATCGACGGAGCGCGCGACATTCAAATTCAGCGCGAGGCGATGCTGGAAAACCGCATACAGGAAGGTGTGGACATCATCCGCGAGACGGGCATCGATGTGCCTGCTGATGTTGCGGCGGTCGCCGACACCGTCCAAGTGCGCATGCTGCACGGCGGCTCGCGCGCATTCACGCCCTTCGACTTGTCGCCGGACAACATCATTTTCGCCGAGCGCGCGCAGTTCCTGGATTACGAGTGGGCGGGTTTCCGCGACGTCGTCTTCGATATCGCCGGGGTGATCGCTGGTTTTCCTCAGTACATTTCCGTCCGCCCTATCAGCGGGGAGGAAACCGCTGTGTTTCTTGAAGCCTGGGTGGCGGAAGTCGGCGGTGTGTGGCCGTCGGTGCTCAACCAGGACACCCTGCAGGCGCGCATCACGGCGGCGCTGGTCGGCTGGGCGTTCTTCAGCGCGTCAATCCTGGACTTTACGCAGCTGGGCGGTGGCTCCGGCGCGGAAGGAGAGGGCACTGACGAGGCCGAGGCGCGGCTGATCCGCCGTGATGTGTCCGGCACCTTCGACGCGCTGGCACGGTATGCCGATACAGGGACCGAACCCGCCTACGCGGTCGTGGCCGATTTCGCCCGTCGCGTTGTGGAGTGGTTGGCATGACCCAGGGCGGGCTGTTCACGGATCCGGCAGGCGGGAACCCGAGCGGGTCGCAGGCTGGGGCAGGAGCAGGTGCATCGCGGGGAACCGCATTCTTCGATGCAGGCTCCGCGGCGCCGCTGGCAGCACGGATGCGCCCGCACAGCCTGGATGAATTGGTGGGGCAGGAGCATCTGCTCGGCCCGGGGCGGCCGCTGCGGCGGCTGGTGGAAGGCTCGGGCGAGGCATCCGTGATTCTCTACGGCCCGCCGGGGACGGGCAAGACGACGATTGCGTCGCTCATCGCCGGCGCGATGGGACAGAACTTCGTTGGATTGTCCGCGTTGTCGTCAGGTGTAAAGCAGATCCGTGAGGTGCTCGAGGGAGCCAAGCAGGATCTCGTGCGTGGACAGCGCACCGTCTTGTTCATCGACGAGGTCCACCGCTTTTCCAAGACGCAGCAAGACGCGTTGCTGGCCGCGGTGGAGAACCGCACGGTGCTACTTGTCGCCGCCACCACGGAGAATCCGTCGTTCAGCGTTGTGGCCCCGCTGCTTTCGCGGTCGCTGTTGCTGAAGCTCGAGTCGTTGGATGAGGATGATATCCGGACTGTTCTCGACCGCGCTGTCTCGGACGAACGCGGCTTGGGCGGGCGAGTCACGCTCGACGACGATGCTGGCGACCAGCTCGTGCTGCTCGCCGGGGGAGATGCACGCCGCGCTTTGACCTACCTCGAGGCCGCAGCCGAAGGCGCCGAGGACGGAATAATCACGCTCGAAGTGGTGCAAAACAGCGTCGACCGCGCAGTGGTGCGCTACGACCGCGACGGCGACCAGCACTACGACGTGACCTCGGCCTTCATTAAATCCATCCGGGGCTCGGATGTGGATGCCGCGCTGCATTACCTCGCCCGCATGATCGAGGCAGGGGAAGACCCGCGGTTCATCGCACGCCGGCTAGTCGTTCACGCCTCCGAAGACATCGGCATGGCGGACCCGACCGCATTGCAGACCGCGACCGCCGCAGCGAACGCCGTCCAATTCATTGGAATGCCGGAAGGCCGGCTCGCTCTCGCGCAAGCGACCATTCATTTGGCCACAGCACCCAAGTCGCCGTCCGTGATCAAAGCCATCGACGCCGCGCTTGCCGACGTCCGCGCAGGCCGCTCCGGCGCCGTCCCGCCACACCTGCGCGACGGACACTACGAAGGGGCGAAGAGGATCGGTCACGCCGTCGGTTACATTTACCCGCACGACGATCCCCGTGGGGTAGTCGAGCAGCGCTACATTCCCGAGGGTCTCGACGATGCCCGCTACTACCAACCCACCGACCACGGTGCGGAGAAACGCATCCAGAGCTATTCGGACCGGTTGAGGGAGACAATCCGGGGTAGCTAGTCGCCCATGGGACGATGCGCCTGTGAGCTGGTGACCGTGTGCGCGTGCGGCGCGGGTAGAGTGTAACGACGAGAAACGCACTGTCAACGCATCACACAATTAAGGATTCCTCTGTGCAGACCCATGAGATCCGCGACCGTTTCACCGCGCACTTTGTCGACGCCGGCCACATCCCCGTGCCCAGCGCTTCGCTGATCCTCGACGATCCGACGCTGCTGTTCGTCAATGCAGGCATGGTGCCCTTCAAGCCCTATTTCTTGGGCCAGCAGAACCCGCCGTTCGAGACGGGCAGAGCCACCTCGATCCAGAAGTGTGTGCGCACCCTTGACATCGAGGAAGTGGGCATCACCACCCGCCACAACACGTTCTTCCAGATGGCCGGCAACTTCTCCTTCGGCCAGTACTTCAAGGAAGGCGCGATCACGCTGGCGTGGGATCTACTGACTAAACCACAGGACAAAGGCGGTTTCGGGCTCGACCCGGAACGCCTGTGGGTGACCGTCTTCAACGACGACGACGAGGCCGCCGAGATCTGGCGCGACAAGGTGGGCGTGCCCGTCGACCGCATCCAGCGGATGGGCATGGAGGACAATTTCTGGTCCATGGGCATTCCGGGCCCGTGTGGGCCGTGCTCCGAGATCTATTACGACCGTGGTCCGGAGTACGGTGCAGACGGCGGCCCTATCGCAGACGATAACCGCTACATGGAGATCTGGAACCTCGTGTTCATGGAGTCCATCCGCGGCGAGGGCGACAAGAAGGGCAACTTCGACATTGTCGGTGAGCTGCCGAAGAAGAACATCGATACTGGTCTGGGCATCGAGCGCCTCGCGTGCCTTCTGCAGGGCGTGGACAATGTCTACGAGACGGATCTTCTCGCCCCTGTGATCAAGGCTGCGGAAGACCTCACGGGCACGAAGTACGGCGCGGGCAACCAGGCTGACGACGTCCGCTTCCGCGTCATCGCCGACCACTCCCGCACCGCGATGATGATCATTCTCGATGGCGTCACCCCGTCGAACGAGGGCCGCGGCTATATCCTTCGTCGCCTGATGCGGCGCATCGTCCGCTCAGCTCGCCTGCTTGGTGCGGCCGGCAACACGCTGGAGACGTTCATGAACACCATCATGGACACGATGACCCCCTCCTTCCCGGAGATCGCCGACAACCGCGAGCGCATCCTGCGTGTGGCGCTCGCTGAGGAGAAGGCCTTTTTGAAGACCCTCGAGTCCGGCACCACGCGTTTCGACGAAACCGCGACGGCCCTGAAGTCCTCCGGGCAGAAGACCGTTCCGGGAGACAAAGCTTTCGAGCTGCACGACACCTACGGTTTCCCGATCGACCTGACGCTCGAAATGGCCGCCGAGGCTGGCTTGGACGTGGACATGGACGCCTTCCACGCCGCAATGGACGAGCAGAAGCAGCGCGCTAAGGCCGATAACAAGGCGAAGAAGCACGGAAATATCGACGAGTCCCTGTACCGCGAGTGGATCGACGGGCACCCGACTGAATTCGTCGGCTTCACCGAACTCGAGCACGAGGGCACAGTCCTGGGCTTGGTGCGCGGCGGCGAGAAGGTCGGGGAGGCATCCCAGGGCGACGAGGTCGAGGTCATCCTCGACGTCACCCCGATGTACGCCGAAGGCGGCGGGCAGCTGGCTGACCGGGGCCGCATCGTTGTCGGCGACACCATCCTGGACATCCACGACGTGCAGAAAGTGGGCAACAAGAAGCTCTGGGTGCACAAGGCGACCGTCGCCAACGGCGGCCTCGATGTCGGCCAGACCGTTCGGACTGAGGTCGACCCGGCGTGGCGCCACGGTGCCCGCCAGGCGCACACGGCGACCCACCTCATCCACGCAGCGCTCCGCCAGGTGCTCGGTCCCACGGCTGTCCAGGCAGGTTCCATGAACAAGCCGGGCTACCTGCGCTTCGACTTCAACTACACCGAGCAGCTGACTCCAGAGCAGCTCGCAGAGATCGCCACCATCACGAACCAGGCCGTGGACGCGGACTTCGCCGTCAATACCTTCGAAACCTCCCTGGACAAAGCGAAGGCCATGGGGGCTATGGCGCTATTCGGCGAAAACTACGGCGACGAAGTGCGCGTCGTGGAGATCGGCGGGCCGTTCTCCATCGAGCTGTGCGGCGGCACCCACGTCGACCACTCGTCCCAGATCGGTCCGGTCGCTGTGCTCGGTGAGTCCTCCGTCGGCTCCGGTGCGCGCCGTATTGAGGCCTACTCCGGGCTGGATTCCTTCCAGTACTTCTCCAAGGAAGCGGCCATTGCCAATGCCCTTGCCGGCGAGATGAAGACTCCGTCCGAGGATCTGCCCGAGCGCATCGCTCAGCTTGCGGAGCGGCTCCGCGCGGCGGAGAAGGAGATCGAGAACCTGCGTAAGAAGGAATTGGCCAACCAGACGGGCGAGCTTGTGAACAAGGCCGAGGATGTCGGTGCGTTCCGCTACCTGAGCGTCAAGCTTCCGGAAGGCACCACCGGCGGCGACATGCGCACGATCGCGACGGATCTGCGCGGCCGTTTCGGCGATGCTCCAGCAGTGATCGTGCTGGCCGCCGACGCCAACGGCAAGGTCCCCTTCGCAGTGGCTGCAACCAAGGCTGCGGTGAGCGAAGGCATCAAGGCCGGTGAGCTCGTCGGGTTCTTCGGCCAGTACGTCGGCGGAAAGGGCGGCGGAAAGCCGGACTTGGCTCAGGGCTCCGGTTCGGATGCGGCAGGGATCGAGGCAGGATTCAGTGCCCTCCGCGATCGTATTTCGGAGATATAGGATAGGGTGCTAGAAGGTCACGAATTGATCACGCGACACGCCCTGCTGTGCTTCGCGGGGGTGCTTTGGGGCACTACCGTGGAATCGACGGCGTTTGCAGCACGAGAAAAGGTTCCCGCGCACGATGAAAGTTCAACCGGACACACCCGGGGTCGATGACCCGGGGAACGGCCGCCGCATCGGTCTTGATGTCGGCACCGTCCGGATTGGTGTCGCCTCCTCGGACCGCGACGCGCGACTGGCTACTCCAGTGGAGACAGTTCCGCGCGTCACCGGTTTCAAGGACCGCGACGGCGACGACATCGAGCGTTTGCTGGACATCATCACCGAATACGAAGCCGTCGAAGTCGTTGTGGGTCTCCCGCGCGATTTGAAGGGCAATGGTTCGTCCAGTGTGAAGCACGCCAAGGAAATCGGATTCCGGATCTCGCGCCGCAGTGATGTTCCGGTCCGGTATGCCGATGAGCGTCTCACCACTGTGGAAGCGACGCACGCGCTGCGCGCCTCCGGCGTGAGTGAGCGCGCTGGGCGTTCCGTGATTGACCAGGCCGCGGCAGTGGCCATCCTCCAGTCCTGGCTGGACGGACGTAACAACTACCGCGACATGGGCGCGCCGGAACAGGCTACCGGCGCGGGCACGTCGCCCGAACCCAAGGAGACCTAAAAAGTGAGCTCGGCAACCTCGTCTCAAGGGCGCACCCGCGGAGTGGCGGTGCTGGTGGCGTCGATTCTGCTGATCATCGGCGCAGTCGTCTACATCGCTTTCGCACGCTCCAATTCTTCCGGCGTCGACTTCAACGGAGCCGGAAACGGTGTCGAGCAGGTCGTTGAGATTCCCGAGGGCTCGACTCTGACCGCTATGGGTCCGACCTTGGCCGATAAGGGAATTGTCCGCTCGGATAAGGCGTTCCAGAACGCCGTCATGTCGCACCCGGATGCCGACAATATCCAGCCGGGCTTCTACCGCCTCCAAGGGAAGATGAGTGCCGACAACGCGGTCTCCGCACTGCTCGATCCCGCAAATAAGGTCGACATGCTCAAGATTCCTGGTGGATCGACTCTCATGGATGTCAAGGTGGTCGGCGGCGACACCCGCTTTGGTATCTACAGCAACATTTCTAAGGTGTCCTGCGGTTCCGAGGGCCAGAAGGATAACTGCGTGAGCGTCAAAGACCTGCACAATGTCGCCGCCAACGCGGATCCGGCCGCGCTCGGCGTCCCGGACTGGGCTGTTCAGCCTGTCAATGCTCACCGGGGAGACCCGAAGCGCATCGAGGGCCTGATCGCCCCAGGCGAGTACATCGTCGACCCTAACGCCGACGCTCAAACCATTCTCACCGATTTGATCACGCGGTCGGCGGAGCTGTACAACAGCACGGACATCGTGGGCCGTGCCCAGGCTGTCGGGCTCAGCCCGTACGACTTGCTCACCGCGGCATCGCTGGTGGAGCGCGAGGCACCCGAAGGTGAATTCGACAAAGTCGCCCGTGTGATTCTTAACCGCCTGAAGGAGCCGATGCGCCTCGAGTTCGACTCCACTGTCAACTACGGCCTCGAGTCCGTCGAGCTCGCCACTGGCGACACGGACCGGAAGAAGGTCACACCATGGAATACGTACGCCAAGGACGGCCTGCCGGAGACCCCGATCGCATCGCCGTCGGAAGAGGCGATCCAGGCGATGGAGCACCCGGCGGACGGACAGTGGCTGTTCTTCGTCACCGTCGACGACAAGGGCACCACGATCTTCAGCAACAACTTCGAAGAGCACCAGGCGAACGTCCAGCAGGCGTACGATTCGGGCATCCTCGATTCCCGGCGCTAGGGCGGGTTTGACCTAGATGAGCACCGCGATCACCGGCGGCGGGAAAGCCGCTGTACTGGGTAGCCCCGTAGACCATTCCCTGTCGCCTGTCCTTCATAACGCCGGTTATGAAGCCGCGGGCCTTGACGGGTGGTCGTATGAGCGCATCGAATGCGATGCGGAGCAGCTCCCAAGCATCGTCAGCGGTGCAGGGGAGGATTACCGCGGATTCTCCGTCACCATGCCGGGTAAATTCGCCGCGCTTCAGTTCGCCGACACGGTGACAGAGCGTGCGCAGGCAATCGGGTCCGCGAACACTCTGGTCCGCGAAAGTTCGAAGTGGCGCGCCGATAACACCGATTGCGAGGGAATCGCGGGTGCGCTGGATGAACTCGTCGGTAAGCAATCGCGCATTGGGCACGCTCTGGTGATCGGAGGCGGCGGTACCGCGCGTCCGGCGCTGTGGTCCCTGGCGGAGCGTGGTGCGGAGAAGGTCACCGTGCTCAACCGCTCCGATCGCTCTGCCGAGCTGCTACCGCTACTTCAAGGAATCGAAACGGATTTCGTCGATTTCGAACGCGACTTGGAGCCGTTGGCCATGTCGGTGGACTTGATAGTTTCCACCGTCCCGTCGGCGGCGCTCGCCGGACGCGTGAAAGAGCTGGGCCACGCTCCGCTTCTCGACGTCATCTACAACCCCTGGCCGACCCCGTTGGCCACCCGGGCCGCCTCCAACGGTCACTTGACTGTCGGCGGTCTGGTGATGCTCGCATGCCAGTCCTACTCCCAGTTCGAACAGTTCACGGGTGTGAAGGCTCCCCGCGTGCAGATGCGGGACGCGCTTTTCCGTCATGTCGGCTGGGACACTCCGCCGGGAGTTGTGCGCCGCGAGCGCTGATTAGTGGCACCGCATTACTGCCTGGCTGCTTACTTCAGTGTGCACCCGACCAGGCCTGTGTCCGCTACGCCTGTCTTAGAGTTCGGGGCATGGGGGAGTTTTCAGCGGAAAGCGCAACCGCAATTGCCGCAGTGGTGCTGTCGTCGTTTCTATCCGCGGCCGCCGCGGTATGGACGGTGGGGCTTGTTGTAGTGGATGTTCGTGAGCGGCGCCTGCCGGATGCGCTGACCTTGCCGGCAGCACTCACCGCTGTTGTTGCGTGCTGGTTCGAACCGCGCGGCTGGGTTGGGCTTGTCTGGCCCGTCGCCTATCTGGTTGCCGGGCGCGGCTTCGGTGGCGGCGACGTGAAGCTCGCTGTGTCTCTTGGAGTGGTCCTGGCCATTATGGGTGGGGTGGAGGCTGTCCTAGCCGGGATGCTGCTGGCCAGTGCCTTCACTGCCGGTTTCCTGTTGCTGAGGCGGGCGAAAACCGCACCTCACGGGCCTTCAATGCTTGTGTCGGCATGGATCGTGGGGTTCGCTAGCACTTTCCTGCTAACGGTATGAGACAATGCCTGCATGCTTCGTTGGACTACCGCAGGTGAATCCCACGGTCAGGCGCTCGTCGCACTGGTCGAGAACATGCCGGCCGGGGTTACCGTCTCCGCGGAAGAGATCGGTCACCAGCTCGCGCGCCGCCGCCTCGGCTACGGCCGTGGCGCCCGCATGAAATTCGAACAGGATGAGCTGACTCTGCTCACGGGGGTGGTGCACGGCAAGAGCATCGGCAGCCCGATCGCCGTCATGATCGGCAACACGGAGTGGCCGAAGTGGACAACGATCATGTCGCCTGAGGAGCTCGACTATGACGACCCGGACGTAGTCAAAGCGATGAATTCGGGTCGCGGTGCCGCGTTGACGCGCCCGCGCCCGGGCCACGCAGATTTCTCCGGAATGGTGAAGTACGGCTTCGATGCGGCGCGTCCGGTGCTGGAGCGGTCGTCGGCACGCGAAACGGCGTCGCGCGTGGCGGCGGCGACGATCGCGCGCTCGTTCCTCCGTGAGGTTCTCGGCGTTGAGGTGTACTCGCACGTGATTTCAATTGGCCCGTCGGATCCGTACGTCGGTCCCGCGCCGCAATTCAGCGATATCGATGCCATCGACGCATCGCCGGTCCGCGCGTACGGAAAAGACGCCGAGGCCAGCATGATCGCGGAGATTGAAGCGGCGAAGAAAGCCGGCGACACCTTGGGCGGCATCGTCGAAGTCATTGTGGAAGGGCTGCCTATCGGTCTTGGGTCCCACGTGTCCGGCGAGACGCGCCTTGACACGCAGCTTGCCGCTGCATTGATGAGCATCCAGGCGATCAAGGGCGTGGAGGTCGGTGACGGCTTTGAGGAAGCGCGCCGCCGGGGCTCCGAAGCCCACGACGAGATGTTGCGCGGGGACGAAGGCGTGTACCGCGAGACCAACCGTGCCGGCGGGCTCGAAGGCGGCATGACCAACGGTGAACAGCTCCGCGTCCGCGCCGCGATGAAGCCGATCTCCACGGTCCCGCGCGCGCTCAAGACCGTGGATATGTCCACCGGTGACGCTGCTACTGCGATCCACCAACGCTCCGATGTGTGCGCGGTTCCTGCCGCGGGAGTGGTTGCGGAAGCAATGGTCGCGTTGGTGCTGGCGCGCGCGACACTGGAGAAATTCGGCGGCGACAGCGTGGAGGAAACGAAACGGAACGTGGAGGCGTATAAGCAGTACGTGTCCGAGCGACTCGCGTTTGGAGGTAAAGAGGATGACTAACCCCGTTGCGCAGCCGCCGCGCCCCTCGCGTTTCCCCGCCACCGCGGGAACCCCCACCCCGGGCACCCAACAGCACGGTCAAGTGCTGCGGGGCGGCCACGAACCGGTGGGCTCCCACGGCGACACCACCGCGTTCGGTGCGCCGGAAGAACCTGTGGTGCACGGCTCCCCGCGCGTCGTGCTGGTGGGCCCTCCCGGTGCGGGAAAGTCCACCATTGGCCGCCGGCTCGCCCGCGCGATGAATTTACCGCTCGTCGACTCGGATGACCTCATTGCCAAAGGAGAAGGCAAACCCACTGGCGAGGTATACAGCGAGCTTGGCGAGGAACGCTTCCGTGAAGTTGAAGCCGAGTACGTGGCGCGCTCCTTGGCGTCCGGCGGTGTCGTCAGCCTGGGCGGCGGGGCAGTGCTGACGGAGTCCACCCGGAAGCTTCTGCAAGCCCACAACGTGGTGTGGATTGACGTGTCCGTTGAGGAAGGCGTGCGCCGCACGTCGGGCAACGATTCCCGGCCGGTCCTCAAAGCCGAGGACCCGGAAGCGCATTACCGCGCACTGCTGGAGTCGCGCGAACCGTATTACCGCGAAGTGGCCATGCACCGCGTGCGCACCGACTCTCGTCCGCCGCAGCGTTTGGTAGCCGAGATTCTCTCGCTCATTGAGTCGCGTTAGACGCGTCCAACACCTCACCACACTCACAACAAGGAGAGCCGCCATGGCCGATATTCAGGTCGCAGGCCCGTCACCGTACACCGTCCGCATTGGCTGCGGCCTCGACGATCAGGTGGCCCAGCGGATCCAGGAATCAGGTGCGCGCAAGGCGCTCATCGTCCACCAGGGGCCGCTCGCTGGTGCCGCCGACAGTCTGCGTCGACGACTCGACGATCTCGGGGTGCAAAGCGTGCTCGCCCCGATCCCGGATGCCGAGGACGGCAAGTCCCTCGCCGTCGCCGGTCACTTGTGGGACACGCTCGGGGAGCAGAATTTCTCGCGGCAGGATGCTGTTGTCGGTCTCGGCGGCGGAGCGACCACGGATCTGGCCGGTTTCATCGCCGCAACGTGGATGCGCGGCATCAAGGTCGTTCAGGTTCCCACGACCTTGTTGGCCATGGTCGACGCGGCGGTCGGCGGTAAGACCGGCATCAACACGAATGCAGGCAAGAACCTTGTGGGCTCTTTCCACGAGCCGGATTCCGTCTTCATCGACCTCGATCGGCTGGACACGCTTCCGGAGGCAGAGTTCATCTCCGGTTCCGCCGAGATCATCAAGACCGGCTTCATCGCCGACCCGGTGATCTTGGATATCTACCGCGAAGGCGGAAGCGTCCCGAGAGCTAAGATCGCGGAGCTCATCGAGCGTTCCGTCGCCGTCAAAGCCGCCGTGGTGGCGCAGGACCTCAAAGAGTCGTCTCTGCGCGAGATCCTCAACTACGGCCATACTCTCGGTCACGCAATCGAGAAACGCGAAGACTACCGCTGGCGCCACGGGAACGCCGTCGCCGTCGGAATGATGTTTGTCGCCATTCTCGCGCGCAACCGGGGCCTCATCGAGACGGGTGTGGTGGACATGCACCGGGAGATTCTCGAAGGAGTAGGCCTGCCCACGAGCTACGAAGCCGGCGCATTCGACGAGCTCTACGAGGGTATGACCCACGACAAGAAGAATAAGAACGGGCAGATCCGCTTCGTCGTGCTCGACGGCATCGGCAGCACGACCCGAATCGAGGATGCGTCCATCGAGGAGCTCCGTACCGCGTACACTGAGCTGTCACAGTGAGTTGCGCGCCGGCGTCCTACGCGCCCCGGCGCTAGACAATTTCAGATCTGCGGTGAGGAGGCCCCGACGTGAAAATCCTGGTACTCAACGGCCCGAACCTGAACAGGTTGGGCAAGCGGCAGCCCGATGTGTACGGTGCGACGACGCTGGCCGACATCGAGCAGCGCTTGCGCGAGCGCGCCGAGCAAGCAGGAGCGGAGATCGCGTTCCTGCAGTCGAACCACGAGGGCGAGCTTATCGACGCCGCACATGAGGCAGCCGACAACTCGTGGCCTGTCATCATCAACCCCGGGGGTTTCACCCACACATCCGTGGCGCTGCGTGACGCGCTCGTCGAGCTGCAAGACGGGCCGGGCTTCATTGAAGTTCACATTTCGAATGTTCACGCGCGTGAGCCGTTCCGACACCACTCGTACCTGTCGCCGATCGCCATCGGGGTCATTGCTGGGCTGGGCGTGGACGGTTACGAGTTAGCTTTGGACTACTTCTTGAGGAGGGCATAAATGGGCTTCGCCGATTCCCGCTTTCTCACCCGCCGCCGGAAACTGTCGGCGACACTCGCGGCAAAGAGGATCGATTCGTTCCTGCTCACCGATCCGATCAACGTCCGGTACTTCTCCGGATTCAGCGGTTCTAACGGTGCGTTGCTGATGAACAAGGACCTGTCCGCGGCGATCGCCACTGATGGCCGGTACACCACGCAGATCGCGCAGGAAGTGCCGGACATTGAGGCGATCATTCAGCGCGACGCGGGCACGGCTGTCTTGGCCACCGTGCCCGAGGGGTGGCGCGTCGGTTTCGACCCGACGACATTGAGCGTCGACGAGTGGAGGCGCCTCGAGCAGGCAGCGGGAGATTCTGTCAGTCTCGTGCCTGTGAAGGGCGTGGTTGAGCAGATCCGCCTGATCAAAGACACCTTCGAACTTCGTCGGCTCGAGGAAGCCGCGGACATCGCCGTCGTCGCGCTCGAGCAGCTTATCAACGCTGGGGAGCTCCGCGCCGGCCGCACCGAGAAGCAGGTGGCCGCCGACTTGGAGTACCGGATGCGCCTGTTGGGTTCAGAGCGCGTCAGCTTCGACACCATTGTCGCATCCGGGCCGAATTCGGCGTTGCCGCACTATTCGGCGGGAGACCGAGCACTGACTGACGGCGACTTGGTCACCATTGATTTCGGGGCGCACTACCGCGGGTTCAACTCCGACATGACCCGCACGTTCTGCATCGGCGAGCCGTCGGATTTCAACCGGGAGATTTACGGCATCGTCCTCGAAGCACAGAATGCCGGCATCGCCGCGGCGACGCCGGGGCGGGCTCTTGTCGATGTGGATAAGGCGTGCCGCGACATCATCACTGAGGCGGGGTACGGCGAGTACTTCGTGCACTCCACGGGTCACGGAATCGGGCTGGAGGTGCATGAGGGCCCTGCGGCGTCGACACGCGGCGAAGGCGTCCTCGAACCGAACATGACGCTGACCATTGAGCCCGGCATTTATGTGCCCGGCAAAGGTGGCGTCCGCATCGAGGACACCTTGATCATTACCACCGGTGCCCCGAAGGTGATTACACCGGCACCGAAAGAACTGACCGTTCTTTAACAGGGCTCACACCGTAAGCTCCCGCGGGCCGAATGCGACGCCCCGCTTCATTCGCCGAGCTGTGGTGTAGCATGGCAATGTTCAAAACACCCAACGAGCCGATTTAAGGGGAGAAGATCGTGGCAACGACCGCTGATTTCAAGAACGGCCTTGTGCTCAAGGTTGACGGCAAGCTGCAGCAGATTATTGAGTTCCAGCACGTCAAGCCGGGCAAGGGCCCCGCGTTCGTCCGCACGAAGCTCAAGGACGTCGTCTCCGGTAAGACCGTGGACAAGACCTGGAACGCAGGCGTGAAGGTGGAGACCGCGACGGTGGACCGCCGCGACATGACTTACCTCTACAACGACGGCACCAACTACGTTGTCATGGACGACAAGACCTTCGAGCAGTACGAGCTGGGCGAAGATAAGTTCGGCGATGCCGCACGCTTCCTGCTGGAGAACATGCGCGTGCAGGTTTCCTTCCATGAGGGCGAAGCGCTCTTCGCCGAGCTGCCCATCTCCGTGGATTTGAAGGTCGAGCACACCGATCCGGGCTTGCAGGGCGACCGCTCCACCGGCGGCACCAAGCCGGCAACGCTGGAGACCGGCGCCGAGATTCAGGTCCCCCTGTTCATCGAGACTGGCAACGTGCTCAAGGTGGATACCCGCACCGGCGAGTACCTCTCCCGCGTGAACAACTAACACGCGAAGAACAAAGGCGATGCCTTCCCCGGGTGCTTCGCCCGAAGCGCCCGCTACAGGTGGACTCGGCATCGAGTCCACCTCATTCTTATTTTCCCTGTATCTGATTTCTTTTTGCGAACATGCCTGATTACAAACGTCATGGAGCGCGCTACCGTGCGCGCCGCCGCGCAGTAGATATTCTCTTCGAAGCCGAGACCCGCGACCTCGATCCGGTCGCCATTGTGGAGGACCGCGTCGCACTGGCACAGGACCCCGCTAATGCTGTGGCCCCCATTGCGGATTACACGCGCGAGATCATTGCTGGCGCGGCGGAGAACCTCGACGAGATCGACGACTCCATTGAGCGCTTCTTGTCGGAGAATTGGGAATTGAACCGGATTCCCGCCGTGGACCGTGCCATTCTGCGTGTGGCTACGTGGGAGATTCTCTACAACGACGATGTGGCCCCGCCGATCTCCATCGCCAACGCCATGGAGATGTCCACGGAGTACGCGGGAGACAACGCGTCCCCGTACATTCACGCCGTGCTCGACGACATCATCCAGGCGAATTCCGATAACGCACCTGACCTGGTGACAGGCGACGCGGACACGGACGCAGACTCCGCCGCCGACACCACCGATACGTCCGATATCTCGGCTACGGCTACAGGCGGGGCAGTTCCACCGGCGGACGACGCAGTCGCGCCGGAGATCACTGAAAACACGGAACTCAGCGGCGGCACCGCTCTCATCGGGCTGACCCCGGAACCGGACCTTGAAACCGAGAAAGAGTAGTTCCTCACCACTATGGCAAAAGTATCCATAAAGGAAGCCGAGAAGCTCCGCGTCGAGGACGACTTCGTGCTTGCGGACGTCGACCCCGACACCACTCCGGGTGTGGACGAAGACGATGTCGACGACGCTTTCGAGAAATACGACGAGGAGATCGCCGAGCTGCAGGACTGTCTGTACGCGAATGGGCGTGCAGGTAATGAGAACGCGGGGTCGATCCTTCTCGTTCTGCAGGGAATGGACACCTCAGGCAAGGGCGGCATCATCCGCCACGTCGTCGGCGATCTACTTGACCCGCAGGGCGTGCACATCAAGGCCTTCGGCAAACCGACGGAGGAAGAGAAGCAGCACGACTTCCTCTGGCGGATCGCACCCCACTTGCCCGAACCTGGAATGGTGAGCGTTTTCGACCGCTCCCACTACGAGGATGTGCTTGTCCAGCGTGTCCGCGACATGGCTCCACCGGAGGAGATCGAGCGGCGTTACGGTGCCATCGTGGACTTCGAGGCTCAAGCCGCTGCCAATGGAACCAAGATCATCAAGGTGATGCCGCACATCTCCAAGGCGTTTCAAGGGGAGAACCTGCGCAAGCGCATCGAGCGCGAAGACAAGCACTGGAAGTACAACGCAGGCGACATCGATGACCGGATGCTTTGGGATGAGTTCCAAGAGGCCTATGAGATCGCGATGAAGCGCACATCCACCGACGTTGCGCCGTGGTACTGCGTTCCCTCCGACGACAAGGACTACTGCCGCACGGTGGTGAAGACCTTGCTACTCAAGGCGCTGCGCGAACTTGATCTGCAGTGGCCGGAGCCTGACTTCGACCCGGAGCTGGAGCTGAAGCGCCTCGAGGAGTCCTAAGCCGTTACGGCAGCCGTTACTGCACAGTAGGAACAACCCCAGTTCAGATTCTTTCTGAATCGGTAAAGCCGCCGACGGATGCGGGCCTTCGAGGAAGGCGGGGGCACACTGTATGGGTGTTTAAAATCGGCGAGTTCTCAAAGGCAGCGGCTATCACTGCTGTTG
>OJLS01000083.1_pt1 | contig 23474 bp, 21 predicted proteins | sample 1597081 | NCBI WGS metagenome assembly OJLS01 (sample SAMEA3904663, study PRJEB24821) | metagenome | biome: Builtin; feature: hospital; material: surface | place: USA | collected 2013-05-22
CCTTCGACATCAACGATGTGCTGGCTAACCCGGCGCGCTTCGACCAGAAGAAACTCGAGGCCATCAATGCCGACCACATTCGCTTGCTCGAGCCGGAGGATTTCAAGAACCGTCTGCGCGCGTACCTGAGCGAGTACACGGATTTCCCCGCCGATTACCCGGAAGACAAGTTCGCCGTCGCCGCGGATCTGGTGCAGACGCGCATCAAGGTGCTGGGCGATGCGTACGGCTTGCTGAAGTTCCTGGTCACCCCGGACGGGGAGCTGGCCCTTGACGAGAAGGCCGCGAAGAAGAACCTCAAGGAGGATGCGGTCGAACCGCTTGACGCGGGCATCGCTGCGTTGGAAAACGTGGGGGAATGGACCACCGAGAACATCGAGAACGCGCTCAGCGGCGCGCTTATCGACGACTTGGGGCTCAAGCCCCGCAAAGCATACGGCGCCCTGCGTGTCGCTGTCTCCGGTGAGGCTGTCTCGCCGCCGTTGTTCGAATCGATGGAACTGCTGGGCCGTGAGTCCACGCTTGCCCGCCTGCGAGCGGCCCGCGAGCAGACGCCGTTCCAGCCGGCCGCGGAGTAGGTCGGGATTCAGAACGGACAGTAATCACACCGGCGTGATTCGCGGGGTAGATTTATGCCCCGTGACCACCTGATTTGGTGCCGAATCGCCGGTGTGGTTATAGTTATCGACGTTGTTCAGAGCAACCGCGGTGCACACGCCGCGAGGCGCTGAAAAACAATGGCCTATGGTGTAATTGGCAACACTACGGTTTCTGGTACCGTCATTCTAGGTTCGAGTCCTGGTAGGCCAGCTGCAGTTCCCAGAGTCTTCCGCTCGAGTAACTGCTGGACATGAAAGTCCTTATGCCCCGTTCGTCTAGCGGCCTAGGACGTCGCCCTCTCACGGCGGTAACACGGGTTCAAATCCCGTACGGGGTACACAGTGAATGACCTCCGGTCGGCTTCAATTGCGAAGTTGGCCGGAGGTTTTCGTTATCGTGGGGCGCATGTTTAGTCAGGATATGCTTACCGTCTCCCAGTCCAAGTCGATCGGACGCGATGAATTCACCATTGCCGGGGGCGATGGACGCGTGCTCGGTAGCGCGCGTCAGACGCTGAAGCTGAGTGATCTGGTCAAGGCCTCGCGCGGGGTGGAGGTGTTCGATGCCGCGGGCAATGTCGTCTTAGTCGTCGAGGATCCGGTGAACGTCATTCGCGACACGTACGTCATTCGCCGCGTGGACGAACAGACTGGAGAGAAGACGGAGCTCGCTCACATTACTAAAAGGTTTGCGTGGCTTGGAGCGAAATATGACGTGGATATCGCCGGTTTTCCGCCCGTGAAGATCGACGGTGAGGTCTTCCAGCTGAATTACCAGATCACGGGGGAGGGGCGTCCCATCGCCCGCGTCGATGCGGAGTATTCGGGTATGGGGCGAGCTTTGATGGGGAAGACGACGTACCGTCTCGTGTTCGAGCCTGGTTTAGACGAGAACGTGCATGCCGCCGTGATCGGCATCGCGATCGCTTTGGACATGCGGCGCGAGAAAATGCGGAATTCGCAGTAGTCCGCCTCTCCGGATCTACGCGACCAGTGAGCTGCCAGGGGGCACGAGTGACGGTGGCGGTGCTGCCCGATGCAGTCCAGGTGGGTCCGGCGTTTTCTGCGGGTATGCAAGCGACGGTCACGTCAGTGCTGTTCGAGGTGACCAGCTACTCGGTGAACCTTGAATCCAACGGTGTCGAGTTCCGCGCTCGCATGGCGGCGGACCCGAAGCCCGCGGTCGGGGACGCCGTCCGCCTGAGCGTGAACGCGCCGCTCATCTATCCCGCATAAGGTGGCGGCAACCAGTCGATTTGGTTCTTGGCACAGGGTCATTTACAGTTAGCGAGTCGCATTCAAAAGCGAACGCGCCCCGTTCGTCTAGCGGCCTAGGACGTCGCCCTCTCACGGCGGTAACACGGGTTCAAATCCCGTACGGGGTACAAGGCGAAGCGGCCGGTGAAAAACATTCACCGGCCGCTTTTTCGCGCGCGGGCGAGCAGCAGGCGTCGCCGCTGGCCCGAAGACAGCGAGTCCGCGCCTTTGGCCAGCGGAAAGTCGAATCCGACGGCGGCGAGGACGGCGGTTGCGGTGGCGCCGTCAAGCGAGGGCGCGGCGACACGCAGGTTGTCGCGCGCTGTGGTGGTGAAGACCCACGCGTCCTCAGCGAAAAGGCGGGTGCCGGAGGGCGCTAGGGCCTGGACGGAGGCGGGGGCGCGCAGCCCCGCGAGGGTTTTGAGCATCGTCGTTTTGCCGCAGCCGAACGGGTCCTGGACGAGCACCGTGAGGACGCTGGACGAGCGCATCCCCTGCTTAATCGAGAAGATTGCCAAGCGCGACCCCTTCCCCGGCAAGGTGGTCACCGGCGGCATCGTGACCGCCCGCGACTCCAGCTGGCTGCTGTCCTGGACAGTCAACCGCCAGCCGAACTTCAAAGAACCAGCCGAAGGACCAGATGGCCGTCTGGGTCTACGCCCTGTACTCCGACACACCCGGCAACTACACCGGCAAGACCGGCGAGGAGATCAGGCGCGAGTGGCTCTACCACCTGGGCGTGCCCGTCGAGGAGATCGACGAGCTCGCCGCCACCGGCGCCAAGGCCGTCCCGGTGATGATGCCCTACGTCACGGCATTCTTCATGCCGCGCGCCGCGGGCGACCGGCCGGACGTGGTGCCGGAGGGCGCGAAGAACTTCGCCTTCATCGGCCAGTTCGCCGATTCGGCGCAGTGCGACTGCATCTTCACCACCGAGTACTCCGTGCGGACCCCCAATGGAGGCCGTCTACACGCTTATGGACATCGAGCGCGGGGCCCGGCAAAGGGAAAGCCGCCGGTCTCGTTCTCGGCGGCCGGGGCATGGCAGAGAAGGGTGACAGGGGTGTTGTCCTGCACGCGCCGGGCGAGGATGCGCCCCGAGGCCTCGTCCACGGCCAGGTCCTCCATCGGGCCGTGCCCGCCGGGGTAGAAAACGAGGTCGTAGGCGGAGTCGTCCACCTCCTCGAGGGCGAGGGGCTGAGACAGGACAGGCTGCAGCTCGTCGAGCTTCGCTCGGACGCGGGCGAGGGTGTCCGCGTCGCCCGCCCCGTCGCCGAGGCTGACCTTGTCCACGGTCGGGGCGCGCCCGCCCGGGGGTGGCCACGTCCACGTCCCAGCCCGCGTCGGTGAAGACGGTGCAGGGGGGGCACCAGCTCCTCCGCCCAGAAGCCGGTGGGGTGCTGTGTGCCGTCGTTCACCGACGACGGCCGCGGCATCTGGGTGGGCGGTCACCGCCCACGTGCGCGGCACCATCGACCTGTAGGCGCGGCTAGGTCATCATCACCTTGGTCTGCGCAACCGCCTCGTCCATGCGGTCGATCGCGTGGTGCAGCCGGTGGCGCAGCCAGAGGCCGAGGAAGAGGAAGGGCAGCGCGAAGAGGACGAGGATGCCGAGGGCTCGCCAGAAGTCCCAGCCGTAGGTGCCGAAGACCGCGGCGCGCATAGCGCGGATCGAGTAGGTCGCGGGCAGCCAGGGGCTGGTCGCCTGCGCCCAGCCCGGCAGCAGCTGCAGCGGGTAGGCGCCGCCCGCCGCCGAGACCTGGAGCACCAGGATGAGCACGCCCACGGCCTTGCCGGGGTTGCTCAGGGAGAGTACCAGCGTGTAGCAGATCAGGTGGAAGACCAGGCTCGAGACCCACCCCGCCACGAAGAGGAGGAATGGGTGCGCGGGCTTGATGCCCACGTAGACGATGAGCCCCGCCATGAGGAGTGTGGATTGGGCCAGGCCGGTGGTCACGAACGTCAGGTAGCGGCCGAAGTACTTCTGGCCCGCGGTGAGGCGGCCGGGATCGACCACGTTCTGTTCGATGGAGCGGTCGTCCGTGCGCACGGCCACCGACGTCAACAGGGCGCCTACCCACAGGGCGAGCACCGTGTAGAGCGGGGCCATGCCGGCGCCGAAGCTGACGCGGGGGAAGACCTCCTTGCGCTCCACCTTGACTGGGTCGACGAGGGCGTCGGCGAGCTCCTCCGGGTGGCTGGAGACGAGGTCGGCCAGCTTCGTCAGGTCCCCGCTCGAGCGCGCCTGCGCGATCGACTGCTGCGCCTCCTGCATCCTCGCCGCGTTGGCGCGCAGAGATTCCGCCGTTTCGCGCAGGTCCGCACCGGAGGCTGCGAGGGTGTCGCGCAGCGAGCCGGGCCGGTTGGCCAGGGCAGAGGAGACGCCGTCCATGTCCGAGCGGGCCTCGTCGACGTTCGCCCGGACGTTGTCCAGCGAGCCCGACAGCGCCTCAAGGCGCGGGCGGATCCCGGTTTCGTAGGAGTTCTTGGCCGAGTCCATCGCCTCGCGGGCCCGGGCGATCGAGTCCTTGATCTCCTGCCGGTCCGCGTTCTTCTCGTCCGGGCTGCCCTGCCCGGCGGTGAGGCGCGCGGCGGCGTCGTTGAGTCGGTCGCGCACGGCCGTCTGGCGGGCGATGGCGTCGTTGAGGTCGCCGACCACCGCGCGCACCCCCGGCTGGGCGTCGGGGGGAAGCGCCGGGGCGACTTGGCCGTTGATGGTGTCGCGCAGGGCCGTGTACTGCTTCACCTGGACATCGATGCGCGCGGCGATGTCCGTCAGGCTCGCGGCGGTGGCCTGGGAGGTGGCGGAAGAGTCCGCCATCAGCTGGTCGACGCGGTCGCTTACAGCGGCAAAGCTTTCCGACGTCGCCCCCAGCGCCGCCGCAAGCGCCGCGCCGTCTCCGCCGAGGCCCGCCCCGGTGGCCCCGAGGTCGACGGGGCGGACCTGCCCGAGGGAGTCGCCCAGCGCCCCGGAGATCCGCTCGGCGCTGTCGACGAGCGGCACGCTCGACTCGGTGAGCGAGGCGAGCGCGTCCACGGTGCTGGCGCTGGATAGCAGCTGATCGCGGGCGCTGGCGGTGCGCGTCTCGATGGAGTCGAGTGCCTGCTTGGTCTCCGCCTCGTTGAAGGAGTCCGAGGCCGTCTCGATCACCCCGAAGGACACCTCGGCGAGGGCTCTAGTGAACGACGCGCTGATCTGGGCGCTGACGGCCTGCGTGCCGTTGGAGATGAGCAGCGGGGAGATGGGGTTCTTCTTCTCGTTGACGTAGAGGTCGATGCGGCTGGGTTCGGCGTTTCCGGCGTAGAAGGTGAACATGTCGTCGCTCAGCGTGGGCGGCAGGACGATGGCGGCGTAGTACTCGCCGGACTTCGCGCCCTCGATGGCGTCGTCGGCGTCGGTGATGACCCAGTCCATCGAGTCGTCGCGGTAGAGCTGGGAGAGCACCATGTCGCCGACGTTGACGGCCAGCGGGGTGAGGTCGCTCGTGTGGCCGCGGTCGGTGTTGGCCACCGCCACCTCGAGGCGCTCCGTGTTGGCGAAGGGGTTCCACGTGGCCAGCACGTTGAACCAGGCGAAGAGGCAGGGGATGGTGATAAGGCCGACCATGACGATGCCCGCCATGACGTTGGTGTAGAGCCGGCGCAGGTCGTTGTAGGCGATGGAAAAGACGGTTCTCACTTGGTGTCCTCGCTTTCGGCGTCCCCGGGCCCGATGGTCACGCTGGTGCCGGCGGAGTCGTGGCGGTGGATCACGGCGTCGCGCAGCTCGGCCTCGCCGAGGCGCGAGACCTGTTCGGCGTCGACGAGGCTCTGCGTGAAGTACTCTACCGCGCCGAGGTAGAGGACGACCAGCAGCGACCAGGCGACGACGATGGCCAGCATGATCGTCTTGTCGGTGGGCAGGAGCATGGTGAGCAGGGTGATGATGGCGATGCCGACAACGCCCGCGCCGATCCCGCCGAAGATGAGGGTGCGGTAGTTCTCCCGCAGCATCCGCGCCCGCTTCTCGACGCCCCCGCGGAATTCATCCCGGTCCGACAGGGCGGCCATGATGTCGGACGCGCGGTAGGGCGAGCCCATGACCTCCACCTTCTCGTTGGTGATCAGGTTCGTGCGCGCCAGCTGGCGGTTGAACAGGAGGTTGGCGTGCGAGGAGGTGAGTCGGAACAGCCACCCCAGGGCGAAGGCCGCGGCGGACATGGCGAGAAGCGTCGCCAAATAGCGGAGGTAGTGATGGCCGTAGAACCCGGCGATGGTCTCGCGCATCGCGTCGATGCCGTAGCGGAAGGGGAGGAAGGGGTAGATGTGGCGGAAGAAGCCGGGCATGAGCTCGATGGGGTAGAGGCCCGACGCGCCCGGGATCTGGATGACGACGAGGAAGACGGCGATGCCGCGGCCAATGTGGCCGAGCGCGGAGACGATGGAGTAGATGATCCCCGTGTAGGCGACCCCGATGGCGATTGCGGTGGCGAGGAAGGCCGTGACGGACTGCATCTGCACCCCGAAGGCCACGTTGCCGAGCGTCACCACGACGGCCTGGAGCACCGAGAGCGTGGCGAAGAGGAGGAAGCGGCCGAGGTAGGCCTGGCCGACGGTGAGGCGGCGGAAGCCCTCGGTGTCGACCTCGACGCGGAAGATGATCGTCAGCACGAACGCGCCGATCCACAGGGCCAGGTTGGTGAAGAAGGAGGCCATGGAGCTGCCGTAGTTCTCGGTGGGGAAGACGGCCTGCTGCTCGACGGTCACGGGTGAGGAGATGTACTCGCCGATCTTCGCCGAGTTGAGGTTCGTCACCGTGTTGAGGGTCTCCGAGTCGGAGGTGGCCAGGAGAGCGTTGATGTCGGCCTGGGCGGAGCGAACGCCGTCGGCAAGCGTGCCGAGATTGCCCGAGACCTCGTCGAGGATGTCGAGGCTGGCCGCGAGCTGTTTATCCACCCCGTCGAGCAGGGAGGTTGTCTCCTCACGCAGGGCACGCTGGCTGCTCAGCGCGCCGCGCACGGAGGCAACGCTGCCGGAGGCCTGGGCGAGCGAGGCGTTGATCGCGGGCACGGACTCGCCGAGCTGCGTGCTTGCGGCGCGCGCTGCGGCGTTGGAGTCGGCGGTCGCGGACTCGAGGGAGTCGCCGAGCTCGCCTATCGACGCCAACGCAGCGCCCGTGCGGCGGTCCACGTTGTTCAGGCCGTCGAGGACGGTGCGGGAGGCGGCGGTGCGCTCCTCCAGCGCGCCGGCCGCGGCGTCTAGCTGAGTGCGGACCTCGGGCGACAGGGCCGCCCCGGCCGACAGGGCGCGCAGCTGCGCGGCGGCGGACTCGCCCTGCTTGACCACGCCGTCGACCTCGTCGACGGCGGAGCGCACCCGTCCCTGGGCGGTGCCGAGCTGGTCCGTCGCCCCCGCGATGGAGGCGTTGGCGGAGGCGGCGCCGAGGCTGAGCGCGTTGGTGGACTCGACGAGCGCGGTGGAGGTGTCCGCGCTGAACCCGGCGGAGGACTTCTGTAGCTCGGCGATGATCCCTTCGACCTCCCCGAGGGAGGAGTCCACGGACCCGAGGGTGTCGTCGACGGAGCCGACGAGGGTGTTCAGCTCGGCGACGACCGAGCGCGCCCCGCTGATGCTCTGGTTCATCGTGGCCACCCGCCCCTCGGCGGCGTCGAGGTCGGCGGCGACTTGGGCGAAGCTCCCGGAGGTCTTGCCGCGGGCCTCCTTGGCGCCGTCGCGGAGGGTGTAGCCCGTGCTACGCAGCTCGGTCGCCGCAGCCTCGCCGACCTTCTTCTTAAAGGCCTCGGACACGGCTGCGTCGACAGCGGAGGCGCCCGCGTCGGTGATCGAGGGGGTGACGCCGTTGCTCTTCTCGTTGACGTAGTACTCCAGCACCGGCTGCGTGTAGGTGCCGCTGACCAGGCTCAGCAGGTCCTCGCTGAATTCGGGCGGGATGAGGAACATGGCGTAGTAGTCGCCGCGCATGAGACCGTCGCGGGCCTCGTCCTCGGGGAGGAACACCCACCCGATCTTGTCGTTGTCCTTGAGCTGCTCGGTGATCTGCTCGCCGATGTCAACCTCGCCGACGCGCTCGGCGGAGGCACCGCGGTCGTTGTTGACCACCGCGATGCGGATGTTTTGGGTGTGGGCGTAGGGGTCCCAGAACGCGTTGATGTTGAACCACGCGTAGAGCGCGGGGGTGATAAGCACGCCGACGATGATGATGAAGGCCCGGGGAACGCGCAACAGGCGACGAATATCCCGTTCAAGAATCTGCCCGCTTTTTCTCACGTGGCGAGCGTACTCTAGAATGGAGCGTTTGCGAAACGCTCCGCAGCGGCCCCGCTGGCCCGGAACGCATAAGCTGGAGTTCATGGTTTCTGAATCATCCCCCGGCCTGCTCGCCGCTGTCGACGCGGCACGACCCCCACTCGGCGGCACACCGTGCACCGGGTAGATGAGCAGACTGGTGGCAAGGCGGAGCCAAATGCGACGTGGACATCGCAGGTTTCCGCCTGTCAAGATCCAAGGTCAGATCTTTGAGCTCAACTACCAGATCACCGTGGAGGGGCGTCCCATCGTCAGTGTTGACGCTGAATACTCGGGAGTCGGCCGAGCTCTGATGGGAAAGACGACGTACCGGCTTGTCTTCGAGCCTGGTTTAGACGAGAACGTGCATGCCGCCGTGATCGGGATCGCGATCGCTTTGGACATGCGGCGCGAGAAAATGCGGAATTCGCAGTAGTCCGCCTCTCCGGATCTACGCGACCCGTGAGATGCCGATTTGGTTCTAGGCTGCGCGTCATTTCCTGTTAGCGAGTCGCATTCAACAGCGAGCGCGCCCCGTTCGTCTAGCGGCCTAGGATGTCGCCCTCTCACGGCGGTAACACGGGTTCAAATCCCGTACGGGGTACAAGATGAATAACAAAGATCCGACATCTCCAACAGGGATGCCGGATCTTTGCTTTGCGGTACTGTTCCGATCGTGCCCGTCAAGCGGGCCCGCGGTTTAAGCGCCCGATTCGGTTGAACTCTCTCGCGGGCCGAGCTCTTCTTCGAGCACCTGCTGCGCGACCTTCATGGCGGAAAGGGCGGCGGGTGCCCCGCAGTAGCCGGAGGAGTGGATGATGGCTTCGGTGATCTCTTCGCGGGTGAGGCCGTTTGTCAGGGCGCCGCGGACGTGCCCGCGCAGTTCCTCGGTGGCGCGCAAGGCGACAAGCATGCCGATGTTGAGCAGGCTGCGGTCGCGGCGGTTCAACCCCGGGCGTGTCCACACTGAGCCCCAGACGGTGGCTGTGACGTGCTCCTGGAGTTCTTCGCCGTCGGTGCCGGCGGCGCGCCCGAGAGCGGCGTCGACAAAATCATCGCCCATGACCTCGCGCCGGACGCGGATTCCTGCGTCGTAGCGGCTGTCAGCGTCAGACGGGGACGTGGTGGTGTGGGGGTTGGTGCCGGAATCAGTCATGGGACAAGCCTAAACCATCGAAGTTGGCATAAGCTTCCTGTTATGACTGAATTAGGGTGCGGAATACTCGGGGCCATCGGTAAAACTCCTCTTATTCGCCTCGACGACATTGCGAGGCAGGGGGGCGTGGCGTCTGACACCCGGGTGTGGGGGAAACTCGAGTCCTTCAATCCCGGCGGGAGCGCCAAGGACCGCACTGCGCGTGCGTTGGTGGGCGAAGCCGAGCGGCGCGGGGAGCTACGCCCAGGCATGAAGGTCGTTGAATCCAGCTCCGGCAACCTGGGTGTCGCACTAGCACGCGAGGCGGCTGTGGGGGGCTGGGAATTCCACTGTGTTGTTGACCAGCGGACCAACTCCGCCACCTTGGCGTTGATCACTGCTCTCGGGGGAATTCTGCACCCCGTGACAGAGCCAGACCCTGAGACAGGTGATTGGCTCGTTGCCCGGCGCAAGCGTGTCGTCGAGTTGAAGGACGAGCTCGGCGCGGTGAATTTGGACCAGTACTCCAACCGGGCTGCTTTCGCGGCGCATGACGGGGGAACGATGGCGGAGATCGTCGATAAGCTTGGGCGCGCTCCCGATGTTCTGGTGGTGGCGGTGAGCACGACCGGCACGATCGGGGGTTGCTTGCTCCATATCCGCGGGCACGGGTACGACACACACGTTGTGGCGGTCGATGCGGCAGGTTCCGTGCTTTTCGACGGCACCCGCGGCCCCCGCCTTCTCCCCGGCTATGGTGCCGGCGTGGTGCCCGATCTCTCCACCGAAGTCGACCCCGGGCGGGTGATCCGGGTGGAAGCGGGCGACGCTGTGCGGGCTGCCCGCCGTATGGGGCGAACGACAGGGTTCCTGCCCGGGGCGTCCGGCGGTGCGGTTGCGCACGCGCTGGACGAGTTGCTTGAGGAGGGCGCACGCGGCGACATCGTCGGCATCTTCCACGATGACGGCCGTGCGTATCTGGATACGGTGTACAACGACGAATGGGTGGAAGAGAACCTGGGAAGCGGGATAGTCGAATGAAGGTAGGCATCATCGGTGCGGGCCCGCGGGGACTGTGGGCCGCGGAATCGCTCATGGAACGCGCGCGGCAACGCGGCGCCGCCATCGAGCTGACGGTGTTCAGCGACACCACGTTAGAGCGCGCGTCCGCGCCCGGAGCGTTTGCGCAAGACCTCCCGGAAGAGTGGATCCTCAATGCCCCGAAGCGCATCGTGCAGACGCAGTTGGGCAAGCTCGACGCCGCCGGTGAGCACGAGGGCCAGTTCCCGCCGCGCAGAACCGTCGGGCATCTCCTGAGGGATTCTTGGAGCGCCCTGGAACACCATCTTCCGCCGCAATGCAGTGTCGAGCACCGCTTCACCCACGTCCGTTCGGTGCACCCGGTGGACGGCGGCGTGGACGTGGACGGCGATCTCTTCCACGAAGTGCTTCTGGCCACCGGGCACGAACACGATTGGCCCGGTTCCCTCGCCAACGCGGATCTAGGGGATCTGCGCGTGGTCGCGCCTGCGTACCCGCCGGCCAACCTCGATGCGGTGGAACCAGAGGATGTGGCACTCGTGCGCGGCGCGGCTCTGACGTTTATCGACGTGGTGCGGTACGCGAGGGCAAAAACTTTCTACCCGGTGACGCGGTCTGGGCGTTTCATGGAAGTGAAGGCATACCTCGACGATGACCAGGCCACGCTGGCCAAGCCGGTGATTCAGGCCGCCTCCCGGGCCGTTGCGACATGCGGCAGCCTGGCCGAGGTGAAAGATATCCTGGCTGGCTGCGCGCAGGACGTACTGCGCATCGCCGGCGGTGACGGCTCCATCGACGAGATTCGCGCTGTCCTGGACGGGAAAGATTTCGCGGGGGATCCGGTGGAGGAATTCCGGGTCTCACTCGCCGCAGCCCAAGGCGAACGGCCGTGGACACCCGCATTGGCCGCGGCGCTCGCATTCCGCGACACCTACGATGCCCTCATAGAACGCGCGTCGTACGGTGGTCGGGACACTCTCGGTGGCCGGGATTTCGACGCTTTCACACGGACGATGGAACGCGTCGCATTCGGTCCCCCAGCGGAGTCGGCCGCTGAGGTTCTTGCGCTCATTAACAGCGGGCGGATCCGCACCGACGCCATGTCCCGCGGCGGCGAGGATATCCGCGAGGTGGCAGAGTCCGTCGGTGCGACGGTAGTCATCGATGCTGTACTGGCTCCGCCGGGAGTAGTGGAAGGATCCTTGGTGGGCGACCTCGTCTCCCGCGGTGTCGGTGAGTGCTACCCGGGCACAGATGCGCTCCACGTGGGGCGTGACGGCACGCTGGCGGGGCAGAGTCACATCGCCGCGGCGGGACGGATGAATGAAGGCTATATTCTCGGCCACGACACGTTGCGCCGCAGCTTCCACGATGTCGTGGAACGCTGGGCCGACCGGGTCAGCGCGGCCGCGCTGGCGGACCCTCTCCGCGTGCACGGCATGCCGCCGTTGGAGCCCGTGAGGTTCGACTGGTCCGACCGTTTGCTCTCAGATGAACATGCCTGCATCGACCTGTTGGACCGATTCGGAAGTCCCGTCAACGTGCTCAACGCTGGTCCGATGCGTGACAATATCGCGGAGCTCGTGAACGCCGGAGCGGCCGCCGGCGTAGAAACGAAAGTCTTCTACGCGAGGAAAGCGAATAAGGCGCTTCTGTTCGCCGACACCGTGCGCGACTCAGGCAACGGCGTGGACGTTGCGAGCGAGAACGAGTTACGGCAAGTGCTCGAACGCGGGATGCCGGGGGAACGGATTATTCTCTCCGCTGCCATCAAGCCGGATGCGCTGCTGCGCCTGGCCATCGACAACAACGTGGTTGTCTCCGCAGACAACAGGGCCGAGTACGACCGGCTGTGCGCACTCGCTGAAGCGGCGGGTGTTCCAGCGCGCGTCGCACCGCGGTTGGCGCCCGATCCGGATGCTATGCCCCCGACCCGTTTCGGTGAGCGGCTGGAGGCGTGGTCTGACCACTTGTCGGCGCGGTCGGCGCATGCGCGCATCGTCGGCGTCCACGCGCACTTGCACGGCTACGCGGCGAAAGACCGGCAGGCGGCGTTGCGCGAATGCATGGAGTTGACCGACCGGTTACGCACGGCAGGACATGCGCCGGAGTTCATCGACATCGGCGGCGGAGTGCCCATGAGCTATCTCGCCCACGAAGAACAGTGGGACGCGTACCAGGAAGCCATCAGCCAGCAGCGCGCCGGGTATGCCACCCCCTTCACGTGGAAAGCCGATCCGCTGACCAACACGTATCCGTATTGGCAGACCCCGACCCGCGGCGAATGGTTGGCGGAAGTCTTGTCCGGCGGCATCGCCGAGGGGATGCGGGAGCGCGGCCTGCGGCTTCATCTCGAACCGGGGCGTTCGCTTCTCGACGGCTGCGGGGTCATCCTCACCCGTGTCGCCTTCACCAAGACCCGCTCCGACGGCCTGCCCCTTGTCGGAGTGGAGATGAACCGGACGCAGTGCAGGACCACCTCGGACGACTTCCTGATCGACCCTGTTCTGGTGAAGCGGGAGGGAAGGTCCGCGGTGGCAGGGGAACCACTCGAGGCATTTCTCGTCGGAGCGTACTGCATTGAAGACGAGGTGATCCTGCGCCGGAAGATCCGCTTCCCGGAAGGGGTCGTGCCCGGCGATATCGTGACCATCCCGAATACGGCCGGCTACTTCATGCACATTCTTGAAAGTGCGTCGCACCAGATTCCGTTGGCCAAGAACGTCGTCTGGCCGGAGGGAACTCTCGACGCGATCGACCGTTAGATCGCTTTGATGAGCTTGTCGGCGGCGACGAGTAGTTGGGAGCCCCACTTCTCAGCGGGAGAGGGCTTGAGCCGCTCGACGGGGCCGGAAATGGATAACACTGCCAGTACTGCGCCGTTTGCTCCTTGAATAGGTGTGGAAACGCTGGCGAGTCCCACCTCGCGTTCTGCGACTGATTCGGCGATGCCGGTGGAGCGCACGGTGGCCATTTCTTCGTCGGAGAAGGGGGCGTCGACAAGCTTGTGCGCGGCGAAGATCTTCGCCGCGGAACCGCGGTCGAGCGGCAGCTGCGAGCCGACGGGCACGGTGTGCGTGAGTCCGCTCGGGGGTTCGGCGGCGGCGACGCACGTGCGGGAGGATCCGGTGAGCTCGTACAGCTGGACAGATTCATTTGTGGTGTCCACGAGGTCTGCCATGATCGGTTTCGCAGCGTCGATGATCTTCGAGGGGGCCAGCGACGCGTAGCGCGCCAGGGCAGGGCCGATGGCCCAGGCACCGGTGTCGGTGCGGACGAGCACGTGGTGCACTTCTAGAGCGGTGGCGAGCCGGTGTGTTGTCGCCCGGGGAAGCCCAGTGTCGGCGCTGAGCTCGGAGAGGGTCTTTTCGCCGGACGCGACGGCGTCGATAAGCGCGATCGAGCGGTCGAGGACCTTGATTCCCGAGCTGTTCTCCGCCGGGCTTTCCACAGAATTTCCCACGGAGTGGATCTTATCATCTCGCTATATGGTCGATGGCTGCCCGTCCCAGCGCGGTGGACGGTGTGCGGAAATGGTGTCGGCTGTACTAAACTATCCCATTGAATGGAAACGTCAATCCCGCGATATGGAATCGCAGGAGCACGGAGGAGGAGAGACTATGGCGCAAGATCGGCCCTTGACGCTGGCAGAGAAAGTGTGGCGCGACCACGTGATCACCGAGGGCGAGAACGGTGACCCGGACCTGATCTACATCGACTTCCAGCTCCTCCACGAGGTCACCTCCCCGCAGGCTTTCGACGGTCTGCGCATGGCGGGCCGCACAATCCGCCGCCCGCAGCAGCACCTGGCCACAGAAGACCACAATGTTCCGACCGTGGGCATCAAATCCGGCAACCTGCTCGAAATCGAGGAACTGACCTCCCGCACTCAGGTGTCCACTCTCCGCAAGAACTGCGAGGAATTCGGTGTGCGCCTGCACTCGATGGGCGATGTCAAACAGGGTATTGTCCACACCGTCGGCCCCCAGCTGGGAATCACTCAACCGGGCATGACCATTGTGTGCGGGGACTCCCACACCTCCACCCACGGCGCATTCGGCTCCATCGGCATGGGCATCGGCACCTCCGAGGTCGAGCACGTCATGGCCACCCAGACCTTGCCGCTCAAGCCCTTCAAGACCATGGCTGTGGAAGTCTCCGGCGAACTCCAGCCGGGCGTGACGGCGAAAGACTTGATCCTGGCCATCATCGCAAAGATCGGCACCAACGGCGGCGCCGGCCACATCATCGAGTACCGCGGGGAGGCCATCGAGAAACTGTCCATGGAAGCCCGCATGACCATCTGCAACATGTCCATTGAAGGTGGTGCACGCGCGGGCATGGTCGCACCGGACGAGAAGACCTTCGAGTACGTCAAGGGCCGCGAATTCGCCCCCAAGGGCAAGGACTGGGACGAGGCAGTGGCGTACTGGAAGACGCTGCCCACCGATGAGGGCGCAGAATTCGACACCGTCGTGGAAATCGACGGCTCGGCGCTGACCCCGTTTGTCACGTGGGGCACCAATCCGGGTCAAGGCCTGCCGCTTGCGGAGTCCGTGCCGGACCCGGAGTCCTTCGGCGACGACACGCTCAAAGCTGCCGCGGAAAAGGCCCTGAAGTACATGGACCTCGAGCCGGGAACCCCGCTGCGGGACATCAAGATCGACACTGTCTTCCTCGGCTCCTGCACCAACGCGCGCATTGAGGACCTGCGCGCCGCCGCTGAGGTGGTCAAGGGCAAGACGATTCACCCGGAGACCCGCATGATGGTCGTTCCGTCCTCGGCGATGGTGAAACAGCAGGCGGAAGAGGAGGGCCTGGACCAGATCTTCCGCGATTTCGGTGCTGACTGGCGCACGGCGGGCTGCTCAATGTGCCTGGGCATGAACCCGGATCAGTTGAAGCCGGGGGAGCGCTCCGCGTCCACGTCCAACCGCAACTTCGAGGGCCGCCAAGGCCCGGGGGGACGCACCCACCTTGTCTCGCCGCTCGTCGCCGCAGCCACGGCGGTCACCGGCCACCTGTCCAGCCCCGCCGATCTCTAGTACCTAAAGGAAGTGCCTTCGATCATGGAGAAATTCACCACACACACCGGCGTCGGCGTGCCGCTCACCCGCTCCAACGTGGACACCGACCAGATCATCCCGGCAGTCTACCTCAAGCGCGTATCCCGCACGGGCTTCGAAGACGGTCTGTTCTCGAACTGGCGCACCAACGAGCCGGACTTCGTGCTCAACCAGGACGCGTACAAGGACGGATCCGTGCTGTTCGCCGGCCCGGACTTCGGCACCGGCTCGTCGCGCGAGCACGCCGTGTGGGCGCTGATGGATTACGGCTTCAAGGCCGTGTTCAGTCCGCGCTTCGCCGACATCTTCCGCGGTAACACATCCAAAGCAGGGCTGTTGGCCGGCCAGATGACGGACGCTGACATCCAGTTGATCTGGAAGCAGCTCGAGCAGGAACCCGGCCTCGAAGTCACAGTGTCGCTGGAGGACCGCACTGTCACGGTCGGAGAGAACACCTACACATTCGAGATCGACGACTACATCCGCTGGCGCCTCATGGAGGGGTTGGACGACATCGGCCTCACCCTTCGCGATGAAGATGCCATTGAGCGCTTCGAAGAGCGGCGCCCGGCGTTCAAACCGGCGATTTCCTAGCGCACCGGCAACGCCGACGGCAAGTAGTCGGCGCCGGTAAGGCGGCCTTCGTTGAAGGAGAGGACCCACACAGAGCCCTTCTTCGCCTTGATGTCCCCATCGATAGGCAGGCGGCCGGTCGCCGACAGCCACGCGAGCATGTTGGGGATCACGTCGCCCTGAGCGCAGATCACGCTCACGCCGCCTTGCTCGACAACCTCCATGAACGCTTTTTGGGCTCCGACCATGTCGGACAGCCACGCCTCATCACCGAAGCGCTCGTCGGTCTCGACGGGAAGATTCAATTCGTCGGCAAGCGGGGCGACCGTTGTTTGGCAGCGATCCGGGAGCGCGGAGTAGATCCTGTCGGGGTGGAATGGCGCGAGCATGGGGACGAGCATCTCCGACTGGCGGCGGCCTTTCTTGTCCAAAGGACGCAGGTTGTCGTCGCCGGACCACTTCTCGCGGTCGTGCGCGCGCGCATGGCGGACATACAGAATCCGGGACGTCGAAGGAAGACCGAAGCGTTTCTCCGCCTTCTGGAGCACCTGGCGGTCGAGGTCGTATGACATGATCTCCTTCGCCTCGCTCAAGGGGAGCCAGCGAATCTCGTCGACTTCCTCGTTCGCCTCGAATTCGCCTCCCACGACTTCGCCCGTCCAGTAATAGACCACCTTGGTTGAGTCCTTGACCGGGTACACCGTCTTGCCCAAGAGCTTGCCCAGGCGGACATCGAAGCCGGTCTCTTCCTTGATTTCGCGCACAGCAGTGGCGACGAGGGATTCGCCCGGATCGACCTTGCCCTTCGCCAGCGACCAGTCGTCGTAACGCGGGCGGTGTATGCACGCCACCTCGAGGGAGCTGATGTCCTTCAGATCGCCCCGCCACAACACAGCCCCCGCAGCAAGTGTCGTGCGTTTGAATTCCTCGTGCGGTTTCGAAGGAATTTCCTGGTGACGGCCGGTGAGGAACATCTCTCCTTGGAGGTCTTTGTCCTCTTCGTGCATGTGTGACTTTTTGCCCATGGTCAACATTCTCCCGTATCAGGCATGGGCGCGCATAACCCTGATTCTGCTTGGTCCGTGCTTTACACTGTGACGGGCAGAAATCCGCTCTCCGCGGGTGGACAGCAGTGAAAAGAAAGGTGGCGCGCATGGTCAAGGTCGCTGTCCTTGGCGCAGGCTCATGGGGTACGGCGTTGGCGAAGGTTTTCGCCGATGCAGGCAATTCTGTGAGCTTGTGGGCGCGCCGTACCGAGTTGGCCGCTTCCATCCAGCAAACGCGTATCAACGCGGACTACCTCGACGCCATTGTGCTGCCGGACGCGATTGAGGCGACCGACGACGCGGCAGCGGCGATTGATTCGGCGCACATCGTTGTTCCTGCTGTTCCAAGCCAGACCATGCGCGCGAACCTGGCGGATTGGGCGCGGCACATTCCCAGCGATTCGACCGTAGTGTCTATTTCCAAGGGCATCGAGGCCGGAACTTACAAGCGGATGAGCGAGGTCATTGGGGAAGTCACCGGCATTGGGCAGGACCGTATCGCGGTTCTGACCGGACCTAATCTCGCCCGCGAAGTGGCCGACGAACAGCCGGCCGCCACGGTCATCGCTTGCTCCGACATGAACCGCGCCAAGCTCGTTCAAGCGGCATGCGCCACGTCGTACGTGCGTCCCTACACCAACACAGATGTGGTGGGCTGCGAGATCGGTGGAGCGTGCAAGAACGTCATCGCATTGGCGTGCGGCATGGCCGCGGGCAAGGAAATGGGTGAGAACACCCAAGCCACCTTGATCACCCGGGGACTCGCTGAGATCACCCGGTTGGGTGTGCAGCTCGGCGCGGATCAACGCACCTTCGCCGGGCTGGCCGGCCTCGGCGATCTGGTGGCCACCTGCGGGTCGAAGCTCTCCCGCAACCGCACCTTCGGTGAGCGGCTCGGCCGGGGGATGACTTTGGATGAAGCGCGCCGCGCAACGAACGGCCAGGTGGCTGAAGGTGTGATCAGCTCACAGAGCATTTTCGAGCTCGCCATCGCCAATGACGTGGACATGCCCTTGACGGAAGCTGTGTTTTCCGTGTGCCACCGCGATTTGCGTGTCGACGACATGATCGCCGCGCTGATGGGGCGCTCCAAGAAATCTGAATAGCGGCTTGTAGTGTGGTCTCCATGATCACAATCGCCGTTATTTACGGTGGAATGTCCTCTGAGCATTCCATTTCCTGCATTTCCGCCGGCGCAATCATGGCGGAGCTCCCCCGGGACAAGTACCAGATTTTCCCGGTGGGCATCACCCAAGACGGCACCTGGGTTGAGGGAACCACCGATCCGGTCGGAGATTCGCGGTTGCCTAGTGTCGACGGCGGGCGCGAGGTGGCGCTTTCCGTGAACCCGGGTCGCCGCGGCGAATTCTACGATCCGAACACCGGCGAGGTTCTAGCCACGGTTGACGTGGTGTTCCCTGTGCTGCACGGCACGTTCGGCGAGGACGGCACTATTCAGGGGCTCCTCGACCTCGCCGGAGTTCCCTATGTGGGGACGGGCGTGCTGTCCTCAGCGTGCTCGATGGACAAGGAGTTCACCAAGACGATCGTCCGCGCGGCAGGAGTGCCGGTTACCCGCGAGTTCATTCTCCACGAGGACGCCGACATGTCGGCTATCGACGCTGAGGTGCGGGAATATTTGGGCTTGCCCGTCTTTGTCAAACCCGCGCGCGGCGGATCATCGATCGGCATCAACAAGGTCGATTCGTGGGACAAGCTTGAGGCCGCGGTGCGTTTCGCGCGTCTCTACGACACCAAGGTGATCATCGAATCCGAGCTGATTGGTGACGAAGTGGAGATCGGTGTCATCGAAAAGCCCAACGGCGAGCTCGTCGCCTCCCCGCCGGCGAAGCTCAACGGCACAGCCGACTCGGAGGAAGGTTTCTACGGCTTCGAGACAAAATACCTCGACGATGTCGTCACAGCCACGATTCCTGCGGGCTACGACGATGCGCTCAATGAACAGCTCGCAGAACTGTCGCTGAAAACGTTCCGCGCTTTGAGCTGCCAGGGCTTGGCCCGAGTCGATTTCTTCGTCACCGAGGCCGGCCCGATGCTCAACGAAGTGAACACCATGCCGGGATTCACCTCGATCTCGATGTTCCCGCAGGTCTTCCAGGCCGCAGGTATGTCATACGGTCAGTTGCTGGAAACTCTGATCGCTACTGCGCTGGAACGTTCTGCTGGATAGCGTTCGACACCGCAGTCAGCGCACCGTCGCCGATGCCGGCCGGCACGAAGACCGCGATCTCCGCGGCGCGTCCCAGGGCGTAGAGAACCGTGGCAGGGACAGTCCTTTCGCCGTCCGGTTCCTCAAACCAAGGGATGCCGTTGACCTGCGTGAGCTGTGCGCCGGGTGCGTAGCTCGGTGGCGGGGCGACGCCGCATTTGAGGACCACGGGATCGAAGCCGTCCGCACTCCACGCAGCGGAAGCGGCGCCGAGGCCGTCCACGGTGGAGACGTCGATACGCGAATAAGCGTTCGTTAGTTCCTGCGGCAGGGCCGCAATCAGATCGCGGCACACCGCGCCCGAAGCATCGTCTGCCGCGGACTCGAGATCCGCCAGCGGTGCTTTACCCGGATTCGGCTCAGTGGCGTGGAGTGCACCGAGATCGAGATCCTCGACAGGCGACGGGCGGCCATTCAGAGCAGCGTCTTCGGCGGTGACCGCCACGACGGGGGAGCGATCCACAGTGAACCAAGTGGTCAGATTCGCACCCGGCGCGGGATCGCGGACTTTCATCCACTGCGCCCCGGCAATGGTCTCCGTCGGGGTGAGTTCTGTGAACTGCAGCGGTGCGTCAACGCCGCAGCGCAACGTCACGCGTTCGGCGGAGGAAGACTGCCAGACAGCGGCGCCGGCCGGCGCCGGGGGCGCAAGCTCGGCCCGGGAATGCCCCGCGAGCGTCTTGGGCAGCGAATCCACGAGAGCCGCGCATTCCGGTGAGTCGGCCTCGGGCGACGGCAACTCCGTCAAGGCCACCGGCTGATTGTTAAGCTGCTTGAGATACAGCTTCGACCCGATCAGCACACCGGCGACGAGCAGCAGAGCCAGTCCGAGACTGAGCAGGATCAGTGAGCGCCGCATGACGGGCCCCTGGTCGCTTCGGTCGGCGGGCGGTTCCGTGAGCGTCCTGCTGGTGGTCATAGCGGATCATTGTATTCGGACACTGAGCAGCACTCGACGGAAAGGCCCCCATCGACCGTGATCCAGACTGGTTTTCCTTCAGGCGGGCCCACACTCGGTGACGTCGGCGAAAGAGCGGTGATCCAATGCATCATCGACGCCACCCCCTCCGCCGTCAACGGGGACGATGCTGCGGTCCTGTACCGGTCCTCTCCGAATTCCCGCGTTGTGGTCACGACCGACATGCTGGTGGAAGGACGCCACTTCAGGTCTGATGTGACCACGCCGCGCTTTATCGGGCGGAAGGCCATTGTGCAGAATTTCGCCGATGTCGAGGCGATGGGGGCACGCCCGGTCGCGGCCCTGCTTTCGCTGTCTGCCCCGAAGGATTGTCCCGTGGCCGTTGTGGAGGAGCTCGCCAGCGGTATTGGCGAGGAAGTGGGGAAGTACGCGGCGGAGCTTGTCGGCGGCGATGTCACATCCGGGGACAGCCTGGTTATGTCGGTGACCGCTGTCGGATCGCTCGGAGGCAATCGCCCCCCGCTGACACTGGACGGAGCCCGCGCCGGGCAGAACCTGGTGGCCCACGGCCGCATCGGTTACTCGGCTGCAGGCTTGGCCCTGCTGGAATCCGGGAGAGAGATCCCGGAAGAATTCGCTCCGCTGGTTGAGGCGCACCAAGCACCGGAGATCAACCCCGGCTCCGGAGTCGTCGCGCGCTCCGCTGGTGCGAGCAGTATGACGGATAATTCGGACGGTTTATTGCACGACCTCAACCTCCTTGCAGCACGTTCAGGGGTGTGCATCGATATTGACTCGGGCACAATCGCCCCCGATGAATGTCTTCGGCGGGCGGGGGAATTTCTCGGCCATGACCCGTGGCAGTGGGTCTGCGAGGGCGGGGAAGACCACACTTTGTTGGGCACGTTGAGCGGGGATGCGCCTGTGGGGTTCCGCACTATCGGCACCGTGACCAAATTGGGCCCCGACGAGCAGCCGAGGGTTTCCATCGACGGACATGCACCGACATACGGCGGAGGATGGGAGAGTTTCGCATGAGTGTGCCTGTGCACCCCTCGTGGGAAGAACCGCTCGCACCTGTGGAGGATAAGATCCACGAACTGGGTGATTTCCTGCGCAGCCAACCGGCGTTCCTGCCCGCCGGCAAGGACATTCTCCGCGCTTTCCAGGATCCGTTCGACGATGTCCGCGTGCTCGTTGTGGGCCAAGACCCGTACCCGACGCCGGGGCATCCAATGGGCTTGAGCTTCTCCACACAGCCGGGCATCGCCCCGCCCCGCTCACTGGTGAATATTTACAAGGAGCTTGACGACGATCTGGGCATCCCAGCGCGCCCCGACGGGGATCTGTCTTCCTGGGCGAGCCAAGGCATCCTGCTCCTGAACCGGGTGCTCACCGTCGCGCCGGGGAAACCCGGTTCCCACCGCGGGGTGGGGTGGGAAATGGTTACTGAGGCCGCGATTCGGGCATTGGCGGAGCGCGGTGTGCCGCTCGTCGCGATCTTGTGGGGGCGCGACGCGCAAACAGCGAAGCGATTTTTGGGGGACACCCCATGCATCGAGTCGCCGCATCCATCCCCGTTGTCGGCGCGGAACGGGTTCTTCGGCTCACGTCCGTTCTCCCGTGCCAACGAGGCGCTGCGCGCTCAGGGCGCGGACGGTGTCGACTGGGCACTGTAGAGTAAGGCCCCATGACTAATCCTGCGGTGATCGACGGTGCGCGACTGCTGTCGTGGGCTCGTCGTGCCGCGCAGGAGCTAGAGATGCACCGGGAGGAAATCAACAGCCTCAACGTTTTCCCGGTTCCGGATTCGGACACGGGCTCGAACATGGCCCACACCATGACAGCGGCGGTGAAACAAGCCGAAGCGTTGGATGAAAGCGCTGGAGTGGCGGAGATTGCTTCGGCGCTCGCTGTCGGTAGCGTCAAAGGTGCGCGCGGCAATTCTGGTGTCGTGTTGTCGCAGGTGCTGCGTGGGGTCGCGCAGGCTGCAGCCGAGGGTGATCTCGGCGCAGCGAGCGTTGCAGATGCGTTGAACAATGCAGTGGGGTACGTGGACCGCGCCATCAGCGATCCAGTGGAAGGCACGATCCTCACCGTGCTGCGGGAGGCTGCCGAAGCAGCCCGCGGTGCCCTTTCCGGGACAGATGCGGCAGAGCTGTCCCACGTAGCGGGCGCAGCCGTAGCAGCGGCTGAGGATGCTCTGGCAAAGACACCTTCGCAATTGGCTGAGCTGCGTGCTGCTGGTGTTGTGGATGCTGGGGGGCGCGGCCTCGTGCTGCTGCTCGGTGCATTGCGCGACGAGGTCGCGGGCACGGATAGGGAGGATGCCGGCGGTCCCAGGGCGCAATCAGAATCCCGCGCAGAGGACTCGGTGCCGCTCTCTCAAGAGCAGACTCCCTCCCACGGTCGCACGGGCTGGTTAGAGATCATGTTCATGTTCGTCGGGCCGGTGGAAGAGCTTGAAGCGTCACTTGCTTCGATGGGCACGAGCCTGGTCATCGCCCGGCTGCACGATTCCCAGGCGATGATTCACATTCATTCCCTCGCTGCCGGCGCGGTCATTGAGCAGGCATATTCACTGGGCGCAGTATCTGAACTGAGGCTGGAAATTCTTCCGGAGCCGGAGCGTGAGCATGACGCGAATTCTGCCGACCGTCTCATCATCGCAGTGACTCCCGCCGGATCAGTGGCGGAACTCTTCCGCCAAGCTGGTGCCGTTCCCGTGCAATCGGGCGAGGATCTCACCATCCGCATCAGGGACGAGCTCACCAAAGCCGGCTCAAGCGAATTGATCATTCTCCCGAACGGGCACGTGGGCTCACATGGTGTGCAGCAGATTTCGGATGCTGTTCAGGGGTCCTGCACAGCTGTCGCGGTGTTGTCCACACAGCGGCTCGTCGGAGGTATCGCGGCCTTGGCGGTGTACGACCCACGGTTGCCGCTGGAAGCGGCAGCCGCCCAAATGGATGAAGCAGCCGCCGATATGCGAGCCGCAGACATTGTGGCCGGGGCAGGAAAACAGATCATGGTGTTGGCGCCGGACGGCGGGGTGCTGGCGGAGGATGAAGTGGTTCAGTTGGCCGTCGATAAGGCGTGTCGCGCGATGCTCGCTGAGGGCGGGGAGCTGGTCACGCTGCTGCTCGACGCGGACGCCGCCGCTGATGTCGATGCCGCTGAGCTCGAATCTGCGCTCGGTGCTGAAGTGTCGGTCTATCCCGCGGACGGTCTCGGCGTCGTGGGGCACATCGGGGTGGAATAGACTCGTGCTGGGCCTGTCTCTTATACACATCTGACGCTGCCGACGATATGCAGTGTGTAGA
>OJLS01000084.1_pt1 | contig 23401 bp, 22 predicted proteins | sample 1597081 | NCBI WGS metagenome assembly OJLS01 (sample SAMEA3904663, study PRJEB24821) | metagenome | biome: Builtin; feature: hospital; material: surface | place: USA | collected 2013-05-22
GATCTACACACTGCATATCGTCGGCAGCGTCAGATGTGTATAAGAGACAGGGGAGGCGGGGGCGGATGCCCTCCGTCGCTAAGCGGCGCACGTTATGGCTGTCCGAGCGCGACCATTCTTCGACGCGCGTCATGGTCAGCTCCGGGTAGCGCGCAAGGTACGGCCGCACCGCCCATTCGCCGGTGAATGCGCGGGTCAGCGCTTCCGTCGCGGTCAAAGAGAGCGCGGGGTGATCGAGGCCGTAATCCTCGATGAAGCGGCTGACGGGCCATAGGTGGAATGCGTGGTTGAAGTAGCCCTCGCCCTCAGCCAATTCGGGGCCGAGCTTATCGACGATCCCCTGCACTGCCTCCCCGTAATCCCCCGGGAGCCGGTCGTGGAGGCCTTGAGCAAAGACCCCGACCCGGTCCTTGATCTCCAAGTCATCGACTCGGGGCGCGACCCACGCCGCGTACTCGTCTGCGTCGATGCCGAGTTGAGCGCCGAGCTTGCGGGCGGTGTCGGCGCCGAAGAAGTACTTCATCTTCATGCGGGACATTCTATGAACGCTTGTTCCCGCACTTGGGCCTATGCGCTCTTCAAGGCTTTCTTGCCTGATTTCTTGGTCGACTTCTTGGCAGTTTTCTTTGTGGTCTGCTTCGTCGATTTCTCTGTGGTCTGCTTCGTTGACTTCTTCGCGGACTTCTTCGCAGACTTCTTCGTGGCCGACCCCGAACCTGACGCGGAGTCGGACCCGCCGGATTTACGGCCGAGCGACGCTTTCAGGGCAGCCATGAGGTCGACAACATCGGCGTCCTCTCCGTCGTCGTTGCCGCTGTTGGAGCTCTTCGACCCGGATTTCTCGCCAAATGTCTCTTCGGTGTCGAGGGTGTCGCCCTGCTCGAATTTGGCGTCGATAAGCTTGCGCAGCTCGATCTGGTAGTCGTCGGAGGGGAGGCTGAGGAAGGGGGTAAGGGCGGAGGCGCCGATAAGCGGTGTGCCCAAAGCTGACCGTGACGGCGTGTGGTGGGTGGCTCCGGATCTCGTCGGCGAGGTGGCTCTAGCTGGGCGAACGCACGACGGGAAGGTGCGGCACGCAGTGTGGCGTGGCTGGCGCGACGACAAAGAGCCCAGTGATGTGCGGTGGGCGGACGAGCTCCGCCAATAAGCAGACAGAAAAAATCTGGCGGACAAGCAAGAAATCCTGAATTTTCTGTTCGCGCATACTATATTCCTGTACAAAGTAATTCGCGTCACGTGTTGGATCGAATGTGTTCCAGCCTAAACAGTGGACGCGGATATACCGCAATTGGAGGAATGGGGTACCTGTTGAGCACGAAAATCACCGCCGACCACTCCCGCTTTCAGCGTGGCGATAGGGCGTTGAGGCCGCTGGAACGCCTCCTCATGTGGCGGCCTTTCTCCACCGTCGCGCGCACGCTCATCATCTTGGCGCTCGTCTTCCCGCTGCTGTTCGCGGGCCTATTCATGTGGGCAATGTGGGACCCGACTGGGTCCGTCCCCAACACCAAACTCGCTGTGGTGAACAACGACAAAGGTGTCGACCGCGGTGAAGGGGCCGGTCTGGAGGAATTCGGCGCCGATGTCGTCGAAGGCCTGACCAGCAAAGACTACCTCGACTTCAGCGAGGTTAGCGCGGATGAAGCCCGCGACGGCCTGCTGAAGGGGCGCTACCTGTTCACCGTGACCATTCCGGAGGACTTCTCCGAGAATGTGGTCACCGTGATTGACCCGGAGCCGAAGCAGGCCAACATCCTCGTCGACTTCAACGATTACAACGGCACGAACGGTGCCGTGCTCACTGCGGGTCTCGTTCCGCAGATTCAGGCCGAGGTCAAAGCTGAAGTGGCCAAAACTTACGCTGAACAGGTCCTGGGCGGCCTCAACCAGCTCGGCGACGGCATCCGTGCCGCGGCCGACGGCTCCGAACAGCTCGACGACGGTGTCGGTCAGCTCAAGGAAGGCGGCGAGCGCGCGGTCGACGGCATCAACCAGCTCGACGACGGCGCGCACGAGCTTCACGACGGCACGGGGCAGCTCGTCGACGGAACCACCGAATTGAACTCGGGCGTCGGCGAACTGCACGACGGCTCCCTGCGCCTTGACGACGGCGCAAAGCAGCTCAACGACGGCTTGTACCAGCTTGAGGACGGCACCGACCAGCTCGCCGACGGAGCCCGCCAGATCGACGAGGGCGTGAACAAGCTGACCGGCATGCTCATTCCACTGCTGGAGAATGTGCAGGGCGGCGTCACCCAGCTCCTCCCCATCGTGGATATCTTGCGCCAGCTCGGTTTGAATGCGGAGGCGGACAAGCTCGCGGGAATCGTCGGCCAACTTGACCCGGGTAACCCGCAGAACGTGGTCAGCGATCTGAACCGCCTGCGCGACGGCACGGGTGAACTGTACGCCAACCTGTCCGATCCGAATATGCCGTACCGGAACGGCCTCAACCGCCTGATCGACGGTTCGAACCAGCTGGTCGACGGCACAGGTCAGCTGGCCGACGGTACCGCGCGACTCCAGGACGGCGCGAACCAGCTCAACGACGGTGCGACCCGCCTGCACGACGGCACCGGGCGCCTGACAGACGGCACCACCCAGCTTGTCGACGGCGGCGGTCAGCTCGAAGACGGCATCAATCAGCTCAAGGACGGCTCGGAGGAACTGTCCACAAAGCTTGCCGACGGCGCGAAACAGGCCCCGCAAGTCAAAAACATGGAGAAGTCTTCCGACCAAATCGCGGTGCCGATCATCTTCGACGAAGCTAACCTGCACCCGACCCAGGTCGTTGTCGACCCGGCGAACCCGACGCAGAAGGAACCCTCCAGCGGCTTCTCCATCCTTGGACTGATCGTGATCAACTTCCTGCTCATGGCGGTCGTGTCCATTCTGCTCCCGCACGCCATCGGCCGCCGCCACAAGGCATCCGGTGCAGTCGGTCCCGTCTTTAGTGCCTGGGCGTCCATGCTGGGGATCAACGTCGCGCTTACTGCGTTGCTCGCCTTCGTGTCCATCACGCTGGGGTGGCGCCCGGAGAACTGGTTCGTCATCGGCGGGGCCCTCCTGCTGATCGACATTGCCGGCACATCGATCTTCCAGTTCTTCCGCATTCTCTTCGGCCGGGCGGTCGGCGCAATGTTCAACATCGGATTCTTTGCCCTGGGCCTGTTTGTCTCCGGTGCGGTGTGGCCGCTGTCGACGCTGCCTGCCCCGTTGGCATTCATGAACCCGCTGCACCCGATGAGCCACGCCCGCAACTTGTTTGTCCGCTCCGTCGACGGCATCTACGACAGCACGTTCTGGACGGGCATCGGTGTCCTGGCGCTGTTCTCCCTTCTCGCCGTCGGCGCATCCATCCTCATTTACGATGCCCGCCGGAACGCTCTGTTCATCGAGGACCCAAACGAGAATGCGCTGCAGCGCAAGAAGTTTGAGCGTGAGATGCGGGAAGGTGAAGAACCGCTGGAATCAGTGTTCTCCCGCTAGTTGCGCGGCGGAGGGCTGGGGTTTCACCTCCGGCCCTTTTTCTATGCGCTCCCTGCGCGCATAAAGAAACCCCAGCCGCGGCGATCACTGGGGCTGGGGCGGCAAGGCCTGACGCGTCCTACCAGGTAGCCACGAAGCGCATGAGCAACTGGGCGATCGGGTCTGGGAACGGTTTACGCAGCCACTTCAGCACGCGGTCGGTGAGGCTGACGGCGTAGTGGGGGACCCACCGGCTCCAGGGCGCCTTGGTGGTCAGGACACGCACTGCTTCGTCGGCGACATCGCCCGGGGTGAGGTTCACACCCATCGTTTTGACGGACTGGGCCTTCACGTTGGCCACCTGGGTGGCTGCCCAGAGGGGCATGAGGTCGTGGACGCGGATGTCGTCGTTACGCCATTCGACGCTGAGCGCTTCCGTGATTCCGTTGACGTAGAACTTCGTCGCGGAGTAGGTGGAGATCTCCGGTTGGCCGAAGATCGCGGACGCGGAGCTCATGTTGATCATGACGGCGTCCTTCGTCGCCTTGAGATAGGGGTGCGCGGCCTGCGCGCCGAAGGTGACGCCGAGGCAGTTGATGTCCACGAGCGTGCGGATCTTCTCGGGGTCCTGCTCGGTGAGCAGTCCGTCGATGATGATGCCGGCGTTGTTGAACAGGAAGTCCAGGCGCCCGCCGGTGTACGCGGTGAAATCCGCCAGGGCAGTGTCCCACTCCTCGCGGTCCGTGACATCGAGGTGCCCGGTGACCAGCTGCCCGTCCGGGATGTCGGCGGTGCCCCAGGTGGCCTCTTGGATATCGTAAGCGCCGACGGTCCAACCGAGGTTGAGCAGGCGTTGCGCGGTAGCTTTGCCGATGCCGCTGGCACCACCGGTGATGAACGCGGCAGGGCGGGCGGCGGGGTCGGCAGTGAAGTCGTCTGGCTTCACATAAGGGGTCTCGTTGGTGTCTTCATGAAATGGTTTGGCGAATGGGTTCCACATAGAAACAACCATAGGCCCCGCGTTTATGTTGCGTGGCTCAAAAAACCAATAAAATGTGGGCTAAGACATAAAAGACTTCGATTTCTATGGCTCTACCCGTCGCTCCACGTGCGGGTGCGCGCGAACATTGTGGCTACGATGACCCCGAGCACCAGAACGCCAGCGGGCAGCAGTAGCGCATGGCTCATCGCCGCCGCGAACGGCTCATGGAGGAATTCGGGTAGCGGACCCGTCTCGGACCGTCTTGCCTCGCCGCCGCCGAGACGCGAATTCAACTGGGCGGACATCGCGGCCGCCACCGCCGCGGAGCCGATCACAGCGCCGACCTGGCGCACGGTGTTGTACACGCTTGACCCCGCACCAGCGAGCGCAGGGTCGAGGTTGCGCGTGGCAATCATGGATAGCGGACCCCAGATCAGCGAGTTGCCCACACCGTAGAAGATGCTGATGAGCAGCATCCAGTACGGACTGTGCTGCGGGTTGGTGATAAACGCCGACGCGAAAATGCTTATCGACGTCACCGCCAACCCCGCAATCGCGTACGGCTTCGGATCATGCGTGTTGGTCCGCTTGCCCACGAATCCAGAGAGCGCCCCGGACACAAGCCCCGACGGAAGAATGAGCAGGGCGGCGCGCGTGGGGCTGAATTCCTGGACGCGCTGGACGTAGATCATCCACGGGATTGCGAACGTGGACACCGCGAATCCGACGGTGGTGATGGCCGCAGAGGCGAGCGCGAAATTGCGGTCCGCGAACAGGGACAACGGCACGAGGGCGTCCCGCGTGGTGCGGGACTGCCACACGATGAAAATGGCGAGGAAGAACACACCGGCGGCGATGAGCCCGATGGCGCGGCCGTCCCAGTTGAAATTCGAGCCCTCTTGGATACCGAAGATGAGGCAGAACATGCCCAGCGCGGAGAGCGCTACCCCGAGCCAATCGAAGTGGCGGGCGTTGAGCTCCAGTCTGGGCACGTACTTCCACGCCAGGATGAGGCCGATGATGCCGAAGGGGACGTTGACGAAGAAGATCCATTCCCACCCGCCGAGGTCCACGAACACCCCGCCGAGCAGCGGGCCGACAATCGTGGCCACGCCGGCAACGGCACCCCACACACCCATGGCACTGCCGCGTTGGGTGGGGGAGAACGTGCGGATCATCAGCGACATCGTCTGCGGGGTGAGCATCGCACCGCCCAGTCCCTGGAAAGCGCGCGCCGCAATGAGCACCCCGACAGAACCGGCCAAGCCGCACGCCAACGACGAGGCGGTGAAGACGACCAAGCCGAGCAGGTACATCCGGCGCGGCCCGAACCGGTCGCCCAATCGGCCCGTGATGAGCAACGGCACCGCGTACGCGAGAAGATACGCGCTGTTCACCCAGATCACGTCGTTGTAGGTGGCGTGCAGGCTTTCCGCGATGGCCGGGATGGCCACCGCCACGATCGTGGAATCCACCAGGATCATGAAGAAGCCGATCATCATCGACCAGAGCGCCGGCCACGGAGAACCCTGCGCAGACTGGACAGTCTTATCCGCACCGTCGACTTGTTCCTGTGTCATCGCGCGCCTTTCGGAGGGGACGTGGGCCAACGCCGGAAATCTACCCGCTGGCTACGGTTTCGTCCATCTTTCTCATTCAGTTTGCTCCCGTTCTCGCTCGGCGTGGGTTCTCAGCTTGGCGCGCTGTCAATGACCACCGGCCCTCCCCGTATGAAACGGGAAGGGCCGGTGGTCATCCGGTCCAGCGAGATAAAGCTCGTCAAGCCGGGTTCTTAGAGTGCGGTTTAAACGCCGTCGGTCTCCTGCGGGTCCTTGTCCGCGTCCGCCTTGGTTTCGTGGCGGGTGCCCGGCTCGTGCTCCGGCGGAGCGTAGATGGAGTAGAGCTTCGCGGGTGCGTCGGACTCGTTGACGAAGTTGTGCCACTTGCCGGCAGGTACGAAAGCTGCCCAGTCGGCGCCAATGACTTCGTCGACCTCGAGGTCATCCTCGCTCGGGCCGATCTTGGCGTGCAGCTCGCCAGCCTCAAGGCGCAGGAACTGGTCGTGATCGCCGTGGATCTCAGCGCCGATCTCGCCGCCGGCCGGAATAGTCATGACGGTCAGCTGCAGGTTAGGTCCGGTCCACAGGGTGTCGCGGAATGCCTCGTTGTCGAGCGTGGCCTTCTCAATATCGAGGACGTACGGGTTCGGTCCGTGGTCGTTACCGGTTTGTGCTGCCATGTCTCCTCCTCAAACTCGGGATTAGATACCCCCAATATACCGGGATTTCCGCTGGCAGGTTGTCGGTTCATAACCCCACATAGGGGCTGAGCCGGAGTACAGTGACGGCATGAGCAATGGTGAACCCGAATTTCCCGGCGCCGAGGACATCCCGGAACGAATATTCGACAACGACGCGCGACTCGAGCATTTCACCGAGGCCAACGACCGCTGGGAGGAAATCCCCGAGCGTCTCGCGGACGATTGGGACGCGATGGCGAAACTCATCGCCTACTACGAAAGCATGTGGCGCGACGATGTCAGGGACTTCCCTGAGGCGCAGTTCGGCGTGCTGTCGGAGGACGGTGTGTGGAACGAAATGGGCCGTTTCTACGAGTCCATGAAGGAGATCGCCGCGACCGCCAACCGCATCGTTGCTGAATATGAGGCGGACAACGACCCGAAGGTCGATCCCGGCACCACTCCCACCGACGAGGAGCTCGTGGATGGTCTGGATCCCGGTGTCGACGCGGCGGTCATCGACGAGCCCTAACTAGAGCTACCGAGTTCCAGCAGGCCCTCGTTAATCATCCCGGCGGTGACGGCCTGTGTACTCCTGCTCGGCGATGTCGTCTTTGCTGTGCTTGGGGCCGTGTTTGGGGGACTGGGCATCTCGGCGGGCTCGGCGGAGCCGGACCTTTTCCACCTCGGTCAGGTAGGTCTCGCTGGCGGCGGTGTCGCCGTCGTCGGTGCGGGACGGGTTGAAGTCCATGAACGCGGGGAAGTATTGCGTCGGGGAGTCCTCGGCGGGCTCCGGTTCGGTGGTGACCGGTGCGATGGTTCGTCCGCCGGGGAGCGGCTGAACCCAGTCCTCGGGGTCGATAGCGTGAGCGAGGTCCACGGTGACAGCGATGGAACCGTCGGAGAATTCGAAGATTTCTGCCGTGGGAAGCTCAATCTCGGGGCCTTCCGGCAGCGGCAGCGGCGGAAGAGTGCGCACCGGGAACGTGCCGGGAGCGCGGGTCACGTCGACGCTGATCGATCCGTCGACAGCCCAGGCGCGTGCTTTCACGTCGGACCCCTGTGCAAACAGTGCGGCGATTTTCTCCCGCACCGGGCCAGCCTGGCGTTCGTCGAGGGTGCCCAGAACGCGGCCGCCGCATGTGACCACGACAGTGTGGCCGTGCAGGTGCAGCCCCACGAGCCACTGGCCCGGTGACATGAGCATTGTTTCCGCTGCGGTGAACTCGCCGTCGGCGACGTGGACGTAAACAGGGGCTTCTCCCGGCGCAGTTCCGGGGAGTAGCAGTGCACCGGGTAGGAGGTTGTTCCGCGGGACGCACATCGTTGAGGGAGCCAGTTGGACGGCGACGTGGTGTGTGGCGGTGAGCGGGTCGAACGATATGACCGCGTGCGCGGTAGGCACGAGACCGGCGCCGTGGAGGGTGTCGACGCAGCGGTAGTGTGCTCGATCATCGGCGCTGATGGAGCCGATGATCCCGCCGTGAGCCGCGGGCCACCGCACCTTCCATTGACCGGAAAGTGGGTCGGCTTCGAGCTCCACGGTCGTCTGCAATGGGCTGTCGGGGGTCGGTGCCCCGGCGTGCTCGAACAGAGTTGCCGCCACAAGGTCGCCCACGCTGAGCTCGGTTCCGCCGCCGGGGGCGGTCGGGGCGAGAGGGTAGCGGGGCAGTGGTTCCATGGCCCTCGACTCTAGCGCGCGAGCTTACGGATCCCGGAGACGACACCGAGGACGGCGAAGCCCACGATGAGTCCCATTACGGTGGATCCGGCGGTGTCGACGAGCCAGCCCAAGGCACCACCGCCGACAGCGTCGGAGGCCTCTGCCAGAACATCATGGGGCCAGTGCCAACCAAAGACCTCGGACAGGCCGCGGATGATCAAGTGTCCGCCGACCCAGAGCATGGCCACCGTGCCCACGATGCCGATGAGCTTCAGCACCACAGGCATTCCCTTCACCAGGGCTTTGCCTAGCCCAGGGGTGTTGCCGCGTTCGATCATGCCGAGGCCGATGTCGTCGACCTTGACCAGCAGAGCGACAGCTCCGTAGACGGCTGCCGTGATGAAGAGGGCCACGGCAACGAGCACCAAGAACTCCATCAGCAGCGGCTGGTCCGCGACCTCGTCGAGAGAGATGATCATGATCTCCGCCGACAAAATGAGGTCTGTCGTGACAGCGCGTTTGACTAGAGATTCTTCGCTTTCTTGGTCGCGGTTGACGGCGCGGTCCTGCTGCTCGCTTTCGTCATGGAGGAGCTTCTCGGCGATCTTCTCCGCGCCTTCGAAGCAGAGGTATGTGCCGCCGACCATGAGGATCGGGACCAGCGCCCACGGCGCAACCGCGTTGAGCAGCAGCGCGATCGGCAGGATGATCAGCAGCTTATTGCGCAGCGAGCCCTTCGTGATTTTCCAAATGATCGGCAATTCGCGCGCGGGAGAGACGCCAGTGACATACTGCGGAGTCACTGCCGCATCGTCAATCACGACACCGGCAGCTTTGGCCGAAGTCTTGGCAGTCAGTGCCGCGACATCGTCCATGCTGGAGGCGGCGGATTTGGCGATGAGGGCGACGTCGTCAAGCAGGGCGAGGAGACCTCCGGCCATGTGCGGACCTTTCTGTCGGGGGTGCTTCGAACAACAAATACTAATGCGAACGCCGCGCTTGGGTAGGGTGTGGGCCATGCCAGAAACCGTGACCTCGACTGCGCGTGTGCGCATCGACCGTCCCGCACGTTACGGGAAGCTGTTGGCCAACCATTACGGGCGGCTTATCGACGCTACGTGGGACCCCGAAACCTCCAAAGGCACCTTCACATTTCCTGCGGATGGCACTGTGAGCACCCCAGGTTGCGGCGCCGCGACATGCGATGTTATCGGCACCGAGGGGGTACTCATGCTCAGCGTTGAGGGGCCGGAGACTGCCGTGGAGAATGTCGAACGCGAACTGGCGACGCGCCTGATTCACCTTGCCGCCGACCAAAATGTGGTGGTGGAGTTCACCCGGGCCAATCGCGACCGCGCGAGGTTCACGCGCGAAGAACTGACCACGGCTTAACTGAAAGCGCTGTCTCGCTGCCTCGTGGCCTTAGGAGGCTGCCGGAGTGAGTTCGACTTCCTCGGCCCAGGTCAATTCGATGCCCTGAGCACGGAGCCATTCCATCGCGTCATCGTCGTGGCGTGTAATGCCTTCGACGGCGTTGAGCGTTGCGTCGATCGCCTTTTCCGCCTCTTCGGCGGAGATGAATCCAGCGGAGGTCGCTGCGGCGAGTTCATCGATGTCGAGCACGTCGACCGCCTCGCCCTGGACTGCGACGAGGTCCACATACAGGTCGCGCGTGCGCCAGACTTCACCCTCGACTTCGATTTCCGCGATGTCGAAGTAGTAATCCTGCTCCACATCCACGCCCTCGCGGAAATGGAAGATGTTGGCGCGGAGATTCAGCTTTGGCAACAGCCAGCTTTCCAGGTATCCGAATTTCGGGTGGTTCGCGCCGCGCGCCATGTAGAGGCCGAAGTCGGTGACCCGGAATGTGTCGACATCCCGGAGGAATCCCTTCGGGTCCGTGTTGGTGTTCGACGTGGTGTCGAACGTCTCTTGCTTCACCGGGTGGAGATCGGGTAGATCTGCGCGCCCCGCCTGGTCCGTAGCCACGTCGTTCACCTGCCGTCCGTCGAACTGCTTGTTCATGGGATTCCTGCCAACTTTTCGCCGGTTATTTCGCCGGTTATTTGACCGTCACGCTCAGCGCCGTCGGTGCGAATCCGCAGCTGCGGCCTCCGGTGTTGACGGCGCCCTCAACCACCGCCAGCACGAGTCCGGACCCCGTGGAGGCGACGTTGGACAGCGTTGCTGGTCCTGTTGGGTTTATCCCGTTGTTATGAAGCGGTGTTACGCCCGTGCGGAGTGTGGCGAGGTTGATCCAGTGGACACGCATGGCTCCTTGGTTGCGTGCCGCTGGTTGCGTGCCCAACGCGGTGAAAACGAACGTGGTCTGGCCGGACTTCGGTGCGGGAACCGGGATGCGTGCGGGGCCGGGCACAGCGATGACCGACCCAGTCGAGTTCATGCCCGGGCCCATGCAATTGGGGGAGATGGTGGGCCAGAATCCCTGGCGGAAACCGGGGGCGTTTGCAGGCAATGCCGGGCCGCCGGACTGCCCGCCTGAGCCAGTGAGGAACGCGAGGCCGCCGAGGAGCGCGTCCCGGACCTGGGCGGGCATGCCGGGGCGGTTGGCAAAATCCGTGACTGCTCTCTGCACCTGTGGTGTAGGACGGCCGAGCGGGTCGACGATCGCCGAGGATGCGGCGGACAGCGGGGCGGGAGCGGGTGCAGCCTGGGCGGGAGCGGGGGTGGAAAAAGCGCCGGCGGCGAGCGCCGCGGACAGTGCTGCGGGCATGACTGCAGTGCGGATGAGCGTTGCTATCTTCAAGGAAAGTATCCTTTGTTGCGGGAAAATAACATTACAACATCTGCAACATATGCGACTTTGGGCCCATCTGCAACATCAATCTCACGTTTTCCTGTGGGCGCGCGTGTGGTTGACGTGTGGTCAAGCAGTGACTCTGGACATTGGGTGCTCTGTGAGGTGGCCTGTGACGCGGACGGTCGACGCTAATCCGTCGGAATCAAGAGAGTGCGGGAGGACATGTATTTTCGGTATCGCACGAACGCCCCTATGGGGGTAGGGTTTAACCGTTCAACTGCGCCCCGCGCGCAGTACGCCTATCTAAAGGAGCAGACGTAGAAGTGTCGCACCCTGAGTTCCGTAACGTCGCCATCGTCGCCCACGTCGACCACGGCAAGACCACTCTCGTCAACGGCATGCTGGAGCAGTCCGGCGCATTCGGCGATCACGGCGAGGTTGCAGACCGCGTCATGGATTCCGGCGACCTCGAGTCCGAGCGCGGAATCACCATTTTGGCCAAGAACACCTCCATCCGCCGTGCGGGCGCCGGCAAGGACGGCAGCGACTTGGTCATCAACGTCATTGACACCCCGGGCCACGCGGACTTCGGCGGCGAGGTCGAGCGCGGTCTGTCCATGGTCGACGGTGTCGTTCTGCTGATCGACGCATCCGAGGGACCTCTGCCGCAGACCCGCTTCGTCCTGGGCAAGGCGCTCGCGGCGAAGAAGCCGGTGATCATTTGTGTGAACAAGACTGACCGCCCCGACGCGCGTATCGACGAGGTTGTGGAAGAGGCCCAGGACCTGCTTCTGGAGCTCGGTGCCTCGCTGGAGGACCCGGAGGCCGCCGAGGCAGCGGAGAACCTTCTCGAGCTCCCGGTGCTTTACGCCTCCGGACGTGCGGGCCGCGCCTCCTTCAACAACCCGGGCAACGGCGAGCTGCCGGACAATGAGGACCTGCAGCCCCTCTTCGACGTCATCTACGACGTCCTGCCCGAGCCGTCCGCGGATATCGACGCACCGTTTCAGGCCCAGGTGACCAACCTCGACTCCTCCTCCTTCCTGGGCCGCATCGCCCTCATCCGCGTTTACCGCGGCTCGGTGAAGAAGGGCGATAACGTCGCGTGGGTCCACTACGACGCCGAGGGGGAGCAGCACGTCAAGAACGTCAAGATCGCTGAGCTGCTGGTTACCGAAGGACTCGAGCGCGTCCCCGCGCAGGGTGAGGTTGTCGCCGGCGACATCGCCGCCGTCTCCGGCATCGACGAGATCATGATCGGCGACACCCTGTGCGATCCCGACAACGTCGAGGCGCGTGAGCGCATCAAGATTGATGACCCGGCGATCTCCATGACCATCGGCGTGAACACCTCGCCGATGGCCGGCCGCGGCGGCGGCGACAAGCTCACCGCCCGCATGGTCAAGGCCCGCCTCGACCAAGAGCTCATCGGTAACGTCTCCATCAAGGTCCTGCCCACCGAGCGCCCCGACGCGTGGGAGGTGCAGGGCCGTGGCGAGATGGCCCTGACCGTCCTCATCGAGACGATGCGCCGCGAGGGCTTCGAGCTGACCGTGGGCAAGCCGCAGGTGGTGACCAAGGAGGTCGACGGCAAGACGTACGAGCCGTACGACCACATGGTCATTGATACCCCGGCCGAGCACCAGGGTGCCGTCACCCAGCTGATGGCCAACCGCAAGGGCCAGATGACTGCGATGGGCAACGCCGGCTCCGGCGACTGGGTCCGCATGGAATTCGATGTCCCGTCCCGCGGCCTCATCGGCTTCCGCACGACCTTCCTGACGGAGACGCGCGGCGCCGGCATCGCCAACTCCTACTCCATCGAGCACCGCCCGTGGGCCGGCGAGATCAAGGGCCGTCCGACCGGTTCTCTCGTGGCGGACCGCTCCGGCCAGGTCACTGCCTACGCCCTCACGCAGCTCGCCGACCGCGGCGACTTCTTCGTCGAGCCCGGCGCGGAAACGTACGAAGGCATGGTCGTCGGCGCGAACAACCGCGACGAGGACATGGACATCAACATCACCAAGGAGAAGAAGCTGACCAACATGCGCTCCGCCACCGCGGATGCCACGGTCACGTTGGCGAAGGCGAAGAGCCTTTCCTTGGACGAGGCCATCGAGTTCTGTGATGACGATGAGTGCGTCGAGGTCACGCCCGATGTCATGCGTGTGCGCAAGGTCGTTCTCAACGCCACCGAACGCGGTCGCGCCCGCTCCCGCGCGAAGCAGATGAATAAGTAGGAGCCTCCCTATGCAGTAGCATTAGTGGCCATGTGCACCCCCAGTCGCAGAGTTTCAGCCGCGAGAATTCTCGCTCCTGTTCTCGCGCTGGGGGTGTTGTCGTCGTGTTCGGCACAGCCGGGTCCGCCTCCAATTGTGGAAGAGCCGGAGACGACGGAGACGTCCACCACGACGGCCGCCCAGCCCGCGGCGCGCACAGAGGCGAGCGTCGGCGTGCAGCCGTTGCGCAACGGCCTCAACCCGCATCTTGCGGCGGATGAGAATTCCACGGTCCGCGATGTGGCGGAGTTGGCTCTGCCCAGCGCATTTGGGGCTGGCGGCATCAATCGCGACTTGCTGGTGTCCGCGGACATTCTCCCGAATGCGGTGGTGGAGAACGGAGAGAACGACCCGGACGCGCCCGCGATGACCGTGCGCTACGTCATCGCGCCTTCCGCGCAGTGGTCCGACGGTAGCCCGATCACGGGAGCGGACTTCGTCTATTTGTGGCGCGGAATGGTCTCCACCCCGGGTGCTGTGGACCCTGCCGGGTACCGCGCGATCAAAGACATTCAGGTCAGCGGTTCAGGAAAGACGGTCGACGTGCTTTTCGACGAACCTTTGACCACCTGGCAGGAATTGTTCAATTACCTGCTCCCGTCGCACCTGCTGGATTCCCGCGCAGCGGACTTCGCCACAGCGTTAGGCGACACGATCCCCGCCTCCGCAGGGCGCTACATGGTGGATAAGGTCGACCGTGGTGCCGGAGTGATTGCTTTGAAGCGCAACGACCGCTTTTGGGGGCCGGACCCCGCGAACATCGATCTGCTAACGCTCAACTTCGTGCGCTCCACGAACCTCACCGGCGACCGTCTGCGTTCCGGCCAGCTCGCATTCGTCGACCACGTGCCGGGGGAGACGTCGTGGGACGCGTACTCGCTCATTCCCGGTGCGCAGTTGAAGCTTGTCGAAGGGCCCCGGGAACTGGGTGTCACACTCTCCGTCAATTCGTCGATCCTCGGATCCGAGGATGCGCGCAAAGAGCTGGCATCGCTTATCGACGTCCCCCTCGTCGCCCGCATCGCCGCCGGCCGCGAACGCGACCTCGCAGCGGCGCCTCGCACTGAACCTCTGGACGAGGAGCCGCACGCCCTGCGTGCCGCGGTGGCTGAGTCCGGAACGTTGAGGATCGCCGCGGACGCGCGCGACGACCAAGCCATGCCCGCTGCTCGCGCTCTGGCGGACCTGCTCGTCGGTGCAGGCATCAATGCTGAGGCGGTGGCCGCCGATACCGCCGAGATCGCCACCCGTCTGCGTGCAGGTACGGTCGACGCGGTGGTCGGCTGGTCCGTTGACGGCGGCCCTGGCGTGTGGGCCAGCAAGGTGCAGTGTGCTCCGCAGAACGAGCAATTCGTTTCTGGCAATATCAGCGGTCTGTGCTTGCCCTCCACACGGAGCTTGGCCAGTGACATTCTCACCGGGCGCATACCAGCGGACCAGGCGCGGGAGGAGGTGTCGGACACGCTTCGCCGTGAGACGGTGTGGGTGCCGCTGCTCGCTGAGCGGCGCCTGATGGTCCTGGGCAGAGGAATCACCGGACCAGCCCCCGAGTTGGATCTCTGGCAGGAAGGCGTGGCCGGCGCCGCAGACTGGAAAGCTGAACGCTCGGGTGTTTCCGGGACCGCGCCCGATGGAGCGGACGAGGACAGAGACAGCGACAACAACCTCGACAGTGAAAGTGGGACGGATGAGCACTTCAACGAACCTCAACCAGCGGCAGGGTAACGGCGCGCCCTACGAACGCGACCTGGTGGGGCTACGCGTCGTAGCAGTCCACGCGCACCCGGACGACGAGTCCATCTCCACCGGCGGTGCACTGGCACACCTGGCTCGCCGCGGTGCCGACGTTCTCGTGGTCACGTGCACGCTCGGCGAAGAGGGCGAAGTCATCGGTGAGACCTACCAGGGGCTCGTCAACGACCGCGCCGACCAGCTCGGCGGGTTCCGCATCCACGAGCTCTCCCGCGCCCTGGAGATTCTCGGGGTACGTGGCGAGTTCCTCGGCGGCGCCGGTTGCTACCGCGACTCCGGTATGGCGGGCTCGTCGGCCAGCCGGAATCCCCGCGCCTTCGTCAACTCCGGCGACCGCGCGGTCAACCACCTGGCGGAGATCTTCCAGCGCGAGAAGCCGCACCTCGTGCTCACCTACGACCCGAACGGCGGCTACGGGCACCCCGACCACATCCGCGCCCACGAGATCACGCACCTCGCCGCCGAGCAGGTCGAGATTCCGCGCATTCTGTGGGCCGCGCGTCTGCGCACAGAGCTCGAGGCGAATGTCGCCGACCGGATTCCAGGGGGCTGGACACGCCCCGCGCCGGGAGCTCTCGACGCCGTCGACGCGACCGACACGTGGGTCGAGCTGGATGACATCGTCTACGCCGCCAAAGCCGAGGCGATGAAGGCGCACGCAACGCAAATTTGGCTTGCCGACGGCTCCGTCACCCCCACCAACCCCCACTCCGCCACCGCCAGCGGACCGGTGACCACTTACGCGCTGTCTAACCTCATCGCGCAGCCGATCATCCGCCGCGAGCACTACTGCCTCGGCGCCGGCCTGCCCCTCGAACACAGGGCCGACATCGCCAGCGGCCTCGACTTCTAATGGCTCATCCCGGCCCTCCACCGGACCGTCCCGACCGGCCGCGGCAACGCCGCGTCCGCACCGATTTCACCGCGGCTGAGGCGCGTTCCGGCATCGCCTGGCTCAGTGCAGGGGCATTGGTGATGGTGCTGGTGGAGGTGGCGTCGATAAGCGCGCTGTACGGCGTTCCCTCGATTCTCGCTGCCGCGGGCCTGGGGGCAGTACTCACGCGCACGGCGCGGCTGTGGGTGCGTGGTGCGGATTCACTCGCGCTTGTGCCCTTAGGTGCCTGGATTATCGGGTTCGCGCTCCTCGCGCTAGGGCCGGAAGTGACCGCCGCGAAGATCGCCGAAAATAAGATTCGCTGCGCTGTCCTGTTCGCCGCGGCCTGCGGCGGGGGCGTGTGGCCCATCCTGGCGCGGAAGTGACATACTGTTGTGAGAATTTTCGCCAGATGAGGAGTGACAACAGCCCATGACCTACATCATCGCTGAGCCTTGCGTCGACATACTGGACCGCGCCTGCGTTGAGGAGTGCCCGGTCGACTGCATCTACGAGGGCAAGCGCATGCTCTACATCCACCCCGACGAGTGCGTGGACTGCGGCGCCTGCGAACCCGCATGCCCGGTTGAGGCGATCTTCTACGAAGACGACCTGCCTGACGAGTGGAGCGACTACTACGACGTCAACGTCGGCTTCTTCGACGATCTCGGCTCTCCGGGCGGTGCGGCCGCGGAAGGCCCATACGGCTTCGACCACCCGTTCGTGGCCGCGCTGCCGCCGATGAACCAGGAGTAGGGGACATGGGGTCGCGCCGCTCGCTCAGCCAGGTCCTGCCCGATTTTCCGTGGGACACCATCGCGGACGTCAAAGCCAAGGCCGCGTCTCACCCGGACGGGTTGATCGACCTGTCCGTCGGCGGTCCCGTCGACCCAGTGCCGCCTGCGATCCAGCTGGCTCTCGCCGAGAACTCCGCCGCGCCCGGCTACCCGCAGACCATGGGCACGCCTGAGCTGCGCGCCACGATCGTTTCCGCCCTTGAGCGGCGCTTCGGCATCACCGGCCTGAACGAGAAATCCGTGCTGCCCACTATCGGCCTGAAAGAGGCGATCGCGTGGCTGCCCACGTTGCTGGGCCTGCGCGGCCAGACCGTGGTCATCCCGGAGGTCGCGTACCCCACCTACGAGGTCGGCGCGCTCATCGCCGGCTGCGACGTCGTGCGTTGCGACGACCCCTCTGACGCCCCCCGCGACGCCGCCCTCGTCTTCATCAATTCACCTTCAAACCCGACCGGCGCTGTGGCCACCGTCGAACAGCTGCGCGCGTGGGTGGCCTTCGCCCGGGAAACCGGTGCGGTCATCGCCTCCGACGAGTGCTACCTCTACCTCGGCTGGTCCGCAGAGCCAATCTCTATCCTGCACCCGTCGGTCACCGACGGCGACAACACCGGCCTGATCGCCCTGCACTCGCTGTCGAAGACATCGAACCTGGCCTCCTACCGCGCCGGCATGATCTCCGGCGACGAAACCCTCGTTCAGGAACTGCTGGAGGTGCGCAAGCACGCCGGGCTCATCGTGCCCGGCCCGATCCAGCACGCCATGGTCGCGGCCCTGGAAACCGACCTCCACGAAGAGCTCCAGCGCACCACCTACGCCGCCCGTCGCCTCGAGCTGCTCAAGGCGTTGCCCGCCGCCGGTTTCACCGTCGACGAGTCTGACGCAGGTCTGTATCTCTGGGTGCGTCGGGAGGGCATGAGTTCCCGCGAGGCTCTCGACTGGTTCGCCGACCGCGGCATCCTGGGCGCCCCCGGCGACTTCTACGGTCCCGACGGTGCCCAGCATGTGCGCATTGCGTTGACCGCGACCGACGAGAAGGTTGCCGAGGCCGCGCGTCGGCTAGCGCAATAGCGCCCGGCTCGCGCATCGCCCCGGGTTCGAGCAAGACCCAGGTAGTCACCGGAACCAAGAATTGAGTGTCTGGTGCGCCACATCGCCGCGTCATGTTTTCATTCCCCCGCGCTTGCGGGACTAAACTGTCAAAAGTTTGTCACGCAGTGAAGCAGCGCGCGTGCGTACTGACACGATGAAAGGTGGCCGGGGTTGACCCTCAACGAAAGCACTGACGGTGGCGCAGGTGATTCTGCCCGGCTAGGACCCGAAGCGCTTTCGCCCGCTGAACCCGGCACGCCCGCCCGCCGCGACTCGGGCTCGGGCTCGGGCAGCACGGCCGTTCGTCTGATGAACAGTATGCGGGAGTTCATCAAATTCGGCATCGTCGGCGGTTCCGGCGTGCTGGTGAACTTCCTCGTCTTCTATGTCGCATCCAAGGCTCTGCTTCACGGCTTCGGTCTGGGTGCGGATGATGTGGTCACCCAGATCGGTTCCACCCGGTGGAACGTGCGCTGGTACCACCTGCTGTCATCCCTGACGTTTCTGCTGGCCAACACTTGGAACTACCAGCTCAACCGCAGTTGGACGTTCCGCGGGTTGTCCAAGCGCTCCTGGTTGCGGGGGTTTTTCCCGTTCTTGGCCACCGGTCTCGTCGCTTTCGTGGTGTCCCTGACATGCATGACGCTGCTGATGAACCCGACGACCCCGGTCGGTTTGCCCGACCACATTTTTGACGGCTCCAGCGGGTTGCGCACCAAATCGTACTGGGCGCAGGCGATCTCGACGCTGATCGCGATGCCCGTCAACTTCATCATCAACAAGCTGTGGACGTTCCGGAAACCGAAAACCGTATCCGTGCGGACCCGGGACGCGGGGTAGAAGCGAAACAGGGAACTGCCGGGGGCATTTCGCCCACCGGCAGTTTTTGTGTTCCGGGCAGGGGGAGTGGATCTCGATTACATCTGCGCCGCAGCTATCGCTCGCGACCTGGGCCGATGGCGAGGGCGATGTGCTGAGGTGTCATCGAAATCCACGGTAGCCGCTCGGGCGAACTAGCCGCTCAGGGGAACTGGTTGCTCAGCGGAACTAGTTCTTGTGCAGCTCCGCGTTGAGTTCAACGCCCTTCGCCTTGGTGGCTTCGACGGCGCCGGTGATGGAGTTGCGGCGGAAGAGGATGCCGCTGGCGCCGGAAAGCTCGAGGGCCTTCACAGTGTCGCCCTCGGACTTGCCCGTAGCCTCAGCGATGTCCGCGGAGAGCACCACCTTCGTGCCCGCGGTGACGTAAAGGCCGGCTTCGACGGTGCAGTCGTCGCCAAGCGAAATGCCGATGCCGGCGTTGGCGCCGAGCAGGCAGCGCTCGCCGATCTTGATGGTCTCCTTGCCGCCGCCGGACAGGGTTCCCATGATGGAGGCGCCGCCGCCGATGTCCGTGCCGTCGCCGACGACGACGCCGGCGGAGATGCGGCCCTCGACCATGGAGGCACCCAGAGTGCCGGCGTTGAAGTTGACAAAGCCCTCGTGCATCACGGTGGTGCCTTCAGCGAGGTGGGCACCGAGGCGGACGCGGTCGGCATCGCCGATGCGCACGCCCGACGGGACGACGTAGTCGACCATGCGCGGGAATTTGTCGACCGAGTAGACAACGACCGGGCCACGCGCTGCGAGACGGCCGCGCACGACCTGGAAGTCGGACACGGCACAGGGGCCGTAGTTCGTCCACACCACGTTGGCCAACAAACCGAAGACCCCATCGAGGTTCGCCTCGTGCGGCTTGACCAGACGGTGGGAGAGCAGGTGAAGGCGCAGGTATGCGTCGTACGCGTCGACCGGCGCCGCGGAGACATCGGCGATCGACGTTGCGACCGGAACGCGCGCCACGCCGCGTTCCTCGTCCGGGCCTGCGAGGTTGGCGAACTGCTGCGGGGTCTCCTCCAGGCGCGTCGTGCCTGTCGACGCGACCGACTCACCGATCTTCGGGGCCGGATACCAGACATCCAGGACAGTCCCATCGTGGGTCACAGTGGCCAAGCCACGAGCAAATGCGGTGGTCATAGTGGTGATCAGTTCTTTCTCTTACGGTTCACTCTTACGGTTTAAACGAATGCACGGCGCGCGGAAAGCGTCAGCCGTGCATAGCTTAGAAGATCTTGGGTTCGTGTGGGGCGTTCAACGCGGAGCAGCCGAGCGAGCTGCAACGGTTACGCGAGCTCAGCCGGCTGCGTCGCCTTTCCGCGGTGGACGATGAAGCTGATCACCACGATCGTGGTCACAACCACGATGGCGGAGATGAGCTCGGTGCGGCCGCCGGCGTCGAAAAGCATGAGCAGAATGAAGCCGCCCAGTGTTGCGAGCGTGAGCCACGGCAGCCACGGGTAACCCCACATGCGCACGTCAGTGACCTCGCCGGAAGCGACGAGCTGGGGGTGCAGCTTGATGTAGGAGAGGATGACCATCGTCCAGATGGCAATGAGGATGCCGCCGACCGCGTTGAGCAGGAACGGGAGCAGTCCCGGCGGGTTCCACCACTGCAACGCCACGGACACGAGCGCGAAGAAGATGGAAACGATGACAGCGCGCACGGGCACGCCGGCATTGTTGGTCTGCGCGAAGTAGGTGGGGGCATCGTGGCCGCGCGCCATGGAGTACAGCAGGCGGGAGTTGCCGTAGATCTGCGCGTTGCACGCGGACAGGAGAGCCAGCGCAATGACGACTTCCATGATGGTCGCGGCACCGGAGATATTGGCCTTGTCGAGCACGAGGGTGAACGGCGACTCAGCGGCGGAGTCCGCGCCGGCGATCTGATCGTAGGGGAGCAGCAAAATGATCAGGAGCACGGAGCCGATGTAGAACACGGCGATGCGCCAGATGGCCGAGCGGATGGCTGCACCGACGGCTTCCTTCGGGTTCTCCGATTCCGCGGCCGCGATGGTGACCAGCTCGATGCCGCCGAAAGCGAACGCGACGGCCAGCATGGCTGTGGCGATGCCGCCGATGCCGTTCGGCATGAACCCGACACTGTCAATGTTGCTGGTGCCCACGGCATCGAGGCCCGGGAACCAGCCGACGACCATGAGGATGCCGATGACCAGGAAGACGATGATGGCCGCGACCTTGATCAGCGCGAACCAGAACTCGAACTCGCCGAAGCCGCGCACTGCGGACAGGTTGATCGCGGCGAAGAACACCACAGCGAGCAGCGCGGGGATCCACGGCGCGATTCCGAACCATCCGGAGATGATCGCGGAAGCACCTGTGATTTCCACGCCGATGATGAGCACCTGCATGAACCAGTATGCCCAGCCCACAGAGAAGCCGGCCCACGCGCCGAACGCCTGGTCGGCGTAGGTGGCAAAGCTGCCGGAGGAAGGGCGAGCCGCCACCATTTCCGCGAGCATCTGCATGATGCACACGGTGACGGCGCCGGCGATGATGTAGGCGATGATGACGGACGGGCCCGCGGCTTGAATGCCCACGCCCGTGCCCAGGAACAATCCAGCGCCGATTGCTGAACCCAGACCCATCATGGTCAGGTGGCGGACCTTCAGCCCGCTGTTAAGGGTGTTCGACATGAGTTAAGTGTAGAAACCCTGGGCACCAGCTAATAATTGGGGGTGAATTAAATGCACCGCGGCGAGAGGTAGCAGGCTTGACGACGCCTACCTGCCCGCCCCCTACACCCGGTTCCGAACCACCGGAGTGGCGCTGTGGGGTTCGTGCGTGATGGACCAGTCGGACTGCTCGGTGATTGTGCGGGCGGGAACATAGGTCTTCTCGCCCGGATTTCGGGTGTCGTAGACGATGGTTCCGGGCTCGAGGATGACGCCGGGGCCGAGCTCGCACCGGTCGCCGACGTTCAGGTCGATGAGCCCGGCGGAGGGCCGGATGACGCAGTCCTCACCGATGCGGATGGGGGTGCGGTTGTGGCCGTCGGTGTTCTCCGCCATGACGAAGGCGGACAGGCCGATGTCGCTCCCGGCGCCGACGACGCAGGAGGAGAAGAGCCGCCCCTCCACCCGGGCGGGGCCGAGCGTGCCAGCGTTATACGACACTGACCCTTCCCGGTACACGCTTGTCCCCTCCGCCAGATAGGCACCCAGCCGGACGCGCTCCGCCTCTGCGATGGTGATACCGGTGGGCACGACGTAGTCCACCATGCGGGGGAGCCGCTCGATGCCGTAGACGTGGATCGTTCCGCGGGCGCGGAGGTTGGTGCGCACGTACTCGAAGTCGTCGGGCAGGCACGGCCCTTTGTTCGTCCACGCCACAGGAACAAGGTGGTCGAGGACATCCGTCATGTTGATTTCCAGTGGCTTCACCTTGCGGTGGGAGAGCAAGTGCAACCGCAGGTAGACGTCGTGCGCGTCGATCGCCGGGGCGGACAGGTCAGCGATTTCGGTGCGCACCGGCACCACTTCCACGTGCCGGTCCCGGTCCATGCCGATCAAATTCAGCAGCCGGGGTGAAAGCTCGTTGGCGCTGACGCGGCGGGTGAGGGGGTGGGTGATGTCGTCGACAAGCTGGACGCTGGGGTACCAGCTGTCCAGGACGGTGCCGTCGGCGGCGATGTTGGCGATTCCTGTGGCGCGTGCTCCTTGGGGCATGGCTGTATCGTACGTTGTTGTCCGGCAGGTAGGATCGCACACGTGAATTCCGCAGCTGACACCCCCGCACACCTGGATCTTTTCGCCGATCCGGTCGAGCTGACCAAGGCGTTGATCGACATTCCGTCGCCGTCGCACGAAGAGGAGGCGATTGCCGACGCGATCCAGTCCGCCCTCGACGCGCTCGACGGGGTGGAGGTGATCCGCCGCGGCAACACCGTCGTCGCGCGCACCCACCGCGAGCTGGATGAGCGGATCGTGCTCGCCGGGCACATCGATACCGTGCCCATCGCCGATAACGTCCCGCACCACGTCGAAGGCGACATTCTGTGGGGCTGCGGGTCCGTGGACATGAAGTCCGGCATGGCCTGCTACCTCCACGCGTTCGCGGCGCTCTGCAATTCCGACGACTTGGCCTTCGACCTCACGCTCATCTGCTACGAGGCGGAGGAAGTCGCCGCGACCTATAACGGGCTCGCGCACCTCGAGCAGGACGCGCCGGAGCTGCTGCAAGGCTCGCTGGCGCTCCTCGGCGAACCGTCCGGCGGCATCATCGAGGCCGGATGCCAGGGCAGCATCCGCGTCACCGTCACTGCGCGCGGCACCCGGGCGCACTCCGCGCGCGCGTGGCTCGGGCACAACGCCGCGCACGACCTCGCCGGAGTGCTCGCCCGCGTCGCAGCGTACGAGCCGCGCACGGTCACCATCGCCGGCTGCGAGTACCGTGAGGGCCTCAACGTCGTCGGCCTCACCGGGGGAGTAGCCACCAACACGCTTCCCGACGAAGCCTCGTTGACCATCAACTTCCGCTTCGCCCCCGACCGCAGCCTCGACGACGCCAAACAGCACCTCGAGGACACGCTGGCACTCGAAGACGGGCTCGAATTGCTTTACGACGACGCCGTCCCCGGCGCCCTCCCCGGCCTCGACGCCCC
>OJLS01000086.1_pt1 | contig 23174 bp, 16 predicted proteins | sample 1597081 | NCBI WGS metagenome assembly OJLS01 (sample SAMEA3904663, study PRJEB24821) | metagenome | biome: Builtin; feature: hospital; material: surface | place: USA | collected 2013-05-22
ACCGTGGCCAGTGCGGACAGCAAGAGACCGGTGCCCATGGTGCGGCCGGCATCAATAGGCAGGGTTTCTTCCAGCTCCGCGCGCCCACCAGCCAGGTAGCGCAAGATGAGCGCTAGCGCTGCGACGAGGCCGCCGGCAAAGCCGCCGCCAGGGGCATTGTGGCCGGCAAAGAAGAAGTAGAAGGACAGTGCGACCATGGACGGAAAGAGCACGCGCGTGGAGACATCGATCATCAGCGAGCGGTTGAGTGCTTGCTCTGATTCCACCCCGGCGGCCAGCCACCGCCGGCCGGTAACCCGCAGAGTGGGACGGCGGCTTTCGCGGCCGAAGGATTGGGTGCGATAAATCAGAGAGACCACGCCCAGTGCGGCGATGATGATCACCGTGATTTCGCCAAAGGTATCCCAGGCGCGCAAGTCCACTAGCAAGACGTTGACAGCATTGGCGCCGTGTCCAATCTCTTTGGCCAGATCCGGCATGAACTCGGAGATGGGCTTAGACTGACGTGCGTTAATAGCAAACATCGCCACCACGGTGACGGTAAGGCCCGTGCCCACGGAAAGCCACGCGCGCAGGCGCCCCATCTTAGGGTCCTGCTTCCACTCGGTGGAGGCCGGCATGCGGCGCAGAACCAGCATGAAAAGAACCATCACGATGGTCTCAGTCAGCAGCTGCGTCAGCGCCAAGTCCGGCGCACCGTGCAGAGCGAAGATGAAGGCGAGGGTATAGCCAGTCACCCCGACGATGATCACGGCTGATAAACGATTATCGGTGACCGTGGCGGCTACGGCGGCCACCATGATGATGAAGGCGGCGACGATCTGCCAAGGATTTTCCGCCACAATCATGCGGATATCGGTGAGATCGCCCTTGATGATCATAGCCAGTGGCAGCAGCATCAATGTGGCAAAGATGACCGTCAAGTTCAGCTGCAGGGAGCCGCGCTGCGTGGTTGCCGTCGTGCGCAGCGAGAGCTGGCGCAAAAGAGCGATGACCGAATCATAGGCATCATCCGCATTGCCCAGCGCAGGATAGGCGAATTGCCACTTGACCAGGACCTGGCGTTGCCAGTGCATAATAATACCGCCCACGATAATGAGTGCGGAGAGGCCGAGTGCCACGGTAAGTCCATGCCACAGGGCTAGTTCGCTATGCTCCTTCGGGGCGAAGGTGGAGTCGAGATGCTGGTCAAAGGCCGCCGATAGGGGCTTGGGGAACACACCAAGTGCCACGGTTAGGGCAGTGAGCAGGGCAGGAGAGAGCCATAATCCCATAGTTACGGGATGCATCTTGGCGACGGCCTCTGTCGGCTCCGTTCCATTGACCTCCTTCTTGGTAGCAAAGGCACCCCACAAAAAGCGCAGCGTATAGGCCATCGTGAGGATAGAACCGAGGACATAGGCCACAAGCATCATATTGCGTGGCATGCCGACCAAGAGCTCCTCGTGCATGGTTGCTTCCAGCACGGCCTCTTTGGCCACGAAGCCAAATAGAGGTGGGACGCCGGCCATGGAGAACCCGGAAATGATCGCAATGCCGAAGAGGAATGGTTCTTTGCGCCCCAATCCGGATAGCTTGGTGATATCCCTTGTGCCTGAGCAGTGATCGATAGCGCCGACGACCATAAAAAGCGCCGCCTTAAATAGCGAGTGAGCAAAGGTCAGCGCGAGACCGGCCTGCATGGCTTCCCGCGAGCCTACGGCCATGATGGAGGTGATAAACCCTAGCTGGGAGACGGTGCCATAAGCCAAAATCAGCTTCAGGTCGCGCTGCTTGAGCGCCATCCAGCCGCCGAGCAGCATGGTAAATACGCCTAGGGAGATAACCACCACGTGCCAGGTGGCCACCTCATACATTGAGGGTGCCAGGCGCCCGATTAGGTAGATGCCGGCCTTAACCATCGCGGCGGAGTGGAGATAAGCGGAGACTGGAGTCGGTGCCGCCATCGCGCCGGGGAGCCAAAAGTGCGCCGGTGCAATTGCAGACTTTGTCAGTGCGCCCGCCAAGATGAGCACGATGGCCACCGTGACATAGGGCGTCTGCGCAAAGTTTTCATAGGCGGAGATATCACTAAAGGTCCACGCCCCAGTTTGCCGTCCGAGCAAGATAATGCCCATGAGCATGGTTAGACCACCCAGAGCAGTGACCATCAGCGCCTGCTGTGCCGCGCGGCGGGAGGAGGCTCGTTCCGCATAGTAGCTAACCAAGAGATAAGACAGCAGGGAGGTAATCTCCCAGAACACGTACATAAGCAGGAAATTGTCCGCGGCCACTAGACCAAACATGGCGGTGGCAAAGCCCACCATTTGCGCCGCGAACATGGCCAAGCGGCGCCGCGTGCCGTCGAAATAGCCCCAGCAGTAGACCAATACCAACGCGCCCATGCCCAAGATGATGAGGCTAAATAGCGCGCCTAGTCCGTCTAAGCGGAGGTCAAAACTTAAGTTCGCGGACGGCATCCATTCCACAGTGTGCTTAACTGCGCCACCGTCTGCGAAGGTGCCGCGCAGAAAGTGCATGAGCGTCCACACAAAGCCTGCGCCGGGGACTAAGGCCAAAATTCCAAATGCCGGGCGACCCATTCGCATGATGAGCAGCGGTGCTACCAGGGTGGCGGCGATGAGAGTACCCAGGAGTATTAGCACGTTGGTTACTGCGCTCCTTTTGGTTGTGTCACGTTCTCTTGCCCCGCTGCCGCGAATACCACGAGCATCACAACTAATGAGAGACGAGAACATTCACGAGCCGCACGCCGCTGAGTACGCCGCGGTGGCATAGTGCAAGCAACATGGCCGAGCGCGGGGCCAACTTTTTGCCATTTTACCGGCTTTTCTACGGCTTGGAAAGAATTATTTTTGGCACTGTATTATATGCTGCTGTTTTGCGGCATAAAGAAACCCCGCTCCCCAAGGAGCGGGGTACGCCGCAGTGCCGCGGCGGTAGGCAGGGCCCAGGCTGGGCTAGGGGGCGCAAGCCTTAGGAATAGCGCTGCAAGAAGAGTGCTTCCGCGGCGGCGATGTTCTCGATCTCGGTGGGGTCGACGGACTCATTGGCGGAGTGGATCGTGCACTTTGGCTCCTCCACGCCGTAGAGAGCGATCTCCGCGTTGGGGTGAGCCTCCTGCAGCTCGGTGGTCAGCGGAATGGAGCCGCCCATGCCCTGTGCGGCCGTTTCCTTGCCATAAGCCTCAGACAGGCACTCGCCCAGCAGGGCAGCGGCTGGCTTTTCGGGATCAGTGGCAAAGCCAGCGTTGGATTCCAGTACCTCGGCCTTAACATGGGCGCCCCATGGGGTGTGGGCGCGGAGGTGATCACAGACGGCGTCGGCAATCGCGGCGGCATCGGCACCGGCCGGAACGCGCAAGTTGAGCTGCGCGGAAGCGGTGGCGGGCACGGCGTTGACGGCCTCAGACACAGGGGTCGAAGTAAAGCCGGTCACGGTAATGGCCGGGCGGGACCAGACCATGTTGGCCACCGGGGTGGCACCGGCCGGGTCGACTTCGCCCATGATCTTGGTGCCCTCCAGCAGCTGCGCATCGGCGCGGAAGGCTTCGGCCGGGTACTCCTGGCCGGACCACTCGGCGGTGGTATCCACGCCGTCGATAACGGTGCGGCCGTACTCATCGGACAGGGAGTCGATGGCGCGCATCAGCGCCTTGGCGGCATCCGGTGCCGCGCCGCCAAACTGGCCGGAGTGCACGGCGGAGGCCAAGGTATCGACCTGCACGCCAATCTGCGCGCCGCCGCGCAGGGACGTGGTCAAGGTCGGCTGGCCCACAGCGGCGTTGCCCGCATCGGCGATGAGGATGGCGTCGGCAGCAAAAAGCTCCGGGCGGTCCTTGATGAGCTGGGACAAGCCCTCGCCGCCGCGCTCCTCGGAGCCCTCGATGAGGTACTTCAGGTTCACCTTGGTGCCGCCGTTATTGTCCACCGCGCGCAGAGCGGCCAAGTGCATGGCCACATTGCCCTTGCAGTCGGCGGCGCCGCGGCCATACCAGCGGGTGGAGCCATCGGCGGCCTCGCGCTCGGTAAGGGTGAACGGATCGGATTCCCAAGCCTCGCGGTTGCCGGCCGGCACCACGTCATAGTGGGAGTACAGCAGTACCGTCTTGGCGCCTTCATCGCCCTTGCGCTCGCCCAAGATGGCGGTGGAGCCATCGGCCGTGGTGATGGTTTCCACGCTCACTCCGGCCTCTTCCAGTGCGGACTTAACCCACTGGCTTGCGCCCTTGGTCTGGTCCTCCAAACCTTCCTCGTCATGGACGGAGTTAAAGGCCACGAGCTCGCTGAGCTGGCGGAAAATGGTCTCGCGATCGTTGCGAATGCTTTCATTAAGTGCAGTCATGTTCTCTACGGTACCCGCCCGCCCCAAGCTATAGAGCAACCGGAATAGGAAAACACTGGGGTGGTGAACTAAAATTTTTTCATTCCACCCTGTGCGGATTTTGTCCGTTCGGACCCTATTCCGGGAAGAAACCGGCGCCAAACAGACAGAAACGGACGTGGCAGGCCGCGGTTTGCTACGCAGGGTGAAACGAGAAACTTTCATAGCCGAGAATAGAAAGGACCTGGCATGGCGAACGCATCATCCGCCGCAGGTTCCAAGGCCACCTTGCCCGAGCTGACTCTGCGCGGCATCATTATCGGTGGCCTGATTACCCTCATCTTCACCGCTGCCAACGTGTACTTAGGCCTGAAGGTGGGCTTGACCTTTGCTACCTCCATCCCGGCCGCCGTGATTTCTATGGCGGTGCTGCGCCGGTTCAAGGGCCACAACATTAAAGAAAACAATATTGTCCAGACCATTGCCTCTGCTGCGGGCACCCTGTCCGCCATCATCTTCGTCCTCCCGGGCCTGGTGATGGTGGGGTACTGGCAGGGCTTTGGCTTCCTGCAGACGGCCGGCGTGTGCATCATCGGCGGCGTGCTGGGCGTGATGTATTCCATCCCGCTGCGCCGCGCTTTGGTCACCGGCTCCGATCTGCCCTACCCGGAGGGCGTAGCCGCGGCCGAGGTCCTCAAGGTGGGCGATGAAAGTGCTTCCGGCACCAGCCACGAAGAAAATGCCAAGGGTTTGCGCGTCATCGTCGCCGGCGGCATTACCTCGGCCGTCATGGCGTTGCTGACCGCAATGAAGGCCGCCGCCTCCGAGGTCACCGCCTATTTCAAGCTTGGCGCCGGCGCGACCACCCTGGGCACTAGCCTGTCCACCGCGCTTATCGGCGTGGGCCACTTGGTGGGCCTGCCGGTAGGCATTGCCATGCTGGTTGGCGTAGTCATTTCTTACTTCATTTTGCTGCCCATTTTCACCGCCGGCGATGTTTCGGGTGCCGCTGCGCTTGCCGACGTCGTCGATACCACCTTCTCCGATGACATCCGCTTCATCGGCGTGGGCACCATGGCCATTGCCGCCATATGGACCCTGCTGAAGATTGCCGCTCCCATTGCTGTGGGCATCCGCCAGTCCCTGGCCTCCTCGCGTGCGCGCAAGTCCGGTTCCGCCGTGGACGTCACCGAGCGCGATATTCCCTTCCCCTATGTTGCCACCACCATCGTGGCGTTCATGGTGCCTATCGCGTTGCTGTTGTGGGACTTTGTGCGCGGTACTGATATTCACGACCACATGGCCGTGCTCATTACCGTCTCCGTCCTCTTTACCCTGTTGGTAGGCCTGATTATCGCCTCCGTGTGCGGTTACATGGCCGGCCTGATTGGTGCGTCTAACTCGCCAATTTCCTCCATCGGCATCATCGCCGTGCTCGCTGCCTCGCTGCTCATCGCGGCCGTCACCCGCGGCACCACTGCGGATCCTTTGTCTTTGGTGGCCTACACGCTCTTCACCGCGGCCATCGTCTTTGGCATTGCCACCATTTCCAATGACAACCTGCAGGACCTCAAGACCGGTCAGCTCGTCGGCGCTACTCCGTGGAAGCAGCAGGTAGCGCTCATTATCGGAGTGGTCTTCGGCTCTCTCGTTATCCCGCCGATTCTGCAGGTCATGCTCAATGGCTTCGGCTTCCAAGGTATGGAAGGCGCCGGCGAAGACGCCTTGGCTGCCCCGCAGGCCGCCCTGATGTCCTCCGTTGCCTCCGGCATCTTCGATAGCTCGTTGGATTGGAACCTCATCTTCATCGGTATGGCCATTGGCGCTGTCCTTATTATTATTGACGAGCTCCTGCGCAAGTTCACCGATAAGTACTCGCTGTCCCCGCTAGCTGCCGGCATGGGCATGTACCTACCGGCCGCCTTGACCATCGTCATCCCCATCGGTGCCATCTTGGGCACCTTCTATGACAAGTGGGCCGCGAAGCAATCCCACCCGGAGTTTGCCAAGCGTATGGGTACCCTCCTGGCCACCGGCCTCATTGTAGGTGAGTCCCTGTTCGGCGTGGTCAACGCCGGAATCATCGCCGCCGCGGGTGGCGAGAGCCCACTGGAAATCTTTGAGGGTGGCGCCTCCGCCACCGTGGTGGGCGTGGTCCTCTTTATTATCGCGCTAACGTTCATCTACCGCTGGACCAAACGCACGGTGAAGAGCTCCTAGTTTCTGAACCATTCCTTATATAATGGCGTCCCTTCGCGGGGGCGCCATTTTTTCTTGCAGTCGCGGTGGGAGAGTGCCAGAATGGTCGTTAGCACTCGCACAGTATGAGTGCTAGATAAATCTACATCGTTGTGGTTGAGGTTGGTTCACACTCACCAGCCATGCCGTCGCGGGCGTCCGCAGCGAGAAAGACGTGAGTGTCGTCCTCAATAAACCAAGGAGCACAAACACAATGGCAAAGATTATCGCTTTTGATGAAGAGGCCCGCCGCGGCCTTGAGCGCGGCCTGAACACGCTTGCCGACGCCGTCAAGGTCACCCTCGGCCCCAAGGGCCGCAACGTCGTCCTAGAAAAGTCCTGGGGCGCTCCGACCATTACCAATGACGGTGTTTCCATCGCTCGCGAAATTGAGCTCGAGGATGCTTACGAGAAGATCGGCGCCGAGCTGGTCAAGGAAGTTGCCAAGAAGACCGATGACGTCGCTGGCGACGGCACCACCACCGCAACCGTGCTGGCACAGGCACTGGTACGCGAAGGCCTGCGCAATGTGGCCGCAGGTTCCAACCCAATGGGCATCAAGCGCGGCATCGAGACCGCTACCAAGAAGGTCGTCGACTCCCTGCTGTCTTCCGCTAAGGAAGTAGAAACCCAGGAGCAGATTGCCACCACCGCTGGCATCTCCGCTGCGGACCCAGCAATCGGCGAGAAGATCGCTGAGGCTATGTACACCGTGGGCAACGGCTCCGTAAACAAGGACTCCGTTATCACCGTGGAAGAGTCCAATACCTTCGGTGTTGACCTCGAGGTAACCGAGGGTATGCGCTTTGATAAGGGCTATATCTCCGGCTACTTCGCTACCGATATGGAGCGCCAGGAGGCAGTCCTGGAGGATCCGTACATCCTGCTGGTCTCCTCCAAGATCTCCAATATCAAGGACCTCGTTCCGCTGCTGGAGAAGGTCATGCAGTCCGGCAAGCCGCTGCTGATTATCGCCGAGGACGTTGAGGGTGAGGCCCTGTCCACCCTCGTGGTGAACAAGATCCGCGGCACCTTCAAGTCCGTCGCTGTAAAGGCACCGGGCTTCGGCGATCGCCGGAAGGCCACCCTGCAGGACATGGCTATCCTCACCGGCGGCCAGGTCATTTCCGAAGAGGTCGGCCTCTCCCTCGAGACCGCCGAGCTCGAGTACCTGGGCCAGGCACGCAAGGTTGTTGTCACCAAGGACGAGACCACCATCGTTCAGGGTGCTGGCTCCCAGGAGCAGATCGACGGCCGCATCAAGCAGATCCGTGCCGAGATCGAAAGCTCCGATTCCGATTACGACCGCGAGAAGCTGCAGGAGCGCCTGGCTAAGCTCTCCGGCGGCGTTGCCGTCCTCAAGGTCGGTGCTGCTACTGAGGTCGAGCTCAAGGAGCGCAAGCACCGCATCGAGGACGCAGTCCGCAACGCCAAGGCTGCCGTGGAAGAAGGCATCGTTGCCGGCGGTGGCGTAGCCCTGCTGCAGGCCGCTTCCGTCCTGGATTCCCTGGATGACCTCAAGGGTGATGAGGCTACCGGCGTCAAGATCGTCCGCGAGGCCCTGTCCGCACCGCTGAAGCAGATCGCACACAACGCTGGTCTGGAGCCGGGCGTTGTGGCAGACAAGGTTGCCTCCCTGCCAGCAGGCGAGGGCCTGAACGCTGCTACCGGCGAATACGTCAACCTCATGGAGTCTGGCATCAATGACCCGGTCAAGGTCACCCGCTCCGCACTGCAGAACGCTGCATCCATCGCAGCTCTGTTCCTGACCACCGAGGCCGTCGTTGCCGACAAGCCTGAGCCGGCCGGCGCCAATAACGGCATGCCGGACGCTGACGCCATGGGCGGCATGGGCTTCTAAACGCTATACGCCCATTGGCCACCCGTAACAACGGGCTTGGCGAATAAGCTTGAGCGCCTCGTTTCTGTGCTTTAGAGCGCATGAAACGGGGCGTTTTGGCGTGTCTGCAGCACTTTGCTTAACCAATGCGATATGTGGGCGCTGCGTCTTCACGGATAGATTTTCCGAAATCGCTCGTCATAGACGGTTTCGATTTAGGCCGTAGTGCAAAGAAAACTCAGGCAATCCGCTGTGGAAAATGGCGCGCCAATCGCCGCCCCAGCTTTTAACACGCGAACCATGCGCCCCATTGACCCCGTATAGGGGTAACTGAAGGGGTGCAATCTAAAAAAGTTTTTCGCTCTCAGGGGGCGGGTTTTGTGCCTACCTATCGTTCGTTACACCGGAAAGCGTTACAGTGTTAAGTCTTATTTAGCCTAACTATTTAAAGCGTGACATAAAAGCCCAGTTCAGCAGGCTTTCAATTAAGGTAAAAAGTTTCTAATGGCTGCTATAAGTCATAAACCTACCCTTATCAAGTTGCCTGCGTGTTGAGACATCTATGCAAATTTGACTTGATTTCGTTCAAACTTGTGCCAAAATATCTCTTGTGACGCCCACTGAGGGTGTCTGCAATCTGCAAACCCCCTCCGGGGCAAGATAGCTTCGGATCTATTTTAGGAGTTCAAACATGGATCTCTCCACCATTCAGATGCACCTGGACAACTTCGTTAACACCTGGGAAGGCTGGGGCAAGGTTTTCGAGGGTCTGGCAAACATCAACGGTGGCGTAAAGGACAATGTTGAGGAATTTGGCACCCTGATTGCCCGTTCCTTCACCACCCTTTCCTCCCTGTCCAGCAAGTAATTTGTAGCAGTTCGCTACTTCACAACTTTCCTTAAGGAGATAATAATGTCCTCTTACATCACTGACCTGTACTCCGCAGCGGCTTCCATCTTCAATGCTTTCAATGATTTCATGGAGCCGTTCGTGGAAATTGCAAAGGGTGCTTCCCAGCTGATCGGCATGTTTGCATAAGAGCAACCTTCAGCTCTGAGCTTTAAAGCTTACTGAAGCAAGAAGGCCTACCGTTTCGGTAGGCCTTCTTTTTGTTTTGTTTGCTGTTTCGAGAGAAGGGGTAACTGCGAAAGTTTAGCGCGCTTGCTGTCTACATTCGGGTTACACTAAATGCATGGCTGATATTAAAGACGACGACCTTCCCGAGATTGACCTGGCAAAAACTGACGGCTACGTCGTCGATGGAACCGACGAGGATGATCCTTCGCTGATCATGCCGGACGGTTCCCCGGTTCAGACTTGGCGTGAAAATTACCCCTACGATGAGCGCATGACTCGCGATGAGTACGAGTCCGTCAAGCGCGCGCTGCAGATTGAATTGCTGAAGTGGCAGAACTGGACCAAGGAAACTGGCCAGCGCCACATTATTATCTTTGAAGGGCGTGACGCAGCTGGTAAGGGCGGCACTATCAAGCGCTTTAATGAGCACCTGAACCCGCGCGGTGCCCGCACTGTGGCACTGGAAAAGCCGTCGCCGCGTGAGTCCACCTCGTGGTACTTCCAGCGCTATATCGAGCATTTCCCGGCCGGTGGCGAAATCGTCTTCTTTGACCGCTCTTGGTACAACCGCTCCGGCGTGGAGCGAGTTATGGGTTTTTGTACCGAAAGTCAGCATGCGGAGTTCCTTCGCGAGGTTCCGATGCTGGAGAATATGATTCTGGGCTCGGGTATCTCTTTGACCAAGCTGTGGTTCTCGGTTACCCGTAAGGAGCAGCGCACCCGCTTCGCTATTCGCCAGATTGACCCAGTGCGCCAGTGGAAGTTGTCGCCGATGGACTTGGCCTCGCTGGATAAGTGGGATGACTACACCCGTGCGAAGGAAGAGCAGTTCCGTTATACGGATACGGAAGAATCGCCGTGGATTACCATTAAGTCCAATGACAAGAAGCGTGCCCGTATTAATGCGATGCGCTATGTCCTGTCCAAGTTCGAGTACACGAACAAGGACCACGAGCTGGTGGGCGAGGTTGACGAGAATATTGTTAAGCGTGGTCGCGACCAGATCGGGGACTAGGCTTGAGCTGAATTAGCCACCACGTGGGCGGGAAACTCGGAAACTCCGAGTTTCCCGCTTTTTGTATTAGGGGGAATAGTGGGGGTGGATTTGGGAAATAGTTTCGGCTGGATTTGTTCTTTCTGAAAGTCCGTTTCCGTGCGGTTATGTTACGGAACCGTAGGTGACATTATTGAAAGTTATTTGTGCTCTATGTCGTCGCGTATTTAGCATCACTGTTATCTCAATCTCATCTGGGAAAACAATATGAGCTACAACACTAAGAGGAGACAGTGATGATGAATAAGCATATAACCGCTTGCTTGACGGCGGCTGCTGTGATGGCGGCACCAGTGGCGGTATCCGGAACGCTCACAGTAGGCGCGGGTGCCCAGGAGGCACCGGCGCCAGCGGCAGACCAGAAGCCAGATGTATTGGGACGCCCGACCGTCTCTGACAAGCAGGTTTCTGATGAGGACGGCTACTTCGATAGTCAGCGCGGTCAGGGTGTAAAGATCTACTATCGGAAGCAGAAGGTGGCAAACCCACGCGGTGCGGTGGTTTTGGCGCACGGTGTATCGGAGCACTCGGGGCGTTACGATTACGTCGCCAAGCGCTTGCTCGATGCAGGCTACAACGTCTACCGCGTTGACCACCGCGGCCACGGCAAATCCGCCGGCGGCAGCGTACCAATGGGGCATATCGATAACTTCCAGTACATCCTCGATGATTTCGACCGTGTTGTAGACATGGCGAAGGAAGAAAATCAGGGAGTAAAGACCTTCCTGCTGGGCCACTCGATGGGTGCACTGACTGTGGAAGCCTATGGGATTCGCGAGCCGGGCAAGGCAGATGGCATCATCACCAATGGTGGTGGCGCACCGCTGAACCTTTCGGGCAAGAACGTGGCCGGAAAGAATATCACTCCGGATGATATTTCTGAGACCCAGAAGAAGCTGGATCCCACCATCTTTGAGCGCCTACCGCTGGCCCAGCTGACTAGCTTCAATGCGCGCTACGCGCAGAACCTAATTCCGCACCGCACTGAGATCGGTGCACAGTCGCCGGAGTGGAGCAAGGACATTCAGCTGTCTAATCCATTTACGGATGGTATCTCCACCAGCCAAGCGGTGAAGGATGAGTATGCCTCTAGCCCGCTCATCGCGCAGAAGACCAGCGCTGGAACCGCCCTGCAGCTGGCGGCGATTGCCAACTATGACGCCGTCAATGCGGACCTCTTTAGCGCACCGACGCTTATCATGCACGGCACCAAGGATGGCATCGTTCCGCCGTACTTTTCCCAGGATTGGTATAACTCCATCTCCTCCAAGGACGTGGAGTACGTGACCTGGGAGGGGCAGAAGCACGAGGTCTTTAATGAGCCGGCTGCCGATCAGGCCCTCGATACGGTGGTTGATTGGCTGGACCGCCACGCCTAACCGGAAGGTTCCCTAGGGGGAATAATCGCTAAAGCTCTTGGCAGGCTCGTGGTGCTTGCCAAGAGTTTACGTATATGTAACCCCCTCGTTGCCCAGGTCAGATAGAAATAAAGTTATGAAAAATAAACTTTGTGCTTTCTCATCTGTCCTGGCCCTTACCGGAGTCCTGGGTGCGCCCATGGCGGCGGCTCAGTCTTCGCTTCCTGGATCCTCCTTCGGCTCATCTTTGGGGTCGTCGCTTGGCTCTTCTTATGGCTCTTCCCTGGGATCCTCTGAAGGGGAGGCCGTGCAACCGAAAGAAGGCGAAGGCGTCGACTCGCGGGTGCTGTGGCAAGAAAGCTTCGATGAGGTAGATACCCCGGCATGGTTTACCCACCGCGCGCCGGAGGGGTGGAAGACCGACGTGCAGGGCGTGGACTCGGGCGAGGCCCGCTGGAAGGGTTGGACCTTTGGCGATATGCGGCATTGGACCTGGGCGGCCGGAACCGATATGCGCCACTACTTCACCCAGGCGCATGACACCTTCGCCATCATTGACAATAAGCAGCAGCGTTTGGCCGAGGGCGATTCTATGACCGCCGGACTGAAGAGCCCGGCCATCTCGGTGGCGGGGCAGGACCGAGTGAATGTGGAATTCGATCAGCATTACCGCCAGGGCAAGGAAGGACAGAACGCGACGGTGAAGGTCGCCTTCGATGGTGGGGAAGCACAGGAAATCGCAGCCTATGACAAAGACGTATTCTCCAAGCACGAGTCCATCGGCGTGGACGTGCCGGTCGGCGCGAAGACCATGCAGGTCAGCTTCAGCTACAACAATGGCAATGATGACTGGTGGTGGGCGGTGGACAACGTGGGCGTCGTCAAGCCGCTGGGTGAGCTCAAAGGCTCGCCGCAGGCTACCGTGGACGTGCTTTCCGACGTCCAAGGCGACCCCCAAGACTACAAAGACGCCGTCCGCCAGTTGAATGGCATGGAGGACAAGGCCGGGGCGCTGGTGCTCAACGGCGACCTGGTAGACAATGGCTCGCAGCAGCAGTGGGATGATTTCCTGGCCGCGCACAGCGAGGTGCCGCACGATTCGGGCAAGGAATTATGGACCATCGGCAACCACGAAATGTATGGCAAGGAAGGATCTAAGACCTACCTCGAGCGCTTCCTCAAATACTCCGGCCAGGATAAGCCGTGGAAGGAAGAGGTAGTTGACGGGGTGCCACTGATTTCGGTGAATACCGAGTTCTATTCCGATATCCTGCGCCACGGCAAGGAGCCGTTCCAGCGCATCAGCAAAGAGCAGCTCGATTGGTTAGATGAGCGCCTGGCCTATTGGGATGCTAAGGGCACGCCGGCGCTGGTCTTTAGCCATCCGCTGCTGCCACAGACGGTATCGATGTCCCATTCGGCGTGGTACCAGAATGATTTCGAAGACCTTGAAGCGCTATCCAACGTGGTCAATAAGTACAACAACATCGTGTGGTTTAGCAGCCACAGTCACTCTTCGCTGCGCCAGAATAACTGGTGGGGAACCCGCCGCTACGACGGCACGGGCGAGGCCGGCCGCACCGGCTTCCCGGTAGTCAATACCGGTGCCATCCTCAATGAGTACCTGCCGGATGGCGATAATGACGAGAAAATCGTCAAAGAAAAGGAAGAAGCCTCCACCGGACTGCGGGTCAAGGTCTTTGCTGACCGCGTCCGAGTGGAGGCCTGGGACTTCAAGTCCGGCGAAATGATTAAGTATCAGGACTTCGCGCGGTAGGGCGAAGGTGCCTGCCGGTGGCCTATCGCTTCCACGGCTCGATGGGGTTGCCCTGCCACACGGCGTTGGTGGGAACGCGGTCGCCGCGCATGACCAGCGAGCCGGGGCCTACGGTGGAGGCCTTGCCAATCAGCGAGGCCGGCAGCGCCACCGAATGGGAGGCCAGCGTAGATCCGGCCTCGACGGTGACGGTATCCAGGCTCATCACGCGGTCCTGGAAAAGGTGGGTTTGCACCACCGTGCCAGGGCCCACGGTGGCGGCCTCACCGATGCGGATGAGGTCCGTTTCCGGGAACCAGTAGGAATCGATCCACGCACCACGGCCGATTTCCACGCCGAGGGCGCGCAGTCCCAGGTTGATCTCGCCGGAACCATAGGTGTGCTGGAAGAACCATGGCGCGGCAACGACCTCCACGAAGGTATCCTGCAGCTCGTTGAGCCAGACAAAGGCGGACCACAGCGGGTGATCGGCCGCGCGGTGCTTGCCCACGCAAATCCACTTCACGGCAACGGTAACGGCCATTGCTACGGCACCCATGCCCATGAGCACGAGGCCGGAGAGGAGCCAGGTGAGGGGGAAGCCGAGGGCGTCGAGAAGCGAGTAGTACACGCTAAGGGTCGCGGCGAGCAGCATGGCAGAAAACATCGGCGCCAAAAGGCGCATGGTTTCCACCACGCCGCGGGCGGCCTTAACGGCAAGACCTGGGTTATAGGTAAGCGCCTCGCCCGAGTTGGCAGGGGAGTCCACCTCCACGGTCACGCGGCGCATGCGCTCTGGCGGCGCACCCCACCAGTTGGCGCCGGCCTTCGTCTTCTTTGGGGTAGAAGAAAGCACGGCAACCAGCGAGTTCTTGGAAAGCTTGCGGCCGGGCGCGGTGATGCCGGAGTTGCCCACGAAGGAGCGCTTGCCCACCTTGGTCTCGCCGGTGCGCATCCAGCCGCCGCCGAGCTCGTAGCCGCCGATCATGGTGTCATCGGCCAAGAAGGCGCCCTCTTTGACCTCGGTGAGCTTAGGGATCATCACCGCGGTGGAGATTTCCACATTCGCGCCAATGTCCGCGCCGAGCGAGCGCAGCCACGCCGGGGTTAGCTGCGAGGCATACACCGGGAAGAGCTTGGTGCGCGCCTCGTCCATGAGCCGCTCGATGGCCCACAGGCGCCAGCCCTTGACCGAGCGTACGGGTGCCACGCCCGGGCTAATGCCGAGCGAGAGGATGCGCACGCCCAGCCAGGTCTGCAGCATGTAGGTGGCGAAGGCCACCAGCGCGCCGACGGGCGCGAAGAAGACTGCACCGACGAAGCTATCGCCGCCGGTGGAATGCACAAGGGCGAGCACGACGGCAGCGCCTACCGCCAGTGCCACGACCGGCTGGATGGCCAGCAGGACGGAGGTGGCGTCATAGATAGCCACCCACCACGGCCGGCGCTTGGGCGTATGGGACGGGAAGCGGTGCTTGGAGCGGCCCACCTTCTTGGCAGGCGAGCCCGACCAGCGCTGGCCGTCCTTGATCTTCTTGCGGCCGGTGACGGTGGAACCGGCCTCCACGTGCGCATACTTTCCCACCACGGTGCCAGGCAGCAGGGTGGAGCGCGCGCCCACGCGGGCACCTTCCTTAACGTCGATGGCGCCCACGTGCAGGATATCGCCGTCCAACCAGTAGCCGGAGAGGTCTACCTCGGGCTCGATGGCGGCGTGTTTGCCCAGCGTGAGAAGCCCAGTAACCGGCGGCAGGGAGTGCAGATCCACGCCGCGCTTGACCTTGACGCCGAGCGCGCGGGCGTAGTTATTCACGCGCGTGGCACCGGCCAGCGAGCTCGCACCAGAGGCATTAGCCCAGCGCTCGGCCGCCCAGATGCGCAGGTGCGTCGAACCGCCGCGTGGGTAATCGCCCGGTGTGATGCCGGCGGTAATGAGGCGCGCGCCGTAGCCGCCGATGGGGATGCGGCCAATCGGGGTGACAAAGACAACGAGCATGGCGATAACCAGCCACCACGGGAAGGCCGTGGCCCACTCGAAGTCCAGTGATGCCGCCACGGTGGAACCCAGCATGAGCCAGGCCAGCCAGCTGGAGGCGGCCAGCGTCATGACGGGAATCTGAATCAGGGTCTGGGCTAGGCGGGTGCCGAAGCCGACCTTGGTGACCTCGCGCATGGGGACATCGGCAGCCGCGGGGCGCGGCTCGGCACCGGCGATGAGCTCGGCCAGCGAACCCAAGCGCGGGTGGTCGTAAAGGTCGCGCACCGCCACGTTGGGGTAGCGCTCCCTAATATGGCCTACGAGGGTCGCGGCCGCCAGCGAAGTGCCGCCGAGAGAGAAGAAGTCGGCGTTCTCGTCCTCTACGGACACGCCGAGCGTTTCTACCCACAGCTCCGCGAGCCACTTCTCGGTCTCGGTCAGCGTGGTCGATTCCACGCCCACTCCAGGCAGCGGCCACGGCAGGGCCTTCTTATCCACCTTGCCGGAGGTACGCACCGGCAGTTCCTCCATCACGCAGATGCGCGGGACGAGCGCGGCCGGCATGGTATCAGCCAGGCGGGCGTGCGCGGCCTCGTGATCGAAGCCCTTGGCCTCATCCTCGAGGGAAACGTAGCCCACTAGGACGGACTCGCCGCCGGGGGTCTTTTGCACGGCCACGGCCGAGTTATAGACGTTATCCAGGGCCGCGACATTGGCTTCTACCTCGCCGAGCTCGATGCGACGCCCACCAATCTTCACCTGGTCATCCACGCGGCCGACGAAGTACAGTCCGTCTTCCTCCAGGCGCACGTGGTCACCGGTGCGATACGCACGCTGCCAGCCCATCGACTCCAGCGGGGCGTACTTTTCCGCGTCCTTGGCCGGATCCAGGTAGGACGCCAGTCCCACGCCGCCAATCACCAGCTCGCCGACGCCGCCCATTTCCACAGGCATGCTCTGCTTATCGACGACCACCAGGTCCCACCCATTCAACGGCAAGCCAATGGACACCGGCCGGCCGGGCAGCATCTGCTGCGCACAGGCGACGACGGTGGCCTCGGTAGGGCCGTAGGTATTCCACATCTCGCGGTCCTCGGTGGCCAGGCGGTCTACCAGTTCCTGCGAGCAGGCTTCGCCACCGACGATAAGCAGGCGGATATTATCCAGCGCCTCGGCCGGCCACAGGCCCGCCAGGGTAGGCACGGTGGACACGACGGTGATATCGCGGCGGATGAGCCACGGACCCAAATCCATGCCGGAGCGCACCAGGGATCGCGGCGCCGGGACCAAGCAGCCACCGTGGCCCCAGGCCAGCCACATTTCCTCGCAGGAGGCATCGAAGGCGACGGACAGCCCGGCGAGCACGCGATCCTCCGGGCCGAGCGGCCCGTGCGGGTGGTTTACCAAAAAGAGGCTGGCCTCGGCATCCACGAAGGCAGCCGCGGAACGGTGGCTCACGGCCACGCCCTTCGGCTTGCCAGTAGAACCGGAGGTGAAGATGATCCACGCGGTGTCTTCTGGGAGCGGGGCATTGGACTCCTCGGCTGGGGCGTCCGGGCGCGCGGAATCGCGCAGGAAGCGGAAGCCCTCGTCCGTAAAGACGCCATCGATATCGGCCTCGCCGAAGACCATCTCAGCGCGCTCGTCTGGGTCGTCGGCGTCGACAGGCACGTAGGCCGCGCCCGCCGCCAGGGTCGCCAAAATGGCGAGGTAGAGCTCGCGCTTGCCGGAGGTCATCCGGATGCCGATGCGATCGCCTCGGCGGACGCCATTGGCGTGCAGCTCGGCGGCCCACAGCTCGACCTCGTGGATGAGCTCGGAGTAGGTGATGATCTCGCCGTCGTCAAGCGCGGCGGCGTCTGGATGCATTTCCGCGGTGGCCGTGATGATGTCCCACAGCGTGCGCGGCTGCGGCGCCGCGCTACCTAGAAGGTACTGCTGCGGGACGAACGATTCGGGTCCTGCCATTTATGCCTCTTCTTCGTCCGCAGCAATGATGGACTTGGCCAACTTACGCAGGTGCTTGAGCTGCTTATTGGTGGACTCATCCAAAGCCTCGTCCTCGGCGGCGGAAACAAGCTCCGCCAAGTCCTTGTGGACCTTTGCGCCCTTCTTGGTAGACGCGACGATCTGGCGGCGGCGATCCTTCGGGTCGCGCTCGCGCTTGGCCCAGCCGCGGTCCTCGAGGGCGTCGATAAGACGCACCATGTCAGAAGCGTCAATGGCCAGGGTCTCGGAGAGGTAGGACTGCGACGCGGCATCCGCGTCCACCAGGCAGGTAAGGACCCAGTACTCGCGCAGCGTCGTCTGCTTGGTCTGCAGAGCGGCCTCGACGCCATCGCGGGTGCGGCGGCGGAGGCGTTCCAGCTGGAACGACGGGGATTCGAGCAGGGCCGTTGGGATTACAGAATTATTCGTGGAAGCCATACCATCATCATAATCCCAAAAGATTGGTTAAGGCCAATTAATCCGTTTCGATGGGAAGCCTGGAAGCTTTCCACTTATCCGTGCCGCCCTCCACATTGATGGCGTCCCAGCCCAGCGCATGCTCCAGATACTGACAGACCTGCATGCTGCGGCCGCCTGCGTGGCAGATGACGTAAATATCCTTGTCCGGATCGATTTCCTGGATGCGACCCGTAATCTCGCTCATCGGGATGTGGGTCGCGCCCTTTGCGTGCTCCACCGCCCACTCGTCATTCTCGCGGACATCGATGAGCTGTGCGCCTTCTGGTACTTCAGTTGGTTGAACGTTTTTCATGCCATTCACCTTAGTTACTAGCGTGCTTCTGGATCGGCCGGGCGGCGCCTCTGAGCTAGTGCTGGAACCGCCAGTAGTGGTGCCACTGCCAGGGAGGGTTTAAAAAGCCGCCTTTCTCGCGAACTATCGCGAGAACTTGGCTCACGGCCACGTCGAGGTGGTGCTCAATTGTGGCGGCGGTGAAGTGGAGGGGTTTGTAGCCCCTCTGGACGGCGTCGTTAAGCTTCTGGCGGTCAATTTCGAATCGTTGCCGGTTCTCTCCCTGGTGGTAGGCGTAGCCGTCGACTTCTATGGCTACCTTGTGCTCCTTCAAGAGTAGGTCCCAACGGTACGGGCCAATGTACCTGTTGTTGTAAACGGCGACGTGGGGCCGGAGTGCGCGGGTGAGGTTGCGCTCGGGGACGCTATCAGCGCCGAGGATGGTGTTTTCCAGTACGCGCCGGGTGTGCTGCGGAAAGCGCTGGAAGTCGAGCATGTGGCCTTCCATCTGGGAAGCGCCGTACCGGCCGGCAAAGTAGGCTTCAAGGAACGCGACGGCGTCTTCCTCTGCCATGATTTCTGTGGCCTGCAGTGGATTGCACACGTTAATGCCATTGAGCTGGCCCAGCGCCTTCGGACGGGCGCGGCGGCTGCGGAAGTACGGGCTGGAGGCCATCGTTCCCGCGCGCAGGAAATGGAGTGGGAAACTTAAAGCGTGGCCGAGGTAGTGGTGGGCGCACGAGTAGCCGTCGAGCGCCGAATCGGGCCAGCGGCGGGAGACGATTTCCGCCAGTTCGCGCGGCGAGGGCTTCCGTTCGGCATAGAGGCCGTGGCAGATTTTCACGGCTTGGTTGTCGATAGCGCGGCGCGCGGCCGTGCGCGTGGTGAAGATTCTCATGCGCCCACCCCTAGGCGTTCATTTCGATCATTTAGGCCCCCGAGGCCGGTGGTTTCGGCCTGCTATGTGATCGAATTGTACTGCGGGGACGGGATTGTGTCGCGGGGAGGGCCTTGCGGGTGTGAAAAAGACAAAAAGGGGGCGTTTCGATCAAATACGACCTTGAAAACCGCCGCTTACGCAGTGCTATTTGATCGAAACGCCCTAAGGGGGGCCCGCGGGCTCAGGCCCGCGGGGCCCGCGCCCAGAAATCTTACTTGAAGCGAGCCTTTGCCTCGTCGAGGATCTTCTCTGCCTCGGCCTTGTCGCCCCAGCCGGAGCCGGTGACTTCCTTGTTCGGCTCCAGGTCCTTGTAGTGGACGAAGAAGTGCTCGATTTCGTCCTTGATGTGCTGCTCCACATCGTCGATGTCCTGGTAGCGCTCCCAGCGCGGGTCATCGATGACGGCGAGCAGCTTGTCGTCGCCGCCGGCCTCGTCGGTCATCTTGAAGACGCCGACGATGCGGGCCTCAACGACTACGCCCGGGAAGACCGGCTCCGGCAGGATGACCAGGGCGTCGAGCGGGTCGCCGTCCTCGCCCAGGGTGTGGTCGATGAAGCCGTAGTCAGCCGGGTAAGCCATCGGGGTGAACAGGTAACGGTCGAGGTAGACCTTGCCGGACTCGTGGTCAACCTCGTACTTGTTGCGGGAGCCCTTCGGGATTTCAATGGTTACTTCAACGCTCACAGCGATGTCCTCCATGGGGGATTGGGTATCAATTACTGCCCATAGTCTAGCGCGTTGCGGATTCGCGCTAGGGTTAAAGGCAATGAAAGCAAAGCATGTTTGGTGGTCAGCGACCGCGCTCGTGGTAGCGGCAGCGGTCGGAGGTACGGCTGCGCTGGGCGTTACCCTCCAGCGCGAATACGGCGATCTCTCGCACGGAGAGGCGCAGGCGGTCGAGGCTCCTGAGGATCCGTTGAGCGCAGTAGAGCCGGGCGAGGCAAACCTGGATGCGCTGAGCGCGAAGCTGGATGAGCTCGCTAAGAATAAGGACCTCGCCACTTTCGGCGGCGAGGTCATCGATACCGAAACCGGCGACGTGGTGTGGCAGCGCGAGGCGGATAAGCGGCTTACCCCGGCCTCGTCCACGAAGGTCCTCACCACTGCGGCAGCGACGTTAGCGCTGGATGAGAATGAGAAAATCACCACCAAGGTCTACCGCGGGTCGAACGAAAAGAACGTGGTCATCAAGGCCGCGGGTGATGTGTGGATGACGCACGAACAGCTCGATGACTTAGCTGAGCAGATTTCGAAGAACGTCGAACAGGTCGATGGTGTCTACATCGATACCTCCGTGTGGTCCGGCGAGGCGCAGGCCCCGGGCTGGGATCCGGAAAACGTGGACGGCGGCTTCGTCGCGCCGATGGAACCGGCCATGCTCTACGGCGGTCGCCTGGGCGCGACGACGGGGGATGTGCCGAGGAGTCATGAGCCTGCTTTGGACGTCGCTAAGCAGCTAGGCGATCGCCTCGGCGCGGGCAAGGTAGGCATGGGCTCCGTCGCGGAGAATGCACAGGAGGTGGCGAGCGTGGATTCGCCGCCGCTAGCGGACCGCGCCCGGGAGATGGTGCGCCACTCGGATAACGTCATGGCCGAGGCCATTGCGCGTGAGCTGGCGGTTTCCCGGGGCAAGGAGGCCAGCTTTGAAGGCGATACGCAGGCCACGCTGGATGTCCTGCGGGAAGAGGGCTTCGACGTCGACGGCGTGGATATTAAGGATAATTCCGGGCTATCGGTGGACAATCGGCTCACCGCCGGGCTGTTGACGCAGCTCATTAATGGCGCGGTCAATGATCCGCGCCTGCGCCCGCTGGTGTCTTACCTCCCAGTAGCCGGCGGTGATGGCACCTTGTACGAGCGCTACGGGGATTCCGCGGCCAAGGGCTATGTGCGCGCCAAGACGGGCACGCTGACTGGGGTCTCCGCCCTGGCCGGCACCGCGCAGGGTAATTCCGGGCGCGTGTATGCCTTTGCCTTCCTTGTGAATGACGGCGATATCTTGGCCGCCCGCAAGGCTCAAGACGCGTTGGCTTCTGCACTGCATGAGTTCTAAAAAGCCCTTTTGGCCGCGGGTTTCGCCGCACTTTCTAACGTGTCGGCGCGGCGTGCGCGCCGCCGCCCTCGACCACGCGGTGGCCGTTGGGCTATCCGGAGGCGCGGACTCGCTGGCGCTTATGGCCGCGCTCGTGGCGGAGGGTCACGATGTGCTCGCGCTGTGTGTGGACCACGGGTTGCAGGACGGCTCGCGGGCGCAGGCCGAGCGCGCGGCCGAACAGGCGCGAAAGCTAGGCGCGCGAGCGCGAGTGCTGAACGTTGAGGCCGGCGCAACGGGCCAGAAGTCGATGGAGGCGGCCGCGCGGGTAGCGCGGTATCGAGCACTGGCCGCCGCGTGCGCGGACGAAGGATTAGAGGTTGCCGTTGCGCATACGGCCGATGACCAGGCGGAGACGCTATTGCTCGGCGCGCTGCGCGGGCGGGTGACCGGTATGAGCGAGCGCAGCGAGGTGGAAGGCGCCCGCGTGGTGCGGCCGCTGCTGAACGTGCGCCGCGCCGATACCGAGGGCGCCTGCGCGGAGCTGGGCCTATCGGCGTGGCAGGACCCGCAGAACGCGGACACCCATTTCCGCCGCGTGGCGCTGCGCCGCGAGGTCATTCCGCAGTTGAGCCGTATCATCGGCGGGGATGCGGTGCCAGCGCTGGCTCAAGCAGCAGGCGATGCGGCGCTTGACGACGCCGCCCTGCGCACCCCACCCACCACGGACTGTGCCGACTTGGCGGCGATGGCAGAACCGCGGCGCCGGCGGGCAATCGCGACGTGGCTGGTCAGCGAGGGGGTAGAAGTGACAAGGAGGGCAGTGGGAGACGTCGGCAAGCTATGTACCCACTGGCATGGGCAAGGACCGGTGGCCGTGCGATCAGCCCGGCAGGTGGGGCAGAGGTTGGAAGTAGCCCGTATAGGTGGCAAACTGGCACTATTGTCTGGTCATTAAAGGAGCGCACACGTGCACGACAAGAAAGACTTCGCCGTTCCCGCAAACCGCTACGGTGACGATGTAGAAGCAATCCTCATTGGAGAAGAGGAACTGCAAAACCGCGTCCAAGAACTCGCGGATATGGTTTCGGAAAAGTATGCCGACTCTGAGCACGACCTGCTGTTGGTCTGCGTGCTCAAGGGCGCCGCATTCTTCCTCACAGACTTTGCGCGCAAGCTATCCATCCCCTCCGAGCTGGAGTTTATGGCCGTATCCTCCTACGGTGCCTCCACCTCCTCTTCCGGCGTGGTGCGCATTTTGAAGGATTTGGACCGCGATATTGCCGGGCGCAACGTGCTCATCGTGGAAGACATCATCGATTCCGGCCTCACCCTGTCGTGGCTCATCCGCAACCTGGAAGGCCGCAGCCCTGCTTCGCTGAATGTGGTCACCCTGCTGCGCAAGCCCGAAGTAGTCAAGGCTGATATTGATCTGCTGGATGTGGGCTTTGATATCCCGAATGAATTCGTCATCGGCTATGGCTTGGACTATGCGGAACGCTACCGCGATCTCCCCTACGTGGGCACCCTCCACCCCGATGTCTATACCACCAACTAAAATCGCGCAGTAATGAAAAACAACAAGATTCTTCGCTACGGCGGGATTGCGGCCCTCATCCTTATCGCGCTGTACGCCTTTACCTTCTTTAGCAACGATGCCCGCGGCTACGTGCAAGCGGATACCTCGGTTGCGCTGACCCAGCTCAAAGACAAAAACGTCGATGAGGTGGAAATTGATGACCGCGAGCAGCGCCTGCGCATCAAGCTCAAGGATGAAATCACGGTAGACGAGCGCGAAGGCGTGAAAGAGATTGTGGCCAAGTACCCGGCCCGCGC
>OJLS01000089.1_pt1 | contig 22896 bp, 23 predicted proteins | sample 1597081 | NCBI WGS metagenome assembly OJLS01 (sample SAMEA3904663, study PRJEB24821) | metagenome | biome: Builtin; feature: hospital; material: surface | place: USA | collected 2013-05-22
ATGCTATGTGCCCATACTCCAAAGCGTTCCGTGGGGATAGTGAAACGGTTGTAAGAGCTCACGTGGGATAGCGATGAGTGTGGCCACTGCCGAGAAGCAGGGCAGCGAGCGCACATAATGCAAGCGCCTCAGTGGAGAGATCGATTGCGTATCTGCCACTGAGGCGCTTAATTAAGTATAAGGAAGTGCTTATAGACACAAATCCCTCCCGGCGGCGACGTCATTCTCTGGTAGAGAACGCCATTGTTTCCGTCACCGGAGGGAGGGGCGCATGGTGAGCGCTGGAAAGGATAAAAGCAGCACTCACGCTAGTCTTGCACCGTAGTCCGAGTACGTTAAGGCGAAAGCCCGAGCAACACAGTCGATCAACCCTGGTACCCGCAGGAATGTGCGTTTACCGGTGCTGAGCGCTGTCCCACTGCCTGAGCGATTGGCGTGGGTGGCTACGGCGCGGCGATGTTACTTGATAAGGGCTCCCACGAGCTTGACAATGTTGGATGCTAGCCCTGAGATGTCTCCGAACCAGCCAGCGATGGTGTTAGCATCAATCTGTCCACCGAGATCTGAGGCTTTGGAGCCAGAGTTTACAGTGTCATCCATTGCGGACGCTGCGTCTGTCGCCTTGGAGTAGTCGAAGTTCATATAGTCCCCTTTCACTCGGGTTAGCTGGAATGTGGGTTGTTTTTAAACAAACTTACCGATGGTATCCAGGATGAATTCGACGATATTGACAGCGTAGCGGGCTGCGTCTTCATCAAAGTACCCGGGAAAAGGCTGCTGATCAGTAGGCATGTGTGACCTTTCGTTGTGAAACCCCGCCCTCATGGCCGGGGTTTAGAGTGAGTGTTACTCGAAGGTAATGGTTGAGTTGGCGTCGTTGAAGTCGCTGTGCGAGGCAAGAGGTGCCACGCGCTCGCACATCAGAGCGCACTTGCTGTCAACCTTCTGAGGACGGCCGTCCTGGCGGACGTCATTGGCGTTGTAGACGTTGACGGTACCGATAAGATTCTCGCCAGCCTGGGTGCTATTGGGCGACTTGATTCCGAGATCAATGTTGATCTTGCCGTCCTCGGTCGCACGGTATGTCTGCCAGGTGTAGACCACGATGTTGCTGGTCTCGGTGGACTTCACGAGCCCTGCGCGGACCGTGTAGTACTGTCCGGCGGTAAACCCGGTGCCATCGGCCTTGACCTGAACGGTAGCACCGCTCTTGGCCTTGACAGCGTGGCTTCCATCGTCCTTGTTGGTGAAGGAGACGCTATTCAGGGCACCTTCGGCGTGGTCAGGGTTGACGGGGGATTCAATGACGTTTGATGGATCCCACCAACGCTGGGGCCAGTCCGCGCTCGATGCCATGGCTGGGGTTGCTGATCCAGCAACGACAGCGGTTGCCGCCAGAGTTCCAGCCGCGATACGGGAAATTTTTGACGTGAAAAGTTTCATTCTTAGAGCCTTCCGAGTGCAAAACCGATCATCGAGTTAGCGGCTTCGATGAGATAGGGTCCGATTTCCGTGACCCAGTGGAATGCCGGGTAGGGATCATTCGGTGGATCAAGTGGTTGGTATGCGTTCGGGTTGGTATCTGCACCCATGCTTTTCCTCCAGATGTGATGAGCTTTGTCGACGAGCGATGGAGCGCCCACAACGTAGGGGAAACTTATCGACGTCGAAGATATGTCCTGCTGTGCTCAGCGGTTGCGACACCTTATTCACGTCGTGTTTGTTCACGTCGTGTTCGCCACCGCAGGCTGTGCGCTTTTCCGTAAAAGCGCACTTGAGACCCCCGTGGGAATCTCAAGTGGGAACTTAGCCTTTTAGCCAGCGAGGCCCTTGACCAGGCCCATGATTGAAGAAGCCAGGGTCGTGGCTGAGCCGATCGAGCTGGTCAGAGTGTTGATATTAAAGCCGTCGAAGAAGCTGCTGGCATGCTCGCTAGCGGACGAAGCGGCGTCAGAAGCAGTTGAAGCATGCTCGCTAGCCGTGGAAGCAGCGGTCGATGCGGAGTCAGACGCAGAGGACGCGGAGTCGGAAGCGGCCTGAGCTGCTTCTGCGGCGTAGGAAAATGCGGACATAACAATCCTTCCAAGTGTGTAGACAAAATGTCGTCGCTAGCTGATAAGGCAGTGAGCGCCGATTTTTGCCATAGGCAAGCATCGGTTAGCCTCATCGCGCTTGTCGTTCCATGACTTACGAGGGTGACAAGGTAAAAGAAAGGGCAGGCGGAAGAATTTCATCTCGTGTTTACTTAATCGTGCCGGTTTATGAGAGCAAAGTTAGCAACTGTGCGGCCCGTCCGTGTAGACATTTATGGGTAAAAATCCGTGTGAACTGGGGCAAACAGGATTCGATGTTGAGGACACTGTGCGCCGCCTGAATTCTGGGTGCCAATTCTTCCGTAGTGTTACACCTACCCCTATGTTGGAGTGATGGTAGTTAGGTTTGCGGAGTGTTTGGGTGATATCAGCATAAAGGGTGCTGGGTGTACTGAGTGGTGACCTTATGCGATAGATCGAAGGGCAGTAATAAGCTGACCGGTCTCCTCAGCATTCGTGACGGTTATCCGCACTCCGTTACCACTGAAGCATCGGACAAGAATATGTTCCTCCGCCAAGGCTTCGGTGAATGCATCAGATTGGTCTCCAAGGGCTAACCAGACGAAGTTCGCTTGAGACTCTGGAATGTCGGCTTCGGTCAGATTCCACCGAGAGGAGTGGATGAATTCCTTGATAAGGAAATCGCGCAAACGATGGCGCTGTGGAATGGTGCGAGAGACTCGCTCGGCTTTACTCTGAGGGCTATTAAGGCATGCGATGGCGGCATCGTGGGCGAGTGTGCTCACTGAGAAGGGGACCTGGGTACGGTTAAGTGCGTTAATGATCTCTGGAGCCCCAATCATGTAACCAACGCGCGCGCCCGCCAGGCCATAACATTTAGAGAAAGTTCTAGCGAAGCAGACGTTAGGGTGACGCTGCACTAAGCCCAGTGAGTCTGGTTTGAGGTCCTCGTCGGTGTAATCCAAATATGCCTCGTCGATACACACCGTGACGCGATCTGGCACGCGGGTAAGGAAAGCTTCTAGTTCGTCCTCTGTAACAAGTGTCCCCGTCGGGTTATTGGGATTACATAAAATAATGAGTGACGTTTTGTCGGTAATGGCATCGGCCATGGCGTTGAGATCGTGGCGGTGATGGGCATCGAGCGGGACCTGAATAGGAGTGGCTCCACCAATTCTGCTGAGGATGGGGTATGCCTCGAACGACCTCCACGCGAAGAGTGTTTCGTCCCCGTCTTTACATGTGGCCAGAATGAGCTGCTGCAGAAGTGAAGAGGATCCGCATCCAACTGCCACTTCGTTAACGGTGACCCCATGTAGATCAGCGATAGCATGATGTAAAGGAGAGGTCGCCATGTGAGGGTAGCGGTTAAGAGTGTGGGCGGCGGATGTAATCGCTTCGATCGCGGCGGGGAGCGGGGGTTCAGAGGTTTCATTGCTGGCTAGGACGAGGGCGTCATCAGCCTTTTTTCCTGGAGTGTATGTGGGAAGTAGGTCTAAGTCGGGGCGGATCATTCTTGTAATGGTAAGCCGGGGAATATGCGGCGCAAAAGTGGAGTAACAGTACGGTAGTGGTCGTGGAAAGAATGTCGGTGGCTGTGCTGGTTCTTGCGCGTGTTGTTCAGGGGTGTCCCGCGTGCCGACGGCCTAGCTAGCGGTGTTTGTCTTCTCTAGTTGGTACCTGTAGTATCGCCTACGGAATTCGCGGCAGTCGTGTTGTTTCTCAATCAGTGGAAACCGATCGAATTCGACAGTCTGCGCCGTGACTTTCGCTGGAGGTGTGCCAGAGCGGCCGAATGGGGCTCCCTGCTAAGGAGTTGACCCGCAAGGGTCCGAAGGTTCAAATCCTTTCACCTCCGCCATTAATGAGCGCCTACTTCGCTTTTCTCGGAGTAGGCGCTTTTTAATTCCGTAGTACTGGGGATGAAGCAGCCGGTTAACGTGGGTTTTTTCGGGCCAGTGCGTCCTATTTTTCCTGATAAATGAATGAATTTGGGGGTCTGGCTGGCTCTGTGTAATATATCTCCCTGTTGCGCCCGTAGCTCAACGGATAGAGCATCTGACTACGGATCAGAAGGTTGGGGGTTCGAATCCCTTCGGGCGCACAGTAAGCCCCTCACCGCAGCTGTACGGTGAGGGGCTTTAAATATTCGCACGGCTTCAGTAAGAGCGGAAATTATCACCGCGCTAAACGTGAGGTTGAGAAAGTGAGCCGGGGCTATCCCTACACCTTAGTAGACATAGCCCCGGCTGAACTCACTTTCCGACGGCGAGACCGGTTATTCGCGGCTCGACCGTGGTCAGAATAATTCCATTAGTTGGATTCGCCAGCGTCTCCGCCAATATTCGGAGCGATATTGCCACTCAGGGGCAGGTTGTTATCGCCCGTATCTCCGGACAGTGGCAAGTTGTTGTTGGACAGTGGCATGTCACCCGAAAGGTCACCCGACAAGTGGCAACTTGATGTCACCGGTATCTCCGGACAGCGGGAGGTTGTTGTTGGACAGTGGCATGTCACCAGAGAGATCGCCAGACAATGGCATCTTGCCTGACAAGTCGCCGGAGAGTGGCATATTCAGGTCATCTCCGGATAGCGGAGTATTGATGTCACCGACGTTTCCGGATAGTGGCATGTTGATGTCACCGGTATCCCCCGAGAGCGGCATGTTGATGTCACCCGTTGTTACTTGGAGGTGGGGAGCAAAGTCGCCGACCTGCTCGGGGAAGTTGACATTAAATGTGGGTGGTTCCGGGGCGGGTGCAGGTGCAGGTGCGGGCGCGGGTAGTCCTACATTGTTGAGCTCCACGAGGAGATCCTTGATTGGCCCTTGTGTGATCTCATTGATTTGGAGAAGGAAGTCCATCGTGTGTCATTTCGGGAGAGCTTCAGGTACAAGCCCAGAGTGGAGGTTTTTCATCGGTCCGGAGCGCCTTTTCACCTCAAGTTTTTAATCTTGCGTGAGGTGGGTGGTGCCCCGTTCTGTGAACTACCTCTGTGGTTCAGGGGATGATTCGAATGTTAAGTCATCCCTGCATGTGCTGCAATTGGATTTGAAAACATAAGCAGGTGGTGAATCGATCATATTTACGGCGTTGCGGATTGATTTTTTGAAAAAATTAGTAACGCGCCTTCGGAAGGTACGATAAGCTGTGCTTTTTCTACCTTCTCTACCGTAGGTTACGGCTGCTTTATCCTCGTCGTACCGTTTATTAGCTTTACCCCTGTATGGAGGGTGATTCCGCCTTATGATTCTCGGGTGAATGATGCCCGCGCCAGAGTCCGGGAATAGCGGTAGGCGCAACCGAGGCACACGATAAAGAGGACAACGCCACAGATAGCTGCTCCCGTTTCCCACTCATCTGGAGCAATCGCTAAAACGTCACTGTTTCCTGACGCGGCGATAATCCCAGCATTGAGCACACCAAAGAGGGATTCACCGACAATCAACCCCGTCGCTAGTAGTACCCCGAGCCGACGTGCAAGTTCTGGATTGCGTTGTTTCTTCGCCCAACGGTTGTAGATGTACCCAATGAGCGCTCCGATCGGGATAATGACTGTCAAAGAGCTGGGCAGGTACATTCCCATTCCCACTGCTAAACCAGGTAGTGAGTATTTACCATGAGAAGTTGCGGTCATAATCTCGTTGATGATGACAACGATGACGCCGATTACTGCTCCCAGACCGATCAATGACCAGTCTAATGAGTCACCGAAAATACCTTGCGCAACCGAAGACATTAGTGCGGCTTGGGGCGCCGCCAGTGCGTCATCTCCTGCGCCCGGTGCGCCGGCAAAGCCGAACCCGGACATCATCAGTTGAAGCACAGGGGGGATAATCGCAGATCCGAAAAGAACACCGACGACGAGCGCTACCTGCTGTTTCCACGGCGTGGCGCCGACTAATTGCCCCGTTTTCAGATCCTGTAGGTTGTCGTTGGAAATCGTGGCCACACCGAAGACAACGGCTGAGGTGAAGAGCGTATAGGCAATCAGTACGTCGGAATGAGAATGTGATTCGGCCCCCATAGCGACTTTAATCAGGAGGGCTGCGGAAATAACGACAGTTATTCCGACGCCTGAAATCGGAGAATTTGACGCCCCAATCAAGCCCGCCATGTAACCGCAAATACTCGCTACGACGAGACCAATAAGCAGGATATAGGCAATGCTGATACCGATCAGCCCAGCGGTGTGGTGCGCGATGGACGTGTCTTTCACAAATAACCACAGCAATAGGCCGATGGGAATCATCGAGAAAATCGTTACACCCGCGACGACGGGGAACGGAATGTCTTGCTCAGTAATATCGACCGTTTTCCCTGAATGGCGAGCCCTCGACGACACTAAGGAATCTTTAATTCCTTTGGTGATGGGGCCAGTGATTTTAATAAGTGTCCATACAGCAGCGACGGCCATCGTACCAGCACCAATGAAGCGGACGTCGCTAGAAAATGAGTCGGACACTATGCTTTCTAGCCCCGAAGCGCCAGTTCCCGCAGGAATATGACCGGCTGTACGCAGCGGAAGCAGAACGCCGTAAGAAATGAGAAGCCCGACCACCATGGCAAATCCGACGGAAAGCCCCACTAAATGGCCCACACCTATGAGGGCGAGTGACAGTGATCCACCGATCATGGTCGCCCCTGAGCCGATACGGAACGCTGCCGAAATCTCTGACGCCACCGTCTTCATTGCAGCGAGCAACGCGTAGCCACCCGACGCTAACCCACCGAGGACGATCATTCGCAGCCCCATACGGTTTTCGTCCACCGCGGATGATGGCGCCGGCTCTGAGATATCGGTGGATGAAGTCACTGACGACTGTTCACCGTCGGTAACAGAATCGTGCGCGTGGGTATCCCCCACCTTTAAGACTTCCGCTGCTGCAACACCCTCGGGGTAGGGGAGGTCGGAGTGGGTGACGAGGGCGCGTCGTAGGGGTATGGAATACATCACGCCCAACATGCCGCCGATTGCACACAAAGCGGCCGTCTCCCAGTACGGAAAACCCGACCACCAACCGATCATGACTAGCCCAGGGAGGACGAAAATAATGGCAGATAATGTTCCCGCCGCAGAAGCAATGGTTTGAACAATATTGTTTTCTGCAATGGTATGGTCTTTAAAATTCCGCAAAATTGCCATCGAAATAACGGCAGCGGGGATAGAAGTGGCAAAAGTAAGACCGACTTTGAGCCCAAGATATACGTTTGCCGCGGTGAAAACCAGCGTAATTAAGCCACCGAGAATAACAGTCCGAAGTGTGAATTCTCGGGTTGACGGTGCCCGCTTTGCTGCCATGTCCAGCGAATCATGGGGGTGTAGTTCAGGGTCCGCAGGAGCGGAGGAATCATTCTTTTCCACGATGACGTTCTTTCTTCCAAGCTCTTCTGGGGAAGCGTACCCGCGGTATTTTACTGACACGCTGAGTGTGGCCCGTACGATAGGCTCCATGCGTTTCTTAAACGGTATGGTCCCGCAGTACGACCTCACTTATGATGATGTCTTCATGGTGCCGTCGCGTTCCGACGTGGGATCCCGTCAAAAAGTGGATTTACACACCGACGATGGCACGGGGACAACGATCCCTCTTGTCGTGGCTAACATGACCGCTGTAGCTGGTAGACGTATGGCGGAGACAATTGCCCGACGTGGTGGGCTGGCTATCATCCCGCAGGATGTGCCCGCAGATATCGTTGCCAGCACCATCGCCAGCGTGAAGTCCTCCGACCTGGTTTTCGATACACCCATCACCGTGAAACCGCATCACACCGCGGGCTACACGCGTCATCTTTTGCCCAAACGTGCTCATGGAGCAGCCATCGTCGTCGAGAATGACAAACCCATCGGCCTGGTGACAGAAAAAGACCTGCGTGGCGTCGATAATTTCACCCAAGTAGGCCGGTTGATGAGCACATCATTGGTTACTCTTCAGGACGACACCACCCCGCAACAGGCTTTCGCCCGCCTCTCCGAGGCTTCGCGGAAACTCGCTCCCGTCGTCAGCCACGATGGAGCATTGAAGGGCATCATGACGCGCAAGGCGGCGTTGCGCGCCACGCTGTACAAACCTGCCGTAGATAACGACAATAAACTTCGCGTTGGCGCAGCAATTGGCATCAATGGTGACGCTACTGGGCGGGCGACCGCACTGGTTGAGGCCGGTGCCGATGTCATCGTTGTTGACACCGCACATGGTCATCAGCAGCACATGATCGACGTTTTACGCAAGGTAAAAGCCCTGGATTTGGGTGTTCCCATTGTCGCCGGAAACATTGTGACCGCAGAAGGCGTGGAAGACCTTGCGGCCGCTGGCGCGGACATCATCAAAGTTGGCGTCGGCCCTGGTGCAATGTGCACGACTCGTATGCAGACCGGTGTAGGCCGTCCGCAGTTTTCTGCCGTGAAAGAATGTGCGGATAAAGCCCGTGAGGTCGGTGTTCACGTGTGGGCCGACGGGGGAGTCCGACACCCGCGCGACGTCGCCCTGGCACTGGCTGCTGGCGCATCCAACGTCATGATTGGATCATGGTTTGCTGGAACCCTGGAATCCCCGGGTGACTTGATCAAAGAGAATGATGACCGTGCGTATAAAGAAGCCTTCGGCATGGCGTCTCATCGGGCAGTGGAGCACCGCAACCTGCATACCGAGGAATTCGAGCGCGCGCGCCGGTCGATGTTTGAAGAGGGCATTTCCCAGGCCCGGATGTACATTGACCCGGAGCGCCCAGGCGTAGAAGACCAGGTTGACCATATTGTTTCCGGTGTGCGCTCAGCGTTTACCTACGCAGGGGCGGACAGTATTGAGACCTTCCGTGAGCGGGCGATCGTCGGGATCCAATCGGCAGCTGGATATGCAGAAGGGCGGCCTCTGTCATCGTCGTGGAAGGCTTAGCGGGCACAGCATAACGGCCGCAAGCCCACGGCGTAGCGGTCACAAGCCCACGTCGTAACGGCCGTAAAACCTTGTGCCTAGAAAACTTCGATCCGCGCGCCGAGATTCTCTGCCTGTTTAAGCTGATCCACCCAGTCAGCATCACCGGGGTGAAGCCGCAAAACCGGGCGCTTTCCCGTGCGCGCTTCGTACCGAATGCGTGACCGGTGCCCAGCGTCAGCCAGTTCCGCGACGGTAGGTGGCGTCGCCCCCAAACTCTTTCGGGCCTCCTCTAACATGGTTTGGACTTCCTCAATGGCGCGGAGTACCTCCTCCACGTTGTTCTCGCACATGGCTTCGGTCAGTCCGGGATCCGAACCGGCGACGCGCGTTCCGTCGCGGAAAGAGCCTGCGGCTAGGGATAATGCCAGCGCACCCCCATTGTCGCCAGCCACCGCCAGAGCGTCAGCCAACACGTGTGGCAAATGAGAAATCCGAGCGACCGCCGCGTCGTGGGACTGTGCCCGCGCCGGGACCACCTCGGCTCCGACGTCGTAGGCGAGGTTCACCACGCTCATCCATTCGCGCAGCCACCGGCCGTCGTCACTGTTGTCTGCGGGCGCATTATCGAAGGTGACCACCCACGGTGCGCCAGTAAACAAACCCGCCTGAGACGCGTCCCACCCGTTGTGGCTTGTTCCGGACATGGGGTGCCCGCCCACGAAGCGGTCGTGCATTCCGCGCGCGCGAACCTCCCGTATGACGGCTTGTTTCACGCTAACGACATCGGTAATTCCACAGGTGGGGGCGTGGTCGGCAATGCGGTCGAGCATGGTTCCCACAGCGCTCATCGGTGTAGCAATCACCACAAGAGCGTCCTCATCCTCGGCTCGTTTAAGGACGGCCGCGCAATCGCTCGACGCGTCGAAACCGTCGTCGATAATGTTTGTCACTGTGGAGTGCGTGCGATCCCATCCGAAAACTCGCCGCCCTCGGGCCTGTACGTCGCGCATGATTGAACCACCAATTAGCCCTAAACCGAGGATGCATACAGAGCGGTCCTCGTGGAGAATGTGGTGCTTGCCGGGGGTTGTGGCTGGGTCGGGGTAGACGCCGGAGGGTGTGGAGGTGCTCATTCTGACAAGTGTGGCACAGTCCGACTACGGTTATCTATATGAATGCGGGTGTGAACGACGACGGCCAGACTCCAACTTTTGCCGTTGCACTGACAAGCCAAGATGGGCAGTGGATAGGCCGGATCCTCCCTGAGCGTGCCTCGTGGGACCTTGATATAGCGACGCGGGCGGTGCGCGACTTGCGCTCTGAGGGGCCGAGTTTTGGCATGGTGTGCGTGGATGATGACTGGTTTGTCCTCATCCGTCCGACGCCTAGGGGGACACAACTTTTGCTTTCCGACGCCACCGCTGCCGTTGTGGACGATTACGCCGCGGAAGTATTAGACGAATTGGATGTCGACGTCCCCGATATGGATCCTGATGAGCGGGCCGACGCAGAACCGTGGCCGGAAGGGGATTTGGAGATTCTCGAGGACCTCGGCGTTCCCAGTGACGTGTTGGCTGTGATTTGCGACGACGATGAGTTGTGGGCATCGGAGCAGCTCCTCCGCATTGCGGAGGAAATCAATGCGGATGAGGAGCTTGCCGACGTGGCGCAGCTCGATTACTAGGCCGCTGACGTGATTGGTGCTGGGCTGCCGCGTCCTGTTCCTGAGCAGCAGGCGGAACGGTGGATGCGAATGGCGTTAGATGTGGCGAGACAAACGCCGGCGGGCGATGTTCCAGTGGGTGCCGTGGTGATTGACGCGTCGGGCCATGTTGTGGGGCAGGGATGTAATGAGCGTGAATCCACGGGGGACCCGACGGCCCACGCGGAGGTCATCGCTTTGAGAAGGGCTGCCCGGAAGGTGGGCGACGGTTGGCGCCTGGATAACCACACTCTGGTGGTGACATTAGAGCCGTGCGTAATGTGCGCGGGCGCTGCGGTGACGTCCCGCATAGAAGGCATTATTTTCGGTGCGTATGAGCCGAAAACGGGGGCGTGCGGTTCGGTGATTGATGTTGTGCGTGATCCTGCGTGGCCTTTTCCACCTGTCGATGTCAGGGGAGGTGTGTTGGAGCGAGAATGTCAGCACCTTCTGGAGAAGTTTTTTGCCCAGCGTCGAGAGTGATCTGCGTCGGAACTGGCAAGGCGCGAAGTGAAGCCGCCCCCTTTGGATACCTCTCAAAAAATTTGCCTAAAACGCATAAAAAGGATGCATTGGAACACGAATATCGCTACGGTCGATAGCACAGGTTTTATCTACTACGAAATGAGGTTTAACGATGGATCTTGACAACCTGAAGGACAAGGCCAAGGACGCTATTTCCGACAACCGCGACAAGGTTGAGGACAAGGCTAACGACGTTGCCGACAGCAAGTTGGGCGACAAGGCTGACAAGGCGAAAGAAGGCGTCAAGAAGAGCCTCGACTCTCTCGACAAGTAATTTTTAGTGCGGAATTGTAGTTACCGCGTAATGACGTCGGTATCCTTGTTGAACAGGGAAAATAGGCGTGATTTTGGCTGCTTGGAGTCCTAGGCTAACCTAGTTCGCGGTGGCGTGTCCGAGCGGCCGAAGGTGCGGCACTCGAAATGCCGTGTGCGGTAACCCCGTACCGAGGGTTCAAATCCCTCCGCCACCGCATTATGTAGCCCCCAGCGGTATCAACCGTTGGGGGTTTTCGCATATGTGCTTCTCCGCTGTGTGCGCTGTGTTTTTAAGCTCGGGGATTGATGTAACGCGTATTTGCACGGGGGGTGCCGTTATCCTTCATGGCCCTCCCGTTTTCCGAAAGTTCGCTGGACCGTCGTCGGCAATGTGAATTATCGCCTAAGAGAACAAGTCGAAAAGAACAAATCGTCTTGCAAGGGCTTTACATGTGTGGATCGTGAAGCTCTAAAGTATTTAGAAGATCAGGGATCCAAGCTAAACTTGCATCCACTAAGTCGCGAAATGGGCTGGGAGGACACCATGCCATACGGAGACGGAAGCCGGACGATCTCGGCAAATGTTGACAGCATTGCTTCTTCACAGAGGAGTACGAAGCGGGCGGCATGGGCCAGTGTGATGCTTCAGGGAATGAGGCTCGCACAAGCTAAGAGGCACCACAAGGAGTCTTTAGGAGAGTTACACCATACCCAGGACCAAATCGATGAGTCGATAGGAGAACTACGCAATATCCAGTTGCAAATTGAACGTGGGATACAGCTTATCGATCAGCGAAGTCAGCAGCTCATAGCGACAATAGAAAAGAGTGAAGATAATCAAGGGTACAGAGATTATGCGATGTGGGCGGGGAGTACACCAGAAGGAAAACTTTACGAATATACATATCGCCCTGAAGCTGAGAAGCGCATTCGTTTTATAGCTGCACTCAATGAGTTATGGCAGCGGAAAGTAAGTATTGCTTTCGCCGCCGCTGTTAATCACCTCAGTCAAGCGGAACAAGATCTCCTTCTTAAAGGTGAACCGATATATCGTGATACCGAGGAACGTGTTCTCCCGTCACCTCCTAATCAAGATACTAAATTTCCTGCAAAAACAGCGCTAACTAGGATTTTATACTTTGCGTTGTTTATAATAAGCGCTTTTACCCTCCAGTTTGTCGGCGGCATTGTTCTTGCTATAGTTTTTGCTATATTCGGGAATGATCCCACTACTCCGGAATCCGGTTTTGAGAAAGTATTACACGGATATTTCATAGTTTGCGTAATTCTTGCAGTGGGTGTTTGCTTCTACGTGCGATGGCTTATAAAAAGGCGCAAAGAAAGAGACTTGCAGAAATATTACAATCTGCTAGAGCAAGAGGCGGCCAGACTTAAGCACATAGATGACTTAAATATGGCGAAGTTGAACGAATTGATCGACCAGGTGAGTCGTGAACTTTGATTTGATATATCCAAGATTGACGAAGTTATGGTGGGCTGGAATTCAAATTCGGCAGTTGCTCGTGCAGCTTCCGTAGCCGAATTTATGGAGAACTTCCATGTCAGCCTTCCTATGGCTCGCCTATGGCCCCCGCTTCCTGACAAGCCTATTGTTAGTGACTTTTCACAAACCAAACTTGCTAAGGATAGTGAAGACATTAAAAGCCTCGTTGATAGATTCGATTGGCGCTCGCGACAAGAGCTTTAATTACCATTTAGTTGCCGGCTATTCACGGGCATTATTGTGATAGCCGTAATCCGTTCACGGTGTTTGCGATCGTTTTATCAATGTCATCGTGTCCAACTCATAATATGAGGTTTTATGGTTCAGCAGAGTCAGCGTTCGAGCAGCGTAGTGCTCATCGTCATTGGTTTGTCCCTAGCAATGTTTATGTTTTCGGTAAACCAGACGATGTTGAGTGTTGCGCTTCCGACGATCGTTGGAAGTCTGCACGGCGGTGACCATATCCTCTGGATCTCCACCTCTTATATGCTGGCGTCGACGGTTTTTCTCCCCATGTATGGAAAACTGGGTGACCGGTACGGTTTAAAGAAATTATTTCTTTTTTCTTTGGTCGTTTTTATTATTTCATGCATATATGGAACATTCGTTAACTCCATGATGGCGCTAGTTATCACCCGCTTTATTCAAGGCATGGGTGGCGGGGGCTTAGTTGTTCTTTCCCAGGCACTCTTAGCCGCCGCTGTTCCTCGCCGAGAGCGCGGAAAGTACATGGGCTTTATCGGTAGCGTATTCGTGATTTCTACCGTCGCCGGTCCCGTCGTGGGTGGCTTAATCACCGAATATTGGAATTGGCGCTGGACCTTCGGCGTCAATGTTCCCTTCGGAATCGTATCCCTTTTATTGTGTCTCAAGTTCTTACAGGAGCCGGAGCCAGAAAAACAGTCCTCTCGTATTGACGTGGCCGGAATGGTTCTTATTGGTGCCGTGTCTACCTTCCTCGTTTTGTGCACAGCCTGGGCTGGCCATGGTGGCTGGGGGCAGCCCAAAGTTCTTTTCTGCATGGTTGGCGCAGCGGCGTGCATGGTGGCCTGTATGTGGGTAGAAAAGCATGCGGGTGACCCTGTCCTTCCCCCGTATATTCTCACCAACCGAAACTTTGTCCTCGCCACACTGATCGGCATGCTGCTCGCTCTGGGAACATTCGGCGTCACAACCTATATGCCTGCCTATATACAGATTGTTGAAGGAATTGACGCTGTTACCGCTGGTTTCGTCCTTCTTCCGATGACCGCGCTGATGTTCGTCTTTTCTCTCATTTCAGGATTCATGGTCAGCAAGACCGAAAAGTATAGGGTTTTGTTGGTCACGAGCGGCGCGTTTTGTGTAGCAGGATTTCTTGCGCTAAGTGCGCTCCACACCGGCTCGGGTGTATATGTCCTTATCGCTGTCTTATGTGTCCTGGGCGTCGGTTTCGGTCTTGGAACCCAGCTTTCTGTATTAGTAGTTCAAAACTCTTTTTCGACGAAGGTGATGGGCACAGCCACAGCGTCGAATAGTTTATTCAGGGATTTAGCGGGCACATTGGGAATGTCCGTTGTCGGGGCCTTTTTCGCCTCCCGTGCCACCGCGCGTTTTGCCGAAACCGGTACTGGGGTGTCATTCGCATCGCTGACTCCGGAGTCAATGAAACAGTTACACGAGCCTGTTCATGGCATCATCGCTCAGGCCTATCACGATGCATTAATTCCTGTTCTCGGGACGTTTGTTCCCTTAATGATTGCTGTTGTTGTTGCAGCAATCTTTGTCCGGGATGATCGCCTACGGGATAGCGGAAACAGCGACCCGAGTGAGATTAACGACCCGAGCGAAATTGTGGATACTGGCCTGTAACCACTGGCTACGAACGCCTCGGTCGCCACCCCGTAGCGCTTGGTCGGAAAATATATAACAATTTGGGTAGATGTAAACCCAAAGGAGAGCTGACGAAGTATGAAAGCAATCGAAAGTAGTGAGTGGGTTATCGACGGAGCGCTAACCGTGTGGGAACCATCCGCTCAGATGACCGAGGCCCCCAAGCACACGCCGACGGATCCCACGCCCCCATCGTTTTTGCAGAAGGATCACATCCGGGGAGTTCTCACTCAACGGCAGGCAGGCAACACCCACCGCGCCTACACCTGCGCGGTGGCCACGCTTCCCGGACCACTGAACACGGAAGCAATGACCGTGGCAGTAAACAATTTTGTGCGCTCGCATGAGGGATTGCGGAGTACCTTCGTCGTCAATACGGATACCGCAGGCGGACAGGGCGCGGATGCTGACGCGCCCGACGCTGCCACGGACAAAGCTAGCGGTGGTCAGCCTGAATTCGGTGGCGCATCAGTAGAACGGAGGACGGTCCCCTCATCAGCCATTGATCTTGTCCCGCGCGTTCTTGCGGAAGCACCCGATCGTGATCAGCGTAGCGATCAACCCGGGGAGAAAAACTCGGCTGATGGCACTGGCGAAACAACCGCGAACGACATTTTGAATGATTATTTACCAACGCACGCGGTATTCGATCACTTTCCCGGTTTTGTTATCGGTGCTGTCGATAAGGGGAAATCCTGCGAGGTTTTTTATGCAGTAGACCATGCTTTCGGCGATGGATTATCGTTGTGCGTGGGCATTCTTGAATTAATGGCAAGGTATACCGGTACTCCTGCCCCTGGTTTAGTAGAAGATTCGCACCCAAGCTTTGTGGAATATACCCGCGAAGAATATCAACGAGCTGCTGCGGTCACCCCTGATTCGCCAGGAGCGAAGCTTATGCAGGAGTTCGTCCAGGTCACGGTCGGTGCTCCACGATTCCCCCTACCCACTGGAATCAAAGACAATGAGCCCCAGCCTGTTAAAGAAACACAACCGGACTTCACTCTGGCCGACGCTGATGACGTAAAAATTTTACGTTCGTTAGCTCATGCGAACGGAGTTAGCTTTAGTACCGTTGTCTTCGCGTTGTTGGCGCTTGCAGAACATAAGGCAGCGAAAACAAGCCGGTATTCAACCATTGTGGTGAATAGCACGCGAGGAAAGAAATACGCGACCTCACAGGGCTGGTTCTGCAACTTCAACCCGCTGACATTTGATATAAAGGGTGAAACTCTCGATGAAATTTTGCCCACCGTTGCCCAGGCGCAGCAGAACATGCGCGAAGTTCTTTATGAACCTGTTCATGCGTCAATCATGCCGCTGTTAGCGGCTGGGGCAGTGGACGCGAGCATTTTCGATAGCCCGCAATTGGTTACCTATATGGATCTCAGCTGGTTCACGGAGCCCCAGGGATCAAATATTCGCCTGCTCACGGGCACCGGGAAAACGAAGAACGCCAGTTTATGGGTTTTCCGTAACCCCGACGGGTTGTTCGTCGGAAGTCAAGCTCCTGATAATCCCGTTGCTGCTGAATCATTGCGCACGTTCTTCCATGCGTTCCGTGAGGCGGTCCAGGACGCTGTTGCAGGCCGACAGTAACCGCCGCCTGGACGCCGCTAACGAGCTAGCCAGCCTGGTCTTCAATGAGGCGGATCGCCGTCGATAATGCCTGGTCAGGTGATGTCATATCGGCGGCGAATGCCCGCGCAGCCTCCCGAACCGGTGACGACAGTGCACGGTCGAGGTCTTTCGCGAAGTGCTCAGTGGTCAAACGTGATACTGACGACCCGAGTCCGACACCTAGGTTTTCAATGCACGACGCCCAGAAAGGTTGCTCGAAGCCGAAGGCATAAATCATGGTGGGGTTTCCGGAGCGCAGACTGGCTGCGGTCGTGCCGGCCCCACCGTGGTGAACCGCAGCGCAGCATCGTGGCAGGACAGCAGTCTGATTGATCGCTCCGGTGAAGTACACATCGTTAGTCTCATCATGACCTTGATTGCCGACGGTGGACGTCGCTCGTGGTTCGTCGTTGGCGGCATTTGTAGTGCTGTCGAATCCACTAAAGAGTACGCGGAGGTTGTGTCTTCGGGCCACGGAGACAATGGTGTCCACAAGGCGGGTGGGGTTCGATACCGGCATTGATCCGAAGCTCACAAAAAGTGGGGCGCTACCACTGGAAAGCCAGTGGTCAAGATCAGCGGGGAGGGTATCTGGTTCGTTGAGGCGACGCCGCGCAGAGGCGGGAAGATCAAGATACCCAACAAAAATTTTGTTGGTGCCTGCCCACTCTGCGGCGATGTCTGGGACGACGTTCGGGTCGCAGAGCTGTAGTTGAGGCACTGAGTGGTCGCGTAAGTAACGTGTGAATGGGTGAAATCGAGAAGCAAGCCCAAGATGGCGTCGGAATGTATTTTCCCAATGCCCGTACATGAAGAAGTCGAACCACTCCTGAATGTGCCATGATTTTTTCTTTATCCATTTGGGTGCGCGGCGGGTTAATTGATGCGGCCAACCCGAATAGCTGTTATGAGAAATTGGCGCATATCGCAGAACAACGAGGGGAATCCTCCATTTTTCAGCCAATGATGTCCCCTGTCTTTGACACATAGGATTCACAATTAACAAGGTTGGTTGTGCGAGCTTGGGGTGATCCATATCCGACGAGCCCTGAATGCTGTTTTCGGAAAAGTAATAGTTGATGAGGTCTTGATGTAGATCATCAACGGAATGCTTAAGAAAGTGCGTAGCCAATTTCGCAATAGCGACGGGGTTTTTGCTCGCCAATGTTGATCGTGCGCGATCTGTCATATCGCCGATATTGATCCCCGCGGGAAACACTGACTGGATCCCGGCAGTGCGTGCAAAAGTGGTCAGACTAGGCGTGCACAAGAACGTGACAGTGTGACCACGGTCCTGGAGTTCCAGACCGAGACTTACAGCGGGCTGGATATCGCCGCGGCTACCAGACAAAACAAACACAATATTTTGGCGAGCGGGTCTTTGAGTAGATTCAGAAGAGTCCGCTGGGCTGTTGTCGGTATGGTTTGCATGGTTTCGTGCAGAGTAGGCGGGCATAGCTTTCCTTGAGGGACCTCGCGGTGAAGTGTGGTGTGCGGAGTGCACCGGTATTAGTTCGTAATCGTTACAACGTTAGTTGTCATTATCGCAGCGGGTAACGGGAAACGTCCTGGTACCGTCGGTGATGTGGATGTTTGCTACCTCGATGATATTGCCCTTTCAGGTCCATGTACTCAGTATGTTCTGGACTGGGATGGAATTCCCGGTTCGGAAACCTTTCCACTAACGCTGAACCAACGTAACCATCTGGAGAGCGTCAGAGCGAGTGGCCGTCCATCATGGGTCGCAGGATCTTTCATCCTCCCCAGTAGTGTTCTCGCCGGCACACAGCACAACATCGACGCTATCGCGAATGCAATCCACACTCTTATCGGTGATTATGACGCATTGCGGCTAGTCCCCTCTGATCCGTCGGAAAATGAAGGTAGCCAGAGAATGTGGTCGAATGATCACCTATCTATTGTGACTGAAGCATTCCTCACCGATTTGGATGCAGATTCTTCAACTATTCGTCAAGAGGTGCAGGCGAGAATCGACGACGCGTGCGTCCCGGGCCGTACCCCTGGGCTCTTTTTTGCCCTGTGCGGTCATCGCCTCGTGGTAGCAAGTGACCATTTTCATGCGGATATGGCGAGCATCCACATCATTCTCCAACGTCTGTGGGACCTTGTGGCTTCACCGGCAGAGAAGCTCAGAAACTGTAACAACGATCATGAGGCCACCGAAGAAAATGCCGGAATCGTTAACGGGAACGCCGGCACCTCGTCAGCCCCCGATCCCGCTACAGCTCCGTCGTTTATTGATGTTGTGCGAAAAGAACAAGAAGCATCCGTTCGCTGGCATGACAGTAAGAACAGCGATGAACTCCAGCGTGCACTTGCAGTATGGAAGCGCTTTTTTGATCGCACGGGGGGAATTGTACCGGCATTTCCTGCCGATGTAGGTACGACGGAGTCGGTGACTCCTCATCACCGTACCGAACTTCTTGTACCCGCAGCACACATGGCCGGGCCACTTTCGACGAGGACATTTGCCGAGGTTGTGGCGGCTCTTGCGAGCTCTGTGCACACCGTGGTGGGGTCGGAGTCCCTGCCGTGCGTGGTCCCGATCCACACTCGAGGGCGATCGTCGAGCCCCTATCACGGGACTGTGGGGTGGATGGTCAGCAACGGCCCCGTCATCGCTGAGCCAGGCAACAGCGATGGCGTTCGCCAATGGTTGCGCGATGGCATTAAGGCCGTGACCGTTCCACTGGACATCGTCATGGAGACATTCAGTCCTGTGATGCCGACCCCGCAGCCCTTCATGGTGTCGTATAGCGATTTTCGCACCGGTCCGGGACGATCTGCAGCGATCCCCGGGGCCGTGTATTTTTCATCGCTCGCCCCAACAGCAACAGTGCAACTGTGGTTCACTAGAAACGACAAAGGACTATCGCTACGGGCAAAATATCCTGGGACTCCCCAGGCAGAGGCAATACTCGACGAGTGCGTTGAGGATCTCAGCCGCCGGTTAACCGGTACCGACTAGGCACGGGCGGGCACAGCAGCCGCGTAATCCCCCGTCGTGACGACGCTGTGGATGATGGCGGCGAATCGCGATAGGAATGCAGCGATCGATTCTTCCGCCTGGGCGTTATTGGGGTAGCGCATCGAAACGTTGAGCCCCTCCCCAGTGCGGTTGAGCCAAATGTACACATCGTCGTCGCTCACTACGGAGCTACGAAGGACGCGGTCTCGGTCGCCCCAGGCGTCGGCCCCCGGTATGAATCGTGTATCGACGTAGGAGATCACGAACCGAGGTGGCTCGTCGATGTGCAATGTGTCGCTCACGGCGGCATAGGGGTAGACGGAGAGATCACGGTGCCGCTTTGTGGCTTGGACCGTATCTGAAAACGCTTCGGTGAAACTCGATGCCCCATTGAGCGGATCATCGATTGGCATGAGACCAACAAACCATCCGGCAGACAGCATGTACTTGGGCTCGTGACGTGTGTGCATCGGCATGATATACCGCGCTGATGGCACCGGCGAGAGCTCGGTGAGCGCCAGCTTCAACGCGGTCAGGAGTGCAGACTTGGTTGACCCACCGTTGGCTTTCGCGCGCTTACCTAGCTGCGAGATATCTTTCTCGTTGAGGAGCCATTGGGAAAGGCTGTGCTGTGCCGGGTGCTGGTTTGCCGGCGTGGCCGACCCAGAATCCACGTTCGACCGAATAGGTAGAGGGAACACTGGCGGTGCTGGATACCCATTGGCATCAGTAAGGAACTCTTTCCATTCTTGTACTGCACGCTCACGGGCGGACGCCGATTCAGTGACAGCCCGTTCTCCGGCACAAAAGTCCACATACGAACCCGCAGGTGGCAGCGCTGGTTCCCGCTTATCGACGGCTGCCGCGTACAGCTCCCTGAGTTCGGCGATGGTGAACAGCTGTGTGTAGGCGTCCATCACTGCGTGGTCAGCGGCGAAAATGACGGTGAATTCAGGGGATGTGTGCTCGTGGCTGGCGTCGGATCGCTTTGCTTCAGGCTCACGAGCTCCAGCTTCAAACGCCTCAGGTTCAATCGTCGCAACAGTGACGTGTGGCCACCCGATCCCATTGACGTGCTGAGCGAAATGTCTGTGGATTTCGTGGCGTAGGAGCTGGTCGTCTTTGTAGATGCCGAAGTTGTTTCGGGAAACGTCAACTGCGGAAGAACCTAGCGTGTAGCGCGTAAAGCTCGTGGTCGCTTCATTGTGGCCATCAGCGACAGCTGTTGTTCGGTATGCCTCGTGACGGCTAAACCATGTCCTGAGGGCTTCGCGGAAGGCGTCGGTACGTAGTGGCTGGTGGATAACGAACGCTCCGCCGATCCAGTCCTCCGACACGGAGGGAAGACCTTGCTCGGCGTTGTTCTTTTCTGCGCGGAGAACTTCGCGGAGGTGATCCTCGTGGTTGATGGAAAGACTGCGTTCGTCCTCGCTCCACTGGCTAGCGTCGTCAGTAAACTGCCAGGTGGAAAGCTGTCCGGTGGGGAGGGGATAGTCGGCTAGTTCTGTGTATTCCATCGTGTCGTCCTTCGTTTTGCTTATTGCCGTGCTTGTGTGACAGTACGTTGCTGCTGTGCCAGTACGTCGATGTGCTTATCCAGCTGAAGCGCTGCCACTACTGTCTTCCGAGCAGTCGTGTTATTGCACTGAGTACGTGATTGCACGATGCGGGTGAGTGCACTGTGTAGGTGCGTTCCGGCCCGGGCAAAATGTTGCTCCCTAGGGTCGATCGAGGACGCGGAAAGTGGAGACTGCCACGCCACGCTGGTTGCTATCTCCACGGTGAACAACGAATCACCACGGATGAGCTAAAGGTTTGTACTCTCAAGTTTCGGTAGCGTAGGTTCTCGCGGCGGCATCATCAAGTGCTTATTTTCAATTTCGAACGATTTGTAATGGCCTAGCCGTATGAGATGTAACACAATGGGGGATAGAGAGAAGAAATAAAACTGCCTGCTCACCGGCATATTGGTGAGCTCAAGGACGCAGTTAATGGATGCCATCAAGAAAATGGCAGTGAGGTTAGTTACATGTCCGAGACGACATATGACGCAGCAGCGGTGAGACCCGCCACGGTCAGAACAGAGGGCCACGCTCCAATTTTCTTGGCTAGCGGGTGCGATGCTCCAAACGCAGCCAAGTAGGTGGCGCCGAGCGCTCCAGCTTTCGCCGGGCCTCGTTTGGCAAGCCAGGTCCGCCCAGCGTAGAGGCCGGCCGCGCCAAGAACGACGCCTCCCAGTGGTCGGATCCCGGTTTCGCGCGCGGTGATCCACCCGCCGATTAAGCCTGTCGCGACAATTGGGGCTGTATCAACGTACTTGGCTTTCTTTAATTTCCAATTAGTGTTTGACATATCAGTCAAAATACACGTCTTCGGGTTTCAGTGATTCGGCACGGCTCGGTTGTGATTCTGCATTCTCCACGTAATGGGCAGCATGGGGAATAAATGAGCGAGATTGCTCATCGGACAGTTGCCGTTTGACCTTCGCCGGAACACCCGCAGCAAGCGATTGTGCAGGAATTCCTTGCCCTTCCAGCACCACGGCAGCCGCTGCGATCAGACTCCCCTCATGGATCACGCTGTGGGAGAGCAACGCAGATTTCATCCCCACGAGAACTCCATTGCCCACAGTTGAGCCATGAACCAGCGCCATATGTCCGACGGTGACATCATCGCCTAGCGTGCAGGGAGCATCACTATCGACGTGAAGAACGCTGTTGTCCTGAATATTCGTGCGTTCCCCAATCCGAATCGAGTTAACATCGCCACGCAGGACACAGCCGTAATACACGCTGGAGTGCGCACCGATTTCCACATCGCCGATCAATGTGGCATTGGGTGCTATCCACGCGGTCCGGTGAACTCGCGGCCGCTTCCCATTGAAGGGAAGAAGTAGCGGGCCGTCCGTGGATGAAGCCGTTTGTGGAGCGAAAGCCGAGTTTTCCATATCTCCATACTAGAAAGCCGCGAGCACCAGGGCACGAGCACCAGGGCACGAGTGCCAAGGGTAGTAGGCACAAGGCCAGTGCTACTCGTCGCGACGATAGACTTCCTGTGCCGAGACCTGGTCGCGAGCCATAATCGTGATGTGGTCAATATTCATCCGCGACGGCCGCGTCGCAATCCAAGTGACAGCGTCGGCAATGTCCTCAGCAACCATCGGCTCTAAGCCGCGATAGACTGCGTCGGCCTTCTCCTTATCGCCACCAAAACGAACCGTCGAGAACTCCGTGTTCACCAGGCCGGGGCAAACCTCACACACGCGAACCGGCTTACCCAGCAACTCCAGGCGAAGCACGCGCGTCATAGCAGCCACCGCATGTTTGGCGGCGTTGTATCCGGCTCCACCGCGGTACGGCTCGTGCCCGGCAATCGAGCTGATATTAATGACCTGACCATCGCCACTGGCCTCAATCTTGGGCAGCAGAGCCCGAGTCACACGAAGCGTGCCCAACACGTTGGTGTCATACATCCATTGCCAGTCCTCGACGTTGGCGT
>OJLS01000097.1_pt1 | contig 21370 bp, 19 predicted proteins | sample 1597081 | NCBI WGS metagenome assembly OJLS01 (sample SAMEA3904663, study PRJEB24821) | metagenome | biome: Builtin; feature: hospital; material: surface | place: USA | collected 2013-05-22
GTCGCCGAAATCGTGGAGCGGGACCCGGAGCGCAACTTGCGGGTGATTCTGTGCGGTGGGGCGTCGGGAAGCGATTCGTCCGTGGATTACTACCGTGCGCTCGCGCACAAGCTGGGCTTAAGCCGCACCGTGCGGTTCTTGGGCCCGCGCCCGCCGGAGGAATTGGTGGACATTTACCGGGCTGCGGATCTGCTTGCGGTGCCGAGCTACAACGAATCATTCGGCCTTGTCGCGGTCGAGGCGCAGGCCACCGGTACTCCGGTCGTGGCTGCGCGGGTAGGCGGATTGCCGCTCGCCGTTGCGGACGGGGAAACGGGAGTGCTTGTCAGCGGGCACGAGGCAGAAGCGTGGGCCGACGCGATTGCGGGCCTGCTTGACGACGACGCCCGGCGCCTCGCCATGGCCGAAGCCGCAGTCGCCCGCGCCGCACGGTTCAGTTGGTCCGAATCTGCTGCGAGCCTGGCGCAGGTGTACGAGCAGACGCGCGCAGGCTTTCAGCCGGCGACGAAGCGCCGGCACGCCACGGGCGACTAGTAGTTTTTAGTTGTAACCTAGCTCGTCGAGCGCCCAGTTCAGGCCGGCACCGGCGATGTTGTCGGCGTGAGCGGATGCGTAGGACCCGACGGCGTTGTTGAAGCGGTGAGCCGCATCGCCGACCTCTGCGGGAGTGGCCCCGCCGGTGGCGAGGGCAACAGCGGCGGAGACAGCGAAGGTCTGCGTATCGCCGGCGATGGCGGCTGCGTCCTGCTTCGCGGCGTTGACAGCAGTATCGAACTGCTGCTTCGGCGTGGGCGGGGTGAGCTGTTCTGCGGTGAACGAGGGGTTGTTGTCCAGCTGATACTGCTCGATCTCGGCTTTCTCTTCGGCGGCGGGAACGAAGTCGGCGCGAGTATTTCCCGGAGCTGCCGGCGTGAACTTCTCGTTGACCTTGCCGTCGGGAATGTCGTATCCGCTTTCGATCGCGCGGTCGGCGCGTTGGGCGGCACCGAGTGGGCCCACGCCCATTGATGTCATGCCCACGATCTGGCCGTTTGACGGATCGAAATTCACCCCGCCGGAATCGCCCGGGGCGTAGTCGAGCCCCCAGCTCCACACGGTTTCGGAGGTGTACAGCAGTTGGACGCCGCACTTCCGGCTTCCCACGGAACCGTCCTTGCACAGCGGCTGGCCAAAGTTGTCCAGGCGGAACTCGCCGGGAGCGAGAGTGGGGTAGTCGCGGACTCCGGTCAAGGGAACTGGTCTGCTCGGCTGGCCGCCGAAGCGGTCGCGGGATGCCGCGGCACCGTCGACCGGTGTCGAGGGATCCAACACAACTACTCCCCAGTCGGTGGAGTTGCGGGCTTTGCGGGCGGCCGTCGATAAGCCGTCGTACCCGCCGGGAACGTTGACTGTGCGCACAAGACCGACAGTTCCCACTTTCTGGTAGCCGCCCCGGACCGGGGCGTAGACATCTTGCCCCATGACAACGCCCTGATCCGACACGCCTGCCAGGCAGTGCCCGGATGTGAGCATGATCCGCTGTGTTTCGCCGTTTTCCAACGTGACATCGCCGACCGGCCCTTGCGAACACACCTTGGTGAACGCCTCCGGGTGAGTGCGCACCCCGGTCGATTCGAGGACGCTCGGCTGATCCGGGCCGAATGGGTGCTCCTGGTCGTAAGGGCGGACGCGCATCGGTGCTCCGGGTGCGGCGGTAGCGCCTGCCGGGGTCTGTCTACTGGTACCGGGATCCGGTTCCGCCTGAGCTGCTGGAATGGTGCTCAGTACGAGACTGAGGAGGGCAACTGGAGTAAGGTTTCGACGCACAATCACACAAGTGAATGTAGAACACTTCGGTCACTTCCGCGGCACGGCGAACCTGTGAATCGTGTTGTTCCAGTTGAGGCCACGGAACACTCATTCTTGGCAGCGGAAGGCGCGCGAAACTGGCATGCTGGAGGCCATGAGCAATGGAAAGTTGATCCTTGTCCGACACGGTCAAAGCAAGTGGAACGAATCCAACCAGTTCACCGGCTGGGTCGATGTCGACCTGACCGAAAAAGGCGAAGCTGAAGCAGTCAACGCCGGAAAGCTGATGAAGGAAAAGGGGATCCTCCCCGACATCGTTTTCACCTCCCTGCTGCGCCGCGCTATCCGCACCGCCAACATCGCCCTCAACGAGGCTGACCGGCACTGGATCCCGGTCGAGCGCAACTGGCGCCTCAATGAGCGTCACTACGGCAAACTGCAGGGCCTGAACAAGGCTGAAATCCGCGAAGAATTCGGGGAAGAGCAGTTCATGGAATGGCGTCGTTCCTACGACACCCCGCCCCCGGAGATCGATCCGGACAACCAGTACGCGCAAACCGATGACCCGCGTTACTACTTCCTGCCTGAGGTGCCCCGCACCGAGTGCCTCAAGGACGTGGTGGAGCGTTTCACTCCGTACTTCATCGACTCTGTTCTGCCGCAGGTGCTCGCCGGAAAGAACGTCATGATCGCCGCGCACGGTAACTCTCTGCGCGCTCTGGTTAAGTACCTGGACAACATTTCCGACGAGGACATCGCCGGCCTGAACATCCCGACGGGTATGCCGCTGGTCTACGAGTTCGACGCTGACGGCAACGTGACCAACCCGGGCGGCACCTACCTCGACCCGGAAGCTGCGGCCGAGGGCGCAGCTGCAGTGGCAAACCAGGGGAATAAGTAGAACGCTTCGTGAGCACCGTGACCGCTTTTCTTGCGGGAGCGTTGGTTTCTGCCCTCGCCGTAGCTGGAGCCGCCTGGTTCCGTCAGCGGCGGGGGCGAAACCGTGCGCAGGCGACTGTCGACGACACGAAAGTCCGCACGGTCAGCCAAATCCTGCATTTAGTCATCCAAGGGTCGCCGACCGGTATCACCGTTGTCGACCGCAAGGGTGAAGTGATCCTGTCCAACTCGGCAGCGCACCACATGTCCATCGTGCACGACCGCACATTGAACCCGGAAGTGTGGAACGTGGGCAAGAAAGTCTTCCAAGACAAGGAAGTACGCGTTTTGGACATGAATCTGAAGCACCGGTTCACCGGGAGCCGCGTGAACAACGTCAGCGCGGTGGTCCAGCCGCTGACGCTGTCCGAATCCGACTACGTCATCGTTTATTCCATGGACGAGTCGGAGAACGTGCGTATGGAGGCCGCGCGCCGCGACTTCGTGGCCAACGTGTCGCACGAGCTGAAAACCCCTGTCGGTGGCATGTCCCTGTTGGCTGAAGCGCTGCTGGAAGACCCCAGTGACCCCGACGTGGTCACTTACTTCGGCGAGAAGCTGCTGGGCGAGGCACGCCGGATGGGCGCGATGATCACCGACCTGATCAATCTGTCGAAACTGCAAGGTGCGGAAGCTCTGCCGGAAATGGCGCCTGTGCGTGTGGACGACATTATCGACGAGGCGGTGGAGCGTAACCAGCTCTCCGCGGAAGGCCACGAGATCGAGCTGACCCGCGGTGAGCGGTGCGACACGCACGTGATGGGTGATAAGTCGATGCTTGTCACTGCCTTGTCCAATTTGATTTCCAACGCGATCAACTACTCGCCGAAGGGCCACCCGGTGAGCGTGACCCAGAAGGTCGTGCGGGATTCAGTGGTTCTTATCCGTGTGACCGACCGCGGCATCGGCATTGCACCAGAGGACCAAAAACGGGTGTTCGAGCGGTTCTTCCGGGTGGACAAGGCTCGTTCGCGCCAAACCGGCGGGACGGGGCTGGGATTAGCCATCGTTAAGCATGTGGTGGCAAATCATGGCGGTAATATCAAGTTGTGGTCGCGGCTTGGAACAGGGTCCACGTTCACGATCGAACTGCCGGTCTTCGCCCCGGACAAGCTCGCATCAGCGGTGGTCCCGACCGAGATTGCGGATTTGGACGGCTCCGTGAGCGGAGACGAACCGGGCACGCAGAAGGCCCGCCGGGTGAGCCGCGCAGCAGCGCACCCGGAGGACCATGAAGGCTAGCGCAGGCTAGTGAAGGCTAGAGAAGGTTAAGGAATCGCACATGACAACGACCATCCTGATCGTCGAAGATGAGGAATCGCTGGCAGATCCGCTCGCTTATCTCCTGGAGAAAGAGGGCTTCAACGCCCTCGTCGCCGCAGATGGCCAAACTGCTCTCACCGACTTTGCCGCTAACGACGTGGACCTGGTGCTGCTGGATCTCATGCTGCCGGGCATGTCAGGCACCGATGTGTGCAAGAAGTTGCGTGCCACGTCTGACGTCCCGATCATCATGGTCACTGCCCGCGATTCCGAGATCGATAAGGTGGTCGGGCTCGAGCTGGGCGCGGACGATTACGTGACTAAGCCTTATTCGACCCGCGAGCTCATCGCCCGTATTCGGGCGGTGCTGCGCCGCCGTTCCGACGTGGCTGAGCCGGAAGCCGAGGCCCCGTCGGACAATGTGCTGGAGGGCGGGCGTGTCCGTCTTGACGTGGAGCGCCACACTGTTTTCGTCGATGGCACCCCGGTGCCGATGCCGCTCAAGGAGTTCGACCTGCTTGAGTACTTGATGCGCAACACCGGCCGCGTTCTTACCCGCGGCCAGCTCATCGACCGGATCTGGGGGGCCGACTACGTGGGCGACACCAAGACCCTCGATGTGCACGTCAAACGTCTGCGCACGAAGATTGAGAAGGAGCCGTCGCGCCCGGAGCAGCTCATCACTGTCCGCGGCTTGGGCTACAAATTCGAGGCCTAGGCGTCGTTTTTCGCCGCGGTCGCCGGGTGGACCGACTTCGCTTCCGCCGGCAGGCCCGCGCGTGCTCGGCAGTGCTTTTCGACGATCGCGTACGGCTTCTCGCCGATCAGCTGGACGAGCTCGTCCCGCATTGACTGCCATACCGGCGTGGAATTGCCGGAGTGGCAGACAGGGTCGTTGGTGCACCACCAGTCGAAGTCTTCGCCGCCGTCGCCCCACTGCCGGCGGTCGTATTCGCCGATGGTGGTGCGGAGGATCTCTTGGCCGTCGCTACGCTCCTGCCACTCGTCTTCCCGGGAGAACGGCACTTGCCAGCACACCTCGGGTTTTGAGCCGATGATGTTGCGGCCCTCTGCCATGGCCCACTGGTGTAGGGCGCATCCGGGGCCGGTGGGGTGGCCGTGGCGGTTAGCGAAGATGCAGGCACCGTCCACGACGAGTGTCTTCAGTGAGGGATCTTCTTCGTCGTCGTCCCATTCAAGCCACGGTTCGAGTTCCACCGGGTCGGCTGCGGCGATGTAGCTGTCCACGTCGTCGGGGCGCAACTGCCAGTACTTGGCGGGCATTTCGGCGACGGCGTTGTACAGGTCATCCCGATCGTGTTCGTCCGACAGGTATGCGCCGTGAATGCAGCACCCGACAACCGGCAGCTCGCTGGAAATACCTCGGCATTCAGGTGTGCCGAAGCGGCATGACCAGGTGGATTCCAGCCACGTCAGGTCAATGCTGAAATAGTGGTGCGGGTCGTCGGGGTGGGTGAATTCGAACCATTCACGGGGAAAATCCGGGGGCAATTCGTGCCCGGCCCGGATCGACTTTCCCGCGGGAGAGTCCTTCGGAAAACCCAGAAATACAGGTTGGTTCACACTGGACCACGGTAGACGGTCTAGTGTTGATTCTGTGCGACTAGGTGTATTGGACGTGGGCAGCAACACTGTCCATCTCGTGGCGGTAGATGCCCACAGTGGCGGACGCCCGACCCCCATGAGCGACTGGAAGCAGCCATTGCGGCTCGTGGAGATGCTGGATAAGAATGGTGCCATCGATGACAAGGGTGTCAAGAAGCTGACGGAGGCTGTGCAGGAAGCTGCCGATCTGGCAGGTAACCTGAAGTGCGAGGAATTCCTCGCTTTCGCGACTTCGGCCGTGCGATCCGCGACGAACTCCGACGACGTGCTTGATCATGTGGAGAAGAAGACCGGTGTTCGACTGCGGGTGCTCTCGGGTGAGGACGAAGCCCGCCTGACCTTCTTAGCCGCGCGCCGCTGGTACGGCTGGTCAGCTGGCCGCATCACCAACCTGGATATCGGCGGCGGCTCTCTGGAAATGTCCACCGGCACCGACGAAGTGCCCGACGTGGCGGTCTCTCTGGATCTGGGGGCCGGGCGTTTGACCCACGAATGGTTCGACACCGACCCGCCGGAAAAGAAGATGGTCAACACTCTGCGGGATTACATTGACGCTGAGCTCTCCGCCGTCGCGGACGACTTCCTCGACCAGGGTGAGGCCGGGCTCGCGGTGGGCACCTCCAAGACTTTCCGGACACTTGCGCGTTTGACGGGTTCCGCCCCTTCTTCGGCTGGGCCATACGTCAAGCGCACGCTCACCGCACCTGGCTTGCGCCAACTGATCGCTTTCATCACCCGCATGACGGCATCCGACCGTGCGGAACTAGAAGGGGTCAGCTCCGACCGCTCCCACCAGATCGTGGCGGGGGCCCTCGTGGCGGAAGCGACGATGCGTGCCCTTAATCTTGATAAGTTAGAGATCTGTCCGTGGGCGTTGCGCGAGGGCGTGATTCTCCGGCAGATTGATAAAGGTCAGAATTAAGGAGACGACGAGATGGCTGATAAGCAACTGACCGTTGCGGAGTTGATGGCCCGGGCGCAGCAGGAGAACCCGGATGCCCAGCCGCGCCGCCGTCGTCGTCGCAGCCTCGACGAGGGTGGCGTGTCCGTCGCCGAGTTGACGGGATCCCTCAAGGCTGTCGATGCCCGCCCCGCTGAGGTCAAGCACTCTTCTGTCCCGATCGACTCGGACGTCAAGCCAGCTGATTCCGCCCAGCCTGCCCAGCCCGCACAGCCGTCGCAATCCGCGCCGTCCACGCAACCCGCTCCGAAGCCAGCCGCGTCCAAGAAGGGCGACGTGAAGCCGGAAAAGGCGGCACCGGAGGCCAAGACCACCACAACCGCGCAGGCCGAGAAGGTCGCACCGGCCCAGCCGAAACCGGTGGAGAAGCCTGCACAGCCGGCGGCGAAGTCACCGGTCCAGGAAAAGCCCGCCCAGTCCACTCCGCAACCGAAGGCGGAGGCGGCATCCCGTGACAGCTTCAAGGCAGTTGCGCCGCAGCCGTCGAAGACGGAGCAGACCGGCCCGATCAGTCGGGTGGTTTCTCTCGGTGACCGTCCGGAAGCGGATGAGTCGCAGCAGAGCGGGACGTTGACCAGGGAGAGGGGCGACGGCGACAAGCCTGCCGTCCGCGAGCCTGAAGCTGACGCGGAGGTCACGCAGGAAAGCCCGGTGGTGCGCGACGAGCACATGCCGGAAGAGCCGGTGTACCGCAACGATGCACCGGCCGAGGTCGAGGTGGATAACAGCGTCAACCCGATCATGCTGGTCCTGCTCGTGTTCGCCGGCCTTGTCGTCGGTGTGCTGATGTTCCTCGGCTTCCAGTACCTGTGGTCCTCACTGAACCCGTTCCTCGCCGGTGTTCTCGCGCTTGCTGTGACAGGCGGTGTTGTGATGCTTGTCCGCGCAATGAAGACGGGGCGGGATGCGCTGACGATGACTCTCGCCGCAATCGCCGGCGCCGCGATGACGTTCGGTCCCGCCCTCGTCACCGCTGTTTAACGGGCTTGCCGCGGTAGCCTCCTGCGGGGCTGCTGTGGCACTCTTGGGTGCATGAGCACCTCAATCGCAGTCATTGGTGCCGGAAATATCGGGGAAGCCCTGATTTCCGGCCTTGTTTCTTCCGGCCTCAACCCGGAGACCATCACAGCGACGAACCGCACGGAATCGCGCCGGGAAGAACTGGCGCAGCGCTACGGCGTTATCACCACAGGCGACAATATTGAGGCGGTGACGGATGCGGAGGTCTGTTTTCTCTGCGTGAAGCCGTACGCCGTGGCTGAGATGATCGAGGAATTGTCCGAGGCAATCGCGGCTAATGACACGTCGACGGTTCTTGTGTCGATGGCGGCGGGCGTGACGCTTGAAGCGATGTCGGACGCGGTGCACAGTGCGGGAACTCCGCTCGCGCGCGTCATGCCGAATACCCCGATGCAGGTGGGCAAAGGCGTGTGCGTCGTCTCCTTCGGCCGGTTCGTGGAAGACGATCAGCAGGAGTTGGTCACGGACCTGCTGGGAGCGACAGGCGAGGTTGTCGTCGTGCCCGAGAAGCTTATCGACGCAGCCTCGGCCATCTCCGGCTCCGGCCCCGCCTATTTCTTCCTTGTGGCAGAGGCTCTTGTCGATGCCGCTGTCGGCCTCGGCGTGCCCCGCGACACCGCCGCAGTTCTGGCATCCGCTACTGCGGAGGGGGCAGGGGCGATGCTCGCACACTCCGGCAAGACCCCGGTGGAGCTCCGTGCGGGGGTGAGCTCCCCGGCCGGTACGACGGTGAAGGCAATCCGGGAACTCGAGGAATCCGGCGTCCGCGGCGCGTTCTACCGTGCGACGGAAGCCGCGGCTGCACGCGCAGCTGAAATGGGCAAACAGCGTTAGAAATTCGTTCCCCGGCTCGCCGGCTCATCGGCTCGCTGTTTGGGCTGGCAGTGGAGCCAGCGACACCAGAGAGCCGAGAGGGAACTGTGAATAAAGTTAAGGTTTTCCGGCTATTGAGTCGCATGTGACACGGGTTTCACGCTAGGCTGTTCTAGGCACGTGCGTGTACGTCCTGTGGGAGGGGAAGCCTACAGCGCGCCACAGTGCTGGAGGATGATTGAACACATGGCAAATGAAGATAAAGGCAAGTTTCTGACGGTGGCCGAAGTTGCGGAAATCATGCGTGTTTCCAAGATGACGGTGTACCGCCTCGTCCACTCCGGTGAGTTGCCGGCAGTGCGCGTTGGCCGCTCGTTCCGCGTGAACGAGACCGCTGTCAGCGAGTACCTGGAATCCTCCGTCTACGACGTGGGATAAGTCGGCTGCCCGGCCTTTTACAGTGGCGGTCCGCGCCGACAACCTGAAAAATCGACATACCCCCGCGACCGGTTCTATAGCAACAGTAGGTCGCAGCTGTTTCCGGGTTCATGCCCGGGAAAACGGTGTTGATTTTCTCAAGGCATCTGGCGCGGGCCGCCGCTGTTGTGTGCATGTATGCTTCAGGGCGTGTTTCCAGGCGTGGTCGGATCGAGGTCGTGTCGCGGTCGTGTCGAGGACCAGCCGCGGCGGGCGTGGATCGGCCGGGGTTGTTTTTGGTTTTGCCCAGCCAGGACGGTAGAATTTGCCCAGTATTCGTGCCGTGCACGCTGGGCTGCCCGCCTAGCCTCGTTCCGGGAGTGCACCCCGGACGCGCCGCCGGTCCCGGTGGCGGATGCGGTAGGGAACTGTACGTACGACAGACGAAAAGTGAGGAAACCTGATGGGTTCTGTGATCAAGAAGCGCCGCAAGCGCATGTCCAAGAAGAAGCACCGCAAGATGCTGCGCCGTACGCGCGTTCAGCGTCGTAAGCTCGGCAAGTAGAGCTTCGCGGCAGGCCGCGCACTGCCGGCCTTCATAGTCGCACCCTTTCGCCGTGTTCGCCCCGCCTGGGGCGCTCGAGGCGGGAGGGTGCTTTGCCGTCATGTGGCGTTGACGGGTGCTCAAGATAAGATGGAGTTATCAACCCTTTAGAAGGGTTGTTGCCTGATTTTTCGCACCCAGACCCCGTTCAACGCCGCTCACCGCGGCTGTCTTCAGCGCGTGCGGTGGTACGGGGATTAGTAGAGAAGGGATTCTTCGTGTCTACTCCGTACGAATCGTCGAACGCCATCTTTGAGCCTGCCAAGCTGGGGCCAGTCGAGCTCCGCAACCGTTTCATCAAGGCAGCCACCTCCGAGGGGCGTTCCCCTAACGGCCGCGTCACTGACGAGCTCATCGCGTACCACGAGGGCTTTGCCAAGGGCGGCGTCGGCATGACCACCTTGGCGTACTGCACCACTTCGCCGAAGGGGTTCTCGGCTCCGGGCCAGATCCTGATGGAGAAGGAGTCCTTGCCGGGGCTGAAGGACTTCACCGCCACGATGCACGAGCACGGCGCAAAGGCATCGGCTCAGCTGGGCCACGCTGGTCCAGTTGCTACCCGCCAGCAGATCGGCGAGACCCCGTGGGCCCCGAGCCGGTTCATCAACCCGACGAGTTTCAACTACTGCCGCGGCATTTCCAAGGACGAGATCAAGACCGCCATCCGCGAATTCGCTGATGCCGCCGAGCTCGCCGCGGAGGCCGGTTTCGACGCTCTCGAGCTGCACTTCGGCCACCTCTACCTGCCCTCGTCCTTCCTCTCCAACTGGATCAACCGCCGCGACGACGAGTACGGCGGCGACATTGAGAACCGCTCCCGCTTCGTCCGCGAGATCTCACAAGCGGTGAAGGAACGCGTTGGCGACGATGTCGCCATCATCGCCAAGATGTCCATGACCGACGGCATCCCCGGTTCCATCGTCCTGCCGGACTCCCTGCAAACCGCCCAGATGCTCGACGCTGACGGCAACGTCGACGCCATCCTGCTCACCCAGGGTTCCTCCGTCGTCCGTCAGATGTGGCTGTTCCGCGGCGAGCCGCCGTTGAAGGGTTTTGCGGAGCACATGCCGTTCCCGTTCAACGTGGGCGTGCGCATGTTCGGCAAGCCGATACTGGGCGACTTCGAGTACCACGACATGTACATGTACGAGGATGCGCGCCAGTTCCTGGACAAGGTCCACAACTCCAAGCTCATTCTGCTTGGCGGCCTGACCCAGCGCGAGCACTTTGAGAAGGGCTACAACGAGGGCTTCGAGTTCTTCGAGATCGGCCGTGCACTGCTGCGCGAGCCGGACATGATCCAGAAGATCCAGGAGAAGCCGCAGTACCGCACGCTGTGCGACCACAACAACTACTGCATGCCGTCCGTCTTTGGTAAGACGCACTGCATTTACTCCCCGGACTACGCCATGAAGGCCGAGGACCGCGAGATTCGCCCGGCTGAGACTGCTGGCGCCTCCGAGCGGATCGAGGACTAATTCAGGGCTGCTTAGTCTAACCCCGCTTGCGCCGCCGGAGGGCCACGAATGCCCCGGCGGCGCCTGCGGCGAGGCCTGCGGGGAGCAGCCAGCTCAGCACGAAACGGCGCACAGGACGGTAGTCGCGGATGAGCCAGCCATGCTCCTCCGCATGCTTCCGGAGTGTTTTGTCCGGGTTGATCGCCACGGGCGTTCCCACCATTGACAGCATCGGAATATCGTTGGCGGAATCCGAGTAGGCGGTGCATTCGGCGAGCTCGAGACCTTGGATCGCAGCGAGTGCCGCGACAGCGTGAGCTTTACCCGGGCCATGCAGGATGTCGCCGACCAAGCGCCCCGTGAATCTCCCGTCCTTCTCTTCGGCGACGGTGCCGAGGGCACCCGTGAACCCCAGGCGCGTGGCCAGGAATTGTCCCACTTGCACCGGGGTGGCGGACACCAACCAGACTTGCTCGCCGGCGGCCAGGTGCATGGCTGCGAGCTCCCGGGTTCCCGCATAGGTGCGGTCGATCAAGCTGCCGTCGACAATGTCGCTGCAGATCTCTTTAAGCGACTCGACTTCTCGGCCCTTCACAAAATTGAGAGCCATTTCGCGTCCAGATCCGATGGCATCGGGCAGCTCCGAGCCGAAGACGCGGTATTGGATCTGCGCCACGAAGTAGGGGAAGATTTCCCTCAGAGTCAGGAATTTGCGGCGGAATAGCTCAATCCCGAGCAGGATCAGCGAGGAGCCTTGAATCAGCGTGTTGTCCACGTCGAAGAATGCGGCAGCACTCGCGTGCTGGGGGATGTCAGGATCCGGCTGGGTCAGGCGCATGCCGCCAGCGGTCGCCGCGGCACCGGAGACAGAATCGACGCCAGTGGCGAACTGCTCGATCCCGATGCCGAAGGTCTCCTCGATCGCTGCTTCGGCGGCAGCTTCGCCGGCGGCGCGCTGATGGTCGTCGTCGATAGGCGGAAGCGCAGTCTCTTCGATGAAGCGGCGCAGGTTTCCTCTGGAGATGGACCACTGGGCGAGATATTCGCGGCCGGGGAGGGAACCGTTTTCGGGGCTCACGGCTGTGTGGTCTCCTTTCCGCGTGTGCTCTAGATGGTCGGCGGGTAGCCTGAATAAACCTAAGTAACCATCGTATGCCTTTGCAGGCGCGAATCGACGAGAAGGAGCCCCTTTAGATGGCGCATACCGTGCACGTGATGGTCCGGCAAACCTGCGGATCCTGCTCGCGGGTGGTCGAGCAAATCACCCCCGTCGTGGCTGTGGCTGGGGCGCGGTTGGAAACAGTGGATGTGGACTCGTGTGAAGAGCTCGCTCACGAGTTCGGCGACCGGGTTCCGGTGATCCTTGTTGACGACGAGGAATTCGCCTGCTGGGAAGTGGACAATGAGGAGCTCGCCGCCGAGCTAGGGGTCTCCCGCGGGTGACCCCGGCTCGGGCAGGTGTTTTCAGCAACACTGCCAGGCGGGGGTAGTCTTTGGGTTGACTTGGGGTGCAACTGATGTGCTGGAAGTCGAGTGAGTTGGTCTGGAGGAAGATTTCGTGAGCGTTCTCGTGGTGGGCATGTCCCATCGGTCGGCGCCGGTGGCGCTGCTGGAGCGGTTGAGCATGGACGAATCTGTGCAGACTGAGTCCGCGTCCGCGCTCGTCCAGCAACCGAGCCTGTCTGAGGCGATGATCATCTCCACTTGCAACCGGCTCGAGGTCTACGCAGTCACGAATGCATTCCACACCGGTGTCAACGATGTGCTGCGGGTCCTGGAGAAATTCTCCGGGGTGGAGGTCGCCGAGCTGCGCGGGTATCTGTACGTCCGCTACGCCGACGCTGCCGTCGAGCATCTGATGCGCGTCGCCTCCGGCTTGGACTCCATGGTGGTGGGGGAGCAGCAGATCATCGGCCAGGTTCGCGCCGCCTACCAGGACGCCTCGGACCGCGGCACCGTCGGTCCGGCGCTGCACGCGCTGGCCCAGTCCGCGCTTCGCACCGGAAAGCGCGTTCATTCGGAGACAGCGATCGACGAAGAGGGAGCCTCCATGGTCACCTTCGCTCTCGATGAGGCGATGAAGAACATGGGCATGGATCCGTCCGACTCGCTGTCGGGTCGGACCGCCCTCGTCCTCGGTGCCGGGGCGATGTCGTCGCTGGCGGCGACCAATCTGGGCAAGCGCGGCGTGGATCGGCTCATCATCGCCAACCGCACCCGTTCGCGTGCGGAGCGGCTCGCCGAGCACGCCCGCGAAGCCGGGGTCGCGGCCGAAGTGGTCGACTTCTCTGCCCGCGCCGGGGCCTTGTCGCGCGCCGACATTGCGGTGTCCGCCACCGCCAGCGACGGCTTCACCCTGACGGCCGAGGACATCTCGGGTCCGACAACACTGGTGGATCTTTCGCTGCCGCGCGACATCGACGACGCTGTGAGCGAACTCGACGGGGTCTCACTGATCAATATCGAGGCCTTGCGCGCGAAGCTCGGGGAAGACGGCGTCAACCCCGGTTCGACAGAAGAAGGCAGCTCAGCCCGCCGCCGCGCCGAGGAGATTGTCACCCAGGAGACGGCGGAATTCACCAGTGAGCAGCGCGTCCGCGATGTCGCACCGATTGTGACCCAGCTGCGTGTCAGCGCAGCCGCGACCGCTAACTCCGAGCTGGAGAAGCTGCGCGCGCGTATGCCGGAGCTTGACGACGCTTCCTTCAACGAGGTCTCCAAGACTGTGAAACGGGTGGTGGATAAGCTCCTCCACCAGCCGACGGTGAAGATCAAGGAATTGGCGGCCTCGCCCTCCGAAGTCAGCTACGAAATCGCCATCGAGGAGTTGTTCGGCCTGACAGGGGGCAAAGACACGACCACGGGTTTGGCTGGCGGAGGCACGAGCCACGGCCCCGGTATCGAATCCGCCGGTAGTTACGAGAAGAATTCCTTGTCCGGGTTCTGCGAGAAAGGAAACGATAGTGACTGACACGCCCACCGCTCCAACCGACGGGACGGAGACCACACTGCGCTCGTTGCGCGTGGCCACACGGGGCTCGCAGCTCGCCCGCACCCAGGCCGGGTACATGCGCGACGCGCTAATCAACGCCGGTCACGCCTCCGAGCTCACGATTGTCACGACCGCGGGCGATCTGAGCCAGGCGCCCGTGGAGCGCATCGGCGTGGGCGTGTTCACCACAGCGATCCGCCAGGCCATCTTCGATGGGGAAGCCGATGTGGCTGTCCACTCCTTCAAGGACCTGCCCACTGCGCAGGAGCCGCGCACGCACATGGTCATTCCGGTGCGTGAGGATCGTCGGGAGGCGCTCATCGCCCGCGACGGTATGACGCTGGCGGAGCTGCCCGAGGGTGCGCGGGTGGGCACATCAGCGCCGCGGCGGATTTCCCAGCTCAAAGCGATCCGGCCGGATCTGGATATCCAGCCGTTGCGCGGCAATATCGACTCACGCATGGGCCGGGTCACCAGCGGCGAGCTGGATGCAGTCGTCCTGGCCTTCGCCGGTTTGACCCGCGTGGGTTTGGGGGACCGCGCCACGCAGGTCTTCGACCCGAACGAGGTCATGCCGGCTCCTGCACAGGGGGCCTTGGCGGTGGAGTGCAGGGTGGACGACGAGTACGCGCGCGATGCCGTCGATAAGCTGGTTAGCCCCGACGACACGCTGTGCGCAACCGCCGAGCGCACGGTGCTCGCTGAACTCGAGGCGGGCTGCACGGCGCCGGTGGCGTCGACCGCGACGATCGACGGCGGACAGATCACCTTGCGGGGCGGCGTGTTCGCGCTCGACGGGTCCGCCCAGCTCATCGAGGAGGCCACGGGTGCAGACCCGGTGGAGCTTGGACGCGAGGTCGCGAAAGCGCTTTTCAGCGGCGGCGCCGCCCGCTTCCTCTAAGCCCCAATTCCCGCGGGAATTTCTGGAATTCGGCGCACTAAATTAAGGTGTAGTTACCATACGCCGTCAGCGCCGCTTCCCATCTGGTCCCCCTTGCGTGTTTCCGGGGCCGTCAGCAGGCGCGATGCGCAGCTTTGTAAGTAATTTTGTCGCGATCTGGCTAGAAAAGATTTGAGTCAATGACGAGTGCCGCCATGCCGCTGCCCGCGGATGAAAACGCGTCTTCCGCTGACCCTTCGGTTTCTCCGACCCCGAAGGGGAAAGTCGTTTTCGTCGGCGCGGGTCCGGGCAACCCTGATTTGCTCACTATCCGCGCCCGCGAAGTTCTCGAGCGCAACGCCGTCGCCGTTGTGGATCCGGATGTGTCCGCTGGTGTTCGCGATGTCGTCGGCTCTCGTCTTCCGGTTCCGGAGGAAAAGCTGAAAGCCGCGCAGGAGGCCTACGAGGACATGTGCGCGAAAGCCAAGGAGGCCGGCGCGCGCCGCAAGCCCCCGAAGCCGGCTGATCCCACGGCTGCCGAGCTGTCTGAGGCCGCACCCCAGGGCGAAGGCATTGTTGCGCCGCTCGAAACGGCTCTGGATGAGGCGGCTTCCGCGATCGACCGTGGTGAAGCGGGCGACGGCGACGTGATCCGTCTCGTGGCGGGCAACCCGCTGACCCGCAACGCGATCATGGAGGAGATCTCCGCCGTAGCTGCCGCCGGCCTGGAATTCCAGGTGGTCCCGGGAATGTCGCTGCCGTCGACGGTGCCGTCCTTCGCCGGAATCGGTCTGGGCTCCACCTACACCGAGGCTGACTTGGGCAATGAGCCCGTCGACTGGGACGGACTCGCCGCAGCTCCGCAACCACTGGTGCTGCAGGGCGAAGCGCGTCATCTCCCGGTCATCGCCGAGGAGCTCACCGCACGTGGCTACAGCCCGTCGACTCCGTTGACTGTCACGGTCAACGGCACGACGCGTTTGCAGCGAACGTTCGATGCGACGCTGGGGACCGTCGGCAAGCTGGATGCCGATCTGGACGGCACCCTCGTGGTCACGATCGGCGCTGTCGTCGACGACCGTTCGAAGTACTCCTGGTGGGAGAACCGGCCGCTGTATGGCTGGCGCGTACTCGTGCCGCGCGCGAAGGAGCAGGCCGGGCCGATGAATGCGCGCCTGACCTCGTACGGCGCTATCCCGCAGTCAGTGCCGACAATCTCAATGGAGGCACCGCGCAATCCCGCGCAGATGGATCGCGCGATCAAGGGAATCGTCGAGGGCCGCTACCAGTGGATCGTGTTCACCTCGGTCAACGGCGTCAACGCAGTGTGGGACAAATTCGAGGAGCTGGGCCTAGACGCACGCTCGTTCGCGGGTGTGCACCTCGCCGCCGTGGGAACGAAGACCGCTGAAGCGATCCGTGCGCGCGGCATGTTCCCCGAGCTGCTGCCGCACCGCACGAAGCAGAACGCGCAGGGGCTTGTCGACGTCTTCCCGGAATACGTCGAGGAAATCGATCCGGTGGGGCGCGTGCTCTTGCCGCGCGCGGACATCGGCACTGATGTGCTCGTGGACGGCCTAGTCGAGCGCGGCTGGGAAGTCGACGACGTTGTCGCGTACCGCACAGTCCGCGCCGCCCCGCCCGCCCCGGAGGTGCGCGACATGATCAAGACCGGCGGTTTCGACGCGGTGTGCTTCACCTCTGCCTCGACGGTGAAGAACCTCGTGGGCATTGCCGGAAAACCCCACTCCCGCACCATCATCGCCTGCATCGGCCCGATGGCGGCCGCCGAAGCGAAGGAGCAGGGCCTGCGGGTCGACGTGGTGCCCGAGGTAGCCGACGTTCCGTCCCTCGTCGACGCTCTGGCCGAACATGTCGCGGGCCTCCGAGCCTCCGGCCAGCTGCCGCCGCCGCGCAAGAAGCGCCGGGCCCGCCGCTCCTAGTTTCTGCATCATTTTCGCCCGGACTACGAACTTCCTAAAATGGGGTCCGTGTCTGATTCAGCTCTAAATCCCCTCAATTCTGGTCCAGTGCGCCGTCCCCGCCGGTTGCGCCGTTCCCCCGTCATGCGGGCGATGGTTGCAGAGAACCGGCTGCACCCGACGGATTTCATTCTGCCGCTCTTCGTCGCCGACGATCTCGGTGAAAGCGGCGGCAAGCGGGAGATTCCCTCGATGCCGGGTGTGTACCAGCACAGCATGGACTCCCTGGTGGAAATCTGCCGGGAAGCCGTCGAGCTCGGCGTGCCCTGCGTGGACCTCTTCGGTGTGCCGCGCGACGCGGACAAGGATGCGCAGGGGTCCCAGGCATGGGCTAAGGACGGAATTCTCAACCGTGGTGTGGCCCGTCTGCGCCAAGAATTCGGCGACGATCTGCTCATCATGGCGGATACCTGTCTGGACGAGTTCACCGACCACGGACACTGCGGCGTGCTCACCACAGATGCCCACGGCAACGACGTGGTGGACAATGACTCGACGCTGCCCCTGTACGCGAAGATGGCGGTCTCCCAGGCGGAGGCCGGTGCCCACATTGTCAGTCCCTCGGGCATGATGGACGGCCAGATCGAGGTTATCCGGGCCGCACTCGACGATGCGGGATGGCAGGATGTGGCGATCATGGCTTATTCCGCGAAGTATGCTTCCGCGTTCTTCGGGCCGTTCCGCGACGCGGTGGGTTCGTCATTGACGGGAGACCGCCGCACCTATCAACAGGATCCGGCCAATGTCCGTGAATCCTTGTTGGAGGTTGAGCTGGACGTCGCTGAAGGTGCGGATTTCGTGATGGTCAAGCCGGCCATGCCGTACTTGGATGTTCTGACCGCGATCGCCGAGACATCCCCGGTTCCGGTTGCGGCGTACCAAGTCTCCGGCGAATACGCGATGATCCAGGCATCCGGCGCTAACGGCTGGACCGACCGCGACGCCACGATGATGGAGTCCCTCATGGCTATCAAGCGCGCCGGTGCGGATCAGATCTTCACCTACTTTGCGCTTGATGCGGCCCGCATTCTGGCCGGCAGCTCCGCGCAGGGGAAGTGAGCGTGCGATGACGGTACCTAATCCGGGCATGCTGCCCGCGAATCCGGGCGGTGGGCCTGCTCAGGCACGGACAGGCGCGGGCCGAAAACTGAATGACCCGAATCAGCCGCCGGAGACCGTGCGCTACCTGCTTTTCGCGTGGGTGGTCATGCTCGGCGGCGAGCTGGTCCACCAGCTGTTCAGCATCGCCATGGCATTTTTGAATCCATCGGCGTTGATGGAGTCCGCACGGGAGGCGAACAAGACGGTCGGCGGCGATGCGGTTCCCGACGACCAGATCTCCCTGATCGTCTACGCCTCAATAACGTTGATGGGGCTGTTCATGCTGGCGTTCGTTCTCTTTCTGGCGGCTGCGCTCAACGCCGTGGCCCGGCAGAAGAAGTGGGCAGATAACGCGGTGAGATTGCTCATGGTGTTTTCCGCTTTCTTCGTGCTGCGCATGATCACCGTCTTCCTCGTCGTCGGTGCCAGCACCAACGACATCCCGACTGCTGTGGTGGCCCTCGACGGTGTTATCCAGATCATCACGGGCGTGGCGGCGGTCTGCGGGCTGATCTTCGCGTCACAGGACGATGCGAAGAAATGGTCTGCTAAGCAAGATGCCAAAGGCGGGCGGGGCAACCATAATGATTCCAGTCCTGTTGCCTAGCAACACCAACACTTTGTCATGCACTGACATGACCTTGTCTTGATCGGGAGTCCCACACCACCATGCCCGGAATGTTTCCCACGATGGCCAGCCATCCGGATGACGCGAACCGCCGTTACTCCGGTCAGGCCGGTGACGAGTGGCCGCGTAATTTGCAGGTCGCTTTCTACCTCATTTGCGCCGCGGCAGTGCTCATGCTGCTCACAGCAATGCTCCTGTTGCGGCAAGGACTCCCCGAAGGGGCCGACGAGGCGGTGCGCGGCTATTACATGACCAATATGCGGGTCGCGGCCATCGGCAATATCGTGCTGGCGGTGCTGCTGGTGTCTTCCGCGGCTTTCTTCCGCCAGGGAAGTAAAAAGGCCCGCCGGTGGGCCGCCGGGTTCACGGGCTTGGCGCTGTTCCTCAATCTCGCCGCATTTTGGGCGCATGTGATGACAGCCTGGTCGGCGATGGGCATTGTCATCCTTCTGGCATTCGCTATGCTCTTCGCTTTCCGGCAAGATTCAAATGCATTCGTGGATAAGATGAGCCCGCGATTCTAGTTCCGGCGACTGGGCAAAGTGGCACCGCCAAAAATTGGCTACGGCGTCACCGGCTGACACATCGACTGCTTGGAAAGGGGTGAAACAGTGGCACAGGGAGCGGACAACGGCAACGTCGAAGAACCGTTGAATTCCAGCGGCACCGACGACGTGGAAGAAGCGGGCCGTTCCGGCGCACCGGAAGGCGACCTCGCTGAGGGCGGGGCCTCCCCAGCAAGCGCGGAGGAAGCAGCCGGCACCGTCGAGGTCGCCGATGCGGCGGAACCGGGTGATACCGCTGAAACCGGTGAGCTGGGCCGCTCCATCGAAGACGCGCACGAGGCGGCGCGTAAGGCAGGTTTTGCCATTGGCGGCGAACCGAACGACACGGACCACTCAGGATGGGTCGCCGTTGGCGATCTTCCTGATCGGCCCCACGTGTCCTATTCCTTCTTGTTGGAGGGCCTGCCTGCTGTCCCGGATGTGGACAAGATTGAGGCGGCGGTGGAGACACTCGACGGTGTGCAGTGCCGGATCGTGCACCCCACTGCCACGGCGTGGGTGACAGCTCCGGACAACATGAGCCCGGACGTCATTGTGAAGCTGTTCGCGGAGTACGGGGTGGCCGCCACGATGTCGGAAACGTCCCTGCTGCGCTACGCGGCCAGGGCGCAGACTGCCGAGCATCATGCGCGGCGCAAGCCTGTCAAAGACATGCCGTCTCGTATGCGCCGGCGGCGCCGTTTGGCGGCACGCTCGCTGGATCAAGCTCGCCGCGCCGGGTACGGGCAGCCCCGCCGGCAGGAGAAACACGACGATGTTCTGTACACCGCCCGTGATCTTGTCACTCCGGCCCGAATGTGGCTCGCTCTCGTGCTCACGGTCCCGGTGCTGATTCTGGCCTATGTTGAGCCCGCGCAATTCGACGGCTGGCAGTGGGTCTCGCTTGCTCTGGCTACGCCGGTAGTCACGTGGTGTGCTTTTCCCTTCCACCGGGCAATGCTCGGCGGTGTCCGGCGCGGCATTGCCGCATTGGACGGCGCGAGTTCGATTGCCGTGATCATCGCTTATGTGTGGTCGGCTGCGGTCATTGCGTTAGCGCCCACCGGGCACAGGGGCTGGCATTCCGGATTCTCGTGGTTCGCCACGACACAAGGCACCGCTGGTGGACCTGAGCTGTTCCTCGACGTCGCGTGCGGGATCACGGCGTTGCTGCTCATCGGCAGAAGGTACTCGATCCGTGCGCGCACGCTGCTTATCGACGAACTGGCGGATGCCACCCTCGACCCCGAAACCGAGTACACCCGAATTTGTAAGAAACGCGGCGCGGCCGACTGTGCCGAGGAAAAAATTCCTGTGTCGGAGATCAACCGCGGCGACGACATTGTGGTGCGCCGCGGAGACGTCATCCCCGTGGACGGAAAGATCATGGGCGGGCGGGCACAGCTCCGGCCCGGGCTCATCGACGTGCACGAGCCGACCAGCGTCAAGGTCGGCTCTGTGGTGTACGCCGGGTCCGTCATTCTCGAGGGAGAGATCAAGGTCCGGGCGCAGCGCACCGGCCACGCCACCCGCTGGCACGCTGTGCGGCACTGGCTGAGCGACGTGGAGCGCCGTCAACGCCACGCGTCGGTGCAATACGCCCGCGGCGCGGCGCTGCTTCTCCCAATTGCGATGACAGTCGCGTTCCTCAGTTTCATTCTGTGGGGGTTGATTGCCCGCGACTACAACGCCGCTTTGCGCACGGCCCTCGCCGTGTTGTCCGGCGTTGCTCCTCCCGCGCTTGCGCTGTCGCCGGCTCTGGCGCTCCGTCTTGGGGCGGAGTCGGCGGCCCGCCATGGAATGCTGCTGCGCGAGGGCGAGACACTGCGCAACCTCGACGCGGTGGACACCGTGGTGTTCAACCGCGTGGGCACGCTCGCAGAATCGAAGATGTTCGTCGAATCCGTCACCGTTCTCGACGGCGAGAGCGAGGAGATGGTGCTGCGTATCGCGGGTGCCTTGTCCATGGAATCGGCGTATCCCTATTCGCGCGCTCTGGTGCAGGGGGCTCGCGAGGCGCGTTCCCAGTTAGACCACGAACCGGATATGCCTGTGCGCTACGAGCTCGTCAGCATGGATGAGGAACCGAGCGGGGACATGACCGGGCGGGTGTCGCTCACGTATGTGGACGAGGAGGGGCACGAGACCGTCACACAGGTGGATGCACGTCTGTGGCGTCCAGTGAACTTGTCCAATCTGCACGGTGCCTTAGCTGTCGCGGCTACCTCCGGCGGGACTCCGATTGTGGTGGGGTGGAAAGGCAAAGACCGCGGCGTGATCACCTTGTTCGACCCGTACAAGGAGGACGCGGACAAGGCGGTCATGGCACTGGAATCCCGCGGCCTGGAAACGGT
>OJLS01000105.1_pt1 | contig 20571 bp, 17 predicted proteins | sample 1597081 | NCBI WGS metagenome assembly OJLS01 (sample SAMEA3904663, study PRJEB24821) | metagenome | biome: Builtin; feature: hospital; material: surface | place: USA | collected 2013-05-22
ACGAGAAATTCGGTTTCGTCCCCACGGAGGAGAACCCGAACGTGATGTACCGCGAGTTGGCGTAAAACCTCCGGCAACTTACGCGTTGAGCACGCGGATTCACCGCCAGGCTCCTTACTGGGGCTTGGCGGTTTTCGCTGTGTGCGAGTTTCCGGGGTATACCCCGCCCCGCCCGGGTACTGGTTCCGGACCAGACGCCGATTTAACAGCTAAGATTGACCTTCGGAACTGAAAGGAAATCCCAATGACGGCTGGAAAACTCGATCACGCTCACGACGAAGAATCCCAGACACAGCGGCCGGACAGGAAACCTCTGGTTGTGGGCCTAGCGATTATCGCCGTGATCGTCATCGCCGCAGCGGCTCTGATCCCACAGATGCGTTCGGGTTCCGCTCCGCAGGAGGAATCGCACAATGAGGTGGACGTCCACTTCCTCGGCATGATGGTCCCCCACCACGAGCAAGCCATCGAGATGTCCGATGTCCTCCTCGCATCCGACGTGGAGGATGCTCAGGTGCGCGATCTGGCTCAACGCATCAAGGACGGCCAAGAGCGCGAGAATGAGCAGATGCGGGCGTGGGCCGATGAGTGGGGAATTCAAGAGGACATGGAACTCCACTCGAACCACATTGCGAACGGGATGTTCCAGCCGGAAGAAATGGAAGAATTCGCTTCCTTGGAAGGCGACCAATTGCGCACCACGTTCCTGGAAATGATGCACTACCACCACAAGCATGTCATCGAGATGACGCAGGGTGAGATCCAGAACGGAGCCTACGCCCCGTTGCGCGAAATGGCGCAGGAGATGGTCGACGTCCAGACCGCGGAGATGCGCGAAATGGAAGACCTGCTCCGCTAAACATTCCGAAGGACGCGTTCCACGCAGAAAACCGCTAGGCACTGCCCCGCAGCCGGGGAGCTGGTGCCTAGCGGTTTTTCGCGCTGTGCGGGAGGCGCAGCCCGCGCTAGCGGATCACAGCGACGAGGTCGCCGCCTTCCACCTTTGTTGCCTGGGTGAACGCGATGCGCTCGACCACGCCGTCCTTCGGTGCGGAGATGGAGGCTTCCATCTTCATGGCCTCGATGGAGGCGATCGCATCGCCGGCGGAGACGGTGTCGCCCTCCTTGGCGGTCACGGTGACCACGCCGGCGAACGGGGCGGCGACGTGGTTCGGGTTGCCGGCGTCGGCCTTCTCTACCTCGGCGACGGTGGACTCGGCGTTCTCGTCGCGGACGGTGACCGGTCGGATCTGGCCGTTGACGTTGATGATCACGCGGCGCATGCCCTTCTCGTCCGGCTCACCCACCGCATCCAGGCGCACGACCAGCGGAGTCTGCTGCTCCTCCAAGTCGCCGTACCAGACCATTGTCTCCTCGCCTTCCTTGAGGCCGTAGAAGAAGGTCTTGTCCGCCAGTTGGTCGGTGAAACCGTACGTGCGGCGGTGCTCTAGGAACTCAGCGTACTGCTTCGGGAACAACAGCTTATCCAGGCTGGCGCGGCGCACCCTGTGGTTCTCCGACTCGAGTCCCTCGGCCAAATCCTCGGGCACCTCGGTCAGCTGCGGGGTCTCCTTGCGCCCACCGAGCGCACGGTCGCGCAGCTCCGGCCAGCCACCCGGAGGGGTACCCAGCTCGCCGCGGAGGAAGCCGATCACGGAGTCAGGAATGTCGAATTTCTGCGGGTCCGCGGCGAATTCCGCCGGATCCACACCGGCGCCTACGAGGTGCAGAGCCAAATCGCCGACGACCTTCGAGGACGGGGTGACCTTCGTCGGGCGGCCGAGCATCTCGTTGACGGCGGCGTAATAGTCCTCGATGAGCTCGAAGCGGTCGCCCAAGCCCAGCGCCACCGCCTGGGTACGCAGGTTGGACAGCTGTCCGCCCGGGATCTCGTGGCGGTATACGCGGCCGGTCGGGCCCGGAATACCGGACTCGAACGGCGCGTAGAGCTGGCGCACGCCCTCCCAATACGGCTCGAGGCTGCTCACGGCCTCAAGCGACAGGCCGGTATCGCGCTCGGTGTCGGCGAAGGCCGCGACAAGCGCGGACATCGACGGCTGCGATGTCGTTCCAGCCAGCGGCGCGGACGCCACATCCACCGCGTCGGCGCCGGCGTTGGCGGCCGCGAGGTACGTGGCCAGCTGGCCGCCGGCAGTGTCGTGGGTGTGCACGTGCACCGGCAGGTCGAAGCGCTCGCGCAGCGCAGTCACCAGCTTCGCCGCCGCGGCCGGACGCATCAGGCCCGCCATGTCCTTGATGGCCAGAACATGGGCACCGGTGGCCACGATCTCTTCGGCCAAGCGCAAGTAGTAGTCCAGGGTGTACAGGTCCTCTGCCGGGTCCATCAGGTTGCCCGAGTACGCCATGGCCACCTCGGCCACAGCAGTCTGGGTCTCCAGGACGGCGTCGATGGCGGGGCGCATCTGGGAGACGTCGTTAAGCGCGTCGAAGATGCGGAAGATATCCACGCCGGTCGATGCTGCTTCCTTCACAAATGCCTTGGTCACAGACTCCGGGTACGGGGTGTACCCGACGGTGTTGCGGCCTCGCAGGAGCATCTGGATATTCATGTTCGGCATCGCGTCGCGCAGCTCCTCCAAGCGCGTCCACGGCGATTCGTGGAGGAAGCGCATGGCCACGTCGTACGTTGCGCCGCCCCATGCCTCGACGGAGACGAGCTCCGGCGTGAGGTGGCCGACGTGCTTGGCGGCGGCGACGAGGGTGTTGGTGCGCACGCGGGTGGCCAGCAGCGACTGGTGCGCGTCGCGGAAGGAGGTGTCGGTCACGCCGAGGGCGTCCTGCTCGCGGAGGTTGGCCGCCCACTTCTCGGGCCCGAACTCCAGCAGATCGTCGCGGGAACCGCGCGGCGTGGACTCGTAGTTGAGCTCCGGCAGCTTCTCGCTCGGACGGATATTCGTCGGGCGCGGGCCGTTCGGCTGGTTCACCGTCACCCACGCAAGGTACTCCAGAATGCGGCCGGCCTCGTCGGGTGCGGCGGGCGCTTCGAGCAGCAGCGGGTGGTCCGCGATGAAGCTGGTGGAAATGCGCTTGGTCTGGAAATCCGGCTCGCTCAGCAGGGCGCGCAGGAAGCCGATGTTGGTGGACACGCCGTTGACGGAGAATTCGTTGAGCGCGCGGCGGGCACGCGCCACCGCCGTCTCGAAGTCCTTGCCGCGGCAGGTCATCTTCACCAGCAGCGAGTCGAAGTTCGGGGTGATTTCGGAGCCGACGGAGATGTTGCCGTCCAGGCGCACGCCAGCACCGCCCGGGGAGCGGTAACCGGTGATCACGCCGGAATCCGGGCGGAAGCCGTTGTTCGGATCCTCGGTGGTGATGCGGCATTGCAGCGCCGCGCCGGTCAGCGTGACCTCGTCCTGGCGCAGACCCAGCTGCTCCAGGGAAGCGCCGGCGGCGATGTGCATCTGCGATTTCACGATGTCCACGCCGGTCACTTCCTCAGTCACCGTGTGCTCGACCTGCACGCGCGGGTTCATCTCGATGAACACGTGGTTGCCGTTCTCGTCGACCAGGAACTCCACGGTGCCGGCGCCACGGTAGTTGATGTGGCGGCAGAAGTTCACTGCGTCGTTGCAGATTCGCTCGCGCTGCTCGTCGGTGATGTGCTGGGCCGGGGCGATCTCCACGACCTTCTGGTGGCGGCGCTGCACGGAGCAGTCGCGCTCGAACAGGTGAATCACGTCGCCGGTGGAATCGCCGAGAATCTGCACCTCAATGTGCTGCGGGTTGATCACGGCCTGCTCGAGGTACACATTCGCATCGCCGAACGCGGCCTCAGCTTCGCGGGAGGCTTCAGCAGCCAGCGTCGCCAGGTTTTCTCGCTTATCGACGAAGCGCATCCCCCTTCCGCCGCCGCCCGACACAGCCTTGACGAACACCGGGAACTGGAAATCATCGGCCCAGCCGACCAGTTCGTCGATGTCCGTGGTGGCCTCGGAGTCCTTGAGCACGGGCAGCCCGGCCTCTTCGGCGGCGCGGACCGCGGCGGCCTTGTCACCGGTCAGGTCCAGCGTCTCGGCAGTTGGACCGATGAAGGTGATGCCGCGCTCCTCGCAGGCGCGGGCCAGATCGGCGCGCTCCGACAGGAAGCCGTAGCCCGGGTAGACCGCGTCCGCCCCGGTCTTCTCGGCCGCGCGCATGATCTCGTCGATGGACAAGTACGCGCGGACCGGCTGACCCTCCTCACCGATCAGCACTGCCTCGTCGGCGAACGGGCGGTGGAAGGAGTGACGGTCTTCGCGCGGGTACACGGCGACCGTCTTGGCCCCCGTCTCAAACGCCGCGCGGAAGGCGCGGACCGCGATCTCACCGCGGTTTGCCACCAGGATCTTCTTGAAGGTGGGCAGGCTGGCCGTGTCGGTGCCTGCCTGGCGGTCGGGACCGGTCATGAAAGGTCTCCCCTAGATCAGAAATAACTATTGGCACAACTGATCATAGGGTCTGTTTCAGCTGCGAGCCCCGGCAGGTTGTGAAGATCACCTTTGCATCCCGGGCCCGGAGAACTCCGGTGGTTAAGTGCCTGGCTAGTTCAGGTCCGTCTTGTGCACGAGACGGCGGGCGGCCTCGGTGATGGAGCCGGACAGCGACGGGTAGACCGCCATGGAGTTCGCGAGGTCTTCCACCGTGAGGTTATTGGTCACGGCGATGGTGAGCGACAGGATCAGCTCGGATGCAGTCGGGGCGACAATCACGCCGCCGAGCACCTGGCCGGAGCCCTTGCGGGAGAAGATCTTCACAAAACCCGTGTTCAACGACCGCATCTTCGCGCGCGGGTTGGTGGCCAGGTCAAGTTTGATGATGTCCGCATCGTACTCGCCGTTGTGGATCTGGGCCTCGGTGATGCCCACCGCGGCGATCTCCGGGCGCGTGAACACCGCGTTGCCCACCGTGCGGATACGCAGCGGCTCCACACCTTCGCCGAGCGCGTGGTACATGGCGATGCGCCCCTGCATTGCTGCCACGGACGCCAACGGCATGAGGTCCGAACAGTCGCCGGCTGCGTAAATACCTGCGACATTGGTGCGGGACACGCGGTCGACGTGGATGTGACCCGACGGGGTGACATCCACCCCCTGGGATTCGAGCTGCAGGTCCTTCGTGTTGGGGATGGAACCGATGGACATGAGACAGTGGGAGCCGGTGATCTCGCGGCCGTCGCTGGTGCGGACAATCACACCGTCGCCAGTGTTCTCCACACTGTCCACGCGGGCATCCTTCACCAGCGTCACGTCGCGGTTGGACAGGACGTGCTCGAGCACGTCGGCGGCATCCGCATCGTCGTGCGGGAGGATGCGGTCGGAGGATCCCACCATGGTCACCTTCACGCCCAGCTCCGCGTAGGCGGAGACGAACTCCGCACCGGTCACACCTGAACCGACCACGACGAGGTGCTCCGGCATCTCGATCAGGTCGTACATCTGCTGCCAGTTCAGGATCCGGCGGCCGTCCGGCTTCGCCTTCGGGAGGACGCGCGGGGATGCGCCGGTGGAGATCAGGACCATGTCGCAGTCGATGGTCTCCGCGGTGCCGTCGTTAAGCTGCACCTCGACGCGGTGCGTGGTGTGGCCCTCCTGCTTGGCGGCGAAGCGGCCGCGGCCGTTGATCAGGCGGACACCCGCACGCTCGATCTGGGCGCGGATGTCGCGCGACTGCTCCGAAGCCAGCGCAACGACGCGGTTGTTCAGCGCCGGAACCGACAAATTCACGTCGCCGAGCCCGTGCTTGAGGCCCATGGCGTCCGCACGGCGGAGGTCAGTCTTGATGTTCGTGCCTGCGATGAAGCCCTTGGACGGCACGACATCGCGCAAAATGCCCGAGCCGCCGACTCCGAGGTCTTCAACCAACGTGATGTCCGCGCCGTAAGAACTGCCCACGAGTGCTGCCTCGTAGCCGCCCGGGCCGCCGCCGATGATCACGATCTTTTTGGACACGCATGTCTCCTTTGCGCTTCGCGTCTGCTCTTTTACCGTTGCTTCCGGTGATTCCGGGTTACCGGGTGTCCACTGTAGCCGTCGGCCATCTGCGTCGCCGACCGGGAGGCGGTCCAAGAGCGCGAGAGCGCTGGAGTTCACGCGCGAGCGGGACCGGCGAGCAGGCCCGCGCGAGCACTCTAGAGCGTCGAGGTGTCTACCAGACCGCCGTCGAAGCGCTCCACAATCGAGCCGAACAGGCGCACACCGACATCGATGCAGCGCTCGTCCACGACGATGTCGCCGCGGTGCAGGTCGAATTTCGGGCCGGAGCCCTGCCAGCAGCCGAGGCGGGCCATGGATCCGGGGACATGCTCGAGGTACCACGAGAAATCCTCGCCGCCGCTGGACTGCGGCGCCTGCACCACCGCGTGCGGGTCGACGGATTGGGCGGCACCGGCTAGAGCGGCTGTGGCCACGTCGTCGTTCATCACGGGCGGGACACCCCGGGTATACGACAGTTCGTACTCGCAGCCGGTGGGGGCCACGACTGCGTCGATAAGCTCGCGCATGAGCGGCTCCAGCGTGCGCCACGTTCCGATGTCCTGTGTGCGGATGGTGCCTGAAATGCGCCCGGTCTTGGGCACAGCGTTCGCAGCGAAGCCGGCCTCGATCTGGCCGAAGACTAGGACGGTGCCGGTGCGCGGGTCGACCCGGCGCGAGAGCAGCCCCGGCAACTGCGTGACCAGGCTGCCCAGGGTGTACACCACGTCGGAGGTGAGATGCGGGCGGGATGTGTGGCCGCCGGGGCCGGTGACATCGATGCGCAGGACATCTGCGGCGGAGGTGATGGCGCCTGTGCGCACACCGATCTGGCCGACACGCAATTTCGGCTCCGCGTGGACCGCGTAAATGCAGGACACGCCCTGCAGGCCGCCCCACTCGATGACGTCGCGGGCCCCGCCGTCCATCACTTCCTCCGCCGGCTGGAAAATGATGCGGACGCCGAACGGCAGGTCCGCCTCCGCCAGCGCGCACGCCAGCGCCAGGCAGATCGTCGTGTGCACGTCGTGGCCGCACGAGTGGGAAATGCCCGGCGTGCGGGAGACGAACGGCAGGCCGGAGACTTCCTCGACCCGCAGCGCGTCGATGTCTGCGCGGAAGCCCAGGCGTTCGTCGTCCTCCGGTCCGAGGTCCACGTACAAACCCGTCTCCGGAAACAGGTGCGGCTCCAGACCGTGCTCAGTGAGCACGCCCGCGATGAACTGCGTCGTGTCGATCTCGTTGTGGGACAGCTCCGGGTGCGAATGCAGGTGCCGGCGCCAACCGATGACCTGTTCGCGGTGCGCCGTTAACCATGCATCCACTTGAGCAGCTAATCCCACTGTGCACACTCCCGTTCGCTTCGACGATCCTGTTATGCGTGGAAGTGTACAACTAGACAAAGCTGTACAGACAGTCGGGGCTGCGCAGCGCACCCGATGGCCTACTGGTTCTGCGCTAACGGCTCCGCGAGAATGGCTGAGTGTCCTCCGGGCGCGCCGGCCACGACACGGAGGTGTTCAAAACGCCCGTCGTGTCCCCCACTGCGCGCTCGATCGTCTCCCAGCACACGCCACCGACCTCTTCCCCGGCAGCCGGAAGCAGCACCGCCGGCGGCACGCGCAAGGCATACGACAAGCGGTAGATGGTGCTCATCGTCGGATCCGACGACCCTTCCGAGCTGGAATGATTGCGCTCCAGATTAGACACGAGGCTACGCGACAGCCCCGCTAGTTCCGCCAGCCTGACCTGGCTGATCCCTCGCATATCCCGCAGCGACCGCAGCCGCGCGGACAAGCTGTATCCGAAACTCGCCCAATGACTCGACGGCAAAATCTCGTCCACTCCCGATCCCCCTTAATTTTTTAAGTTTTCCCCGTAACCCAGAGAATAGTCGAGGGAGTGGAGGGTTGCCACCACAACTGTTTTAAAGGTGAATATTCCGCGGCCCGTAGAGCCGGTCGCCCGCGTCGCCCAGGCCGGGGACGATGTACGCGTCGTCGTTCAGCGCCGGATCCACTGCCGCGGTGATCAACCGCAGCGGCACGCCCATTTCCTTCAGACGATCCACACCCGGCTGTGCGGAGACGACGCAAATGACCGTGATGTCGTCCGCCCCGCGGGCTGTGAGCAGGTCGATTGCATGCACGAGCGAACCGCCCGTAGCCAGCATCGGGTCGACGAGGTACACCGGCTGGCCCGACAAGTCGTCCGGCAGCGCCTCGAGGTACGGCACCGGCTCGTGCGTCTCCTCGTCGCGAGCCAGGCCGATGAAGCCGACCTGAGCGTCGGGAATCATCGACAAAGCCGGATCCACCAAACCCAAGCCCGCGCGAATGACCGGAACGATGATCGGCGGGTTCTTCAACCGCGTCCCGTCCGCGGTTCCGACCGGGGTGATGCAGTCATAGGTCTCCGTCTCCAGGTCCCGTGACGCCTCGTACACGAGCATCGCCCCGAGATCCGACAGTGCGGCGCGGAAGCCCGAGTTGTTCGTGCGCTCGTCGCGGAGCCGGGTCAAACGCGCCTGGGCCAGGGGGTGGTCGATGATCGTAATGTCCATAGTCCCCCATGCTATCGCGGAATTTTTCGTGCCGACGGAACCGGACCGGCTCTTGGACAGTCCAATAAGCATGCACATTTTGAGTCTGGATACTGCCGCCACGGAAACTGATCTCGCATCGCTGCGCGCTGATGCCGATGCCCTAACGCCCACCTCGCTGCCGCCGCTGCCCGCCCACGGCCCGCTCGCTGGTTTGGCGGAGGCCCTCGCGCGCGCCGTCACCGCCGCGAATGATCAAGCCGCTTTGCTCTCGCGCGAAGCCCACAGGGTCGCGGACAACATGACGGAGTTCAGCCGCACCGCCTCGCTTATCGACGTCGCATCTGCCCGCCGCTTCAACTCCCTGCACCCATGACTGCCGCGTTGAATCCAGCGGGACTCATGCCCGCTCTAGCCTCCGCCGGGTCTGCGCTCATTGAGCCGGTGCTGCACGCCATCGGCGAATCAGCTCCTGCTCCGTTGCCCGACATCGTTATCGGCGGGACACCGAATTTCGTCGCGGCCGAACCGTTGGCTGCCGTCGTGGGCGCCGATCCCGGCCGCCTGCTTGCCGCCGCGCAGCACCTCACCGCCGACCGCGGGGAGATCGATGCCGTGATCGGGGAGGCCATTCCACTGATCGCTCACGCCGCCGCCGGTATCACCGCTACCGGCCAACACTTCCTTGCGTCCGCGGCGGCGCTTGCGCCCGGCTTGCTCGCGGGACCCGCCGGACTCACTGCGGCACTGAAGTTGGCGGAGCTGGCGGACGGGGCGCTGGCGGACGTCGATAAGCAGCTCGACGAATTGCGCTCTGCGTTGGAACCGCTCGTGGCGCGCTTGAACGCCCTGGTCGCCGCAGCGGGCCAGCGCGATCCGCTCGTGCCCTCGGCTGCCGCTCAGAACGCGGAAGAGGAGCTCCGCGCGATGACCCAACCAGCAGCCGTCGAATCGGCCCGAGCTTCCGAAACACCCGATGCGCCCGCGCCTGCTCCCGCACCCCCAACGGGCGGGAGTGAGGCCGGGCGCGCCGCCGTCGCCGCGGCGAAATCCATGGTGGGCACCCCATACGTGTGGGGCGGCAATTCCCCCGGCGGATTCGATTGTTCCGGGCTCACCTCATGGGCCTACCGGCAAGCCGGGGTGGACATTCCGCGCACCGCGGAGAACCAGGCCATCGGCCAACAAGTCAGCTATGAGGACCTCCAGCCGGGTGACCTTGTTGTCTGGTCCGGTCACGTAGCTATGTACGCCGGCGACGGAATGATGGTGGAGGCAGGCGACCCGGTGCAGGTGAATCCAGTGCGCACCTCCAACATTGGCATGCCGTTCAAGGGGTTCTGGCGGCCGACAACCTAGCGCCCAGTTTTCGGCCCGCGTTTAGTAATGTGAATGTCCATGACTACGCGCGCGATTCTCCCGGTGAAGATCTCGTTGACGGAAGGCGACTTTTACACGCTGTGGGCCCCGACCTGGCGCCAAGGCGGCACCGAATGGCAGGCGTTCCTCGGCGACGCCGAAGATGTCCTCCTATTCACCAGCCCCGCAGCTCTTCTGGTGTACCTCGAGGACAACACCAGCCACGATCTCACCGACCACCCGAAATGGGACGCGTTCCAGGGTGGCGGCGAAGACCGCGTCGTGCCCAGCGAGAAGAACGAATACGACATCATCGGCCTACCGTCGTACCTTGCCGGCCGCCCGAGCCACGAGAATGTCTCCGCGGTGTCCCGCACATTCCAGATCACCCGCTCCCTCGCCGATGTCTCCAGCGCGCAGGACGCATCGATCTTCTTCGCTTCCCACTCCATCCTCAACAACGTGCACCGCGGCCACGAGCACTTCTCAGGACAATCCGGCCTCGATGAATGGTCCGGTGTCGGCCGCACCGTACTGACCAATTGGGAGAACGTAGTGGCCTCCTTGGACGGATCCGTCCGAATTGTCGACGATAGCGAGCTCGACTCCAGCCGAGTCTCCGCCGCCGCGGACAACATCGCCGCAGCCACCGCTGTCCGCGAAGAGCAGCGGGCAAAGGCAGAGAAAGAAGCTGAAGCCGCACGCGCCGCCGCCGATCCTTATGACAGCTCGGCCTGGGCCAATGCCGGCATCGACCCAGTGAAGATCGCGGTACAAGGCAAAGGCGTCTATACGATGCGCACCTACGTGGGCGATTCCCCCGTTTTCCTGGGCAAATTCGGCGAGATCTTCACCTTCCCCACTGCAAAGCACATGCTGCGCTGGATCGTCGACAACGAGGATCACGACTTGGCCCGCGTGAGCACATGGTCGGACCTGCAGGCCCTCGCCAATGCCGGCGAGCTCGACGTCACCGTTCACCCCGACAATTCCTATTCGCTCAACGGCATCGCCTCCGACATCGAAAAAGGCGTCGACGCGGTGGACACCCAGCAGATGACCAAGGCCTACGAGCTCATGGCCGACGCCGCCGACTGGGCCGACGACGACTCCCTGAACTCCTACCTCTTGGCCAACCCCCGCATTCAGGACTACCTGGCCTACATGATGGGATCCACCGAAGCCGCAGGCTATGTCCCCTCTGCCCCGTTCAACGACAAGGCCGACGGTTGGCGCGAGCTCGAGGAAATGCTAGTCAAGCGCTTCTCCAAGTTCTAGCCGCGGCGTTTCGCCGCTCGCCGAAGCCGCGGGGCTCATGCGCTTGGCCGCGCGGCTCGTTGCCGCTGGGTTACGCCACGGCGGTGCCGAAGAGAGAACCGACGGCGAAGGTCGCCGCGAGTGCTAAGCCGCCACCGATGACCAGCCGGACCACTGCCCTACCCGGCTTGGCGCCGCCGAGCTTCGCGGAAATGGCGCCGGTGATGGCCAGCGCAAGGAGGGTCACCGCGACGCAGACAATGACTCGGGTCGCCGCAGGCGCCAAGATGATCGCGGCAAGTGGTAGCAGTGCTCCGACGAAGAAAGCGAAAAAGGACGCGATGCCCGCGGACCAAGGACTGACAATGTCCTCTTCATCGATGCCGTAGTGAATCTCCAAGTGGGCAGCCAGAGGATCGGTCTGGGTGCGCTCGCGGGCCACCGCCACCGCTGTCTCGGAGGAAAGACCGGAGATCTTGTACGCCTGCACGAGGTGGTGGAATTCCGCCTCGGGATCCTTGGCCTGTAGTTTCCGCTCGGAATCCACGGCAGCCTTCTCGGCGTCGCGCTGCGAGGACACGGACACGTACTCGCCCAGGGCCATGGAGATCGCTCCACCGACCAGAGCCGCGACACCGGCCGTGAAGATCTCGCGGGAGTTCGTGGTGGCACCGGCGACACCCACGACCACCGCAGCCGTGGAGACGATGCCGTCGTTCGCGCCAAGCACCGCGGCGCGTAAGCGATTGAGTTTCTCCCCCATACCGTGGGTTTCCACGTCCACCTCAGGGAAATCGGACTGATCCAAGTAGTCGGGCGCGCCGCCGCGCTTCGCATCCGCCTCGATTGTCTTTTCTTTATTGCTCATACCGCCAGTAGTACCCGCCTCCGTTTTACTTACACAAGCAAGTAAGTACTAACTAACCGCAGGCGAGAGGCCATTTTCAGGTGAGTCTACACTTGTTTTTCAGGCACACACGCGAGTTATGAAGCTATCGCCGGGGTGCCGCCCTAGACTTATCGCACGATGAAGAAGAAGCTCTCTATCACGCTGGCCGCGGCCATCGCCCCCGCCGCCATCGTGCCCGTCTCCCCGCTCGGAGCGGCGCAGACACCGAATGATGCCGGCGTCGCCGCCACTGCCACTGCCACTGCCGCCGTCACCGCACCGGCACCAGAGGACGCAGCGGGGACCGATACAGGTTCAGATACCCAGGCCGAAGCCGCAGACGGAGACGCACCGCACTACCCGGACCCGCGCGAGGAGGCACCGAACACCGATAAATGCCCGCACGCGACGCTGCCGCCGGAGCCGGTGAGCACCTCCGAGCGTCTCGCCCCCGGTGTGACCAGTCCGGCGCCGCTGCCGGTGGAGTACGAGGGCCCGTGCGGCATCATCGCCCCGAGCGGCTTCACCGTCAGCGACAAGGTGCTGGCAACTTCATGGCTGGTCGCAGACATCGACACCGGCGACGTCATTGCCATGAAAGACCCGCACGGACGCTACCGCCCCGCCTCCATCATCAAGGTCCTCCTCGCGCTCGTGGTCATCGACGAGCTGCCGCTGGACAAAGTGGTCACCGTCAGCGAAGAATCCGCAGGCCAGGAAGGCTCCGCAGTTGGTATGGGGGCCGGCGGCCAGTACTCCGTCGACGATCTGCTGCACGGCCTGTTGATGGTGTCCGGAAACGACGCCGCCCATGCCCTCGCCCAGGTTCTCGGCGGGGACGACATCACGCTACGCAAGGTCAACGAGAAGGCCGCTGAGCTCGGCATGAAGGACACCCGCGCCGCGAGCTACTCCGGGTTGGACGCCCCTGGAATGTCCACGTCGGCGTGGGACATGGGCATCGCGTACACACACGCGTACAAGAACCCGACGTTCGCACATATCGTCGCCACAGAAATGTACCCCTTCCCCGGGTACACGGCCGCGGACGGCGAGGAGATGCCGGGCTTCGACGTCTACAACGACAACAAGCTTTACCTCAACGACCCAGATGGCATCGGCGGCAAGACGGGCTACACGGACGACGCGAAGCACACGTTCGTCGGCGCACTCGACCGGAGCGGCCGCCGCCTCATGGCCGTCGTCCTCGACACCACGGTAGATCGAGGCCGCGCGTGGGAGCAGACGCAGGACCTCATTCACGAGGGCTACAAGTTCACTTCGAAGGACGCCGTAGCATCGCTTGCCGACGCCACCGCCAACCCCTCCAACACCGGAACCCCCGTCACCGACTCCCCCGGCGAGGGCTCCTCAGCGGATGGCCGCACCGACCGCTCAAACGCCGAAGACGGCGCCCTTCCATGGGAAGGAATCGCCGTCTTCGTGGGTGTTCTCGCCCTTGCCGGGCTGGGAACCGGGCTTAGTCTCGCGTCAGCAAAGAAACGGCGGCAACGCCGATAGCGCCGACCGCGGCACCGATACCGAGGTTGCGGCCGGTGTTGTCCTTCTCGTTAATGCCCGCGCGGATATTGATCACAGCTGGCTCCGGAACCGCTGGCTTCTCCTGAGCCAAGGATTCCTTCGTCGTCGCCGTCCACGCGGAGACGTAGAGCACCACACGCCAGACCAAGTAGAGCACGATCATCAGCGAGATGATCGGGCCGAACAGAGCACCAGCCGGGTTGCCCGTGGCCGAACCGATGATCACAGTGGAGAACTGCTTGATCAGCTCGAAGATCACCGCACCCAACAGCGCCCCCTTGAAACCGGACTTCAGCGGCACCTTGGTGCGCGGCATGAACACGATCAACCACCAGAACACCAGGAAGTTCGCCAAAATACCTGCGACCAGGCCCGCTAGCCAGACCACGAAACGCGCACCTGGGAACTCACCGATACCGAAGTGCTCCATTGCCGTGGTGGTCAGACTCGACGAACCGACAGCCGTCACACCGAACGCCACGATCAGAAGCACGATCAAGCCGATGAGCGCCAGCAGATCCCACAGCTTCTTCGTCACAAAGTTGCCGCCCTCATTCGGGTCGATCGTCCACATGGCGCTGATGCCCGAACGCAGATGGTTCATCCAGCTCAGACCGGACCACAGCGTGGTCAGCAAACCGATTCCCGCGACCGCGCCACGTTGGTCGATCGCTGACTCCACGACCTTATTCACCGCGTCACCGGCATCGCCCTCGACCATGTTGGCAATCTGGTCCTGAATCTGCTGCATCAAATCCGGCTGCGCCGCCAGCACGAAACCGAGCGCCGCGAACAGCAGCATTGCGAGCGGGAAGATCGACAGAACCGAGAAGTACGTGATGCCCGCGGCGAACTGGTTGCCGCCCTCCGACGCGAAGCGGTCGTTCATGCGCATCAGGTGCGCGACCGGCGGCGCTTTCTCCTCCACCTTCGCCATTGCCCCGTTGTCCTGCTGGGTCGGGTGGGCGCGTTCAATCCCTTGCTCATCCGTGAAGCCCTCGCGGGGCGACGTGGCAGTTGCCATGGGTATATCGGTCCTTTCGTGAGTTATCGCTCATACATGGTAAAACACCGGCCCGACACCTGCGCCGCAACGGGGCGTGGAAGGTGGCGGGCCGGCGGGGCCAAGCGACGTCGATAAGCGCTATTAACGGCGGGGAACGAGGAAACCGGTCTTCTCGTAAACATCGGCGAGCAGCGGCTGCGCGACCTCACGTGCGCGCTGCGCGCCCCGGGCGAGAATGTCCTCGAGCTGGGCGCGGTCGCTCATGAGCTCGTCGTAGCGGGCGCGCAACGGAGTAGTGAACGCCTCGAGCGCATCCGCCGTGTCCCCCTTGAGCGCGCCGTAACCTTGCCCCTCATACCCAGCGACAAGCGCATCGATGCTGTTGCCCGTCAGCGCGGACTGGATGGCCAGCAAGTTCGACACGCCCGGCTTGGCCTCGCGGTCAAAAGCGATGACGCCGTCATTGTCCGTCACAGCGGACTTGATGCGCTTAGCGGAGGTCTTCGGCTCATCCAGCAGGTTGATGATGCCCTTCGGGTTCGACCCCGACTTACTCATCTTCGACGTCGGTTCCTGCAGGTCGTAGATCTTCGCAGATCCCTCCGGAATGAAGCCCTCCGGCACCACAAACGTCGTGCCGTAACGGCCGTTGAAACGCTCCGCTAACGTGCGCGTCAACTCCAAGTGCTGGCGCTGGTCTTCTCCTACCGGCACGAGCTGCGGCGAGTACAGCAAAATGTCCGCCGCCATGAGCACCGGGTACGTGAACAGACCCACCGACGTGCGGTCCTGCCCCTGCTTCGCCGACTTGTCCTTGAACTGCGTCATGCGGCTCGCCTCGCCGAAGCCCGTGAGGCACTGCAGCACCCACGTCAGCTCCGCGTGCTCCGGCACGTGCGACTGCACGAACAACGTCGACTTATCTGGGTCGATGCCCAGCGCAATCAGCTGCGCCACGCCTTTGAGCGTGCGCTCCCGCAGCTCCTCCGGCTCCTGCTGCACCGTGATCGCGTGCAAGTCCGGGATGAAATAGAACGCCTCATAATTATCCTGCAGGTCAATCCACTGCTTCAACGCACCGAGGTAATTGCCCAGGTGGTAGGAGTCGGCCGTCGGCTGGATGCCGGACAGCACACGCTGGGTGCCGGCCTGCGCGGCCTGCTCCTGGGCGTTTTCGGGGTTTGCGGGGTTCTCGGCGTTCTCTGCAGCAGTCATGGGCAACAGTGTAGCCACCACGTGCACCACCGCCGGTTTAAGACTGATTCCTCTTGTTTCCCCTGTCGCTCCTTCACGTCCGTTTCCTGGGCTTCCTCATGGTTCACCCCAGTTGCTACGTTTGTAGCATGTCTGCCGCACCTGCCCCTCAAACACCTGGAACCCCCGGTTCTTTCCATGAGCCGCGCCACATCCCCCAGCGAGAACTACGCAATGACAGCAGCCGCATTTTGAGGGAGGTGGAGGAAGGTGCCGAATTCATCATCACGAACCGCGGCCGTCCGGTCGCCCGACTGACCGGCCTGGTGGACGTGCACCACTCCGGTCTTGCCTTCACACCGGCTTCGCGGCCGCCCGAATTCAACGTTGAAGACCTCGTCGAGCTGGACATCAGTACCAAGGAGTTGCTCGCGGACCTGCGGGACGAAAGGATTTAAGGCCCGGCCATGGAGACGTGGTACATGGACACCTCGGCGGCGGTGAAGTTGCTCGTACGGGAAGATGAATCGCCCGCCCTTATCGAGGCCATCAATACTCGCGCCCCACTGCTGTGTTCTTCCAACCTGCTCATCACGGAGCTGAGCCGCGCACAGCAACGCACTTCCTCGATCCGCCCGGCGGCCGTGCGAAACGTCTTGTTGCGCCTGCAGCTTATCGACGTCAACCGCACCGTCTTCGAGCACGCCGGCCTCATTCCAGGAGCGAATCTCCGTTCCCTCGATGCCATTCACATCGCTGCCGCGTTGCTTGGCGGATGCACCTCGATGGTGACCTACGACCACCGGATGGCAGAGGCCGCGGAGAGAAGCGGCCTCGAGGTTTACTCACCAGGCGTTTCGGGAAGTTAGTTTCGGGGAATTAGCGGTACTCGACCAATAGCGGCGAGTGGTCGGACCAGCGCTCCTCCACCGTTGCGGCCTTTTCCACCCAGGTGCGCTCGGCGCGTTCGAGCATGTTGGCAGTGACGGCCTGGTAGTCGATGCGCCAACCGGCGTTGTTGTTGAAAGCCTGGCCACGGTAGGTCCACCAGGTGTACGGGGCGTCGTCGGGCTGGAGACGGCGGGCAACGTCGAACCAGCGCGGCTCCGCGCAGGCTGAGCGGCGTTGGTCGCTGACGTACTCCACCGCACCGAAGAAGCCGGCCTCATCCTTGGCGTCGATGTCCTGGGCCTCATCGTCCGGGTAGCAGCCGAAGACGGAGTCCATGAACGCGCGCTCCCCCGGCAGGAAGCCGGAGGACTTCTGGTTCCCCTTCCAGTTCTTCAAGTCCTCGCGCCGGTGGCAGATATTCCAGTCGCCGCCGATGACCATGTCCTTGTGCTGCTCAGCCCACTGGGCGAGCAGAGGCTCGAACTGGTCCAGGAAACGCCACTTCTCGTCCTGCTTCTCAGTTCCGGTGCTGCCGGAGGGGAGATAGAGGGAGGAGACCACGGTGCCGTCGTCAAGCGTGCCCGCGATGAAGCGGCCGGAATCTTCGAAGGACGGGATGCCGACGCGGACGTCGTTAAGCGGCGTGCGCGACGCGATACCCACGCCCGCGCGCCCCTTCGCCTCTGCCGGCGCGATATTCACGTGCCAGCCTTGCTCAATCGCGGGCGCGAGCGCAGCCTCCGCCTGCTTCTCCGTCGCACGGACCTCCTGCATAAGCACCACGTCTGCCGATGTCTCCTCGAGCCAGGCGAGCATGCCCGGGTTGTTCTCGTTGCGCACCTTCGTGGCGGCGCGGATGCCGTTGACGTTGATCGACGCGATAGTGAGGCTCATGCGGGAACACATTACCGCGGCGGTGCGCGGACTCAAGACGGCGGACTGTCCGCGTTATGAGTACGCTAGTGGGCTGACACATTGAGAAAATAGAACTTTTTTGATTACTTGAGGTGACCCATGGCCAAAATCATCTGGACCAAGACGGACGAAGCCCCGCTTCTAGCGACGTACTCCCTCAAACCCATCGTCGAAGCATTCGCCTCCAACGCAGGCGTCGACGTGGAGACCTACGACATTTCCCTGGCGGGCCGCATCCTCGCCCAGTTCCCCGACTACCTCTCCGACGACCAGAAGGTACCGGACTACCTGGGCGAGCTTGGCGAGCTGGCACGCACGCCGGACGCCAACATTGTGAAGCTGCCCAACATCTCCGCCTCCCTGGTCCAGCTGCGCAAGGCTATTCAGGAACTGCAAGACGCCGGATTCGACATTCCCGACTACCCGGCCAACCCCACCAGCGAAACGCAGGAAGACATCCGCGCGCGTTACGACGCCGTGAAGGGCTCCGCCGTCAACCCCGTCCTCCGCCAAGGCAACTCCGACCGTCGCGCGCCGCGGTCGGTGAAGAACTTCGCCCGCAAGCACCCCCACTCCATGGGCGAATGGTCCTCCGACTCCAAGACGAATGTGGCCACCATGGAAGCCGACGACTTCCGCCACAACGAGAAGTCCGTCATCATCGAAAACGACGACACCCTGACGATGAAGCTCGTCGGCGCCGACAAGGAGCGCGTCTTCCGCGACGACGTGGCAGTAGCCGCAGGTGACGTTGTCGACGCGACCTACATGTCCGTCAAGGCGCTCGACGCTTTCCTCCTCGAGGCCATCGAGCGCGCCAAGAAGGAAGACATCCTCTTCTCGGTCCACCTCAAGGCCACCATGATGAAAGTCTCCGACCCCATCATCTTCGGCCACGTCGTCCGCGCTTTCTTCAAAGACGTTTACGACCAATACGGCGACGAACTGCTCGAAGCAGGTCTCGACGGCGAGAGCGGCCTCGGCGCCATTTACAGCGGCCTGTCCGACCTGGAGAACGGTGAGGAGATCCGCGCGGCCTTCGACAAAGCCATGGCCGACGGCCCCGCGCTCGCCCAGGTGAACTCCCACAAGGGCATCACCAACCTGCACGTGCCGTCCGACGTCATCGTCGACGCCTCCATGCCCGCCATGATCCGCACCTCCGGCCACATGTGGAACGCCGACGACCAGGAAGAAGACACCCTGGCCGTCATCCCGGACTCCTCCTACGCTGGCGTCTACCAGACCGTCATCGACGACTGCCGCGCCAACGGCGCCTACGACCCGACCACCATGGGCACCTCCCCCAACGTCGGCCTCATGGCGCAGAAGGCCGAGGAATACGGCTCCCACGACAAGACCTTCAAGATGCCTTTCGACGGCACCATGCAGGTCGTTGCTAGCGACGGCACCGTCCTGATGGAACACACCGTGGAAAAGGGCGACATCTGGCGCGCTTGCCACACCGGCGGCCCCGCAATCGAGGACTGGGTCAAGCTCGCCGCCGACCGCGCCCGCAAGTCCGGTATGAAGACCATCTTCTGGCTCGACCCGAAGCGCGCCCACGACACCAACATCCAGAAGATCGCCGAGACCCAGCTTGCCGGCATGGACACCGACGGCCTAGACATCTCCTTCGCTTCCCCGGAAGAAGCCACGAAGATCACCGTCGACCGCATCCGCCGCGGCGAAGACACCATCTCCGTCACCGGCAACGTCCTGCGCGACTACAACACCGACCTCTTCCCCATCCTCGAACTAGGCACCTCCGCCAAGATGCTCTCCGTCGTACCGCTCATGGCCGGCGGAGGCCTCTTCGAAACCGGTGCGGGCGGCTCCGCCCCGAAGCACGTCCAGCAGGTCGAAGAGGAAAACCACCTGCGCTGGGACTCCCTCGGCGAATACCTCGCCCTCACCGAGTCCTTCCGCCACGAGCAGGAGAAGAACGACAACGCCCGCGCCGGTGTCCTCGGCGACACCCTCGACCGCGCCATCGAGACCTTCCTCACCGAGGGCCGCTCCCCGTCCCGTAAGGCCGGCGAGATCGACGACCGCGGATCCCACTACTTCATCGCCCGCTACTGGGCCGAAGAGCTGGCTACCCAGTCCGACGACACCGAGCTGGCCTCCGGGTTCAAGCAGATCGCCGCCGAACTCCGCGACAACGAAGAGCAGATCCTGCAAGAGCTTCTCGACGTCCAAGACAGCCCCGCCGACCTCGGCGGCTACTACTGGCTCGACGACGAGAAGACCACCAAGGTCATGCGCCCGTCCGAGACGTTCAACCGCATCGTCGACGAGCTGGAGAGCTAGCAGCCACCGTTAGCTCCGGCTCGGATGCAGCTACCGGTGGCTGCCTCCCGGCTCCGCCGCCGCTGGCTGCCTCCCGGCCCCGCTCCTGCCCCGCCGCCGCTGGCTGCCGCTCGGTTCCGCCGCCGCTGGCTGCCTCCCCGAACGGGAGGACGGCTGGGTACGCGCGGCGTCGATAAGCGGTGCTTTTTCTAAACACCTATTCCTGGATACCTATTCACAAGGTCGTCAGATTTTCCGCCGAAGGGACTGTCAATGGGTGAATGCGCCACCTCGATCGAGAGGTGGTTGTGTCGTGGCTGGTTCAGTACCGAGGGAGATTCGTAAGGCAGCGGTTGCTCGTGTCGCTGCCGGGGAATCGCCGTACGCGGTGGCTGAGGATATCGGGGTGTCGTTTACCACCGTCTACGACTGGATGAACAAAGCCGGGGTCGTAGGCCCGCAGGTGGCTGCACGAAGGGATCGGCAGGAGCAGCTTCATCAAGCTGCCGGGTTGGTCCAGCAGGGTTCAACGGTGTCAGCGGCTGCACGGACCGTGGGTTTACCGCTAGGAACAGTAAGAAACTGGCTGGTCAAACAAGGCGTGCACACCCCGGCTCCTGCTCCACCGCGAAAGATAGTTCCTCAGGAGGTCAAGGACAAAGCGGTTGCTCGTGTCGCTGCCGGGGAATCGCCGTACGCGGTGGCTGAGGATATC